>OEQQ01000161.1_pt1 | contig 15987 bp, 14 predicted proteins | sample 1539741 | NCBI WGS metagenome assembly OEQQ01 (sample SAMEA3891876, study PRJEB23780) | metagenome | biome: terrestrial biome; feature: animal house; material: Caecal content | place: Italy | collected 2015-05-05
GTGGGAGAGAACCCGGGAGGAAACGGACCGGAAATGTCCTGACTGTGGAGGGGTGATGGATTTCGATCCCCCAACGGGCGGACTGCGCTGTCCCTATTGCGGCCATCGGGAAAAGATCGTGAACGGGGAAGCGGGCGCGCAGACGGCGCCGGAACTGGATTTTGAGGCCGCTCAGGAAAAGGCCGACTGCGACTGGGGCGCGCAAAAAAAGATTGTAATCTGCAAATCCTGCGGGGCCCAGTCCATTTACGATGAGCTGGAGCTGGCCAGCGAGTGCCCTTATTGCGGCTCCAATCAGGTGATGGAAGAAAAGGGGGAGAAGACCATGGCTCCCGGAGGCGTGGTCCCCTTCGCCGTCACAGCCAAGGAAGCGGCCGGACGCTTTTCTTCCTGGATCAGGAGAAAGGTATTCTGTCCTGGCGCGGCAAAAGAGAGCGCGCGGCCGGAGGCCTTTAAAGGGGTGTATCTGCCGTACTGGACGTTCGATGCCGATACGGTGAGCGAATATGAAGCGGAATACGGAATCGACCGAAGGGTGAAGCGGGGAAATCAGATGCAGACGGAAACGGTATGGCGTTCCACGGGAGGACGATACCGGGAAAAGATCGACGACGCGCTGGTGCTGGGCTCTTCCCGGTATGACGATGGGCTGCTGCGCCGGGTGGAACCCTTTCGCACTTCGGACAACCTGGCATATCGGCCGGAATATGTGGCGGGATTTATCGCGGAGCGATATTCCGTGGGGCTCGGGCAGGCGTGGGAAAGGGCGAAGCAGCTGATTTCGGGAAGGCTGGAAGCCGGAGTAGAGGATCAGGTAAAGCGGGCTCACGGCGCGGATCATGTGCGGATCAAGCGGATGGATACAGGATATTCCGACGTCACGTTCAAATATCTTCTGCTGCCCGTGTGGCTTTCTTCCTATCGATATGAAGGAAAAATCTATCATTTTATGGTAAACGGCCAGAGCGGGAAGGCCGGAGGAGAAGTGCCCGTCTCTCCGGTACGGGTGGCCATCGCGGTGCTGTTGGCTGCGGATCTGTTTTTGCTGACCGGGGATTTCTGGATCCCGGGATGCGCGCTGTGCGCTTTTACGGCGGCGCTGGCAGTGATCTGTAAAGTAAAGAAGCTGTGAGCAGTCAGTAAGAATAGTCGTCCGGTTTGAACCGGTTATTGCCGTCCTTTACATGCTCGCTGATATCTCCGATCTCGCAGTCCAGGATATTGCACAGGATGTCGAGCGTGTTGGTGGTGATGTTTTCATTCTTTTTGATCCGGTCCAGCTGTCCCTTGCTGATTCCGTAATCGTGAATGAGCTGATACTGGGAAATATCCCGGGCTTTCAGCATACTCCACAGCTTATCGAATTTTATCATAGGATTTCCTCTTCTCAGACAGGCGTTATGGGCCTGCATTTAGTTTGGCAAGCTAATCATCTCAAATACATAAATTGAAAATAATTCCCCGTATACGGGGCATAAGGTTCTGAAGAGGAAGCTTGAACGATCCCCATATACGGGGTATAATAGAATGGAAAACCGTTTTTTGGGGATCATAACAAAAAGTGGAAAAAGGAAGGAGACACACCATGAAACACAGTACGATTCTGGAACTTTACTACGGAAATCTGAAGCCGGATGATATGGATATGATCGAGAAGGAAGAGTACAAAAAGCACGGCAATTCCCTGATCGGAAAGGCGGACCGGTTTCGGGAGAAGCTTCCCGAAGAACTGAGAGAGGAATTTGACGGCCTGTGTGAAGAGGAGATGAAATCGGACGAAATCCTGCACCGGGACGGCTTTATCAAAGGGTTTCAGATCGGGATGCGCCTTGCGGCGGAGGCGCTTTTGCAGGAAGGGGAACCTTCATAAGCGACAAAAAGGAACCGCCGTTTTCATTGAAAGGAGGACTCTATGAATCCAAACGCGTTTCGAAAACTTTCTTACGGGGTCTATGTGATTTCGTCCTGGGATGAGGGAAGGCCCACGGGCTGTACGGCCAACAGCGTGATGCAGATCACCTCGGAGCCGGCTACGGTGGCCGTCAGCATCAACCATGACAACTACACCAACGGCTGCATTTCCCGCAGCGGCCGCTTCGCGGTCTCTGTTTTGTCCGAAACATCGGATCCCTCCATCATCGGGACCTTCGGCTTCCAGTCGGGGAAAACGGTGAACAAATTCGACTCGGTGGAATATGAGCAAAAGGCGAACCTTCCGGTGGTGAAGGACAGCTGCGCCTGGATCGTCTGCGAGGTCATCGACCGCATGGAGACCGCCACGCACACCGTTTTTCTGGGGAAAGTGGTGGACGCTGACGAGCAGGGCGCCGGGGAGCCCATGACCTACGCCTATTATCATAAGGTAATCCGGGGAAAGAGCCCGAAGAACGCGCCCACGTACCTTCCGGAAGAAGAAAAGGCGCAGGAAGCGCGGTGGATCTGCAGCGTCTGCGGCTATGTTTATGACGGGGAAACGCCTTTTGAGCAGCTTCCGGACAGCTTCGTCTGTCCCATTTGCAGGCAGCCCAAATCGGCTTTTGTGAAGAAGTGAGACGCCGTTTTGGGCAGGAGGAGAGGCGGAAATGACCAGGAGCAGGGAGATAAAGACCAACGCGATGCGGATCCTGGACCGGATGAAAATACCGTATGCGCACCACACCTATGAATGCGGGGAGTTCGTGGACGGGATGCAGATCGTGGAAATGCTGGGCCTGGATCCCCGGCGGGTCTATAAGACGCTGGTGACCCGCTCGGCGGCGGACGAATATTTTGTCTTTGTGATCCCGGTTGCCGCTGAACTGGATTTGAAGAAAGCCGCCAAAGCCGCAGGGCAGAAGTCCCTGGCAATGATCCACGTTCGGGAAATCAATCAGGTCACCGGTTACATCCGGGGAGGCTGCACCGCCGTGGGCATGAAAAAGCAGTATGCGACGGTCATCGATTCCTCGGCCGAAGGCTGGGAAACGATCGTGGTCAGCGGCGGCAGGATCGGATCCCAGATCGAACTGGCGCCGGGCGATCTGGCCAAAGCGTCGGGCGCCCGGTTTGCGCCCGTCTGTGCGGAGGATGCGGGATGAGAGAACGCGTAAAATCGAAGCGATATCGGAAGGTGGAAAAGGGGCTGGATTTCTGCCTGATCGCAGCCTGCTTCGCGGTCTGCCTTCTGTCGGCGGCCCTCCGGGCGGGGGAAGAGTGCCGGGGCCGCAAAAAATCAGGAAAATCGGAAGAATGGAGATTCGAATGAACGAGCAGAAGAACATCATGGAATATGAAACGGTGGCTCTGGACGAAGAGCGGGGGGAAGTGGTGATCCTGGATCAGACGAAGCTCCCCGGAAGGGCGGAGCTGATCCGGTTAAAGAGCGCGGAGGAAATCTGGGATGCCATCTATTTGCTGAAAGTGCGCGGTGCGCCCGCCATCGGGGTGGCGGCGGCTTTCGGAATCTATATCCTGGCGGACGCCATCGGGACGGAGGATTACGGCGCCTTTCTGGAGCAGTTCCGGAAGCAGAAGGAGTATCTGGACTCCGCAAGGCCCACCGCGGTGAACCTTTCCTGGGCGTTAAGGCGGATGGAAAAGGTGGTGGAGGACAACGCGAATCTCCCGGTGAGCCGGATCAAGGAACTGCTGAAACGGGAAGCCGTTGAAATCAAAGAAGAAGATATCCGGGTCTGCCGGGCCATCGGGGAGTACGGACTGACGCTGGTGAAGCCCGGAGACGGGATTTTGACGCACTGCAACGCCGGCCAGCTGGCTACGTGCAAATACGGTACCGCCACGGCGCCCATCTATCTGGGGCAGGAAAAGGGCTATGGCTTTAAGGTCTTTGCGGACGAAACCCGTCCGCTTTTGCAGGGCGCGCGGCTGACGTCCTACGAGCTCCATTCCGCAGGGGTGGATGTGACCCTGATCTGCGACAACATGTCCGCGGCGGTGATGAGAAACGGATGGGTGAACGCGGTCTTCGTGGGCTGCGACCGGGTGGCGGCCAACGGCGATACGGCCAATAAGATCGGGACCAGCGTGGTGGCGGCGGTGGCGAAGCGCTACGGCGTTCCGTTCTATGTGTGCGCGCCGACTTCCACCATCGATCTGGAGACGGCGACCGGGGCGGACATCCGGATCGAGCAGCGGCCAGCCGAAGAGGTGACGGAAATGTGGTACCGGGAGAGGATGGCGCCGGAAGGCGTAAAGGTGTACAATCCTGCCTTCGATGTGACGGACAGCGACCTCATCGACGGCATCGTGACCGAATACGGGATCGCCAGAGCGCCGTATACGGAGTCGCTGCGGGAGATTTTCGCCAGGAAAGAGAAGGAGAAGGGCTGAGCCGTTCCGGGAACGCGGAACAGGCGGGAACGAAGCCGACTTTTGGGCGTCCTTCCCCTTGACCCGTATGGGGCGAAGTGTTATTATTTTAACAGTGAGCAAAAAAGTGCCGGGCAGTCCGGTAAAATAACAAAAGAGGTGCTTAGATTGAAAAATAAGCCTGATGGCCTATTTTTCAATCGGGATTTGTGCCGAAGCGTCACAAATCCGTGGATCGTGGAGCCAAATTTGAGATTTGGCGCGCGTTCCTCAGCGCAAAGGCGCTTCGGAATGGAGGAAAAGATGATTACAAATTTTGAGGGGCTGATTTCCAAAGTGAAGGAATGCAGCAAGAAAACGGTATCGGTAGCCGTCGCGGAAGACGATGCGGTTCTGGAAGCCGTACAGGCGGCCAGGGATCAGGGAATCGCGGACGCGATCCTGGTGGGCGACGAAGCGAAGATCCGTGAGATCGGCGCATCCCTGAACATGAACATGGATGAATATCAGATCATCGACGAACCGGATCACTGGCAGGCTGCGCTGAAGGCCGTGAAGCTGGCCCATGACGGCGTAGCGGACATGTACATGAAAGGGCTTCTGGATACGAAGTCGTTCCTGAAGAGCATTCTGGACAAGGAAGTGGGACTCCGCACCGGAAGACCTCTTTCCCATGTGGCTGTTTTTGAGGTGAAGGGGATCCGGCAGCTGCTGTTTCTGACCGATGTGGCGTTCATCACCTATCCCACGCTGGAGGACAAGGTACATATCATCGAGAATACGGTAGAAGTCGCCCATGCCTGCGGCCTGGAGTGCCCGAAGGTGGCCCCGCTGGCGGCGGTGGAAGTGGTGAACCCCAAGATGCCGGCTACGGTGGAAGCCGCGGAGCTGACGAAGATGAACGACGAGGGAAAGATCACGGGCTGCATCGTGGACGGCCCTCTGTCCATGGATCTGGCCATCGATCCGGCCGCTGCCGCGCACAAGGGCGCTTCCGACAGAAAGATCGTGGGCGACGCGGATATCCTTCTGTTCCCGGATATCCATGCGGGCAACCTTGTTTATAAGACGCTGGTGCATACCGCTACGGTGGAGAACGGCTGTATTCTCACCGGCACGAAGGTGCCCGCGATCCTGACGAGCCGTTCCGACAGCTTCCAGACGAAGGTGAACTCCATCGCGCTGGCGGCGGTTGTGGCGGAAGGGCTGAAGAAAGCCTGAAACATAACATAAAGGAGAGAAACGCGAAATGGCGATTAAAAGCTTAATTATCAATCCCGGATCGACATCCACCAAAATCGGCGTTTTCGAGGACGAGACGCTTTTGTTCGAAGAGACTCTTCGCCATCCCACGGAGGAGATCGCGAAGTACGCTTCGATCATCGATCAGAAGGATTTCAGGAAGAAGATCATCGTGGATTTCTTACAGGAGAAGGACTGCGACGTGCGTTCCTTCGATGTGATCGTAGGCAGGGGCGGGCTGTTAAAGCCCATTCCGGGCGGCACCTACCGGGTGAGCGACGCGCTGCTGGAGGATCTTAAGGCCGGCGTACAGGGGCAGCATGCGTCCAACCTGGGCGGCATTCTGGCGCGGGAGATCGGCGATGAGATCGGCGTCCCTTCCTATATTGTGGACCCCGTGGTGGTGGACGAGCTGGAGCCCGTGGCGCGGATTTCCGGCATGCCGGAGCTCCCCAGAAGGAGCATTTTCCACGCGCTCAATCAGAAGGCGGTTGCCAGAAGATACGCAAGGGAAAAGGGAGTTCGCTATGAGGATCTCAACCTGATCGTCATCCACATGGGAGGCGGCGTGTCCGTCGGGGCGCACTGCGGCGGCAAGGTTGTGGACGTCAACAACATTCTGGACGGCGAGGGCGCCTTCTCCCCGGAGAGAGCGGGAACCGTTCCGGTGGGCGACCTGATTCGCCTTTGCTATTCCGGCAAATATGCGGAGAAGGAAATTTACAAAAAGATCTGCGGCAACGGCGGTTACAACGCATATCTGGGGACCAACGACGCCAGAGTGGTTCAGAAGATGGTGGACGAAGGGGACGGGAACGCGAAGCTGATCCAGAGCGCGTTCTACTACCAGATCGCCAAGGACGCGGGAGCGATGGCCGCGGTCCTGAACGGGAAGGTGGATCAGATCATCCTCACGGGCGGCATCGCCTACTCGCCCGTCACCGTCGCGAAACTGCAGGAGAAGATCGGCTGGATCGCTCCCTTTACGATCTATCCCGGGGAAGACGAGCTGCTCGCACTGGTGCAGGGCGCACTGCGCGTGATGAACGGCGAAGAAGAGGCGAAGGAATACTGATCGAAAACGGGAGTCTTTATTCTTTCGGAAGAAAGGATTTTTGAAAATTTCCGGGCGTAGTATGGTAAAATTCCCGGAAAGCGTAATTAAAATGTTTCAGATTAAAGTACCCTGACTGCTCCGCAACGGCGGAAATCTTAGCGTCAGGGTACTTTTTTAGCAGCTCCGCGGCGTATTCCATTCGGATCCGTGTCAGGAATTTGATATAGCTTTCTCCGGTTTGCTCATGAAACTGCCTGCTCAGGTAATTGGGGGAAACCTTCAGAGCATCCGCGATCTGGGACAGCGCGATCGATTCTGAGAAGTGTTCATGGATATAGGAAACAGCGTTTTGCACGAGAAGGCTGGCGGACTCCGAAACGCATTCCTGTACTTGACGGGGAGCGAAAAGAAGCCGTCTCATCTGATGCAGCGATTCCGATTTCATCAGAGGAGCCGGTTTGGAAAGCAGGGGACGAATCAGCTGCAGCAGTAAGAGACAGGGTGTCCGAAATCTCCCCGCATCCTTTTTGCACAATTCGCTGCAAAAGAGGATCAGACAGCGGAAGATGATTTCGGGGGAATCCGGAAGGGTGCGGATCAGGTCGCCCATGAGGGAATCCGGCGATGGAACGGCCGGGTCGCCTTTTGGCGGGGCGGTTGTCAACGATGCGATTTCTCCGATTTGTTCCATGAGCTTTTTCGCGCCGGGATCGGGCGCCTTTGAAAAGAGGCGCTGTCCCCCGTGGAAAAGCCATCCGGATAACCGTTCCCGGGCCTGACGACAGGAGCGGGACAGACAGCGCGCAGGATCTGCCGGGTCTCCCAGGCCGGCGGATGCCGTGAGGGGGAGTTTCTGCCGGAGACGCGAAGAAATTTCATGAAATATACCGAGGGGCGGAGCGCAGAGGGCGGCGGTCCGCCCTTTGAGTAAACAGAAAACCAGCTCGTTTTCGGATTCCGTCAGAAGAAAACAGCCGGGGAAGGTTCGGGAGACCGAATCTGCTGCCCTTTGGAGCATGGGCGAAACCAGGGCGAGCTCGCGGGACGAAAGCTCGTAAAGGCAGTCTTCATCCACCTTTACGATGAGAATACTCCCGGAAACCGTTTGAAAATCGGGGAGAACGCGGGAAATCATTTCGCCGTAAAACTCCATTTCCTGTCCGGAATTGCGAAAAGCGGCCTTCAGATAATCTGCCATCAGCGGTTTCTGATAGGTATCTGTGAGCTGTTCCAGCATCTGTCGCTGTTCTTTCTGGCGTACGAGATCGCGTATCCGTCTTTCTATTTTTTCCAACACTTCGGATAATTCTTTCTTTTTGATGGGTTTTAGCAGATACTCGGATACGCCGATTTTCAGGGCCTGCTGTGCCAGGGGGAATTCATCGTATCCGGAGAGGATGACGATTTCCTGAAGCGGATCTCGGCGTTTCAGAATCTGGGCCAGTTTCAGACCGTTCATTCCGGGCATTTTGATATCGGTGATCACCAGATGAACCGGCGTTTCCCCGAGAAACGCCAGCGCGTCATCCCCGTTTTGGACCGCGCCCGCAACTGTCCAGGAATCGCTGGCTGCGGGAATCGCGCAGGAAAGGTATTCAAGAGTCAGGGGTTCATCATCGACGAGTAAAAGGCGGTATGTCATTCAGGCTCCTTTCCCGCCATATGGCGGCAGTTTGATCATAACGGAAGTCCCCTTTCCGGGAGAACTGATGATGGACAATCCAAAGGAACTCCCGTATTTGATCCTGATCCGCTGCTGTACGTTCACCAGGCCGATGCTGGACTTCCTTCCGTTTCCGGATTCCTGGGAGAACAGGCCTGGAGCGGAAGCGTCCAGCATTTTCTGAATTTCCAGGAGCTTTGCGGGGGAAATCCCTCCGGCGTCGTCCTGGATCCGAAACAGGAGGAACTCTTTTTCCGCCGTGGATTCGATGAGGATATGCGTGGCTCCTTTTTTCTTTTCACAGCCGTGAAGGATGGTATTTTCTACTATGGGCTGGAATATGAGTGCGGGGATTTTGTACGCATAAAGGGAAGGATCCACGGCGAAGGTGTAAAACAGCCGGTCCCGATAACGGTTTGCCTGGATGGAAAGATAATCCTCCAGAAGGGAGAGCTCCTGCTTTACGGTGATTTCCTGGTTCAGATGGGCCATCTGGCGCAGCAGATCGCTCAGGCGATCGATGTTGTCCACTGCCATTTCGTATTTTGACGTCTGAATCATCATGCTGATCATGTTCAGCGTGTTGAAGAGGAAATGCGGGCGAATCTGGCTGTAGAAAGCGTTCATCTGCGCTTCGTTCTGCAAAAGTTTCGCCTCGTATACCTCTCTCACCATCCGGTTAATTTTTCCGAGCATCTGATTGAACGTAGATCCCAGCTCCCCGATTTCATCTTCCCGCGTTTCCGGAAAGGAGACCTGCATATTCCCCTGCCGCACTTCCTTCATCAGAGAAATGATGCGCATCAGAGGATTGAGAAAGCTGTTGCAGTACAGGAGAAGGATGATGCTGGCGAACGCTGCGCAGACAAAAGCGATCAGAAAAGTAAAATTCCTGGTTTTCAGCGCATTTCGATTCAGGTCGCTGATGGCGTTTACGGTCAATACCGTCCAGTCCGCAGGGGAAACGTCGGAAAAGGTCAACAGCCATTCCCGGTCGTCCAGCGTGACGGTCAGGGCGTGGTCGGAGGCCGTCTGACTGATTCGATAGAAATGCAGCGGATCCGGAGAGGGATCGCTTTGGAATACGATATTTTCGTTCCGGTCGATGATAAAAATAGATCCGCCCGGCCCGAGATCGACTTTTTTCATCACGTTTTCGATTCCGTTATAGTTGGCGTCCACTTTAATAACGCCCACGCTGACGGAGGGATTGGAGATTTTGTTGAGCCTTTTGGCGAAGGAAAAAACCTTGAATTTCGGATTTTTTATGAGTTGTTCCGTATGGGCGGGAACGAATACGGCGCGATTGGAGGACAGCGCTTCCTGATACCAGCCGTATTCGGACGGGGATACGGAATCGTCCGTGCTGACGGAATAGCGCCCTCCGTGATAGATTTCATCGGCGATCAGGAAGGCGCTGATGATATCCTGCCGCGGCGTAATCATCATTTCATTTAAATATTCTTCGATTTCGCGCCGCTTTTCAAGCCTTCCGAGCTCCGTGTCCGGCCCGGGAGAGGACAGAAGATCCATCAGAGCATCGTTATAGTAAGGGGCCTGTGCCAGGCGGAAAATTTCATCCAGATAGGTGCTGATATTGTAGGACACCTGTTCCGTAATCTGCAGAATATTCTGAACGGACTGACGGTGAAAGTCCTGCGTATACTGGGAATACGACAGGGAAGATACCAGGAGGATGGATCCGGACAGCATGAGGATCATGATGGAAAGCAGCCGGAATTTTATGGATCTTTTTTGAGATGAGCGCCCGTTCATTTTCGTATCACCCTCCAGATGAAATATCTGTTCAGCCTTTTCTTCGATCATATCATATCCGTTTTAGTATGGACAGAAGAGGACATAAAATCGAACCCTCATCGCAGAAAATAGGAATAGGAAAGAGAAATCTGACGGGGTATACTCAAAATACAGAAAACCGGCCGGTTGCCTGAAAGAAAATCAGAGGAGGAATCGAGAATATGGCAAAGAGGAGTATCTGTGCGATACTGACGGGGCTGCTGCTTTTGGGGACGCTGTTGACGGGATGTGGGGAGAAAACGGTGGGAAGCGGTCAGGAAACGGGATCCGGGAGCGGAACCGAACCGGTGACGCTGACATTTCTGTTCGGCGATGCGGTGATGATGGACTGGTTCTGCGAATACTTTCCGGAGTACATCAGCGGGGATAATGCGGATGGAATTACGGTGGAAGTGGAATATCAGAAGGAAGCGAATCAGGTGCTGCAGGTGAAATCAGCGGCGGGGGAAATCCCGGACATGGTCAGCACAGGCCTTCCGCAGGAGATGGTGGATCAGGGGAAATTCCTGGATTTATCGGAGGAGAGCTGGTGGGACGATCTGAATCCTTCCGCAAAAGAGCTTTCCGTAGACGTCAAAAGCGGGAAAAATTATTTTGTGCCGATGTGTATGGGCGCGGTAGGCCTGTTTTACAACAGGGATGTTTTTGAAGAACTGGGGCTTAAAGAGGCGGAAACGTGGGAGGAACTGATGGATAACCTGAGGGTTATACGGGATGAAAAGCCGGACATGGTTCCCTTCTATATCTGCGGAAAAGAAGCTTATACCTTCGGCCATATGATCGATTTTATGGTGGACGGAGTGGCGAAAGAGAAACTGGGGTATTCCGGTTTCGAAACGGCTGCCAGCCAAAACGATCTGGAAACGTTGGGGTGGAACGCGCAGGAAGACGGGATTTTGTCCATCTTCGCCAGGGATCTTTTGCAGATGCAGGAGGAAGGACTGTTAAACGAAAACGTGATTACGGCGTCCTATGACAATCAAATCGAAGCGTTCGTCAGCGGAAAAGCGGCCGTGATCAGCCAGGGGGTGTGGTCTCTGGCGGATATGCAGAAGAAGGCTCCGGACTTTGAATCCATCGGTTTTGCGGCGTACCCGGCCATGCTTTCCGACAGCACAAAGATCGTCGGAAACACGCTGGATTCATACATTTCGATTTCCGCATCCGGCCAGCACATCGACGCGGCAAAGAAGGTGGCGGAAGCGATGCTGGAACCGGAAGCCATTCAGTCGCTGTGCGAAACCAGAAGCGCGATCCCTGCAAATCCGTCCGTGGACGCGGACTGGTCGATCATCAAGGACGATGTGGCGGCCGTACTCGGCGGCGATGCGGCAAAAGTGACGTTTACCCAGAATCTGCCGGGGGCGTTTAACGGGGACGAAAGAGGGCGGCTGGTACAGGAACTGATGGTGGGCAAATATGGAAACACGGTGGAATTTGCGGAAGAATATCTGAAGAGGTGGAACGAGGCTTACGAGTCCATCAGCCAGTGACAGGAAGAAGTAAGAGGTGCAGCGAAAAATGAGAAGCAAAAAAAAGCGGGAATGGCATCGGCTGATGATCCTTCCGGCGTTGAGCGTGTTTCTGCTGTTTGTGATCGTGCCGATCGGAGAAGGTATGGTGCTTGCCTTTACGGATTGGGATGGATATCATGCTCCCGCTTTTACGGGAATGGATAATTTCCTGAGATTTTTTTCGGACGATCAGGCGCTTACGGCTGTGAAAAACACCCTGCTCTTCGGTGCGGGGGGAACGCTTTTGCTGAATCTGGCAGGCCTGCTCTATGCGCTGATCCTGGATTCGGGGCTGCGGATGAAGGGGCTGATCCGGACCATCGTATATCTTCCCGCCATTATCAGCCCCCTGATTATCGGATACATCTGGTCGATCATCCTGTCTTCTGAAAACGGCGTTTTGCTGGAATGGATGACAATAATTGGGGCGGAAGATGCCTTTCGGGATCTTCTGGCAGATCCGGCAAGCGCGCTTTGCGTCATCATCGTCGTGCACGTATGGCAGTATCTGGGCGGCAACATGATCATTTACCTGGCAGGGCTTCAGAATATACCCGGAGATCTTCTGGAATCCGCCAAAATGGACGGAGCAGGGGGAGTGAAGCAGATTTTCAGCATCAAACTGCCCCTGCTGGGTCCCTCTTTTCAGATCAATATCGTGACCAATATCATCGGAGCGATGTCCATGTTCGATGTGATCATGTCCCTTACCAATGGAGGGCCGGGACACTATACGGAGTCTTTGAGCGTATATATCTACCGGCTGAGCGCGTCCAGTCAGGCCGGCTATACAGCGGCGGTGTCGATGCTTATGTTCATCATCGTGCTGATTCCGGCGGGCGCCGCCTTCTGGATGATGCGGAAAATGGATGTGGAAATGTGAGGAAAACATGCGGGAACAGTTTAAAAACAAAGGAAGGCGGGCGGCGCTCGCGGCAGTAGCGGCGGTCATGGCGTTTATCTCCCTCATACCGCTGATGGTGCTTTTACAGCTGGCCTTTCATCAACCGTCTCAGCTGACACAAAACGGATTCTTTTCCCTTCAGGGAATGACGCTTCAGAATTTTGGGCTGGCGTTTGAGAGCTCCAACCTGTTTTTGGGGATGATCAATTCGGCCCGAATTGCGGCGGCATCGCTGTTATTGACCGTGTTATTCGCTTCCGCAGCTTCCTATGAAATCGCCAGATTCCCTTCAAAGCTCAACAATACGGCCTATGTGCTGTTTCTGTTCAGCATGGCCATCCCGTCCATCATCAGTACGGTGCCCCTGTATATCCTGATGAGGAAACTCGGAGCGATTAACACGCTCTGGGGAATGATTCTGTTGAATACGGCTTTTGCCATGCCGTTCGCCATATTTCTGTATACCAGTTTTATCAAAAGCATGGCCAGGGACATGGAGGAAGCGGCGAAAATCGATGGCTGTTCCGCTGCCGGATGTTTTTTTCGGGTGCTTTTCCCCATTATGAAACCGGTGACTTCGACCGTGATTTTGCTCAACGCGGTCACCTTCTGGAACGAATACGGGAGAGCTGTATTCTTTTTGCAGAAACAGAGCGTTTATACCATGCCGTTGTCGATCTCCCTGTTTATCCAGAAATATGGGGCGGACTGGGAACTGATGGCCGCCGCGGCTCTGGTTGCGCTGATTCCGGTGGTAACCGTTTTCCTGGCGTTTCAAAAGTATTATATCAAGGGGCTCGCTGCGGGAGCCGTAAAGGGGTGATTGAAATGAAAGAGCTCATTCTTGTGTGCAATGCGCATCTGGATCCGGTCTGGCTGTGGAGATGGCAGGAGGGCGCGGGAGAGGCGCTGTCCACGTTTCGGACGGCGGCGGATTTCTGTGAAACCTTCGGGGGATTCGTCTTTAATCATAATGAAGCGCTGCTGTATGAGTGGGTGGAGGAATACGATCCGGAACTGTTCCGAAGGATTCAAAGGCTGGTAAAACAGGGGAAGTGGCACGTTATGGGCGGCTGGTATCTGCAGCCGGACTGCGTGATGGTTTCGGGGGAGTCGCTGGTGCGGCAAATCCTGTATGGCAGGAACTATTTTTATAACAGGTTTCATGTTGTTCCTGCCACGGCCGTAAATTTCGATTCCTTCGGACACAGCGTGGGGCTGGTGCAGATTTTGAAAAAAGCGGAGTACGATTCTTATGTCGTTTGCAGGGCAGGAAGGGCGGAGGAACTTCCGGGAAACGATTTTGAATGGATCGGCCTGGACGGCAGCCGGATCACGGCGCACCATTCGGACGAGAATTATAATTCGGTGAAAGGGATGGCGGCAAAAGAGCTGGAGCGATGGATGGAAAAGCATCGGGAAGAGGAGACGGGCCTGTTTCTGTGGGGTGTCGGAGATCACGGCGGCGGCCCTTCCAGAAAGGATATCCTGTCGCTGAGGAATTTTTTCGGAGAAAGGAAAGAATGCCGCTTTTCGGAATCCGTCCCGGAAGAGTATTTTTCGAAGCTCTCCAAAAAAGAACTGCCGAAATGGACTCATTCTCTGGGGCCGGTGTCGGAGGGATGTTATACGTCCCAGATCCGGATCAAGCAAAAGCACAGGAAACTGGAAAACGCCATTTATCTGGGAGAAAAGATGATGTCCCAGGCCGCCTGCGCCGGTCTGTGCGATTACCCTTCCGAAGAATTCCGGGAAGCGCAGAAAGCCCTGATGAAGGCGCAGTTTCACGACGCCCTTCCGGGAAGCGCGATCCGGGAAGCGGAAGAGGACACTCTGGACTGGCTGGGATATGGTCAGGAGCTGGCGGAGAGATGTAAGGCCAGGGCATTCTTCGCGCTGTGCGCGGGTCAGCCTCAGGTCAGGGCGGATACCTCGCCGATTCTGGTCTACAACCCGCATCCGTTTGCGGTGGAAACCGTGATCGACTGCGAGGTCGTGCTGCCGGAGCAGAACTGGGAGAAGGATTACATGGTTCCGGAAGTTTATCGGGAAGAAAAGAAAGTGCCCTGTCAGGTGGAAAAGGAGTCCAGCAGTTTTGAAATCGACTGGAGGAAAAGATGCGTTTTCAGGGCACGTCTGGAAGCGGCGTCCATGAACAGGTTCGACTGCCGCTTTATCCGCTGCGATCGAAAGCCGCCCGCGGGGCTGCGGCCGTCGCAAGGGAAAATCGTTTTTGAGAACGGACGGCTCCGGGCAGTGATAAACTGCGAAACGGGACTTCTGGATGAGGTGACGGCGGACGGGATCCCCTGTTTAAAATCTCATGCGCTGCGGCTGGCCGTGATGCGGGACTGCTATAATTCCTGGGGCGTAGGATATCGGGATTTCGACGATGTAGAGGGATATTTTACCCTGATGTCTCCGGAAGAGGGAAGCCGATACAGCGGGCTTAAGGATTCGGAAACGCCTTCCGTCAGAGTGATCGAAGACGGAGAGGTCAGGACCGTGATAGAAAGCCTGTTTGAATACGGACGTTCCGCCCTCAGGATGCGGCTTTGCCTGCCGAAAGAAGGGACGGAAATCGGTCTGGAACTTCAGCTGCAGTGGCAGGAAAAGGATAGATTGCTGAAGCTGTGCGTTCCGACTTTTCTGGAAGGAGGAACCTGCCTGGGGCAGACAGCGTTCGGAAGGGAGGAGCTGCCGCAGGATGGGACGGAGGTCGTTTCCCAGAAATGGTGCGCCCTGACGGAGAGCGGAGGAATGGCGGCAGCCTGTATCGACGACGGCCTCTATGGGTTTAATTGCCGGCGGGGAGAACTCCGGATTACGCTGGTGCGTTCCCCGGGATATGGAATGTCGGACTGCGACGGGAAAATCGCCCTCAAACCGGGAAGGATGACTGACCGCATGGATCAGGGGGAACGCAATTACCGCCTGTGGCTGCATTTAGGGCCTGAACGGGAAGTGATGGGCGGCCTGGAAAACAGGGCTCTCGTCCGGAACGAAGCGCCGATGTGCCTCGCATATTGCCCGCCGGGCAGCGGGCGGCTGCGAAAGCCGGCGTTGAGGATCGATTCGGACAACATCGTCCTGTCCGCCATGAAAAAGGCGGAGAAAGGGGACGGATATGTTTTGCGCCTCTATGAATCCGAGGGGAGAAACGCCTTGGCCCGGGTCGATTTCCCGGAAATGGGGAGAAGCGTCACGGTTCCCTTCGAACCTTTTGAAATCAGGACGTTCCTTCTGGAACCGAAGTCGGGAAAATGGGAAGAGATCCCCCTGCTGGAAACGGAATTCGGGAAGCGGGAGGAGAATTCCATCAAAAAATAAAAATTTCTCTTGTAATCGGATCATATTTTGGTATAATAGGCAACAGGGAGACATAGCTCAGCTGGGAGAGCATTTGCTTGACGTGTAAAGGGTCGCAGGTTCGAGTCCTGTTGTCTCCACTGCCTAACAGAACAGGGAAAAGACGGGGAAT
>OEQQ01000162.1_pt1 | contig 15921 bp, 10 predicted proteins | sample 1539741 | NCBI WGS metagenome assembly OEQQ01 (sample SAMEA3891876, study PRJEB23780) | metagenome | biome: terrestrial biome; feature: animal house; material: Caecal content | place: Italy | collected 2015-05-05
CCCATGGAGTGAATGACGTTGCCGCAGATGGGGCAGACATACAGTTTGGAGCGGAGCAGATTGGCGGACTTATTTTGGTTGATGACGGCATCACCTTTCATCAGCTCCATGACGGAGACACCCAGGGCGGAGGAGAGAGGCTCGATGAGTGAGATGTCCGGCAGTCCTTTGGCAGTTTCCCACTTGGAAATGGTCTTGCTGCTGACATCGATCTTATCTGCAAGTTCTGCCTGCGTCATCTTTTTCTGCTCCCGTAGCTGCTTGATGGTGTTGCCGGTGACATATAAGTTCATGAGTTTGGTCTCCTGTACAAAGGTTTTATCGAGATTATAGCAGGAGGGGCGCGGCTTCACAACCTACGCAGCGTAGACATACAGCCAGAAGCGGCGGAGAATACCGGCGGCTTCATGGAAACGGCCACGGCCAAGCCGGAACCGCCTATAACGCACTAAAAAGCAAACCTCGCCATATTCAACCAGCAGTTCAATGACAATTGATCAAGTTTGGAGTATGCTTGACCCATCAAATCGTTCCGCCGGGGAGTGACATAGGGAGGTATGATCCATGAATATGAAAGATGCGTTTCGATTCCAGAATAAACTGAAAGGCCTGATGTGTGAGGCCACTGCCATCCTTCAGGACCGACGCAATATCGTCAAGGTCAAGACCACTCATCTTCGGAGCAAGGTCATGTCCGATGCCCAGGATGCTGTAGTGGAGGAAACTGCGCCCAGTGAGTATGCCGGCCATGCCAACCAGGTAGCCGCCTTCCTCATGTCCTTGCTGGAGGAGCGGGAGAAATTGTGCCGGGCTATCCATGCCGCCAAGAACGCATTGGATTTGGATATGGACAGCGAGGTGGGCCTGAACCGGCAGCGTCAGGAGTTGGCTGAGGTATTCCGCCACATGACCATGCTTCGCAACAGTGAAAAGACCATTGCCGGCGGAGGCTCCGGCTTCCGATTCAACGGCGAGGGAAACCAGGTCTCCTACCGCTGTGATGCCACGCAGGTCACCACCATCGACTTTGACCGGAACAAGATCCGAGGCATGGCCACGGCGCTCAGCAAGAGGGCCGACGAGATCTCCATGTCCCTGGACAAGTGTCTGGTCAACACCGAGGTATCCTATGAGCCGCCCTTTGACATGAATGACAGCTTTGAGGACATCCTCAGCGACTTCATCGAAAAGAGCACGGCTGCATAAATGCCGTCACCACACCTTCAGGTGTGGTGGGCGTGGCAGAATGGATAGGCAGTGATGATCGGTTCAGGCGCAGATGAATTATGATGCTGCGCATCCCCCGGCAAAGAATGGACTGCATCTGATGAATGCAACATGAGCTCATAACTCATTGTGAAAGGCTCGTCAGTCGACTCCATCCTCGTCCACCGAAATACTGTCATTTCTAACACACATCCATTGTCAAAAGCAGGATTCGACCTTACGCTTCTCTGATATTTGCCATAATGGCGTGATATTCTATTTATGAAGTCGCTTGTTCACCCAAGGGCTGCGGCCGTCCGGCAGGATCGCGGCAGGCCTATGGACACAGGCGGATAAGGATCTAAGCGGTTTTGAAATTCTGCCATGCCCACTGTACCTGAAGAAATTTCCACATAAAAAGACCTGAGCAGCAGGCGGCTGCCTGCTGCTCCAAAGAAACGATATGAGAAGTGGAGATGATGATCTCGTTCATCGGCACCTGGAGCAAAGCGCTCAGTGCATAGAGGTTATCTACACTGGGAAGGCTCTGGCCCCGTTGCCATTTGTAGATGGCTTGCGGCTCCTCAAATCCGAAATAGTGCTGGAGATCTCGGACTGTCAGGCCGCGATCCTTCCGGAGTCGGCAGATATTCGCCCCGGTAGCCACAGGATCGATGACAGGAAACTGAATCATGGACATATGGATCGCCTCCATTCATTAGGATGTCTCCGCCTCAGCGGAGTATCTTAGCATACCTGATGTGCTCTGAAATAGCAAGTGATCTTTGCCATTTGTAATGAAATCGTTATAGAGGAGTCTACTATGGGAACATTCACGGTGCCATCAGTATATCAGCCAGCTATTGCTGCGCTATGCCCTCTGGGGTGATCACACCAAGACAAAAAGAAGGAGATGATCAGCTGTGACGCAGTTGATTCCATTGGACAAACGCAGTAAGAAAGCCCGGCGGGAATACCACGCAAAACAGCGTGGCTCCTGGCACGGGGTTAACCCTATCACCCGGACCGTACAGAGCAGGAAGACTTATGACAGAGCAAGAGTTAAACAAGCGGATCGCCGAGATCTTGGGATCTACTAAAAACGAGCCCGGATGCGGTCGACGTTCTGGCCGCCAATATCGCCGCACCCAGTGCGTCAGGCACTCAGACCATCTTCTGTTTTTGATTCAACACAGCAGGTATGCACCAAACATGGGGTATATCAAGGGAGACTATGAGAGATTAAGAACGTTACTTCATTCCGGACTGCACGTTCAGTATATGAAGTCCAGCAATTGTCAACGGTATCTGAAGCGAAGATCCAATCGAAAGGTCCGTAAGTATTTCGGCCTATCGAAGAAGGGCAACCAGTATCGCAAAGTGTTCGAATACTGGTGGACGCTCTATTGAATTTAAGATAGGTCAAAGATTGACTTATAGCAGGAGAAATCCTACTTCACGACCTACGCAGCGTAGACATACGATCAGGAGTAGCCGACAACGGCACCGATAGGAACGGCAAAATGCGGAAGTTTCCCCGTTAGGGATGGGTTAGGGATTTGGCTGTTTCGGCAGCCATCCTCGCTCATGTGCCTGCCGCTGTTTTGGCCCTTGAATCACCACGAAACAGCAAATAGAAAAACTGCAAAAATCGAACAAAAAACGCAGAAAAACCGAATAAATAGGCGGCTTTTCTGCGAAATTTGGTCCGAGTGACAGGATTCGAACCTGCGGCATCCTGCTCCCAAAGCAGGCGCGCTACCAACTGCGCTACACCCGGTTATGAAGTTTTCCAATTGTGGTCAAACATGTGGTCAACGCCGATTTTTGACCAGTTACCGGCGAGGGGGAAAGTGCTGTCAGCCCAACTGTCCCAAGGCTTTCCGGGTTTTCCGATGGCTGCGGCTCGAACCTAGGCCTTACGCTCCCAAAGCAGGCGCGCTACCAACTGCGCTACACCCGGATATTTCAGCTTACGGGCTTATATTATAGCGGATTTCCTTGCCCTTGGCAAGAGTTTATGATATGATTTTCTCGACTTTCTTTGAATGGTACGAGGTGAAGCCAATGAGAATGCGGAAAAAGAAGAACTTGGACCGGCGCATGGAGAACTGTGCCGATTTGTGGATTAAAAATCCCGCTGCCCAGCGGGGCAAGTGGCGGGAGCTGATGCCCCAGGCCCAGGGGGTGCGTCTGGAGCTGGGCTGCGGCAAGGGACGATTCACCGCCGAGACAGCGGCGGCCAACCCCCAGGACCTGTATGTGGCGGTGGAGCGGGTGCCCGACGCCATGGTCATTGCCATGGAGCGGTGCCGGGAGAAGGGGCTGCACAACGTCTTTTTCATCGACGGAGACGCCGCCTGTCTCAGCGAATACTTTGCCCCCGACGAGGTAGACTTGCTCTACATCAACTTCTGTGACCCCTGGCCCTCCGTGAAGCACTCCCGCCGCCGTCTCACCCACGAGAATTTCCTGCGTGGGTATCGCCAGGTGCTGCGGGACGGGGGCGAGATCCACTTCAAGTCGGACAACCGGGACCTGTTTGAGTGGTCCCTGTTCCAGTTCCCCAAGGCCGGGTTTGAGTTGTCTCAGGTCACCCGCAATCTCCATGAGCACGGCATTTGCGGTGTGATGACCGACTATGAGGAGAAGTTCCACAACCTGGGCACCCCCATCAACCGCTGTGTGGGCACCAAGGTGGCCCTGCCTGATATGCCGGTGGTGGATGCCCTGAGCCAGCGCCTGCCTCAGTTTGAGATTCGCCGGTGGGAGGAGGAAGACCTGCCCGCCGTTCTGGCCCTGATGGAGGGGAACGCCGCCTATTATGAGATTCAGAACCAGGGCCAGCCCACCATCCACAGCATCCGGGAGGATATGGCCACCCTGCCGCCCCGGTGCATCCAGGAGCAAAAGCATGATTTGGGCCTGTGGCAGGAGGGCAAGTTGGTGGGAATTCTGGACCTGGTGGAGGGATATCCCCGGGAGCGCACCCTGTGGGTGGGCTTCTTTATGGTGGACGCCAACCTGCACCGCCAGGGCGTGGGACGGGCTGTGGCCCAGGCTCTGCCCGGAGCAGCTGCCGACGCCGGAATGGACAGCATCCGCCTGGGCTGCCTGAAAGGCAACACCAAGGGCCACGACTTTTGGCTGGCCATGGGCTTCCAGGACCTGCGGGACGGCGAGGTCCGGGGAGGCAGCGCCGTTTGGATTATGGAACAGCTGGCCGAACACGAATAAAGCCAAGAACCCACATAGCAACGCAAGAAGGAACAATCATCTTGCATGGTCTAAAAGCCCTCGGCAGAGTTTTCCCGCCCGGGGGCGGGAAAATAAATTGAAATCCGTTTTTTTCGGGGACATGTGCATCGGAAAAAACACCTCTCAGCCCGCCAGTGTGGAATCGGGTCGTCCTTTGACCCGATTATGCATGCAGCGGGCTGCATCCCCTCGAAAAAATGCTGGCATTTTTGAGAAGCGTGTCGAATTGCTTCGACACGCAAACAAGAAACTGGTCCTTCCTTTTGGAAAGACCAGTTTCTTGCATCTTAGAGGGTGAGCAACACGTGATAGATCATCATAAAGTGGGCCACGGAGCCCAGCACAATGAACACGTGGAAAATCTCATGACAGCCAAACCGGGGATTGTCCCGGGCGGGCCACTTCAGGGCGTAGAGCACGCCGCCGATGGTGTAGAGGATGCCGCCGGACAGCAGCCACAGCACGCCGGACACCCCCAGAGTGAGGTAGAGGGGATAGATGGCCACCAATGCCAGCCAGCCCATGGCAATGTAGATGGTGGAGGTGAGCCAACGGGGGCAGTTGATCCAGGCCAAGGTCATCACCAGCCCCGCAATGGCCAGGACCCAGATGATGCCGAACATGGACCAGCCCCAGGGCCCCCGCAGGGCGGTGAGACACACCGGGGTGTAGGTGCCCGCAATGAGGAAGTAGATGGAGGCGTGGTCGTACTTCCGCAGCGCAATGCGCTTGGCGGCGGTGGTGTGCACCGAGTGGTAGAGGGTGGAGGCGGTATATAGTCCGATCATGGACGCTCCATAGATGGAGAACGAGACCAATTTCCAAGCGTCAGCACCGGTGATCACTGCCTTTACCAGCAGCAGAACCGTGCCCAGGATGGCCAGCGCCGCACCAATTCCGTGGGTGATGGCCGACCAGGGGCGCAGTCCGTCAAAGGGCGTGCGGCCATGCTCCTGGGGACGTCTCCGGGGACGGGGCAGGGCGTCAAAGGGGTCAGGTGTGAGTGCGTGTTCCATAGTGACACCATCCTTTCTGAGAACTCATTATAACATATTCACCTCGTGATATCAAGGTCAATATGACCAAATATAATAATAAAAACTAGATTGAAAGAAGTGACATTGAATCTATACCTGGTGTGTGCTATAATCATAAAATTAGATGAACACCCGCAGGAGGAGAGCGTATGGGAGAGTGCCTGGGACTGTATTTACACATTCCATTTTGCCGCAGCAAGTGTGATTACTGTGATTTTTACTCGCTGGCAGGGCGGGAAGACCGGATGGACGACTACCAAAAAGCGCTCCTGCGCCATATTGTGGAGAGTGCGGAAGCGGCCCGCAGTTTTTCCGTCAACAGCATCTACATCGGAGGGGGCACCCCCACGTGGTATGGAGAAAAGCGTCTGGTGGAGCTGCTGCACACCATCAAACGCCGCTTCACCCTGTCCAAAGATGTGGAAATTACCATCGAGGCCAACCCGGACAGCGTGGATGAGAAGATGCTGCGCCACCTGCGCCGAGCGGGCGTGAACCGCATTTCCATGGGGATGCAGTCCGGCTGTGACCAGGAGCTGCAGGCCGTGCACCGTCCTCACACCTATCGCCAGGTGGTGGACGCTGTGACGGCGGTGCGCCGGGCCAAAATCACTAACCTGAACCTGGATTTGATCTACGGCCTGCCGGGGCAGACCGAGGAGAGCTGGCACAAGACGGTGGAAAAGGCGCTGATTCTCAACCCGGAGCACCTGTCTTGCTACGGATTGACGGTGGAGGAGGGAACTCCTCTGGCCCAGCGTGTGGCCCGGGGCGAGCAGCTGCCCGACGAGGATCAACAGGCGGCCCTGTACCTGTGGACGGTGAAGCGCCTGGCCGAGGCCGGGTACGAACAGTATGAGATCTCCAACTTTGCCAAGCGGGGCTATCAGTCCCGGCACAATATGAAATACTGGATGGGCCACCCCTATATGGGGCTGGGCGCTGCGGCCCACTCGGATTTCGGCGGGCGGCGGTATTCCTTCCTCTCCGATCTGGACCAGTACATTGACCACATGCTCCAGGGGGACGCGGTGGTGGATGAGTCGGAGCAGATCACCCGGCGCGAGCGGGGCAGCGAATACCTGATGCTCCGCATGCGCACCGTCCACGGCATTGAGGAGTGGGAGTACCGGCGGGAGTATATGATGAACTTCGAGCCCATTGCCGCCAAGCTGGCAGAGTTTGAGCAGCACGGCTGGGCCCGCCGCCGGGGACGCCGATGGCAGTTTACCCCAGAGGGCTTCCTCTTATCCAATCAGCTCATTGGGCAGCTGTTGGAACTGCAGGAAAATGCCTCCCTGGGTGGGATGTTGGAGCGGGTGCGCCGCAACCGAGAGGCCCAGAAAGAGAACAAAGAATCAAAAGAATCCTGAGAAATCCATGGGGCAGGGAGCGCCGAATACCGCTTCCTGCCCCACTGCTATGATGAATGCATGAAAAATGGGTATACTCTCTGTGAGGTGAGAACCCATGAACATGAGCAATGAGGAATATCAAAAGTATGTGATGGCCATGGCCAAATCCTCCCCCACGGCCAAAAACCTGGTGTGGGCCTTTTGCGTGGGGGGCGGCATCTGCGCATTGGGACAGGGACTGAGCACTCTATATGAGAGGTGGGGAGCGGGGGAGAACGCCCTGCCACTGGTGTCTCTGACCCTGGTGTTCGTGGCCGCCCTGCTCACAGGTCTGGGCGTGTTTGACGACATCGCCCGGAAAGCGGGGGCCGGAACTCTGGTGCCCATCACCGGATTTTCCAACGCCATGGTGTCCCCGGCCCTGGAGTTTCAAAGTGAGGGGCGCATCACCGGAACCGGGGCCAAGCTGTTCACCGTAGCCGGGCCCGTGCTGGCCTATGGGGTGTTTGCCAGTGTGATATACGGGTGCATCTATCAGCTGCTCCGGTGAGAAAATTGCCCTGCCGCCGCCGTGGGAAAGACACGTGCTTCCCCACGGCGATTTTTATTTGTGTTGTGCAAAATGACGAACCAGACACAAAAGTTTTTGATATGGAACCAAATGGAATTTATTTTTTTACTGAATAAATACACGAATTTCCGCAAAAATATGAAATCGTACCCATTACTTCTGCAAGTTAAATTGGGAAAGAAAAGAGAACTGTAAAAAATTTAAAAATTTCGAAACACACTGTTTACTTTGTCTAACTTAATATGGTAAGATTCACTCATAATTGGATAGAATGGATTGTTACCGCAAGGGCAAAACCGGATTGACCAGAAGACTATGAAGACCATGTAGTAGTTGCTCCTGGCGGTCTGGCTTTTTTTGTTTTTTGTGGGAAGCTCCAGCGTCCAAAATAAGATAAGGAGGAAGCGAAATGAGACGGCAAACAAGACAAGCGAGTCAGGCCCATATGGGACGCAGACTCACTGCGGCCGCCTTGGCTGCGGTGATGGGAGCGGGTTGTGTGGCAATGACCCCCTTCCAGGCCCAGGCCGAGGACACGGGGAGTACCGGGTATGAGATTTACCCCAATCCCCATGTGATGACCTATACAGGTGGAGACTACATTGTTAAAAATGAAGTCAACGTGGTGTTCGAGGACGGCATCGACCAGTACACCAAGGACCGCCTGGACGAGGTGCTGGACCTGAAGGGGGACATCACCTACACCACCTCGGACGAGATGGTCAGCGGCAAGACCAACATTCTGGTGGGTATCAACGGCTCCGGCGGCTATGTGGACAGCTACGCCAAGGAGAACCTGGAGGTGACCACCGACGGGCTGTTTGACGAGCTGGATTCCTATGTCCTGGACAACCAGAACGGTGTGATCACCGTGCTGGGCCGTGACACCGACGCCAGCTTCTATGGCCTGACCACTCTGTACCATGTGTTCACCCAGATGGACAGCTACACCATCCAGGAGTTCCATGTGGAGGACTGGGCCGACGTGGCCAGCCGTGGCTTCATCGAGGGCTACTACGGCAACCCCTGGAGCACCCAGGACCGGGTCAATCTGATGACTTGGGGCGGCTACTACAAGCTCAACTCCTATTTCTATGCGCCCAAGGACGACCCCAAGCACAATGCTCAGTGGCGTTCTCTCTACACCCAGGAGGAACTGGAGACGAAAATCAAGCCTCTGGCTGAGGCCGGCAACGCCTCCAAGTGCCGCTTTGTGTTTGCTCTGCACCCCTTTATGTACAACGCTGTGCGCTTTAACACCGAGGAGAACTACCAGGCTGATCTGAAGATCGTGCAGGACAAGTTTGCCCAGGTCATCGGAGCCGGTGTGCGTCAGATCGCCATTCTGGCTGACGACGCCGGGAATGTGGGAAGCACCAATTATATCCGCTTCCTCAACGACATGACCCAGTGGCTCCAGGAGATGCAGAAGACTTACCCCGATTTGAAGCAGACCCTGCCTTTCTGCACCCAGGAGTACATGGGCTGGGGCCAGGCCTACTATGCCGACTTCCCCGAGAACGTGCAGATCGTCATGACCGGTGGTAAGGTCTGGGGCGAGGTGTCCGACAACTTCACCAGCACCTTCACCAAGAACACCGGCCGCGGTCCCTACATGTGGATCAACTGGCCCTGCACCGACAACTCCAAGAAGCACCTGATCATGGGCGGTTACTCCGACTTCCTCCAGATCGGGGTCAACCCGGACAACATCCAGGGCATCGTGCTCAACCCCATGCAGCAGTCTGAGCCCAGCAAGGTGGCCATCTTCGGCAACGCCTGCTATTCCTGGAACATCTGGGAGAGCCAGAAGGAGGCCGACAAGGCTTGGGATGCCTCCTTTGCCTGTGTGGACCACAACACCGTCATCCCCAATGACGCCTCCAACGCTCTGCGTGAGCTGTCCAAGCACATGATCAACCAGGCCATGGACGGCCGTGTGCGTGTGCTCCAGGAGTCTGTGGAGCTCAAGCCCATCCTCAACGACTTTAAGGACAAGCTGGCTGCCGGCACCGTCACCGAGCAGGATGTGGACGCCGTCATGGCTGAGTTCCTGGTGCTCCAGGAGGCCGCCAAGACCTACCGGGCCAAGGCTGGCGACCAGAACCTGTCCGAGCAGATCGTCTACTGGATCAACTGCTGGGACGACACCACCGAGGCTGCCATCGCCTACCTCAACGGCGTGAAGGCCGTTCTGGCTGGTGACACCACCAACATCCTCAAGTACAACTCTGAGGGTAAGACCGCCTTCGACAGCTCCAAGACCTACGGCTTCTGGTACGTGGATCACAACGAGTATGCCGAGGTGGGCGTGCAGCACATTGTGCCCTTCATCAAGACCCTGGCCAACTATGTCTCTCAGTCTGCGGAGACCGCCATGGATCCCAGCAAGGTGATTGCCAACTTCATCACCAACCGTACCGACACCCCCACTGGTGACGTTGCTAATATCTTTGATGGAAGCGACAGTACCGGCATGACGTTTAAAACTCCCAATGCCATTGCTGAGGGCGAGTATGTGGGACTGCTGTATAACAAGGTCATCGATGTGAACAACATCCGCATTACCATGCAGGGTCAGGCCGATCACTTTGAGCATTCCAAACTCCAGTATACCACCGATGGAAAAGAGTGGGTTGATATTGAGCTGCGTGAGGGAGAGAATCAATTCGATGTGCCGAGAAATCAGCCCTTCGAAATCTCCCTGGATGAGGATGCACTGCCCCAGGATTTCCAGGCTATGGGCGTGCGCCTGATCACCACTCAGGCCAACAGCGGTGCTTGCTGGTTGGATCTCAGAGAGTTCCAGATCAACGCTCAGGACAGCGAGCCTGAGGTCACTGAGGGTACCTATTCCACCAACCGGGATCGGATGAACGGCACCGCTTGGGACGTGCTCAACGATGGTGCCAACGGCGGCGCCAGCGCCAGCGAGGTGTGGCTGTCTGTGGCCAGCGGCACCGACAAGGACGGCCTGCCCGCCGGCTCCTACATCCAGTACACCCTCACTGAGCCCATGAAGCTGTCCAGCGTCACCTTCGCCCAGGGCGGCTCCGCTGCCGGCGACGTGATCACCGACGGCTCCATCCAGTACCTGGATGCTCAGGGTCAGTGGCAGACCATCGCTGAGGTCAACGGCGACAAGGTTCAGACCTTCGATTTCGCCGATCAGGACATCACTACCACCGCTGTGCGTGTGCAGAACGATGCCTTTAAGAAGATTTGGTGGCGTGTGGGCGAGTTCAACGTGGAGTTCTCCGCCGACACCTCCAGCAAGCCCATTGAGTACAACATCATGCGCACCGAGCGCTGGACTGTCTATCAGGGCAACGAGGCTAACCTGTACGACGGCAACGACGGCACCTATGTGTGGTACGATCCCGACGGGTCCGGCAACACCACCGGCGATGACTTCATGGTGGACGACTTCCTGGGCTACAACCTGGGTAAGGTTGCCAAGCTGGACAGCGCTCACATTGTGGTGGGCAACGGCGACAGCTCCGACAAGCTGAAGGTGTACACCATCGAGACCTCCGTGGACGGCCAGGAGTGGACCGCTGTGCCTGGCTATGAGCGCTACGAGGGCAAGGCCAGCGGCACCGACGTGCTGGACATCGACCTGGACGGCGTTCAGGCTCAGTACATCCGCATCCGCAACCTGGTGCAGCAGGGCTCTTGGGGCAAGTTCAGTGAGTTCACCGTCACTGAGGTGATCAAGCAGACCGGTTCCACCGAGAACCTGTACACCAATGTGGAGACCAACATCCTCTCCAACGCCTCCGAGGGCCAGGTGAACCTCACCAACGGCACCGCCACCCTGAACACCGGCGATTACGTGGGTGTGGACCTGGGCAACATCAAGGCTGTCACCGGCGTGACCACCTCCGAGCTGCCCCAGGGCGTGACTCTGGAGACCTCTATGAACGGTGTGACCTGGACCGCTTACACCGCCAAGTCCGCCACCGACGCCCGCTATGTGCGTGCCGTCTCCTCTGCTGACGGCGTGGTGCTCAACCTCACCGAGTTCGTGGTTTCCTACGAGTTCGTGGGCGAGAAGACCGTGGAGAGTGACTTTGCCAACCAGAGCAGCGGCACCGACATGAGAACTGCCGGCACTGTGAACAATGTGTTCGATGGCGACCTGTCCACCCTGGGCATGATCACCGGTGCCCAGGATGTTGGCAAGACCATCACCTTTGATCTGGGCCAGACCATCCACTTCTCCTCTCTGCGTTACTACATCGTGGAGACTCAGCTCAACTACCCCCGTCATGTGAAGTTTGAGGTGTCCGCCAACGGTGAGGACTGGACCGAGGTCCTGGTCATCGGCGACGGCGACTTCGAGAACGTGTGGGACAACTCCGTGGCCAAGGACATGCAGGACAAGACCCTGTACCACGACAGCAAGAACCCCGGCTACATGTACGCCGAGGCCACCGGCCTGGACGTGGATGGCCGCTACATCCGTGTCACTCCTCTGAGCACCTACAGCCACAGATGGCTGGGCTTCAGCGAGATTCAGATCAACGGCGGCGAGTACATCTCCCCCGAGAGCAACCGTGACATCGTCAGCGCTGACGTGGAGCAGAAGGGCATGATCCCCTCCAACGCTCTGGACGGTGATTACACCACCACCTACAAGTCCAGCGCCACCAACAGCTCCTTCACCTACCGCATCTCTGAGCCCACCGGCCTGACCTCCATCCGTCTGGTGCAGCTGGGCGCTATCTCCAACGCCACCGTCACCGCTCAGTATGTGGGCGAGGACGCTGCTGTGGAGCTGGGCACTCTGAACCAAGCCATCAACGAGTTCAAGCTGGACACCGGCAAGACGCTGGAGAGCATCACCGTGTCTTGGACCGACACCATCCCCGAGATCGCCGAGATCGTCACCTCCACCCAGGCTGTGGGCCAGGTGAATAAGGACGAGCTGAAGGCCGCTCTGGATGCCACTCAGCCCACCGACACCTGGACCGATGACAGCGTGGCTGCCTACGAGGCTGCCAAGGCTGTGGCTCAGGCCATGTATGAAAACGACAACGTCACCCAGTCCATGGTGGACTCCGCTCTGGGCTCCCTGAACAGCGCCGTGAACAATGCTGTGCTCAAGGCCAGCAACGTGGACGAGCTGCAGGGTCTGGTGGACAACAAGGTCACCAACGACAACAACGTCTACACCACCTTTAGCTTCATGACCTACTCCTCCGCCATGGAGGACCTGGAGGCTGCTCTGGCCGACGCCGGCAACCTGTCCCAGGAGAAGGCCGACCAGCTGAAGGCCGCTGTGGAAGAGGCTCAGGCCGGTCTGGTGTACTCCACCCGGAACCGTGAGCTGGCTCAGCTGGCTGTGGCTGGCTACGAGAACATCGTGGCTGAGGACTACACCGCTGAGAGCTACGCCGCTGTCACCGCTGCCAAGCAGGCCATTGACGAGCTGGTTGCTCAGGATCTGGCCGCCACCAGCAACGACCAGCGTGTGAACCCCGCGAAGTTCCTGGAGGCCAAGGCTGCCTATGAGGCCGCCGTGGACGCTCTGGTGCCCGCTGGCGAGGCCCAGCCCGGCAACAAGGACCTGCTGCAGAAGACCTATGAGTACGCTCTGACCCTGTCCACCGAGGGTGTCACCGACTCCGCCAAGGCCGCCTTTGAGGCCGCTGTGGCCAACGCCAAGACCGTTCTGGACAACCCCAACGCCACTCAGGACGAGATCAACGCCGCTTGGGACGCTCTGCTGGAAGGCATCTGGGGTCTGGGTCTGACCCAGGGCGACAAGAGCATGCTGGAGCAGCTCATCGCCAAGGCTGAGAGCATGCTGCCCGACGAGGACAAGTATGTGGCTGACAACTGGAAGATGCTGGTTGACGCTCTGGATGCCGCCAAGAAGGTCATGGACGACGGCGACGCCATGGACGAGGACATCAAGCCCGTGGCTGAGGACCTGCTCAACGCCATCCTGGCCCAGCGCTTCAAGGCTGACAAGTCCATCCTGGAAGAGCTGATCGCCAAGGCCGAGGCCATGGACCTCAACGGCTACAACGAGGCCAGCGTGGGCGCCTTCCGCTCCGCTCTGGCTGCCGCTCAGGCCGTGATGGCTGACGAGAGCCTCACTGAGGACGATCAGGCCAAGGTGGATACCGCAGTGATGAACCTGCTCACCGCCATGGAGAACCTGACTGCTGAGGGCGAGATGCCCACCCAGCAGCCCTCTCAGACTCCCGCTCCCACCACCCAGCCCGATGACGGCAAGGTGCCCCAGACTGGTGATACCATGAATGTGGCTGCCTACCTGTTCACCGCTGTGGTGTGCGCGGCCGGTCTGGCTGTGCTGGCTATCTTCCGCAAGAAGAACGCCTAATTCCCCCTAGCATCAAAAATTGCCCTGGGCTTTGAGCCCAGGGAAATTTTTTCCTTGCAAGAGGGGGAAAAATCGGGTACTCTGAATGGAGAACCAAACGCAGGGAGAATACCCAACATGAAACGATTGACAACTGGAATCATGGCCCACGTGGACGCCGGGAAGACCACCCTCACTGAGGCCATGCTCTATTTGACGGGCAACATCCGCCGCCTGGGCCGGGTGGACCACGGGGACGCCTTTCTGGACACCCAGGAGCTGGAGCGGGAGCGGGGCATCACCATCTATGCCAAACAGGCCATCTTGCGCCGGGGGGACTTGGAGCTGACCCTGGTGGATACCCCGGGACACGTGGACTTCTCCGCCGAGACGGAGCGGGCCCTGCAAGTGCTGGACTGCGCCATCCTGGTGGTCAGCGCCGCTGACGGGGTTCAGGGCTACACCGAGACCCTGTGGCAGCTGCTGGAGGAGGCGGGGGTGCCCGTCTTTCTCTTTGTCAACAAGATGGACCAGCCCAATGAGGGCAAAGCCGCCATTCTCAAACAGCTGGAGGGACGGCTGGGCCACGGCTTTGTGGATATGACAGACCCGGAGGCCCGAGGGGAAGGGGCAGCTCTGTGCAGCGAGGAGCTCATGGAGCGATACCTATCTGGGGAGGAGTTCACCCAGGAGGAGCTGGCGGCCCTGGTGGTGCAGCGGCAGCTGTTCCCGGTGTACTTCGGCTCCGCCCTCCAAGTGGAGGGGGTGGAGGAGCTGCTGGACGGCATTGAGGCCTATACCCTGGAACCGGAGTGGCCCCAAGACTTCGGGGCCCGGGTCTTTAAAATCACCCGGGATGAGCGGGGGGAGCGGCTCACCTGGCTGAAGGTCACCGGGTGCGGGAGGTGCTCCACGGCCCGGACTGGGAGGAGAAGGTCAACCAGATTCGCCTCTACTCCGGGGCCAAATTCACCGCGGTGGACGTGGCCCCCGCCGGGACGGTGTGCGCCGTGACTGGGCTCACCCACACCACGGCGGGGGAGGGTCTGGGGGCAGAGGAGAACTGGACCGGCCCCCGGCTGGAGCCGGTGCTCTCCTATCAGGTGATTCCCCCGGAGGGGGTGGACGCCTCCACCTTGCTGGAGCGGCTGCGCCGCCTGGAGGAGGAGGACCCCCAGCTCCACATCGCCTGGAGCGAGCAGGCCAGGGAGATCCGGCTGCAGCTCATGGGTCCCGTGCAGCTGGAGGTGCTCACCCGCCTGATCCGGGACCGGTTCGGCCTGGAGGTATCCTTCAGCACCGGCAGCATCCTCTACAAGGAGACCATCGCCGCCCCGGTGGTGGGGGTGGGCCACTTTGAGCCCCTGCGCCACTACGCGGAGGTGCACCTGCTCCTGGAGCCTCTGGAGCGAGGGGCGGGACTGCAAATTGACACCGTGTGCTCCGAGGACGTGCTGGACGGCAACTGGCAGCGGCTCATTCTCACCCACCTGGTGGAGCGCCAGCATGTGGGGGTGCTCACCGGGTCTCCCATCACCGATTTGAAGCTGACCCTGCTGACGGGTAAGGGCCACTTGAAGCACACCGAGGGGGGCGACTTCCGCCAGGCCACCTATCGGGCCATCCGACAGGGGCTGATGATGGGGGAGACCATCCTGCTGGAGCCCTGGTACACCTTCCGCCTGGAGGTGCCGGGGGAGAGTGTGGGCCGGGCCATGACCGATGTGCAGCGCATGTGCGGAGAGTTTGAGGGCCCCCAGATGCGGGGGGAGATGGCGGTGCTCACCGGGTCCCTGCCCGTGTCCGAGGTGGGGGACTACTGGAGCCAGGTGGCCGCCTATACCCAGGGCCGAGGCCGGTTCTCGTGCCGCCTGGACGGATACCGCCCCTGCCACAACACCCAGCAGGTGGTGGAGGAGCGGGGCTACGACCCCGACCGGGATGTGGACAACCCCTCGGGCTCGGTGTTCTGTGACCACGGGGCGGGGGTGCACGTGCCCTGGAATGAGGTGCGCTCCCACATGCATGTGGACAGCGGCTGGTTGCCAGAGGAGGAGCGGGCCCGCAAGGCCCAGCCTGCCCCCCAGTTCCAGCGGGGCTACGCCTCCCAGGTGGCCCTGGATAAGGAGCTGGAGGAGATCTTTGCCCGCACCTATGGGG
>OEQQ01000163.1_pt1 | contig 15895 bp, 17 predicted proteins | sample 1539741 | NCBI WGS metagenome assembly OEQQ01 (sample SAMEA3891876, study PRJEB23780) | metagenome | biome: terrestrial biome; feature: animal house; material: Caecal content | place: Italy | collected 2015-05-05
GATGAAAGCCCATTTCCTTTTGCTTTTGCCGGTTTGGGACTTTATTGACAGTCTGCAGCAGAACAGATTTTTCTGTTCTGCTGGTTCTTTTTATTGGGGTTTTACCTGCAAAAGTACCGGATTGTGGTCGCTGTAGGTAAAGCCCTCGTCCAGGGTCTCCACCGACAGCACCTGCAGATTGGGAGAGACGATAAAGCCGTCAATCACATAGTACTGGGTCAAATCACTTTCCGGGTCATAGGGTTGATTCAGCAGGCGGCAGGTGGGTGTGGTGTCATCGTACAGGTAGTCCCATCCCTCCGGCAGGGCATCCAGGTAACCCGGCACCCACTGGCTGGTGGGTTTGATCACGGGGTCAAGGCCTGTGAAAAACTGATTGAAATCTCCACCGGCAATCACATAGTTTCCCTTTTCATATTCTTCAAGCAAAAGGTTTGTCAGCTGCTGGGTCTGGGCCGTCTTTCCCTCTCCATCATCATAGGCCTCCAGGTGCAGGTTGATGATCACCAGTTTCTTGTCCGTTCCCTCCACGGGAATCCTGGAGATCAGCAGGCATCGCTTCAGATTGGCTGCCCGCACCGGCCAGGAAAAGGGCACCGGCAGGCTCTGGCGCACCGAATCCGCCAGGGTGTAGCGGCTGTAGGTGGCAAGGCCGGAGCTGACCTTTCCGATGGGGTCCGTCACCGGGAAGGGGACGAAGCCACATTCATAATTCAGGGCGAAGCAGGACTGGCAGTCCCCCAAAGTATCCCCATAGCGCTCCCATTGGTTGTGGTGGTAGGTACGTCCCGAGTCCCGGTCCACCTCCTGCAAAAGGTAAATATCCGCCTGCACTTCCTCCAGCACTTGGGCAATGCCTTCCTCATTTTTGCTCACCAGGGATTCACTTTCCGGGGTTCCCTGGGTGCCGCCGTCCAGAATAAAATCCGCCTCCGCACCCAGGCCTGCATAGCCTGTGTTCCAGGTGAGTACCTTCAAGACCTCCCCTTCATAAGCCTCAGGATTTCCCTGCTCCAGCTGCCAGGCCGGTTCCTCCGCCTGGGGCTTGTACTCCGTCACCGTCAGATAGATGAGAAGCCCCAGCAGCAGCAAAAGAGCCAGACCAATGAGGACTGCCAGACCAATTCCCACATAAAAGTACCAGTGGCGGACGCCGCCCCCTCCTGTATGGATTTTCATTTCCATTCCTCCTTTTCTTTATCCTACCACTCCCGGCGGCAGGATGCAAGAAAAAACCAACAGGACTTCCCCCTCTATTGATTTGTCCAGGGAAATATGTATAATAAGGTTACAAGAAAAAGAAAGGAAACCGTCATGACCAAAAAACTTTCTGTCATTCTCATCGGTGCAGGAAACCGGGGAGAAACCTACACAAACCTCATGGCTCAAATGCCCCGGCAGTTTCAGGTGGTAGGGGTAGCTGAGCCCATCGAAAGCCGCCGGGAGCAGATTCGTCTGCGGCACAATATCCCGGAAGAAATGTGCTTTTCCCACTGGAAGGATTTGCTGGCCCTGGGCAAATGCGCCGATGTGGCCCTCATTTGCACCATGGACCAGCAGCACCTGGAGCCGGCAATGGCTGCCATTTCTTTGGGCTATGAGATTCTTTTGGAAAAGCCTGTGGCACCGGACCCCCAGTCCTGCCTGAAAATCGCCCGCCACGCAGAAAAAATGGGTGTGAAGGTGGTGGTGTGCCACGTGCTGCGCTACACCCCCTTCTTTACCACATTGAAAGCCCTGATTGCGGAAGGGCGGCTGGGGCAGATTGTCTCTATCAACCACGAGGAATGTGTGGGCAATGTGCACCAGAGCCACAGCTTCGTCCGGGGCAACTGGGGAAATGCAGGCCGCTCTTCCTGTATGCTCCTGCAAAAATCCTGTCACGACCTGGACATTCTCCAATGGCTCATTGGAAAAAAGTGCCGGAAGGTTCAGTCCTTTGGCTCCTTACAGTATTTCCGCCAGGAAAACGCCCCGGAAGGTGCACCTGAACGTTGCATGGACGGCTGCCCCCAGGGAGATACGTGCCCCTACAACGCTGTAAAGCTGTACCTGGAGGACAAGAAAAACGACTGGTTCCGCACCACCTGCGCCCGGCAGGCAGACCCCACCGATGAAATGATTGCGCAAGCCCTGCGCACCACCCAATACGGAAAATGCGTATTCCGGTGCGACAACGATGTGGTGGACCACCAGACGGTGAATCTGCTGTTTGAAGATGGGGTAACCGTTACCTTTACCATGTGCGCCTTCAACCGGGGCGGACGGTACATCCACATTATGGGCACCAAGGCAGAGCTGCGGGCAGCTCTGGACGGTACAGGGGAGCCCATCCGCCTGTATGACTTTGAAAGCCGCACCACCCAGGAAATTCCCATCACCGGGAAAGACGGCATCTCCGGTGGTCACGGCGGCGGAGACGAGGGGATCATTGAGTCCCTTTATCAGTACCTCACCGGCGGAGACCCGGGGTGCTCTGTCTCGGATGTTGCGGTCTCCGTGGACAACCATCTGATTGTGTTTGCAGCGGAAAAGGCCCGGGAAACCGGCACCGTTGTGGATTTGCAGCAGTACATTCATTCTTTGGAAAACGAAGGAAAAGAGGATGCTTTATGAAAAAATATGTCATTGGCGTGGATGTGGGCGGCACCGCCTGCAAGCTGGGTGTGTTTGAGACCACCGGAGAGCTGCTTACCAAGTGGGAAATCAAAACCGACACCCGGGACAAGGGCAGCCACATCTTAGAGGATGTGGCCAAGGCAATTCTGGGGAAGATTGCAGAAATGGGCATCGCCACCCAGGATGTGCTGGGCATCGGTGTGGGCGTTCCCAGCCCTGTAACCGGGGACGGAATTGCGGTGGGCGCTGCCAATCTGGGCTGGTCCAAATATCCTGTGGCCCAGGTGCTGAACCAGCTCACCGGGCTTCCGGTAAAGGCCGGAAACGATGTGAATGTGGCAACCCTGGGCGAGCAGTGGATGGGCAGCGCCGTAGGCCGTTCCAGCGCCCTGATGCTCACCCTGGGCACCGGCGTGGGCGGCGGTGTGGTGATTGACAACCGGATTGTCACCGGCTTCTCCGGCGCAGCCGGTGAAATCGGGCACATGAAGGTAAGGGACAACGAGACCATCCCCTGCGGCTGCGGCAAGTACGGCTGCCTGGAGCAGTATGCCTCCGCCACCGGCATTGTCCGGCTGGCCAAGGAGCTTTTGTGCCGTTCCGACGAGGCCAGCGCCATGCGTCAGTGTGAAAATCTCACCGCCAAGGACGTTTTTGACTGCGCCAAGGCTCAGGATGCCCTGGCTTTGCAGGTGGTAGACCAGTTTGGTCAGATTCTGGGCACTGCCCTTGCCAACATTGCCGCCATCATCAATCCGGAGATTTTCGTCATCGGCGGCGGCGTGTCCAAGGCCGGTCAGATTATTCTGGATGTGGTGCAGAAGTATTTCCGGGAGAATGTGTTCTTCGGCTGTGCCGACACCCAGTTTACCCTGGCAAGCCTGGGCAATGACGCCGGTATCTACGGCGCCGCCTCCATGGTATTGAATTAAAGGAAAAGGCCCGGTGCTTACGCACCGGGCCGCATCACTGTCATTGTAGCAGATTCTTTACAGAAAAGTCAAGATATGTTTCTGATTCTTCTGCATTTCTATGTTTTATACAAGTTTATGGTATCTTTTTCTTGCAGTATTCCCTATTGCAATTTTCCTGCCCCTGTGGTACATTATAGTCAGAAAGGGTGATACCGATGCAGAGGTAAAGCTCCTCTACCTGCAGCAAGGTCGCTGCAGGAAAACCGAGACCGTATTTCCGGTTTGGATAGTTTCCCACATATCGGCCGCTCACTTATGAGCATACTGTATGAAAATTTTAGATGATTTGTGTGGAGGAAATGGGATTCAGCAAGGAAATGTGGCGTAGGAAATCTGTAGAAAGCGAGGTTACACACGGATGTTAGATATCAAGAGTGAACAGATTTGACCCTTGGCTGGAGGTTGCGGAAGGCACATCAGTCAAGGGTCAAATCTTTTCTCCTCATCTGTCCGTGTTGGCCACAGGAGGCACTTATGAATTTTTTGGAAATCGCTAAGGTTCGGCAGTCCTGCCGCAGCTATAACCCGGACCGCCCTGTGGAGGCGGAGAAGCTTCAGGCGGTGCTGGAGGCGGTGCGGCTGGCTCCTTCCGCCTGCAATTCCCAGCCCTACCACCTCACCGTCTGCCGGGGGGAAACCGCCCGGAAGGTGGCGGGGGCTGTCACCGGCATGGGAATCAACGGCTTTGCCAAGGATGTGCCGGTGCTGATTGTCATTTCCCAGGACGCCTACTCCAAGTCCGCCGCCCTGGGAGCGAAGCTGAAGAAGAATGACTACCGCTCCATGGACATCGGCATCGCCGCTGCCTATCTCACCGCAGAAGCCACTGCCCAGGGGCTGGGCTCCTGTATCTTAGGCTGGCTGGACGACACCAAAATCCGCAACATCTGTAATCTGCCCGATGCGGTGCGGCTGGTGATCGCCCTGGGCTACCCCGGAGAAAAGGATGCACCCCGGATCAAGAAAAGAAAGACACTGGAAGAACTGGTCACCTATATGGACTAAATGCAAGACCGAAGCAGCATTTCGCCGCTTCGGTCTAAGTTTTTTATTTTTTCTCTTTGATCTGGGCTTGCAGGTGCATGGACAGCACCGCAAGAGAGGTTGCCATGTTCTCATTTTGCACCAGAATGTTGCCGGGCACATCCAGATGCACCGGGGCAAAGTTCCAGATGGCCTTGATTCCGCAGGCGATCATCCGGTCGCAAACCTCCTGGGCGTGTTCCGACGGCACGGTGATAATGCCCATGAGCACCTTGTTGGTACGGCAGAAGCTCTCCATCCGCTCCATGGGGATGATGGGCTTGCCGTCCACCGTTTTCTCCGCCTTGGGGCTTATATCAAAGGCTGCCAGAATGTTCAGCCCGTAGGCCTCAAAGCCGCTGTAGCCCAGCAGGGCCTGGCCCAGCTTGCCGGCGCCCACCAAAATGGCGTCTGTTGTATTGTCATAGCCCAGAAACTGGCTGATATCCTCAATCAGTCCCTCCCGGAGATACCCGATTTTGGGGCGGCCGCCGTCGGACACCAAAGCCAGATCCTTCCGGACCTGCACTTCGCCCATACCCAGGGCGTTGGCCATGGCGGTGGCAGAAATATAGGGAGAGGCCTCCTCCGGGATGGTCTTCAGGTATGCCAGATAGCTGGGAAGCCGCTTGAGAACGGACTTGGAAACTTCTTTTCGCTCCATGGTAAAACACCTTTCGTACTTTCCATATCGATATTATTTTTACCGATTGTACCACAGTTTTTTCCATTTTGCAAGTGAGAAACAGGAATCTTTCATACGCAGCTGGTCTGCTTCATCAGTTCCTTCCGCAGGCGGAGCATAATCCGCTTCTCCAGCCGGGAGATATAGGACTGGGAAATGCCCATTTTCTGGGCCACCTCCTTCTGGGTCAGCTCCTGCTGTCCCCACAGGCCAAAGCGCATCCCCACAATCTGCCGCTCCCGTTCCGGCAACTCCTGCACCGCCTGGCGCAGCAGCCGCAAGTCCACATCATCCTCCAAGGGCCGCAGAATCATGTCCTCGTCCGTTCCCAGAATGTCCGAAAGGAGCAGCTCGTTGCCGTCATAGTCCATGTTGATGGGCTCATCCAGAGAGACCTCCGTCTTTTGGTTGGCAATTTTCCGGATATGCATGAGAATCTCGTTTTCGATGCACCGGGAGGCATAGGTGGCCAGCTTGATGTTCTTGTCCCGGCGGTAGGTGCTGATGGCCTTGATGAGACCAATGGTGCCAATGGAAATCAAGTCCTCCAGATTCACCCCGGTGTTTTCAAACCGCCGGGCAATGAACACCACCAGCCGCAGATTCCGTTCGATAAGCAGCTGCTTGGCACTCTCCTCCCCGGCCTCCAGGGCTTCCAGGGCTTTTTGCTCCTGCTCCCCTTTTAAGGGGGGAGGCAGCACATCGGCCCCCCCGATATAATACACCCTGCCGGAAGAAAGGAGTCCCATTTTCCGAAGCAACCGCACAAACCATCTCATCATACCATACCTCCTGTCAACGCCTGGTATCCGTCCCGGCCGCTCAGGCCCTCCGGGGCGAATGCCACCAATCCGCTTCCTGTCCACTTCCCAATCCGCACCTGAGCCAGCCGCAGCCCCAGGAGCATCCCCCCGGATTGTCCCACTGCCTCATAGGGAATCAGCCGGAGGCCGGGAATCGTCCCCATGGACTCCACCGGCCGCCGCAGCTGCTCCCGGGTAAGGCCTGTGAGTTTTTCCGCCGCCTGGGCATTCACCACCAGCACAGGTCTGCCGGTAAGAGGATCCTTCAGGGTGTTTCCCGTGTCCAGCAGGGCAGTGAGGTGCAGCATTCTGTCCCCATAGGTCAGCTCCACCGGCACCAGGGTTCTGCTGCCAAGCCTGCCCCCGAAGCACACCATGCACAAAAGACACAGCCCCGCCGCTGCCGCTCCCAGGGTGAAAAAGCCGCCCCCTCCCAGGCACAGCATCAGGCCTCCCAGGGCAAGGCTCAGGAACGCAAACACCAGGCTTCTGCGAAGGGCGCTTTGGGTCAGGCCGTAGGCAAGGCAGCCCATGGCTCCCAGGCTTACCAGCCGCCACAGCCAGCTTCCCAGAAACCGGAGCCGGGGAAGCATAGAGGCTCCTGCGTAAACGCTTCCCAAAAGTGCCCCCAGGGCGCACTTTCCCGGCTCCAAAGGGTGGCCCATCAGCCGGTTTGTCCCCAAAAGCAGGAGAAAATCCACCAGAAAATTCAATAGCAGCACCACATCCAGATACACCGTCATCTCCTGTCCCCCCTTCCTTGACCCCAGTATACACCCTGTCCCCTTCAAATCCAGTCAAAGAAAAGGGGCTCTGAGGCCCCAGGAATTCCCAGAGGCAGAGGGGTTTCTCCCAACCCCTTCCCGGTTGTAAAAAATCCGGCAGCCGAATCCATCGGCTGCCGGACATTGCTGTCGATTATTTCTCCGGGCGCAGAAGCTGCCGGATGTTCTTCTCCGCCTTGAAGCGGTCAATCATCACCTCGTGGCCGCAGCCCAGGCAGCGGAGGCGGAAATCCGCCCCGGTGCGCAGCACCAGCCACTTCTTCTCCCCACAGGGGTGGGGCTTCTTCATTACCAGGGTATCCCCTACCTGCACATCCATGGTCATTCCCCCTTAATGGCCTGCCAGTACTGTTTGGCGGCCTGCTCCAGCTTGTTGCTGCCGTAGTGGTAGTACACCGTCCCCACCAAATCGTCCGGCAGGTACTGCTGCTTCACCCAATGGTTGGGGAAATCGTGGGGATAGAGATACCCCTGCTCCCGTTCCATGGTATAGGTGTCGGCATGGACATTCTGCAAATGCCGGGGGAAATCCCCGCCACGGCCCTTGCGGATATCCGCCATGGCCTCATCCAGGGCAATGTGACCGGAATTGGACTTGGGAGAGGTGGCCATAAGCACCGCCGCATCCCCCAGGGGAATCCGGGCCTCCGGCATTCCCAGCATGAGAGCCATATCCACGCAGGACTTCACAATGGGAATCACCATGGGGTATGCCAGCCCCACATCCTCCGCCGCAATCACCATAAGCCGCCGGCAGGCAGACTGCATCTGCCCCGCCTCCAGAAGCCGCCCCAGGTAATGGACCGCCGCATCCGGGTCGGAGCCCCGGATGGACTTTTGAAGGGCCGAGAGCAGATCGTAAAAGTTGTCCCCGTCCCGGTCAGCCCGCATGGCGCTTTTCTGGGTAACCGCCTGGGCATCGGATAGGGTTATGGGAAGCTTGTCCCCCTGGGGAACTCCCACGGAGAACAGCACCTCCACTGCATTCATGGCCTTCCGCAAATCCCCGCCGCAGGCCCCGGCGATGTACTCCAGGGCCCCTTCCTCCGGCTGGGCGGTGAGGGCTGTCCGCTTCTCCAAAAAGGCCACCGCCCGGCGGATGGCTTGCAGCGCCGCCTCCCGGGAAATCTGCTTGAACTCAAACACCGTGGAACGGCTGAGGATGGCGTTGAACACATAGAAATAGGGATTCTCCGTGGTGGAGGCGATAAGGGTGATTTTTCCGTTTTCGATGTATTCCAGCAGGGTCTGCTGCTGCTTTTTGTTGAAGGACTGAATCTCGTCCAGGTACAAAAGCACCCCGTTGGGGGCCATAAAGGTATCCAGCTGAGCCACGATATTTTTAATGTCTCCGGTGGAGGCGGTGGTGGCATTGAGCTGGTACAAGGTGCGGTTGGTCTGCTTTGCGATAATGTTGGCAACGGTGGTCTTTCCCGTGCCGCTGGGGCCATAGAAAATCATATTGGGGATGTTTCCGGAGTCAATTAGCCGGCGCAGGACGCCCTGTTTCCCCAGAATATGCTCCTGCCCATACACCTCGTCCAAGGTAGTCGGACGAAGCAAGTCTGCAAGGGGCTGATACACAGCTTCCACCTGCCTTTCTAAGTTTTGCAATGGCGGTACAGCTTCTGCCATACCGCCATGTTTGGAAAGTCAAAAGGTAGCGACCTCAGGATCTGCCGGACTTGCCGGCTCCACCCGGATGGCGGTGAGCACCGGGCCCAGCTCGTTCTGGTACACGGCGTGTTTCTCCGCAGCAACAGTGGCCTCCACCATCACCCAGGAGCGGGGCTTCAGCTCTCTGGAGTTGGGGTACCGGCAGGGAACCCCGAAGAATTCAATATCCGCCTCGCAGCAGGTCATGACGAACCTGCCGGGGGCAAACATGGTATTCCGGTCCCGGCGGAGCATGGCCACCTGGCCTTTGAACCGGACGGTCTTGCCGGCATACTTCTGGGGCTCCTCCGTCACATCCCGGTACCACAGAGCGTAGTCCTCGTCCTTGATTTCAATGACCGGGGCGTTGATGTCAAAGGGCAAGGGGTCTTGCAGCTCGTCAAAGGCGGTGGTGCCGTCGGTGTAGTCGTACAAAATGTCAATCCGACGGTTGGCGGCTCTTGCCAGCTTGTGCAAGGGCAGGGTATCCGCCCCGGGGGTTACCCGGTTGAATACCACCATCTGGGCACCTACCAGCTTGTCCATCACCAGATTGCGCATATTGGCGTTGTAGGTCATAATGGTGGTGGAGTCGGCAAACATCACTTCCTGGGCCACCACCCATTCCTCCGGGAAGCGGCTGTAAAGGTCCCCTACCATCTGCATACCGTTCAGCTCCGCCACAATCCGCTGGGCTTTGTACTTCTTTGCCAGGGCCTGGAGGGTCTTGGGCTCCACGGTCTGCTGGTCCAGTACCTCCAGGTACACATTCTTATGGGGATAGGTAGAGAAGTCGTACTCCTCCTGCCCTTCCTCAAACACCAGAAGCAGCGTCCGCTCGCCTCCGTTGAACCGGGGGTCTTCCAGGGTCTCCTGAATGAATTTGGTCTTTCCGGAGTCCAGGAAGCCGGTAAACGTATAGACAGGAATCTGGGTCATAGCTTACACTCCAAACAATGCGGCGATTTCCGCCTCATTCAGCTGGGCACCGATGACGCACACCTTGCCGGTGATGGCAGCGCTGCCGGTACGCACATCTGCTTCCTGAGGCACATGGTCAAAGTGAATCCAGGTGCCGTCCTGGGCTTCCACAATGCCCTTGGCCCGGAGCACCGTGCCGCACTTTCCGCTGTCCAGGGCTTCCAGAGCCTTCGTAATCTGCTCTTTGGTGAACTTCCGGGCCGTTTCCACACCCCAGGAGGTGAACACCTCGTCGGCATGGTGGTCATGGTGATGGTGGCCGCAGCTGCATCCTTCCTCATGGTCGTGGTCGTGGTGGTGTCCGCAGCCGCAGCCCTCCTCGTGGTCATGGTGATGATGGTGGTGCTCCTGCTCCATCTGGGCCAGCTCTGCTGCCAGGGTTGCCTTGCCCTCCATGGCCTCCACTATCTGGGCTCCGGTCAGGGCGTTCCAGGGGGTGGTGACAATGGTGGCCTGGGGATTCAGCTCCCGGAGCAGCTCCACCGCCTTATCCAGCTTGTCCTGGGGGATGGCGTCCGTCCGGGACAGGATGATGGTGGAAGCGGTCTGCACCTGGTTATTATAGAACTCACCGAAGTTCTTGCTGTAGGACTTTACCTTGCCGGCGTCCACCACCGCCACGGTATAGCCCAGGGTCACATCCTCGCCGGTTACCTTGTTCACCGCACCGACGACATCGGAAAGCTTGCCTACGCCGGAGGGCTCAATCACAATCCGGTCGGGGTGGTAGTCCGCAATCACCTGGGTCAGGGCCTTGCCGAAGTCGCCCACCAGACTGCAGCAGATGCAGCCGGAGTTCATCTCCCGGATGTTGATGCCTGCATCCTGCAAAAAGCCGCCGTCAATGCCGATTTCGCCAAACTCGTTTTCAATCAGAACCAGCTTCTGGCCCTGGTAAGCCTCCTGCAGCAGCTTCTTAATGAGGGTGGTTTTGCCTGCGCCCAGGAAACCACTGTAAATATCAATTTTTGTCATAATCAAACACCTTCTGTAAATTCAGTACAACCGTCAAAAAGCCCCGGACTTCCGGGAAAGGGGCTATATAAAATCGCCCTTTTGACTGTTTGCACTATATAGTATAGCACTTTCAAAGGAATATGCAAGGAAAAAATCCCCAGGTTCTCGACAGCTTCCCCTTGCATATCCCAGCGCCTGTATCATAAGGTATATACGGCGGATATTTTCTCCCAATGCGACATCCGCCAAAAATGCCGCTGCGTATCTCCCACGCAGCGGCACCTTTTTTACATCACCGGAATCAGAAGCAGGGCATCCGGGTCCGGCTCCCCTTCCAGGCCGTTGGCCTGGGAAATGGCATCCATGGTGGAGCCGCAGCTTTTTGCCAGAGCCCACAGGTCCGCCTCCCCGGGCTTTCTCACAATCAGGCTGGGACGATTGGGGTCAGGGCGGACAGGGTCTCCCAGCTCCAGCCCGGTCACCTGGCTCATACCCCGGCTGTTCCGGGTGGTGGTAGTGAGGCTCAGCTCTCCCCGGAGGGTTCCGCCGGCACCGGAAATGCTCCCGGACACCTTACCCACCGGAAGAACCTGGGCCTGGAGCTGGGCATTGGGGTGGGCTTCCAGCTTCCGGCACCACTCCCAGGACTGGCTTCCCCATTGAAGGTTCCCCTCCAAATCATAGTACAGCATTTGCACCGTGCCCCGGAGGCACACCGAAACCTCCTGCTCCTGGCAGAGAATCTGGGGCTGCTCCCAGTACACTTCCCCGTCTGCCATCCGGGTTCCCTGGGCAGTGAGGCTCTCCTCCACTGCCACCGGCTGGGTATCCCAGTCCAGCAGCACCGGCAGCTCCAGAGGCTCCCGGCAGGGACTTACCTTCCGGGTATTGCTGTAACTATCCTCCGCCACCTCCAGAAGCCGGGAATCAAAAATCACATACTGGCAGGCAAGCCCGGCCTTCAGCTGCACCTGCCCATCCTCCTCCGGCTCCAGCTCCAGACTGGTAATAGCCGGGACAATCCGGGCCTGGGCCTCCAGGGCGTGTTCCTGGTCCAGCTGGGTATACTGGGAGAAAGGAACCTCAAAATCCCAGGGGTAGAGGCAGTCGTCGGTGCCCAGGTACAGCACATGAATCTGGGCAATGCCCCGGAACACCACCTTGTCCTCCATGACCTTCTCATCCAGAATTTCCGGCACCAGGCCATACCGGAGAATCCGGGAAATCCCGCCTCCGGCGGTGGGGGGATTCATGGTATCCTCCAGGGTGAAGGCCTTTTCCCCGGCCTCCGTAGGCAGGCGCACGGGATATTTTCTTCGCAGCACCTGCACATCCTCCGGGATTTCTCCCAGGGTGGTCAGCTCCCGCTCCTCCGGCACCAGCGCCTCCCCCAGAATCCCCAGTCCTGCCCGGACGATCAGCTTCCGGGCGGAGGCGGAACGGGCGTCCACCCCGGTGAGCTGGCAGCACACGCAGATGGTGCCGTCATGCTTGGTCTCCGGCAGCTCCCAGTTGGCGGTGAAGGGCAGCCAGGTCTGCACTCCCCGGGGGGCGGAGCCGTCCTCCGGGGCATAGAGCACAAACACCATGACCCCGCCGGTTACCTCCATGTTTCCCTTCCGCCACTGCTTGCCCCGGACAATGGTCTGTCCCCAGGCACCCAGGACACTGCCCACGTCCGGCAAGTCCTCCGTCAAGCGGATTTCCTGGGTAAGCTCCTGATTCTTCTGCTCCCATTTCACCTGGTTCAGGCAGGAAATGGGCTGCTTGTCAAATTGTAATTCCATTTGGAAATCACTCCTTCTCTCCCATTGCTGTTACAGCCTATTCCCACCGGGACAAGGTTATGACCGACAGCCGGGCCGGAAAAAATAAAATCCCAAAAGCATCAGGCCGATGCCAAGACAACTGCACAGGAAACCACCTTCCAGCCAGGCTCCCAACAGGATGCCTCCCCCAAAGGCAATCAGCGCACTTCCCCAAAGCTGGTGATAGCGGCACATAAAAAACACCTCCTGCCAGATTCTATGCAGGAGGTGTTCAATTTTAACCGCCCAGATAGGCTTTTCGCACTTCGTCGCTACTGGCCAGTTCTGCCCCGGTACCGGAGAGGGTCAGGGTGCCGGTTTCCAGCACATAGGCCCGGTCTGCAATCTCCAGGGCCTTGCTGGCGTTCTGCTCCACCAGCAAAATGGTGGTGCCGGCCTTGTGAAGCTCCCGGATGATGTCAAAAATCTGGTCCACCAAAATGGGGGCAAGACCCATGGAGGGCTCATCCAGCATCATAAGCCGGGGCTTGCTCATCAGGGCCCGGCTCATGGCCAGCATCTGCTGCTCGCCGCCGGAAAGGGTACCTGCCACCTGCTTACGCCGCTCCTTCAGCCGGGGAAACAGGGTGTAGACCCGCTCCAGCTCCTCCTTGGAGACCTCTTTCTGGGTAAAGGCACCCATTTCCAGATTCTCCTGTACGCTCATTTGCAGGAAAATCCGCCGCCCCTCCGGCACATGGGCAAGGCCATGGCGCACCAGCTTATAGGCATCGGTGTGGGTAATGTCCTGGTCCATGAAGGTGATGGAGCCGCTGCGGGGGTGCATAAGGCCTGAGATGGTTTTAAGGATTGTGCTCTTTCCGGCACCGTTGGCACCAATCAGGGCCACAATCTCCCCCTGATTGACCTGAAAGCTCACCCCTTTGACTGCGTGGATGGCTCCGTAATACACATGAATATCCTGAATTTTCAGCATAACTTAACCATCCTTTCGTCCCAGGTAAGCCTCAATTACCGCCGGGTTCTGCTTGATCTGCTCCGGGGTACCCTTGGCAATGACCCGGCCGTAGTTGACCACCATGATGGCCTCGCACACATTCATCACCAGGTTCATGTCATGCTCAATGAGGAAAATGGCAATCTGGAAGGTATCCCGGATTCTGCGGATCTGGTGCATCAGCTCCGCCGTTTCGCTGGGATTCATGCCTGCCGCCGGCTCATCCAGCAACACAATGGAGGGGTTGGTGGCCAGGGCCCGGACAATTTCCAGCCGCCGCTGGACGCCGTAAGGCAGGGCTCCTGCCTTTACGTTTGCCACATCCGTCAGGCCCATAAAGTCCAGAAGCTCCATAGCCCGCTCGTTGGCCCCCCGCTCCGCCTTATAGTAAGGGGGAAGCCGCAGAAGTGAGGACAGGAAGGAACACTTGATGGAATTGTGCATGCCCACCTTCACATTGTCCAGAGCCGTCATCTCGGAAAACAGCCGGATATTCTGGAAGGTTCTGGCGATGCCCAGCCGATTGACCTTGGCGGTGGTCATGCCCTTGGTGTCGATACCATTGAGAAGAATGGAGCCCCGGGTGGGCTGATACACGCTGGTCAGAAGGTTAAAAATGGTGGTCTTGCCGGCACCGTTGGGGCCGATGAGGCCGGAAATCTCCGTGGGGCCGATGGACATGGTGAAGCCGTCCACCGCCGTCAGTCCGCCGAAGTCGATGCCCAGATTCCGCACATCCAGCACCGGCTGCTTATCCGTATCCTGTTCCCGCAAAAGGTTTGTGGTGGTAACCTCCACCATTTTTCTGGAATATTCCTCACGCATGGTCGGCCGCCCCCTTTCTGAAAATTTTGTTTTTCTGCTTGCCCAGCCACAGCCGGACTACCTGCATCTTGCCCTTCACCTGGGGAGACCAGGTACACAGCATCACCACAATCAGCACCACCGCATACAGAAGCATGCGGAGGTCCTGCAGGCCCCGGAGCAGCTCCGGCAGCAGGTACAGCACTGTGGCGGAAATCACGGAGCCCAGGATGTTGCCCATGCCGCCCAGCACCACAAACACCAGAATGTTGATGGAGTTGGTAAAGTCAAATTTATCCGCAGTAATGGCAGAGTAATTCTGGGCGAACAGAGCGCCTGCCATGCCTGCCAGGACGGAGGCCACCACGAAGGCCTTCAGCTTGAAGGCAGTGACATGGATGCCTACGCACTCAGCTGCAATCCGGTTGTCCCGGATGGCCTTGATGGCCCGGCCTTCCTTGGAGTTGATGAGATTCAGCACCACAAACAGGGTGAAGAGAATCAGCAAAAAGCCTGCGGTAAAGGAGGAGAGTTTTTCAATTCCCGTGGCACCCATGGGGCCTTTTAGGAGCATGGTGCCCCCCTCTTCCAGGGATACGCCGCCGGCGCTCATGGCAAAGTGGAGCCCGGTTGCATCCTTGCCGATATAGATGTTGCCGATGATATTCTTCAGGATTTCACCGAAGGCCAGGGTGACGATTGCCAGATAGTCGCCCCGGAGGCGAAGCACAGGCACGCCGATAATCACACCGGCCACACCTGCCATCAGGCCGCCGCCCACCATGGACAGCACCAGGCGCAAAGCGTCGCTTTCCACCACGCCTCTGAGGCTTCCGGAAATCACCACACCTACAAAGGCACCCACGCCCATAAAGCCCGCATGGCCCAGGCTCAGCTCACCGGAAACGCCCACCACCAGATTCAAAGACACCGCCATCACAATGTAGGCACAAATGGGAACCAGATAGCCTCTTGTGGAGTTGGACAGCATATCCTGACTGGCCAGAAGCTGCATCACCAGGAAAGCCACAACCACCGTTCCGTATGTAAGCAGGTTGGTTTTGTTTTTCTGCCAGATATTTTGTAACCGCATACCCATCACCTTACACTTTCTCCTGGATGTTCTTGCCCAACAGGCCTGCAGGCTTTACCAGCAGCACCACAATCAGCACCAGGAACACCACCGCATCGGAAAACTGGGTGGAAATATAGCCCTTGGTAAAGGTCTCCACCAGTCCCAGCACCAGGCCGCCCAGCATGGCCCCGGGGATGGAGCCGATGCCCCCGAACACCGCCGCGGTAAAGGCCTTGATGCCCGGCATGGAGCCGGTGGCGGGCATCAGCGTGGGGTAGGCGGAGCACAGCAGCACGCCCGCGACGGTCTCGCCGCGACGGGTTTTGGGAAACAGCCGCCGCAAAATTTTTTCGGTACGCGATACTAACCGCCCGATCAGGCAGGCCGGGTGCAAACCGGTGTTTGGGTCGCCAAGCAGACAGTCGAGCACAAAACCGAGCAGCACAGTACAGGTCAGGTACATATTTTTTCTCCTTTGATATATTGCGGGATACCCGCAGTTACGCGGATAACCGCATCCGCCTCAGCGGCCAGCGCACAGCACAGCCGCCCGACGGCTTCTCGATAGGCTTCATCCGCTTGGTCGATCGGCACCACGCCACAGCCGACCTCGTCACAGGTCACGGCATGACCGCGTAAACCTTCCCGCAGTGCCAGCGGGTCACGCCCCGCGGCAAGTTCGGCTCGCACAAGTAAATGCAAGTTTTCAGCCAGTGGAAGTGAAGGATATAACGCACGCGCAAGCTCGGCCTTTCCCTGATGCGCCC
>OEQQ01000165.1_pt1 | contig 15636 bp, 14 predicted proteins | sample 1539741 | NCBI WGS metagenome assembly OEQQ01 (sample SAMEA3891876, study PRJEB23780) | metagenome | biome: terrestrial biome; feature: animal house; material: Caecal content | place: Italy | collected 2015-05-05
GCTGGCGAAAAAGATAAGCTTTCCAGCCGCAGACGATTTGTTCAGAGATTCCTTATAAATCGCAGTTGCCTACGGTTCTGGGGAAGGGGAGGACGTCCCGGATGTTGGCCATGCCGGTGAGGTACATGACGCAGCGCTCGAAGCCCAGGCCGAAGCCGGCGTGGCGGGCGGAGCCGTACTTCCGCAGATCCAGGTAGAAGTCGTAATCCTCCGGCTTCATGCCCAGCTCCTCAATGCGGTTCTTGAGGATTTCATAGTCGTCCTCACGCTGGCTGCCGCCGATAATCTCGCCGATGCCCGGCACCAGGCAGTCCATGGCGGCCACGGTCTTGCCGTCGGGGTTCAGCTTCATATAGAAGGCCTTGATCTCCTTGGGGTAGTCGGTGACGAACACCGGGCGCTTGAACACCTGCTCGGTGAGGTACCGCTCGTGCTCGGTCTGCAGGTCGCTGCCCCAGTGCACCGGGAAGGCGAACTGGTCGTTGTGCTTCTCCAGAATCTCAATGGCTTCCGTGTAGGTCACGTGGCCAAAGTCGGAGCTGAGCACATGGTTCAGCCGCTCCAGCAGGCCCTTATCCACAAACTGGTTGAAGAAGGCCATCTCCTCGGGGGCGTGCTCCAGCACGTAGGCGATGATATACTTGATCATGTCCTCAGCAAGACGCATATCGTCACCCAGGTCGGCAAAGGCAATCTCCGGCTCAATCATCCAGAACTCCGCAGCGTGGCGGGTGGTGTTGGAGTTTTCCGCCCGGAAGGTGGGGCCGAAGGTGTAGATGTTCTTGAAGGCCATGGCGAAGGTCTCGCCGTTGAGCTGGCCGGACACGGTGAGGTTGGTGGGCTTGCCGTAGAAGTCCTGGGAGAAGTCCACCTTCCCGTCCTCGGTCATGGGGACGTTGGCCAGATCCAGGGTGGTCACCTGGAACATCTCGCCGGCACCCTCACAGTCGGAGCCGGTGATGAGGGGGGTGTGGACATACACGAAGTCCCGCTCCTGGAAGAACTGGTGGATGGCGTAGGCGATGAGGCTCCGCACCCGGAAAACCGCCTGGAAGGTGTTGGTCCGGGGCCGCAGGTGGGTCATGGTCCGCAAAAACTCCAGGGTGTGGCGCTTCTTCTGCAGGGGGTAGTCAGAGGTGGAAGCACCCTCCACGGTGACGGTGTCCGCCTGAATCTCAAAGGGCTGCTTGGCCTCGGGAGTGGCAACCAGGGTGCCCTCCACAATCAGGGCCGCGCCCACATTGGTCTTGGAAATCTCCTGGAAATTGCCCATGGTGTCGTGGTAGACCACCTGCACAGGGGTGAAATAGGTGCCGTCATTCAGGACGATGAAGCCAAATTGCTTGCTTGCCCGGATGGAGCGCACCCAGCCTCCAACCGTCACCTTCTTGCCTATGTAGGCATCGGTGTCCTTGAAAAGCGCACGAACAGAAATCAGTTCCATGATAGTATCCCTTTCTTGCCGTTACAGTATTACCTTAGTATACGGCAAAAATCCATTTTTTACAAGAGGGAAGTGGGGAAAAACCGCCGGAGGAATGGGAATTTTTCCCCGGGGCCTGTCCTCCGGAAGCTCTTCCTTCAAAATCCACTCGCCCAATGTTACCAACAGCCGGAATTTCATAGGAACAACCCCTTTTTCTTTCCGTATACCATGGCTTTGGGGCATAAGCAAGGCTTACTGCCCCAGATAAGCCCGGGCGGTGAGGTAGATTCCCACTAGCATTTCTCCCACGGACAGGCCCAGAATCAGGCCGGAGAGAAAATCCCGGAAGTCGGAGCCTCCCAGGTTCTGGGAGACGGTCATAAGGGAAATGCCCATCACAATCAGCACCAGTCCAAAAAGTCCTGTGCGCTGTTTTTCCAGGGCCTGGGTGCGGCGAAGGAGCTCCAGAAGCTGCGCCTCACCGGGGCCGTCCGCCTGTTCCTCCCCGGTGAGAAGCTGGGCCGGTGTGATGTCCAGCTCCCGGCACAATCTGCCCACCAGGGTGTAGTCGGGCATACACCTGCCGGTTTCCCATTTGGAAACGGTCTTGTTGGACACATGGAGGAGCTCCCCCAGCTGCTCCTGGGTCAGATTCTTTTCCCTCCGCTTTTGTGCAATCAGTTTTCCGGTGATGTGAGCGTTCATGGATGACACCTCCTGGTTTTTCTGACACCAGCATACCCCACAGCGGACAAAAAGGCAATCCCTTTTCGGGAGAATCTGGGGGGAATGGGGCACCATCCCAGCCAAAGCCCCCCTTGTCAAAGGGGGGTGGTTTGGCGAAGCCAAACCGGGGGGATTTCGAGGGTCGCAGGTTTCCACATGGGTTTGTGCTTTTGGGGAAGTGCCTGCTGTGAATCCCTCAGTCGCCTCCGGCGCCAGCTCCCACAGGCCGGGAGCCTTGGATGATAGGGGCTTTTGAAGATAAATCATATCCCGCAGCAGTACGCCGCCGTCATAGATGGGGTGGCGGTAGTTGTCCGTGAAGAAATTGGGGACGGTATGGGAGGGGGTAAAGCCGCAGGCTTTGTAGAAGCCCAGAGTGGCGGGGCTGTCTCCGGTGCCTACCTGGAGGCGGGTGTATTGTCCCCGGTATTTCTGTTCCAGCAAGTCTATCATGGCCTTGCCGTAGCCCTTCCGGTGAAAGGCGGGGGCTACGGCGATGTTCTTGATTTCCAGGGTGCCGTCTCCCACATCCAGAACCACACATTCTCCCTTGACCCCATCCTCTGCCAATAGATACATGGTGCCCTTTTCCAGATAGCGGTCAACCATGGCTTCCTCCTCGTCCGCCAGAAGGAGCAAATCCAGAAAGGCTTTTTTGTTTTCTTTCACTTCCAACAGTTTCATAGTGTTCACCTCGTTACAAAAAGGGCAGTCCCCAAAAAGGACTGCCCTTTTAGCTTAATACAGCTTTGCGCCGGCGGGGATGTGGGGGTCTACCATCAGCAGGTGGAGCTTCTCCGATTCGTAATACTCGTGGATGCCGCTGAGAATGCCCCGGTTGGTGCCGGTGCCGTCGTCCAGGGTAAACTTGATAAGCTTCTTGGGCTTTTTTTATTCTGACAGAGACACAGAAATTATATCCGGCCTTGGTATCAACCAGCTGGCTGCAAGTTACCATCAAGTTAAAATCCTCAAAAATATGGGGTAATTCTCCTTCAAAAACACCATATATTGTGGTATTTTTTACTTTTTATCAGGTGACTTCTTGTGGTCAGCAAGTTACCTGCAAGTTAGATTACGCCCAGATGGGAACGTACTTCATATAGCGGGGAGCGGTTGTGGAATCAAGGGGCTTGATAATTCCCTTTTCAACCGCTTCCTTAATCAATCTTGATATACTGGCAGCTGAGGATTCTTTCACGCCGAACCGTTCCCGTAAGCTGCTGTTGGTCAACTGCTCACTTTGCACATGTTTCACACATGCGTGGAGGTAAACAGCCCAAAGCTTATCTTCTGGCGCAATATTGGAAAAGGGCATTTCTGAGTACAGTATGACTCTGGTGCTGTCCTCATATAGTTCGATTCTCGGAGCAGGCAGTTGCGCCAATTCGCAGGTGATCACAATTTTATCCCAGCCGGTACCCAGCTCCTCACACATTCTAAGCCTCCGCATGAGCGCTGCCAGTTTCTCATTTCTGGATTTTGGAGGATTATCAATAATACGCCTGATATCAACCAGAGGGGTACCAGGGTTTGTAATCTCAATACGATTTGGGAAAATTTCCACCACAGGACCGGTTCCGGTAACAGAAAAATCCTGATGTATCAATGCATTTGCAACTGCTTCACGGATTGCCACCATGGGATATGGGCATTTCTTTTCACGCAGCGCCCCCGAAATCTCTTCTTTCGTCGGAATAAGCGCCTCGATAAATTTCATGAGCTCCATAAATCCTGCAACATACCCTTTCTCTTCCACATCTTCTTTTCCCATATTCATGCGATTGATGCCTTGATACTGAACCACACGAACAGCTTTCCGGGATATTCTCGGGAAATCGGTGAGTTTCTTTGCAAAAAGAATCGCACCCAGATTGGTAATTGCATAGAGGCCGTTGTCCTGTTTTGCAACAACTTCCTCTTCCAACATATAGTGGATGATTCCTTCCGCATCTGTTGGTTGAGGAACGGCTTTGATGTCAAAATATGCAGTGTAATCAATTAACTTTAATGCATCTGGCAATTCCAAATCCTGCTTTGCGTACCGATCCTCAAATTTCGAATTTCGAATTTTATCCCATAGCTGAGATTGCAGTGCCGGATACTCATTCAATTTCTTCGTATAACTCCCTACTCTGATATAGTCAACCTTCTTGAACATAACGCTCTGATTGGCTGCTCTATATATTATAAGCACACCCACATCCATATGATTCATTTTTACGGTATGGAATTCAAAATCCGCATTTGGGGACAGCAAGGAGCGCAGCCAGTTTTCCAACTCTTGCTTCCCCTTGGTCAATGTTTGCAGATTGTAGTTTGTTCCTACGATTTCATGGGTTGTGTTGTCGATTCCCCATAACATATACGCACAGCTTTTTTCGTATAAAGCAGCACTGTTTGCCAAAGCACTGATATCTTCTCCAATCATATCGGGGTCATAGTTATTGTGCTTGAATTCCAGCCAGGGCGTTTCGTTGGGATATGTGCGCAGCTCATTTACCAGTCTGTCCAAATTTTCCATTCCATCACCTGCTTTTATTACAGCACGCACCCATGATATTTCTGTATGGCGTATTTTCTGAGAAGATGGAAAGAAAACGGCAGCTGATTTGCTGATTCCTTTCCCGGTGCGGCATTTTCTACCGTCATTATAAAGCAAAAAAATGCATATTTCAATCATCAACAGGGCGGTTTCAAAAAAGGGCAGTCCTTGACTGGGCTGCCCTTTTGGGTTAATACAGCTTTGCGCCGGCGGGGATGTGGGGGTCTACCATCAGCAGGTGGAGCTTTTCGGCTCCGGCCTCCTGGTGGACGGCGGAAATGAGCATGCCGCAGGAATCAATGCCCATCATCTTCCGGGGGGGAAGATTTACGATGGCGATGCAGGTCTTGCCCACCAGCTCCTCCGGCTCGTAATACTCGTGGATGCCGCTGAGGATGATCCGGTCGGTGCCGGTGCCGTCGTCCAGGGTGAACCTCAGAAGCTTCTTGGACTTCTTCACCGCCTCGCAGGCCTTGACCTTCACTGCCCGGAAGTCGGACTTGGAGAAGGTTTCAAAGTCCACCATGTCGGCGAACAGCGGCTCAATCTCCACCTGGGAGAAGTCAATGGGAGCCTCAGAGATGACAGGTGCCTCGCTGGGGGCTGCGGGGGCTGCCTCCTCACCCTTGGCGGCCTTGTTCCGTGAGATTTCCTCGGCGGTGGGCTTCATCGTGGGGAACAGGAGCACGTCCCGGATGGAGGCGGAGTCCGTCAGGAGCATCACCAGCCGGTCTACGCCGAAGCCCAGACCGCCCGTGGGGGGCAGGCCGTACTCCAGAGCGGTGATGTAGTCGTAGTCCACCTGGGCCCGGCTGGTGGGGTCCAGAGCCTTCCGGTCTGCCACCTGCTTCTCGAACCGGCCCTTCTGGTCGATGGGGTCGTTCAGCTCGGAGAAGGCATTGCCGAACTCCGTGGCGTTGATGAAGTATTCAAACCGCTCGGTGTAGGCGGGGTTTTCCGGCTTCCGCTTGGCCAGGGGGCTGTTCTCCACCGGGTAATCGTAGATGAAGGTGGGCTGAATCAGCTGCTCCTCCACGAAGGCGTCGAAGAACTCTGCCAAAATGGCACCCTTGGTGGGAATTTCCGGCAGGGCCACCTTGTGGGCCTTGGCGGCCTCAATGGCCTCCTGGTCGGAGGTGATGGCGTCGAAGTCCACACCGGAGTACTTCTTGACGGCCTCCACCATGGTCATCCGCTCCCAGTGGCTCAGGTCGATTTCCTTACCCTGATAGGGGATGGTGAGGCTGCCGCAGACCTTCAGGGCCACGGTCTTCATCATCTCCTCCACCAAATCCATCATGCCGTGGTAGTCGGTGTAGGCCTGGTAGAGCTCAATGGAGGTAAACTCCGGGTTGTGCTTGGGGTCCATGCCCTCGTTCCGGAAAATCCGGCCAACCTCGTACACCCGGTCCATGCCGCCTACCACCAGCCGCTTCAGGTACAGCTCAGTTTCGATGCGCAGCACCATGTCCATGTCCAGGGTGTTGTGGTGGGTGAGGAAGGGACGGGCGGAGGCGCCGATTTCAAAGGGGGTGAGGATGGGGGTGTCCACCTCCAGGAAGCCCTTGCCGTCCAGGAAGCTCCGCAGCTCCCGGAGAATCAGGCTCCGCTTTACGAAGGTGTCCTTCACCTCCGGGTTTACAATCAGGTCAACATAACGCTGACGATACCGGGTCTCCCGGTCAGTCAGGCCGTGGAACTTCTCCGGCAGGGGAAGTAAAGACTTGCTCAGCAGGGTAATCTGGTGGGCCCGGACGGAGATCTCGCCCCGCTGGGTGCGGAACACGTCGCCGGTGACACCCACCACATCGCCGATGTCGTTCTTCTTGAACCGGTTGAAGGAGGCCTCCTCCATCTCGTCAATCTTCACATAGAGCTGGATTCTGCCGGCGCTGTCCTGCAAATCGCAGAAAAGCACCTTGCCCATGCCCCGCTTGCTCATGAGGCGGCCGGCCAGAGAAACGGTCTTGCCCTCCAGGGCATCGAAGTTGTCCTTGATTTCCTGGGAGGTGGCGGTAATCTCATACTTGGTCTCCTGGAAGGGGTCGAAGCCCTCCCGGCGGAGATTTTCCAGCTTCTCCCGGCGAATCCGCACCTGGTCGCTGACGGGAATCTCCTCCTGGGGTACAAACTTTGCCATGCTCAGCCCTCCCGGGTCACGTTGACAACCACCATCTCGTAGGAGCCGGAGGGGGCGTTCACCCGGAAGGATTCCCCGGGCACCTTGCCCACCACGGCACGGCCGAAGGGGGAGTCGTCGGAAATCTTGTATGCCATGGGGTCGGCTTCCTGGGAGCCGGTGATCCGGTAGGTGGTCTCCTCGCCGGTCTCCGGGTTGCGGACGGTGACGGAACAGCCCAGACCTACCCGGCCGGAGGCCTCGTTCTCGTCCTCGATGATGACGGCGTGAGCCAGAATGTCCTCAATCTCCGCAATCCGTCCGTAGAGCTTTGCCTGCTCGTTCTTGGCGGCATCGTACTCGGAGTTTTCCGACAAGTCACCGTAGGACCGGGCTTCGGCAATCATAGCCGCAATTTCCCGCTCCCGGGTGGTCTTGAGGTAAGTCAGTTCCTTTTGCAAATCCGCCAGGCGCAGTTGGGTAATCTTAAATTCCTTTGCCATATTGAAAGATCCTTTCTGAATCAAAAATTTCCATAGCTTCCCTCATTATAGAGGAAAACCCCCACATAGTCAAGTGATTTTCGGGTTATTTCCCGGATTTCAGGGCGGCAAGGGCGTCCTGGAGCTGGGGGTCTTCCTCAGGCTCCAGAAGGTCAGAATAGATTTTGGCGGCGGTTTCCTCGTCCACCTCCGAGACAACGTCCGGGGTCAGGCCGCCGGCCTCTGTCAGGTTCACCCCGTTGGGGGTGAAGTAGTGGCCGGTGGAAAGGGCCACGGCGGAGCCGTCCTTCAGCCGCAGGGTGTACTGGAAGTTGCTCTTCCCCACGGTCTGCTCTCCCACCACCGTTGCCCAGTCGTACTCCTGCAAAGCCGCCGCAAAGAATTCGGCGGCGGAGTAGCTGTCAGAGTTTACCAGCACCGCCATGGGAAGGTCAATGCAGTCTGCGTCCGACTCGTCCAGGGTTTCATTTCCCAGGTAGTCCACACCCCGAAACAGTGGGCCTTCCGGCAGCAGGTAGTCCAGCACCTCCACCAGCTCCGAGGTGTAGCCGCCGGGGTTGAAGCGCACGTCAAATACCAGGCTTTCGGCCCCCTGCTCTATCAGGGCATCCACGGCGGCGATGGTATCTTTGGCGCAGTTGGTGTTGAAGTTCACGATTTTGATATAGCCCACCTTGTCCGGGAGCATTTCATAGGTTGCCACCTGCTGCTGAATCTGCCGCCGCTCCACGGTGAAGGCCAGGGTTTCTCCCTCCCGGAGCACCTCCACGTTCACAAAGGTGCCCGGCTCTCCCTGGATCAGGTCGGCGGCGCCGTTGGTGCCCAGGTCTTTCACCGACTGCCCTTCCACGGCGGTGAGAATGTCACCGGGGAGAATCCCCGCCTCCTTGGCAGGGCCCTCCGGCTCCAGCTTCAGAATCTCCAGGCCGGTGCCGTCCTGGGTGGCCATGATGGTGATGCCGATGCCCACATAGGTATTGTTTTTGTTATTCATCACCTCGTCATATTCGTCGGCGGGGATGTAGTAGCTCCACCGGTCGCCGGTGGCCTTCACCATGGCCTCGGCGGCGGCGTCCTCCAGCACCTTGGGGTCTGCGCCGTCGATGTACTGCTGCAAAATGATGTTTTCCAGCTCCTCCAGCTTGGACTGGCCGATGCCGGGGCCCAGACCGCCGAAGAAGGGAACCCAGCCGGTGGCAAGGCACAGGCTCACAAAGCCCCCCACTGCCACCGCCAGAATATAAGAGGCGGTGATTCCCAGAATTTTCAGGATTTTTTTGTTCTTTTCCACAATTTATCACCTCATAGAATAATTTCCCACAGCCGGGACAGGTTATGCCCCGGCTGTGGGATTTCATATGTTTTTATCAGATGGGGATGTAGTCTGCCGGGTTCACCGCCACGCCGTTCTTGAACACGCTGAAGTGGAGGTGGGGGCCGGTGGACACGCCGGTGGAGCCGCAGTAGCCAATGAGCTCGCCAGCTGCCACATTCTGGCCCACGCTTACCACATACCGGGTCATGTGCAGGTACATGGTGGTGTAGGTGCCGTCCATGTGGTCAATCATCACATAGTTGCCGCCGGAGGCGCCGTAGGTGGCCACAATGACCTGCCCGGCCCGGGAGGCGTAGATGGGCGTGCCCTCGGGAGCACTCAGGTCCACGCCGTTGTGGAGGCGGTAGTCCCCGTACACCGGGTGCAGCCGCATACCGAAGGGGCTGGAGAATCGGGTGTAGGAGATGGGCACCAGCCAGGTGACCCCGTCCACATCGTTCCCCTCTCCGGCGCTGCCGGTACCGCCCAGGTCGCCGGAGCTGCCGCCGTCAGAGGGAGGGGCAGGGGGCTTCTGCTGCTCCTGCTCCTTGAGCCACTCCTCGTACTCCCGCTGCTGTGCCTCGGTGCGCTCGTTTTGCTTTTCAATGATGCTCAGGAGCATGTGGTAGGATTCCTCCTCCGCCTGCTCCACCAGGGCTGCGTACTCCTCCCCCCGGGCTACCAGGTTGGCAAGAAGCTCGTCGGCCTTTGCCCGCTTTTCGTCCAGCTCCGCCTGGGTCTTATCCAGCTCCTGCCGGCTCTCCTCCAGCTGGGCCATCTCTGCCTCCAGGTCGGCCTTGGCAGTCTCTACCTGCCGGGCTGCGGCGTCCAGCTGAGCCAGGGCTTCCTTATCCGCCTGGTTGATTTGCAGCACCATATACATCCGGTCCAGCATATCGGTGAAGCTGGTGGCCTGGAACAGCACGGACCAGTAGGAAACCTGTCCGTTCTTCTCCATGGCGCAGATCCGCTCCTGGTTCTTCTCGTTCAGGTAGTCAAGTTCTGCCTGAGCCTTATCCAGCTCCTCCTGCTTGTCCGCAACCAGCTGGCCGTAGGCCTGAATCTGGGCATCCAGATTGTCCATCTGCTCAAACAGCAGGGTGATCTGCTGGTCAATCAGGCTCTTTTCCGCCACAACTGCTTCCATTTCCTCCATGTTGCCGGAAAGCTGGCTTTGGAGCTCCTCAATTTTCTTGTCGTTTTCCGCCTTCTGGGCCTCCAGCTGGTCAATCTCCTCCTGAATCTCGTCGGAGGATTTGGCGGCGGACACGGTGGTGGTGAAGAGGCCTGCCAACAGGCTCAGCAGCAGCACACCTGCCAGAAGCCCCGCCATAATGGAAGTCAAGCGTTTTCTGTTTCTCATGTTTGCCTCCTTGGTTTATCTTACATTCTGCCTCAGTGCAGATTCACATATTTGGTGGGGTCTACATAGGCTCCGTTGTAAATCAGCCCGAAATGGAGGTGGGGGCCGGTGGAGGCTCCGGTGGAGCCGCAGTAGCCGATGACCTGGCCGGCTTCCACGTAATCTCCCGCACTGACGATGTAGTGGGTCATGTGCAGGTAGATGGAGGTGAAGCCGTCTCCGTGGTCAATGTAGACGTAGTAGCCGCCGGAGGCGCCGTAGGTGGCCTGGGTCACCACGCCGCTGCGGGTGGCATAGATGGGGTTGCCCAGATAGGCCGCCAGGTCCACACCGTAGTGGGTGGTTACCACACCGGTGATGGGATGCACCCGGGTGCCGAAGGGGCTGGATATGTAGACATAATCCACAGGCACCACCCAGCCGTCGGAGTTGGAGCCGCCGGTGGAACCGCCGTTATCCGGTTCGGAGGGCTCGGTGGTCTGGGTGGATTCGGTGCTGTCCGTGGGGGCTTCCGTGGGGGGCGTGGTCTCCGGCACGGAGGTGGAGAGCCACTGCTGGTACTTCTCCCAGTCCAGCTGGGTCTGCTTGTCGTCAATCTCTGCCAGAATGAAGTCCATATCGCTCTCGGCAGCTTCAATGGCTGCCCGGTATTCCTCCCCCAGAGCCAGCAGCTTTTCCAGGGTTTCCATGGACTTTTGCTGCTTTTCCTGAAGCTCTGCCTGGGTGGCGGTCAGCTCCTGACGGGTGGTTTCCGCCGATTCCCGCTCCTGGGTCAGGGCGGCCGTTGCCTCTGCCACTTCCCGGGATGCGGCTTCCAGGGCATCCAGGCAGGCCTGGTCTCCCTGGTGAATCTGGGAAATCATCCGCATCTGGTCCAGAAGCTCCGCAAAGGAGCCGGCGTTGAACAGGATGGACCAGTAGGAAAGGCCGTTGTCCTTTTCCATGGCGCAGATCCGGTCCCGGTTCTGCTCCTGCAGTTCGGTGAGCTTTGCCTGGGCGGCGTCCAGCTCCTCCTGCTTGTCAGCAATCAGCAGATTGTAGGCGGAAATCTGCTCGTTGATGGCATCCTCTTCCTGACCCAGCAGGAAAATCTCCTGCTCCAGCACGCTCTTTTCGGAAATCAGGGCGTCCAGCCGGCTGCTTTGCTCCGAAAGGCCTGCCTGGAGCTTCTCCCGCTGGGCCTGCAGATCCTCTTTCCTGGATTCCAGCTCAGCAATCTGCTCCTCCAGGGTGCTGATGTCATCTGCCTGGGGCCTGTGAGCGCCGATGAGCATATTTCCAACCAGCACCAGGGCCAGAAGCCCCACAAAAAGCCGGCTGATTGATTTTTTCATGAAAAAGACCTCCTTACACATCCATAAACTTCCGGATGGATGTCCAGCTGCCTACAATGCCCACGAACAGGCCGGCAGCGGCAAAGGTCCCTACCAGGGGCCATACAATCTGATCAAAGGGAACGAACTGGAACATATCCAGAGCGTCCGCCTGGGCAATCCGGTCCACCACCGCATCGTAGGCCAGCCACTCCACCAGGAAGGCCAGGGCTGCGCCGGTCATGCCCAAGAGGAAGCCTTCCACCACGAAGGGCAGGCGGATAAAGCCGTTGGTGGCGCCCACCATCTTCATAATGGAAATCTCGTCCCGCCGGTCGTACATGGCAAGCTTGACGGTGTTGGAAATAATCAAAAGGCTGACAATCAAAAGCACGATGGTCACCACCACGGTCACCACCCGGAGAATGTCCTGCATGGCGGTAAAGCCGTCTGCCAGCTCCTGGGCGGCCCGGTAGTCCACGATACCGGGAATCTGCATCAGCTGGTCGATGGTCTCCTGCATCAGCCGGTTATCCTCCAGAATCACGATGTACCGGTGCTCTAAGTAGGAGGTGTCGAAGCCGTCGAAGGCATCGGGATTGTCGCTGGCGTTCTTGAAGTCCTCGAAGGCGTCCTCCCGGTAGACAAATTCGCAGGAGGCGATGTTGTCCAGCCGCTTGATCTTGGTGTCGATGCTCTTGGCCTCAGCGTCGGACAGGTTCCGGTCTACATACACCGTCACCTCGTTGGTCTTGTTCAGTTCCTCCACCATGATGTTCAGGTTGTAGGCCACGGTGGTAAAGCTGCCTACAATCAAAAGACAGGCCACCGTCACGCACACGGCGGCAAAGGACATGAAGCCATGGAGGAAAATACCCTTCACGCCCTCTTTCAGTAAGTACCCAAAGTTATTGCTTCTCATTGTTCTTCTTCTCCATCCAATCCGTCGCTGATTACCAGGCCCTCGTCAATGGCGATGACCCGCTTGTGCATCCGCTCCACCAGCTCCAGCTCGTGGGTAACCACCAGCACCGTGGTGCCCAGGTTGTTGATCTCCTGCAAAAGGCTCATAATCTCAATGGAACGGGCAGGGTCCAGGTTGCCGGTGGGCTCGTCGGCGATGATGGTGGAGGGGTTGTTTACCAGGGCCCGGGCGATGGCCAGACGCTGCTGCTCGCCGCCGGACAGGGCGGAGGGGTGGCGCTTCTCCTTGGTCTCCAGGCCTACCAGCTCCAGCACGTAGGGAACCCGCTCCCGGATTTCCCGCTCTCTGGCACCCACAACCCGCATGGCAAAGGCCACGTTCTCGTAGACGGTCTTGGTGTCAATCAGCCGGAAATCCTGGAACACCACGCCGATGGTACGGCGCAGGTACGGAATCTCACGCTTGCGGATCCGCTCCAGGGAATAGCCGTTTACATGGACGGCGCCGGAGGTGGGCTTCAGCTCACCGTTGATCAGCTTGATAATGGTGGATTTGCCGGAGCCGGAGGGGCCTACCAGAAAGGCAAACTCTCCGTCCTCAATCTGCATACTCACACCCCGGAGGGCGTCGTTACCCTCCGCATAGGTTTTTACGACATTGGTAAATTCAATCATAAGCTCGACTCCAATTTTCAGTGTAACCAAATTGTAACACATTGTAATCACAGTGTCAACCACCGGCGGGAAAAGTTTTTCCCTTTTTCTCCGGTGAAAAGGGGCATTTTCCCCAAATCTTCCGGGGAAAAGCACATTCTTCCCGGGGGAATGGGATTTTTCTGTCCCCTCCGGAAAGATACACGTCCGCACAATATAATATCATACACAAAAAGTCCCATTTTCGCAAGGGATAAAATCCCCAAAAGGAAGGAAATGGGGCCTGTTTTTTTCTCCTTGATTTTGTGGTTTTTTTGAATACAATACTATTATTAAATAAGGAGAGAGGAAGTGTACCCCTATGAACCATGTTTACATTCCCCAGGGCTATCGGCCTACCCTGGATGCCTACGATACCCAGCGGGCCATTGCCTACATCAAGGAGACCTTTCAGGACGAGTTTTCCCGGGCCCTGCACTTGAAGCGGGTGTCTGCCCCCCTGTTTGTTACGGAGGACTCCGGTCTTAACGACAACCTGAACGGCTACGAGCGGCCTGTCAGCTTCGATGTGCCGGCGGTGGGAACCCAGGTGCAGGTGGTCCACTCCCTGGCCAAGTGGAAGCGGCTGGCATTGAAGCGGTACAACTTTGGGGTGGGGGGCGGCCTCTACACCGACATGAACGCCATCCGCAGAGACGAAAAGCTGGACAACGTCCACTCCATCTATGTGGACCAGTGGGACTGGGAGAAGGTCATCACCAGAGAAACCCGGAACATGGCGTATCTGAAGCTGATTGTCCGCTCCATCGTCCGGGCCATCTGCAACACCAACGACCGGCTCCATGTGCGCTTTCCCCAGCTGGGGGTGAAGCTAAGCCCGGAGGTGAGCTTCATCACCTCCCAGGAGCTGGAGGATCTGTATCCGGATATGACTTCTTCGGAACGGGAGAGAGCCTATGTAAAGGAGCACCCCACCGCCTGTATCATGCAGATTGGGGGCAAGCTCCGCTCCGGGAGGCCCCACGATGGCCGTGCCCCGGACTATGACGACTGGAGCCTGAACTGCGATATTTTCTTCTGGGACGAGGTGCTGGACCGGCAGCTGGAGATCTCCTCCATGGGCATCCGGGTGGATGCTGCCGCCCTGGACTACCAGCTGAAAGAATCCGGCTGCGATGACCGGCGGAACCTGCCCTTCCACAAGATGCTGCTGGCAGATGAGCTGCCTCTCACCATCGGCGGCGGCATCGGGCAGTCCCGGCTCAGCATGCTGATGCTGGGCTGCGCCCACATCGGGGAGGTGCAGTCCAGCATCTGGGATGAGGAGACGGTGAAGGCCTGCCGGGAGGCGGGGATTCCCCTGCTGTGAGACCTATGAAGCCTTTTCGGAAAATTTATGTGGAGATTTCCAACCGGTGCAACCTCCGGTGCAGCTTCTGCCCCGGCACTGCCCGGCCTTTGGGAGCCATGACGGAAGGGGATTTTGCAAGGCTTTTGCCAAAGCTTCGGCCCTACACGGACTTTTTGTACTTTCACCTTATGGGAGAGCCGCTGTGCCATCCCAAATTGGGGCGGTTTCTGGAACTTGCCGGGGAGGCAGGCTTTCGGGTGATTCTCACCACCAACGGGACCCTTCTGCCCCGGCTCCGGGAGGTGCTTCTGGGGGCTCCGGCTCTTCACAAGGTGAATGTGTCCTTGCAGGCCTTTGAGGGCAGCGGCATGGCCATGGACTTTGACACCTACCTGGGGGGCTGCTTTGATTTTGGCAAGGCAGCCGCCGGGAAGAAGATTGTGTGCTACCGTCTGTGGAACCGGGGCGGACTGGACAGCTGCAACCCGGCGATTCTCCGGGCGCTGGAGCAGGCTTTCCCCCAGCCCTGGGTGCAGGAGCGGCGGGGAATAAGGCTTCAAGACCGGGTGTATCTGGAATTGGGAGAAAAATTCGACTGGCCGGATTTGTCTGCCCCCCAGACAGCGGGAGAAATTCACTGCTATGGTCTCAAAGACCAGCTGGGCATCCTGTGGGATGGTACGGTGGTCCCTTGCTGCCTGGACCATGAGGGGGATATCCCCTTAGGGAATGTATTTTGTCAGGAGCTTTCGGAAATTCTGGGAAGTCCCCGGGCAGAGGCCCTGAAAAAGGGGTTCCGGACGGGAAATCCCCCCGAACCCCTCTGCCGCCGCTGCGGCTACGCCCAGCGCTACGCCCGATAGCAAGGCGCCTATTCGGTCGCCTTTTTCCCCTGCAGGCGGCGGCGCACCTGGAAGGCAAGCTCGGTCACCGGAACGCTCAGCAAAAACCACAGCGCGGTGAAGCCGATACAGACCTGTCCCATCAGGTTGAGCGGCTGGTTTGTGTAGTTCCAGACATTCCATCCAAATCCCAGGTTGACCACGCACCCGGTCACAAACTCCAGCCCAGTGATGAGCAGGGTGTTGACCACGCAGCAAAACCACAGCGGCAGCCTGCCGCAGCAGCTCACCGCCACCTGACTCACCAGCAAAAAACACAACCCTCCCAGCACAAACATGCTCCAGTGGGTGAAGCCCCGCCAGATAATCTCCAACAGCGAGTAGCTGATGGCCCCGAACAAAAATAAAATCAAAACGTTCGCACATTTTCTTAACACAACATATCACCACAGCCAATTTTTCTTTAGTATGTGGCGTGGCCGCCGCGCTTATTCCTCTTGCCGCATAAAAAAACTGCCGCAGCACTTGCGGCAGTTTTTATTTTATTCTTTATCC
>OEQQ01000167.1_pt1 | contig 15415 bp, 20 predicted proteins | sample 1539741 | NCBI WGS metagenome assembly OEQQ01 (sample SAMEA3891876, study PRJEB23780) | metagenome | biome: terrestrial biome; feature: animal house; material: Caecal content | place: Italy | collected 2015-05-05
GGCCATGTCGGCGTGGGTCTCGGAAAATCCACCGAAATTCCGGAAGCGATCCGCAAGGGGAAAGAGGATGCGACCAAGCATCTGGTGACCGTTGCGCTGGATCAGAACAATTCCATCACCCATGATTTCCTGGGCAAGTTCGGTTCTTCCACCGTTCTGCTCAAGAAGGCTCCCGAAGGTACCGGTATCATCGCCGGCGGCCCCGCGCGTATCGTGTGCGAGCTGGCGGGCATCAGAAATATCCGTACCAAGGCGCTGGGTTCCACCAATAAACAGAACGTCGTACTGGCGACCATCCAGGGATTGAGCCAGCTGAAGACTCCTGAAGAAGTAGCGGCTAAGCGTGGTAAATCTGTAGAAGAGATCATGGCTTAAGGAGGAGACGAAAATGGCAGAGAAGAACTTGAAAATCACATTGGTAAAATCCCCCATCGGCGCGGTGCCCAAGCACAGAGCGACCGTAGAGGCTATGGGTCTTACGAAGATGCACAAGACCGTTATTATGCCTGATAACGCTTCTACCCGCGGCATGATCCAGAAAGTCGGATACATGCTCAAAGTAGAGGAAGCTTAAAAACAGGAGGTGTCAGGAAATGGAATTATCTAACTTACAGCCCGCAGCTGGTTCCAAGCACAGCGACAACTTTAGAAGAGGACGCGGACACGGATCCGGCAACGGTAAGACGGCAGGTAAGGGACACAAGGGCCAGAAGGCCCGCTCCGGTGCTCCCAGACCCGGCTTTGAAGGCGGCCAGATGCCTTTATACAGACGGATTCCCAAGAGAGGGTTCACGAACCGCAACTCGAAGGATATCGTCGCAATCAACCTGAGCGCACTTGAAGTATTTGACAACGGAGAGACGGTTACTGTAGAGAGCCTGATCGAAAGAGGGATCGTGAAGAACCCCAGAGACGGCGTGAAAATTCTTGGAAACGGAGAATTTACCAAAAAGCTCGATGTGAAGGCAAATGCATTCAGTGCATCCGCAAAAGAAAAGATCGAGGCACTTGGTGGAACTGCTGAGGTGATGTAAATGCTTACTACCTTGAAGAATGCATTTAAAATCAAGGAGATCCGTAAAAAACTGCTGTTCACCTTTCTGATGCTGGTAGTCGTCAGACTCGGATGCCAGCTTCCGGTTCCCGGCGTCGACAGGCACTTCTTTTCCGAATGGTTTGCGGCGCAGACAGGCGATGCATTCAGCTTTTTCAATGCGTTCACGGGCGGTTCTTTCGAGAACATGTCCCTGTTCGCATTGAACATTACCCCCTACATCACGTCCTCCATCATCATGCAGCTTCTGACCATCGCGATTCCGAAGCTGGAGGAGATGCAGAAGGATGGAGAAGAAGGGCGTAAAAAGATCGTCTCCATCACCAGATATGTGACGGTAGCGCTGGCGCTGGTGGAATCCGCGGCGATGGCCATCGGATTCGGACGCCAGGGCCTGATGGAGGACTTCAACGCCCTCAACGTGATCACGGTGATCGCGGCCCTGACGGCAGGCAGCGCCTTCCTGATGTGGATCGGCGAACGGATCACCGAAAACGGCGTCGGAAACGGCATTTCCATCGTCCTGACCATCAACATCATTTCCCGGATGCCCAGCGACCTGGCGGGGCTTTACAACCAGTTTGTGAAGGGAAAGGCTGTGGCGGTAGGGGCGCTGGCAGCGCTGATTATCCTCGCCATCATCGTGGCGATGGTGATTCTGGTCATCATCTTAAACGACGCCACCAGGAAAATTCCCGTCCAGTACGCCAAGAAGATTCAGGGCAGGAAGATGGTGGGCGGCCAGTCCACGTTCATCCCCTTAAAGGTGAACACGGCCGGCGTGATCCCGATCATCTTCGCGCAGTCCATCATGCAGACGCCCGTGGTGATCTGCCAGCTGCTGGGCTACAACGGAACGGGATTCTGGGCGCACGTTCTGAGAGGTTTGAACTCCACCTACTGGTGCAGGCCCAGCGAGCCGGTCTATTCCATCGGCCTGGTGTTCTACATCGCCATGGTGATTTTCTTCGCTTACTTCTATACGTCCATCACCTTCAATCCGCTGGAGGTGGCGAACAACATGAAGAAGCAGGGCGGCTTCATCCCGGGCATCCGTCCCGGCAAGCCCACCAGCGACTATCTGACCAGGATTCTGAACTATCTGATCTTCATCGGCGCCTGCGGGCTGACCATCGTGTGCGTGCTTCCGTTTTTCTTTAACGGCGTGTTCGGCGCGAGCGTTTCCTTCGGCGGCACGAGCCTGATCATCATCGTCAGCGTCGTGCTCGAGACGATCAAGCAGATCGAATCCCAGATGCTGGTTCGCAATTACAAAGGTTTTTTGAATGACTGATGCCAAAACAGCATAAGGCAATCAAATGGGTGGGACAGGACGGTAACGTTTCTGTCCCCGTCTTTTTTTACGAAAAAGGAGTAGGATTGAAAATATGAAAATTATCATGTTGGGCGCTCCCGGCGCGGGAAAGGGGACGCAGGCGAAGATGATCGCGGAAAAGTACGGTGTTCCGCACGTTTCCACAGGCGACATCTTCCGGGCGAACATCAAAAACGGCACGGAGCTGGGAATGGAAGCGAAGAAGTATATGGATCAGGGCCTTCTGGTTCCCGATGAGCTGACGGTCCGCATCCTTCTGGACCGGGTGGCTCAAAAAGACTGCGAAAACGGCTACGTGCTGGACGGATTCCCCCGCACGATTCCCCAGGCCGAAGTGCTGGACGGGGCGCTGACGGAGCTGGGCGACAAAATCGACTACGCCATCGACGTGAACGTTCCGGACGAGAACATCGTCCGCCGGATGTCCGGCAGACGGGCCTGCCTGACCTGCGGGGCAACCTATCACATCGAGCACATCCCGCCCAGGCAGGAAGGGATTTGCGATAAGTGCGGCAGCGAGCTGGTCCTGCGCGACGACGATAAGCCGGAGACGGTGAAAAACCGCCTGGCGGTCTATCACGAACAGACGCAGCCTCTGATCGATTTTTATGAGAAAAAAGGCGTTCTGCGGACCGTGGACGGCACCCTTCCCATGGAAGAAGTGTTCGCCGCCATCACCGGGATTCTCGGTTGATGAGGACTGGAGGTAAGTATGGCCGTTTCAATGAAATCTGCCAGGGAAATTGAACTGATGCGGGAGGCAGGAAGGCTGCTTTCCCGCGTGCACGAACAGCTGGGCGAGGCGATTCGCCCCGGCATGTCCACGCTGGAGATCGACCAGCTGGGCGAGAAGCTGATCCGGGATCTGGGCTGCGTTCCCAACTTCCTTCATTACAGCGGATATCCGGCGTCCATCTGCGTGTCCGTCAACGACGAAGTGGTGCACGGAATCCCCAGAAAGGACAGGATCCTGAAGGAGGGCGATATCGTCAGCCTGGATGCGGGCCTGATCTATAAGGGATATCATTCCGACGCGGCCCGGACCCACGCGGTGGGCAGGATCAGCCCCGAAGCGCAGCAGCTGATCGAGGTCACCAGGCAGAGCTTTTTTGAAGGCATAAAGATGGCGAGGGAAGGATGCCATCTGCACGATATTTCCAATGCGATAGATGCTTATGTAAGCCGGTTTGGATACGGCATTGTCAGGGATCTGGTGGGGCACGGCATCGGAACGAGCCTGCACGAAGATCCCCAGATTCCCAATTTCGCCCAGAAGAGGAAAGGGGTCAGGCTGCAGGCGGGAATGACCCTTGCGGTGGAACCGATGATCAATGCCGGCGGCTGGGAAGTGGACTTTCTGAACGACGGATGGACGGTCGTGACCCGGGACGGGTCGCTATCGGCACATTACGAAAATACGATTCTGGTGACCGACGGGGAACCGGAGATACTCACATTATGAAGATGTCAGGATCAAAAGGTCAAAGATCCGACGCAGGTTCGCCTGCAGGAGGAAAACAGATGGTTGGAATGCTGGCCGTCTCCCGCGCGGGACACGACAGGGACGTTCTCTATCTGATCGTGAGAGAGGAAGGGGAACGGGTTTATCTGGCGGACGGCGTGCACAGAACTTACGCCGCCCCGAAGAAGAAGAACAGAAGGCACATTCAGACGGTTCGCAGCGGGATTTCCCCGGAACTGATGGAAGAACTTTCCGAAAATCCGGCAGACGCCGATACGAAGATCAAACGATGGATCAAACTGTATCAGAAGCAAAATGTATGATGGAGGTATTCTATGTCGAAAGCAGACGTAATTGAAATCGAAGGAGTTGTGGTGGAGAAGCTGCCCAACACGATGTTCCAGGTGGAACTGGAAAACGGCCACAGAGTGCTGGCCCACATCAGCGGGAAACTGAGACAGAACTTTATCCGGATCCTTCCCGGAGACCGCGTGACGCTGGAGCTGTCCCCCTACGATCTTTCCAAGGGGAGAATTATCTGGAGAGATAAATAAAAACAGTTGCAATATTGAAAATGCCATGCTATAATAGGTAACGGTCTTTTTGGAAGGAGGTAGGTCGGAGTGCGTCCAAAAGCGCATTCTGATCAGGATTCTTGCCGGCTCCCGGGTTTTGGGAGAAGGTAGAAATGGAGGTTAAGATGAAAGTAAGAGCATCCGTAAAACCGATTTGCGAAAAGTGCAAAGTCATCAAGAGGAAAGGTTCCATCAGAATCATCTGTGAGAACCCCAAACACAAACAGAGACAGGGCTGATCAGTTCTTTCCTTATGAAAGATTTGAAAATAATTGAACGTAGCAGAGCCATGCATTCGAAAAGAGGCATATGGCTACGGGAGATTACTTTTTGATACCGAAAAGAGGTTCCCGCCGCGCGGGGGCCGGAGGCAGCTGTGTGAAGGAGCACGGGTCGTGTGCATACACCCCGGCGGCGTCTGCAATGTCCGCAGAATCGCCCGCAGGGCCGCGTGCGTAAAGCACACTGCGTCCGCATGAGCGATCATGAGAGAGTATCGGAAAGACCGGGATTCCGGTTGGGTACATGGTACCCCAGTCAATTAGTAACTGTTTAAAACGCACAGGACCAGGACTGCCCTGTGCTCATTGTGCGTAAAAGAGACCAGTATGCAAAAAGAATGGAGGAAGTTGTAAATGGCTCGTATTGCAGGTATTGACTTACCCAGAGAAAAACGCGTGGAGATCGGCCTGACCTACATCTATGGGATCGGCAGACCCAGCGCTACCAAAATCTGCGCACAGGCGGGCGTGAATCCCGACACGCGCTGCAGAGACCTGACGGACGATGAGGTGAAGAAGCTCAGCGAAGTCATCGACGAGACGATGATGGTGGAAGGCGATCTGAGAAGAGAAATCGCCCTGAACATCAAGAGACTTCAGGAAATCGGCTGCTACAGGGGCATCCGTCATCGTAAGGGGCTTCCCGTGCGCGGACAGAAGACCAAGACCAACGCACGGACGAGAAAAGGTCCCAGAAGAACTGTTGCGAACAAGAAAAAATAATTCAAACAAGGGAAAGTAGGTTAGTTTAAATGGCAAACAAAAAAGTTACGAAAAAAGTGACAAAGAAACGTGTCAAGAAAAACGTTGAACACGGACAGGCACACATTCAGTCTTCTTTCAACAACACCATCGTGACGTTGACGGACGCTGAAGGCAATGCTTTAAGCTGGGCTTCCGCCGGCGGTCTGGGATTTAAAGGTTCAAGGAAATCTACTCCGTATGCAGCACAGATGGCAGCAGAAACAGCGACCAAGGCCGCTTTAATCCACGGCTTAAAGACGGTTGACGTTTTTGTAAAGGGCCCCGGATCCGGGCGCGAAGCTGCGATCCGCGCGCTTTCCGCGTGCGGTCTGGATGTAGTGAGCATCAAGGACGTTACCCCCGTTCCGCACAACGGATGCCGTCCTCCCAAGCGCCGCCGCGTATAATCGGCTGCGCAGGCTGTATATTCCCTGTATTGGAATCGGATCGATAAAGTTGGATGAAGACATGGCGGAAACCGTCGGGAAGGGATCGCCTTTTCGCGCGGTTTTCGCACAATGCTGTAAACAATAATCTGGAGGAAAATGAACAATGGCAGTAAACAGAGTTCCTGTATTGAAGAGATGTAGAGCGCTTGGACTGGAGCCCGCTTACCTGGGCTACGACAAGAAGTCCAACAGAACCGCGAAGGCCGGCAAGAAGATGAGCGAGTACGGCCTGCAGCTGAGAGAGAAGCAGAAAGCGAAATTCATCTACGGCGTTCTGGAGAAGCCCTTCCGCAACTACTACGAGAAGGCCGACAGAATGAAGGGTATGACCGGTGAAAACCTGATGTCCATGCTGGAGTCCAGACTGGACAGCGTCGTGTTCCGCATGGGCTTTGCGAGAACCAGAAGGGAAGCGAGACAGGTTGTGGGCCACAAGCACGTTCTGGTGAACGGCAAGTGCGTGAACATCCCTTCCTACCTGGTGAAGGCCGGCGACGTGATCGAGGTGAAGGAAAAGGCCAGGAGCATGCAGAGATACAAGGATATCCTCGAGGTAACCGCAGGAAGGCTTACCCCCGAATGGATGGATGTCGATAAGGAAGCGTTCAAGGGCACGATCAAACAGATCCCTACGAGAGAAATGATCGATGTTCCGGTAAACGAGATGCTGATCGTCGAGTTGTACTCCAAATAATGCGGATGACAATCCATCGCAAACTGTTCGTAAAGGAGGGTATTTGCAGTGTTTGATTTTGAAAGACCCAATATTGAGGTTGCCGAAATCTCCGAGGATAAAAAATATGGCAAGTTCGTGGTGGAGCCCCTGGAAAGAGGCTACGGCATCACCCTTGGCAATTCTCTGAGAAGAATCATGCTGTCCTCTCTGCCCGGCGCGGCCGTGAGCCAGGTGAAAATCGAAGGCGTGCTGCATGAATTCAGCTCCATCCCCGGCGTGAAGGAAGATGTGACTGAAATCATCATGAACATCAAGAGCCTGGCGATCAAAAATAACAGCGAAACGAACGAACCCAAAACAGCATACATCGAGTTTGAAGGGGAGGGCGTTGTCCACGCTTCCGATATTCAGGTTGACCAGGACATCGAAATTCTCAATCCGGACCTCGTGATCGCCACCTTAAGCGGCGGAAAAGAGAGCAAGCTGTACATGGAGCTGACCATCACGAAGGGCAGGGGCTATGTCAGCGCGGATAAGAACAAGAGCGAAGATCTGCCCATCGGAGTGATCGCGGTGGATTCCATCTACACGCCCGTAGAGAGGGTGAACATGACGGTGGAAAACACCCGTGTGGGACAGGTGACGGACTACGACAAGCTCACTCTGGACGTTTACACGAACGGTACGCTCGCTCCGGATGAAGCTGTCAGCCTGGCTGCAAAGGTACTCAGCGAACATTTAAGCCTGTTCATCGATCTTTCCGAAAACGCCAGAACCGCGGAGGTTATGGTGGAGAAGGAAGACGACGAGAAGGAAAAGGTATTGGAAATGAGCATCGACGAGCTGGAGCTCTCTGTTCGTTCCTATAACTGCTTAAAGCGTGCGGGTATTAACACGGTAGAAGAATTGATCAACAAGACCCCCGAGGATATGATGAAGGTCCGCAATCTGGGCCGGAAATCCCTGGAAGAGGTTCAGGCGAAGATCAGCGAGCTGGGATTCCATTTCAGACCCAGCGAAGAATAAGCATCTGCGGTAAGACCGAAGGGCGCGCGGATGTCGTAACCCATGATTGGCATAAAAGCATTCGGCCGGTAAGACCAAAGGGCGCGGCCGGATGTACCATGAAGGAAAGGAATCAGAACGATGGCAAAGTACAGAAAATTAGGCAGAACGTCCGACCAGAGAAAAGCCCTGCTGAGAAGCCAGGTGACCAGCCTGCTCTACAGGGGCAAAATCGTGACTACCGAAGCGAAGGCGAAGGAAATCCGCAAGATCGCTGAAGGGATCATCGCGATGGGAATCAAAGAGAAAGACAACTACGAGACCGTTAAGGTAACGGCGAAGGTTCCCCGCAAGGACAAGGACGGCAAGAGGGTGAAGGAAGTGGTAGACGGCAAGAAGGTTACCGTTTACGACGAAGTGGAGAAGGAAATCAAAAAGGATATGCCTTCCAGACTTCACGCGAGACGCCAGATGCTGAAGGTTTTCTATCCCGTGAAGGAAGTTCCTGCCGAAGGAAAAGGCAGAAAGAAAGGCACGAAGAACATCGATATGCCCGCGAAGGTATTCGATGAAATCGCGCCCAAGTACGCTGACCGCAAGGGCGGTTATACCAGAATCATCAAGCTGGGACAGCGCAAGGGCGACGGCGCGATGGAAGTCGTGCTGGAGCTGATCTGAGTTTCCGGAAAATAGTTTGAACATGAGAAACGCCGCAGAGCGATCGGAAGGATCGTTATGCGGCGTTTTTTCGGCAGATTAGCCGGTACGTCAGGAAGGTGATGGAGAGATAAAGGCTAAACGCTGCAGCGGACATGAGGATTTTGGAGTTCGCGGAAGCGGTGAGCCCGTCGAAAATCATGGGAAAGCAATATGTAATTGGATGCCAGTTCGCCAATTTTCCGTTTGCTGTAAAAACGCCTGAAATTCCCAGGAGGGCTGACAGAATGCTTCCCCACATATACGTTCCCTTCTTTCCGGAAAACCACAGTATGACCGGCAGGATCCCCACGCAGATACAGGATCCTGAAATCAGGAAGGAAAGCCCCTTTTTCAGGAACAGGGAAGGGGTAAAATCCGGACATTTCAGCAGCAGGCCGCAGATGCCGGAGATCAATGCGGCCAGGAGGCTGAAAAAGGCCGCGAGAAACAGCAGCACGAGAATCTTTGCCTTTACCATATCTGCCCATTTTACCGGAATGACCAGGAGGTTTTTCAAAGTATCCAGCGCATACTCCCGATCGATCATATAGCCCCCCAGCAGGGCGAGCATGAACGGGTAAAACAGCAGAGTATTGTTATAGAGGTACATATCCGTAAAATCGGAAAACGCAATCGCGCCGTCCTTCACCGTGAAAGCCTGTATACAGGTAACGAGGGCCGACAGCAGGATACTGATATAGCCGACAGAAGTAATTTTCAAACGCCTTATTTTTTTCAGCTACGCTTTGATCAGTCGATTCACTTTTAAACCTCCTGTCTTCTCACGATTCCCGCTCCGATCAGAATAGAAGCGATGGCGGTCAACGCTAAAATAAGAGTCCCTTTTCCTGCGGGATAATACAGGACCTCCAGCCCAGCCTGGAGATTGTCCGTATAATCCAGAATGCTGATGGGATAAATTATCCGGTATGCGATCAATATCGGCAGGGACAGGTCCAGGCAGCGAAACATGGTGAGCTGCCATACGAGTATGAAATTAGATATCACGAAAATATTCGTAACGATCATCGCAACCGGATATTTCTTCCGCAGCAGGACAATCAGGCAGACCGCCGGCATTGTCCCTGCCGCCGCTGCGAGAGCGCTAATCGTCAGAACGGCAAAAACTTTTATAAAATCGGGGTTGTAATTCCGGAGAACAATGCCGCCCGCCATCGTATACCCCGTATTGACCGCGGCGAACAGCACGACGAAGGTCAGCGCCATCATCAATTTTGCGAGGAAAAGAGAGCACTGCGAAATTCCAGTTGTCAGTATATTTTTCCACGTATTATTTTGTTCCTCCAGGGAAAACATCGTCAGCAGCAGAACAGAAAAAATGAAGGGCGCGATCAGAAAACTGCCAAACTACATGTTCATTCCCACCAGATTGCGAAATCTGTAATGATTTTTCACACACAGAACAGTACAAAATGCCGGCAGCAATATTCCGATTAAAACGATGATTCCCACCGTTTTCTGACGCTTCATTTTCTTCAGCTCATTCCAGTATAATCTAAGCAATTCCTTCACCTCCGGTAATCTTCTTGAAATAATCCTCAAGAGTATCGCTGTGTCTGTATATCTCGTCCACAAATATCCCATTTTCTGCGAAGGCTTTGACCATCTGCTTCGCCTCCATTTCCGGATCGAATATCTGGATCGTTCCATCCGACCCTACCCGGTATTCCCTGATTCCGGGAAGCTCATCCAAAATGTGCACGACCCGCTCCACAGGTTCCGCCCTCAGGGAAATATACTGCATATTTTCTTCTTTCAATTCCCGATAATTCCGCTCTTCCAACAGAATACCTGCGTGGATGATCCCGATTCGGTCTGCGATAAGATCGATTTCCGATAAAATGTGGCTGGAAAGCAAAATGGTCTTTCCATATTCCGACGCCAGTTCTTTCAGAAAACTCCGTACTTCAGCGACGCCAATGGGATCGAGCCCGTTCACGGGCTCGTCCAGAATGAGCAGTTCCGGATCATGGATGATCGCGGCGGCAATTCCGACGCGCTGTTTCATCCCGAGCGAAAATTCCGCGTACAGTTTCCGGTCTTTATACGGCAGACCAACGCGCTCCAGACTTTTTCTCACCGCGTCCTTTCGAATTGTGCCGCGCAGGCCTGCAAGAATTTCAAGATTTTCTGTTGCGGTCAGGTTTGGATAGAATCCCGGCGTTTCAATCATAACGCCGATTCGATTCAAAACGCCTTTTTCCGGCTTCTCGAATCGCTTCCCAAAAAGCCGTATGGTTCCCTTTGACGGCTTTGTAAGCCCGCACAGCATTTTCATAATCGTCGTTTTCCCGGCGCCGTTTCTCCCCAAAAGCCCATATATTTCTCCCTTTTTCACATGAAGATGAACGTCTTTTGCGGCTGAAATTTCACCGAAATATTTCGTGAGTCCTTCCGTTTCAATGACCAGATCGTCCATATTATACGCATCCTTTCGCAACGCCATATGATTGTTCGGTTCCATTATAGCAGACCATGTTTACTTTAACCTTAAAGAAACCTTGCAAAAACAAAACTGCCCATCGTTTTGGATGAGCAGTTTTGGGATCAGGATTCCTTCGATGCTTTCGGCAATTCAACACAAAAAGTCGTTCCATGATTTTTAACTGACTGCACGGAAATTTTCCCGTTTTGCAACAGAACGAGCTCTTTGGCAATCGCCAGACCGAGTCCGCCTCCAACACGGCTTCTGGTATCCTCTTCCTGATACAGCCGCTCAAATACATATGGAAGATCTTCTGATGAAATGCCTTTTCCGTTACGAAGTCATAGGAAATATGGCTGTTTTCTAATGTTTCGATCCATCCCGCATAAACAGCGCGAAGCTCTTCCACAATTTCGATCCGTTTCAGGTTCGCTTTTTCATCTTTTGAATGGAGCTTAAACCACTGGAATAATTCATCGATGTATTGCTTCAGGAGATACGCTTTTTCCCTGGCGGTTTCAATCGATGCCCGGCTGCTTTCTCCCTGTATAAGCTGATAATGAATCGCATCCAGACAGCCGATGATGGAGGTCAGCGGTGTTCGGATATCGTGGGATAAACAGGTCATCAGCTTATCGTTTCTAATGGAGCCCCTTTCAGAAAGGATTCTCTGTTCTTTCGTTTCCATCACAATTTCATTGATCTTATAGCAGGTATCCGTAAGCAATGTATTTTTGTGGATCACGATTCGCCTGTCCAGATTCCCTTTTTGAACATCATCCAAAACTTCGTTGATCTCTCTGACCTGCTTCGTGATCCGAAGCAGGGATATCATAAGGCCGGCGCAGGACAATGCCAAAATGATCGTCATACCTGTCATTTCAATTTCCTCCGTCAAACCGGTAGCCAACTCCCCTTATGGTGCTGATGAATCGGGGCGCGGCGGGATTGGTTTCTATTTTCTTGCGGATCCGGCTGATGACCGCCATGATGTTATCATCATCATAAACATACTCTTCCTGCCAGACGGCCTTATAAATTTGCTTTTTGGTATAGACCTGTCCCGGCGACGAGGCCAGAAAATACAGAACGTCGAATTCTTTTCCTGTCAGGAGAACTTCTCCGTTTGCTGTCCTTACCGCCCTGCTTTCCGGATTAATGGCAATGGAGGGGTATTTCAATCCTTCCGTATTAAATCGTCCCTGATTGAACACGGTATTCCGGCGGATCTGCGAATCCACCCGCGCAAGGAGTTCTCTTATGTCAAAAGGCTTCGTAATATAATCGTCCGCACCGGTATAAAAACCGTTTACCTTATCGTCCGAAGCATCCTTTGCCGTCAGCAAAATAACCGGAATCGTATCGCTTTCCCGGATTTTTTTCAGCACGGAAAATCCGTCCATTCCCGGGAGCATAACGTCCAGCAATATGAGCGAATATTTCTTCCGTTTCAGAAAATCGAGCCCCTGATTCCCATTCCATGCCAGGTCGATTTCATACTGTTCTTTCATGCAGCGATATAGCAGATTTAGTAAGTCGCGGTCATCGTCCACCAGCAATATCCTGTGCTTCTGTTCCATATTTCGTCACCTCATTTTTCCGTATCCTGTAACGCCGATTCTCGCGCCGGCGCTTTCCCCATTATAGCATGGTCTCGTCCCGGAGCGCTTCCATCAGGTCGCCCTTCAAAACTCTCTTTGCGCCTAGCCAATAGGCCAGCCCCGTAAAAAAGAGGACGAAAGCGGTGAAGGGGATGAGGGGAAGGAGGGGGATTTCCTCCCGGTACTTCGAAAGCGGGATACCGGTGTATTCCATGCAGAAGACCACGAACGGTATATTCAGCAGGAGGCTGAAAAGCAGGGGCTTCAGGCTCAGGATCAGCGCTTCCATGCAGAGGATCCGTTTCATCTGGCGCAAGGAGAGCCCGGCGGAAAAATAGCGGGCGAATTCCCTCCTGCGCTGTGGAATCTGTCCCAGGATGGTGGAGAAAACATTGGCCAGCCCTACGGTGGAGAAGAGGGCGGCGAGGATTCCCATGACCAGATTGAATCCACGGCGTTTTAAGGGCTCGGTCCGTTCTTCCTGCAGGCGGCTGTCCAGGCTCCATGCGGAAGAATCCGGAAACGACGCCTGCAGCAGCTCATTCAGTCGGGCTTCCACCTGCGGGTTGACGTCTTCCGATTCCGTCTTCACGATACAGGTGAAAGGGCCGGAGGAAAAAGCGCTTTCCAGCCGGGGGGCGAGGGCCCAATAACGGTCTTCTGAAACGATCAGCGCCAGCGCGTCGTGCCCAGGTTCCTCCTTCCACCGGGGAGCGGTGGAGGCGAAGGACTCCACGGAAATGTCCAGCGCCAGATCAGCGGAAACGCCGGAAGGGGCGGATGGGCGGTCCGAACCGGAGGAAACGGCGGGGACGGGCGAGAGCTTCAGGGGGAGCGCGGCGGAAGGATCGAGAAGGGGGATCCAGGTCCGGTCCGACATTCTGCTGTTGACCCGGTCCCAGATCCGGTTGACGGCCACCGCCTGGGAGCGGGGGGATATGCCCGTCTCCCGGCACCAGGTATCGAAGGAGACGGCGTCCAGGATATAGAGAGGGGTCGAGATCCGCCATTCGCCGGATTCGGTTTGAGCGGCGTTGACCAGCAGATTTTCCGGACCGACAGAACGCACCTGCGGGCTGAGCCGGTCGGAAGACACGACGGCGGAAGCGGAGAATTTCCGCCAGGCCAGGCAGCTTTGCACCCCGTCGATCCTGCGGATTTCCCCGCAGAGGGCCTGCAGGGAGGAATCGCCGAAATCCTTCTCCCGGCCGGGTTCCACGGCGATTTCAAAGTCCCATATATCCCGGTAACGGTCGAAATAGGTTTCCTGTGTGCTGAAAGAGGACATTGCCTGCAGATTCAGAAAGGTCGTAAATACCAGGAAGGACAGAAAGAGGGAAAGCGTGGAGGTGCGGAACGCTTTCCGGCGGGCGTAGATGGATTTCTGCGCCAGCTCCCCGGAAACGCCGGCCAGGGCGGAAAGGAGCCGGAAGCGCCGCATCCGGACTACGGGCGTCTCTCCGCCCCAGCGAATGGCATCCAGAGGAGAAATCCGGCTCAACTTTCGGGCGGGGATCCAGGTGGAAACTGCCAGCGTCAGCAAAGAAGCGCCGAGACAGCCCGCCAGGAGCAGGGGATGCCAGGAAAAAACGATCCGGTAGTCGGGATCCCGTATAGTTGCTCCATAGGAAACGAGAAACCGCCAGAGCAGCCATCCGGCGCCGACGCCTGCCGCCGTCCCGGCGAGGAGGGGAAGAGGCGCGGTCAGGAGCGTTTCTTCCACCAGTGCGGAACGGATCTGGCGGGGCGTGGCCCCTGCGCTCTCCAGGATGCCCAGCTGATGCAGCCGGTTGTTCATGGTGATGGAAAAGGCGCTGTGCAGCATGAGCACCAGCCCCAGACAGGCGATGGTCAAAAGGCATCCATATAAGATGATCAGGGGAGTGACGGCGGGTTTTTCCGTCCCCGAAAGCTGATAGATCCGGTCCATCCACAGGTTGTGGAAGAAAGTGAGAAAGAAGGACAGCAGCAGGGCGGTGAGAAACGAAGAAACGGCGAGAAAGGCTGTCGTAGCCCGGTTCCGTTTCAAATAAGGGATGGAGTAGAATTTCAGCATGGCGTTCCCTCCTGTCTCAGCCGTTCGTCGGAATGGATTTGACCGTCCGTCAGGCGGATTATGCGATGGGCCTGGAGGGCGATCTGCTCGTCATGGGTGACCAGGATCAGCGTCTGGCCGTATGTCCTGTTGGAATACTTCAGCAGTTCCACGATCTCCTGGCTGTTTTTGCTGTCCAGATTCCCGGTGGGTTCATCGGCCAGCAAAAGAGCCGGGGCGTGGATGAGGGCGCGGCCGATGGAAACGCGCTGCTGTTGTCCGCCGGACAGCTGCATGGGAAGATGGTTTTTCCGGTCGGAAAGGCCCAGGAGCGAGATCAGCCCATCCGCGCGCTCCCGATCGATTTTCAGGCCGTCCAGCTTCAGGGGCAGCAGGATATTTTCTTCGGCGGTGAGGACAGGAATCAGATTGTAAAACTGATAGACCAGCCCGATCTGCCGGCGCCGAAAGATGGCAAGCTGTTCGGCGCTGCGGGAGAAAAGGTCTTTTCCGTCCACAAATATGCGGCCGGAGGTGGGGCGGTCCACCCCTCCGATGAGATGCAAAAGGGTGCTTTTGCCGGAACCGGACTGGCCGGTGATCGCCACGAATTCTCCCTTTTTCACGGAGAAGGAAACGCCCCGGAGCGCTTCCGTCCGGTTCTTTTTCGTTCCGTAGGTTTTGCAGAGATTTTCCACTTTCAGAATTTCCATAAAGAACCTCCTCGATGTCGTTTTATCCAGCATAGCACAGCGGCCGTGACAGGCCGGTGACGGGAAAGTGACAAAATCGTCATTCGAAGCGGATTCAGGCGGAAGGAGGATTCGGAGGGACTTTGCGATAAAACCGGAAGGTGAATTTCGCCCCGCCCTCCGGCTGATTTTGGGCGAAGAGAACGCCGTTTTGGCGGAGGGTGACGGCGCGCGCCCGGGACAGGCCGATGCCGGCGCTGTCAGGAACGGCGTTTTTTCCGCGATAAAACCGGTCGAACAGATGCGGCAAATCTTCCGGCGGGATTCCCTCTCCGGAATCGGCCACGGTGAGCTCGGCGT
>OEQQ01000171.1_pt1 | contig 15159 bp, 15 predicted proteins | sample 1539741 | NCBI WGS metagenome assembly OEQQ01 (sample SAMEA3891876, study PRJEB23780) | metagenome | biome: terrestrial biome; feature: animal house; material: Caecal content | place: Italy | collected 2015-05-05
GTCGCAGACGATTTATTCAGAGTTTCCCTAATATAAATACTCTAATAAAAAACAGGCGATGGGCGTTCCCACAATTGCAAGCCACCCGACGCACAGAAGGCAGATCTGAGTCATCCGATACATCTTGACATCGGCGGGACAGAAGTATTTTTCCGGATCAGATGGGTCAATGTAAATCTCCACCTCAGTTCCGATCTTCTTCTGCGCCTGATGATAGGCCAAATCGATGCCGGTGTTTTTTTGATAGACGCAGTCCATATACTCGTATTGGTATATCATAAAATAATGGTAGGAATGCTTGATCCGAATCCTCAGCGGTTCGATGACGGTCGCTTTTAGAAAAACCGTGCAGCCGCTCCCTCTCTGCGTCTTTTTCTTGTAAAAGTGGGCAAGCACGAAAAATAACGCGTAAAGCGGATATGTTATCGCGCATACAATCAGAATCCACGCAATATCCTCTGCAAAATTCATGCGTCCCCCTCCTTTCCGCCCGCACCAATCTTTTTTAGGGAAACCGCCTGCCGCAGGTTTCGCTGCGGCAGGCGCTGCAGCTATATTGTTAGCCACATGACTCCAATCATAATCAAAACCGCAATGACGAGAAGAGCGACGATCAGGTAGGCAAGGCGCTGCTGAAAGTAACCCTTTTCCTCCTCCAGGCAGTAAAAGCTGGTAGGTTTGGCCGGATCGATAAAAAGCGTAAGCTCCGTTCCCACCTTTTTCCGGGCCTGTTCCTCCATTGCCGGGACATTGCCGATCTGTTCATAGGTCTCTCCCCGGTAGGTATACCGGTACACGGGATAATAATAGAGTCCCAGCGTCGCCGTTTTCACCCCCAGGGAAGCCATTTTCCCAACGGAGCCGCCTGCACCGCTGAGAAGATGAGCCACGGAAACAGCCCCCGCGGCCTTTGCCAGACGATACTTACTTTTGACATGATAGTTTACTGCGTCCACAATGGCCGCCCGGCATTCCGCCGTGCAGGCTCTCTTCTTCTCCGTCGTTTTTCTTTTCTTCCTGTAGAACAGCCAGACGGAAACCAGAAGCGTGACAAGGCCGATGCCGCTCAGAACGAGAATTAGGGAAGCTCTGAATAAATAGGCAAGAGCTGGCAGCGAGAGATTTTTTGTCAGACAAAAGAATGGAAAACAGGGAATACTGTATGTATTTCCTGTTTTTCATTCTGCATGGCTGGCGAAAAAGATAAGCTTTCCAGCCGCAGACGATTTGTTCAGAGATTCCTTAGAATAAGATCTTCCATGCTGGTTATCCCTCCCATGCACGGACGGACGCCATGGCCTGTTGATACAAAGCGACAACCGCATCTTTGTTGGAGCTGTTGCACATGCAGCTAACAGCGTAACACTTGCCGTCGATCATGGCGGAGGCAACACTGAACGTAAATTCATTCATGGTCCAATCCATGCACAGCCATTCCACACCGCCCAACTGCGACGTGTATGTTTCACCTACGGAAACGCCTGCGCTAGACGCCACGTCTCTCTGAAACTGCAAGACCTCCTCCGGGCTGCTCATTCCCAGCTGGCCGGCATTCGCTATTTCCACAATCCCGCTGTCCGGCGTAGCGCTCCCAAAGCCGGCTTCCATTGCCGCGTCCGTTGGGTAAATAACCAATTCGGCCACCGCTCCGGCCTCTCCCAGGTTAACAGTCGTGTCCATCACGCGTCCTGCTGCCACGGCATCGTCCACAATCACCTTGACGCCGCTCTTAGAGCCATAGTACATCTTGTACGTTGTCTCCGGCGCACCGTTGCTCTCAAAGGACTGGATGATGGAATGGATTTCCGCTTCGGCGGCTTTGTCCCCCTTGGGATAGCTCGTGATGATGAAATAACAGCCGAAATCATACCCCTCCACCGCCATAATGACCACTTCGTTGGAGACGCCTTCGCTGTCGGTGCCTTCAAGATAGATTTGATAGGCGCCTGCGCTTCCCACCTGATCGGGTCCGGCAGCAAGGATCTGATAATCCGAAACTTCAAACAGGTTCTGCATCAGGTTGGCGGCAATAGCTTCTCTCTGGGATTCCACATCGGCAAGGGAGTAGATGGGTCCGCCAATGTTCCAAAGATAATCCATCATCATACCGCAGCCTTTAGCCTCATTGATAAAAATCGTCTGCTCCTCAACCCTCGTATAATCCGACGGGATCTCAATCGTAGCGTTGAGGATGCCAAGATCCTGCGCCACCATTTCCGCTGGAGGTTCTGTAGTAGGCTCTGGGTCTGTTGTCGGTTCTGGGTCTGTTGTCGGTTCCGGATTACTCGTCTGCGGTTGGCTGATGACAGGTGTATTCCCACCGCCGTCCCCTCCTGTCGGCCTTTTTTCCCCTCCGCCGGAAAGCGCGATAGGAAGGATAATACAAAGGGCGATCACCGCCAGCAGCCCACCGCCGGAAACCCAGGCAACCACCGGATTGGCTTTCATATAGGAAAGGAACCGGGAGAACGCAGAGGGCTTTCCTGCCGCAGCACCCCCGCCGTTATAGGCGGGCTGCTGATAGGCAGTCTGCCCGTAGCCTTCCTGCCTGTAAGCGGTAGCCTGGGTGCGCTGGCTGATACTGGCCGCCACCTGATCCTGTACGGAAACGCGCCCGTTCAGTGCCCCGATGAATGCCTCCATATTGGGGAAACGATCCTCGGTTTTTACCGCCAACGCTTTCATGATGGCGTTTTCCACATTAGCCGGAATACGGAACCCCAGCTCCGACGGCCTTTTCATGGTATCCCCATGGATCCGTTCCACCGAATCTGGCGGAAGCTGCCCGGTAATGCAGCGGTACAGGGTAGCGCCCATGGCGTAAACATCCGTCCACGGTCCCTGATTGCCGTGGCTGGAATACTGTTCCTCCGGCGCGTAGCCATGTTTTAAGATGACCGACACGCTCTTGCCGTCCCCCAGTGCGAACCGCGCCGCGCCGAAATCCAGCAGACGGCTTTCGCCTTTGGATGTGATATAGATATTGTCCGGGCTGATGTCCCGGTGCAGGAGGTTCAGCGCATGCACCTGAACCAGCGCTTCCATGATCGGCTGCAGAATGGCAATCGCCTGGTTATAGGGGATCTTATCCCCGTTTTTTGCCAGGTAGGCTTTCAGGCTCATACCGTCTATGTACTCCATCACAAAGTATGCGGTGCCGTTCTCTTTGAAATAGTTCTGCACCGATACGATATGCGGGGTGTTTTGCAGCTTGGCAAGGATCTTCGCTTCATCCAAAAAGCGCCCCATACCGTACTGGTAATCCTCCTCCACCCGTCCGGTCAGCGCCACACTATAGTGGTCCGGATGCCTTGTGGCCAGGGCGGAGGGCATATATTCTTTAATCGCAACCTTGATCTCCAGTGTCAGGTCGTATCCCAGATAGGTGATACCGAACCCGCCAATGCCAAGCACCTTTCCTGCCAGATATCTCCCGTTTAGGATCGTACCCAGGGGCAGCGCAAGATAGGGCTGCTCGTCGTTCTCATTAAATCCGCATCGGGGGCATGGAATCCCCGGTTCTTTTTCCGCGAAACAGCCATAACAAACACGTTCCGGATTCATTCTCCCACCTCCTCAAGCAATGTATTTTAAGTATAAAACGATGTATTTTGATAGCAAAATACAGTCACTCCTTCCGATTTTTGGACCAGGCATCGTAACACAGATCACCCAGCAGGAGCAATCCCAGCGCCACCAGAAACCCGATCCACCCGCCCCAGCCCACTAAAGGAAAAAGTGCAAAGGCAACTCCCAGCACAGACCAGATAAGGGCGCTGATTACACGTTCCCTATTCTCAGAGGGGCAGGAAAAGTACCGGGGATTCTTTTCATCCACAAAGAGCACCTCATAACTACCGACTTTGATTTCGTCCTTTTTGGAATACTCTACCCGGGATACTACCCGATACTCCCGTCCATCCAATGTGTACTGGTAGACCGGATGGTATTCATAGTTGATAATGAAGAAATCGGTGAAATCGTCGTCTGTCCAGCTGACGTCCACATCGCAGATGACGGCGTTCACTCTTCTCCGCCAGCGACGCTTTGACCGTACAGTCCGACAGAATGCCAAAATGATTCCGAAGAGAAACAAACATACTCCAAGGGCAAAGAACAAAATATCCCCCATCGCGTCCGTTGCATTCATGCTCCAAACGATTTTATCTCAGCTATGACAAAGAGTTCCTCCGATACCTGCCGCACCCGGTCGACATGCCGCAAGAGCAGCGCCTCCAGCCATTTTTCTGCATTGGCCGCTTTTAGAAATTCAATCTGTACTTCCAGGGGTTCAATGTAGAACTCACCTGCATACGCCAGCGCCCCTTCACCTTCCGACAGCGCCGGGAACTCGTGGAGTTCTTTCATTTCACCGTCTGCAGTCAGGTGGAAGACAGCCGCCAGTTCCCGGCCGGCGGCGTCCTCTCCCCACGCTTCCTGGATTCTTCCGTTTTTTAAACAATACCCTGCCATAACGGGTTACTCCTTGCTCACCACAAACCGGTTGGCGTTGTCGCACAGGTAGAAGGTGTCCCCGGTCGACAATTTTTCCGCCACATTCGCCGTCAGCTTTTTGCCGTTGCCCAGGAACGTGCCGTAGGACGATCCCAGATCGGTGATGATAAAGCAGTCTTCATTCGGGTCGTAGACTACCTGGCAGTGCCGCCCGCTGATACCCGGCGTGTTTTTATCGAATACGATGTTACAGGTTGCCGGGTCTCGGCCGATGACCACCTTGCCCTTTAACAGGTCAAAGCTCTGGCCAGAGTATTTTCCTGTCACGCCGCGCAGCACAGTCCGTTTTTCCACAGGGCCGCGGCCGCCTCTTGCAGGCGCTTTTCCAGATCCCATACCTGCGGCAGCGCCGGCAGCTACTGGGGCGCCCTGACCGTTCTTCTGGGACGTTACCAGCAGGATGATGCCGCCGGCCAGCGCCAGCACGCCGATGGGCAGGAACACATAGGCAAACCAGGGCTGCGCCCAGGAAACCCCGCCGCCCGCCATGGTATACTCGATTCTTTCGCTGTCCAGGATTTTAATCAGTTCATCCGCGACGATTGCGTAGTTCACACCAATGTCGATTCCGGAGGCTTCTATTCCTGCGGAATTGATGCCTACCACAAAACCGTTCTCATCTACCAGCGGACCGCCGGAGTTTCCTCCGGAAATATAGGTGTCCATTTGGAATGCGTCATATGTAGAGAAACTCGGCGTCATTTTTTTGCTGATTACGCCCTTAGTCAGGGTAACATCATCCTGATCGAAGGTTTTAAAATCCTGCCCTACGGTAGCCGTACCCGGATAGCCCAGGGCATAGACCGTTTCGCCCACCTTCACATCGGAGGAGCTGCGAAGCCTGAGCGCCGTCCGTTTATCCGTTGCAGAGGGAAGCTTGATAATCGCAATATCCTTTTCGGTGGGCGCAGAATAGTATACGACCTGCCCGGCAACAAAATCGTTTTCTGCCGCGGAAAAGTATACCTTCAGGTCTCCGGTAATATTGGCGTACTGCTTGGGATATGCATATGCCCTCTCCACCACATGGCCGTTGGTTACAATATACTGCACCGGCTCTCCCGGCTTGCCGATTGCCCAGCCGGTTCCCCAGCCTGCTTCGCTTTGCCCCTGATCGTTATAAGCTGCTGAATATATATATACAACTCCGTTGCGGGCCTCATAAGGATCCATGCCGCCCCCGCCCACAAGGCCCAGTATGCCGAACACGCCGGCGATTAGGCCAATAACAAGCAGCAGGATTGCCACAACCTGCTTGCTGGATGTTTTTTTCGCTTCCATTTTTTATTCTGCCTCCTCTTTTTTTCCATGGTATTTCAATGCGATTGCCGTATAGTTATCCTGGCCCGGCTTTCCGGCGGCCAGGATTTCCTCCTCCAGCTTGTCGCAGCACGCCTGGGAAGAGAGCGCCATGGCTTCCCGGATCTGCTTTAAGGTCAGGGTATCGCTCACCCCGTCCGAGCAGAGCAGCAACGCGTCCTCCGGCTGGAGAAGAAAGGGCATACGGGTATAGTCGCATGTTACTTCTTCTTTTCCTATGTACTCCGAAAGGGCTCCCGCCTGAGGATCTTGAAACGCTTCCTCCACGGGGAACGCCCCGTCCAGTGCCCTCAAAATCAAATCGTTCTTAAATTCCTGCCGGGCATTTAACCCATAGAGTTTGTTTTCCCTGAGCAGGAACAGATCGCTGTCGCCTACGCACCAGAAGGAGAGGCGATTCTCTTTGAGCAGGGCCGCCACCAGGGTAGTCCCCCCGTGCCCGCGAAACTGCTGATAGACTCTGGCGCTTCGCTGGTATACCCAGCCGGGCACATCGCTGTCATCTGTCCAGGGAAAGATTCCCACCAGCTGGGAGGCGGTTTCCGCAGCGATCATGCCGCCCTCCGCCATACCGCCCATACCGTCGCACAGCACAGCGAGCAGCCCGTCTTCCTCATAACGATCCATGCGGGAGATGCCGAAAGCGTCCTGCTGTTCTTCCCGGCTGCCAACGCCCTGTAGGTTGGCAAGCTCCAGTTCCGGCAGCGGTTCCGGACGTTCCGTAATCGGTTCTTCCACCGCCTGATCACCCCGCTTCTTTTTCTTCTTCCGCCGTATCAGGAAAAAGGCGAGAATCAGCGCCAATAGAAGCGCTGCGCCCGCCGCAACCGCCATCCAGACGCGGATGACGGTATCCGGAAACAGCGGCTGGTTTAACCATGAAAGTACACGCTCCATCCTTTACTCCTCATTCCACTGGAATTGCTCGCCGCACAGGGGCAGGAAGAGAAGCTGGCTCTTTCCCACCTCGATCACATCGTAGGCTTTTAAGGGGCGTACCATTTCCACCTGCTCGTCGTTGCAGTAAGTGATGCCCCTGCCCTGGCCGGGAGAAAGGGAAAAGCTGTTATGCTTGGCGTCATATGTAACCAATGCATGGCTTTCTCTGGACACGGTATCGTCATCCGCCAGGGCCACATCCATCGCCGCTGCCCGTCCTATGAAGTTTCTGCCTGCTACCAGCTTATAATCTGCGCCGCGATGGGGACCGGAAACACAGACCAAGAATCCTACTGCAGGATCAATACCGATCTTCTTTTTAATAATGCCCACCGTCTTGCCTCTGTCTGCTTCCGGCGCAGCGCCGCCCGGCACAGCAGCCACGGTCTTCCCTACCGTTCCGGCCGCAACCGTCTTGCCGACCCCGGCGCCCTCCTGGCAGTAGGGGCAGCTATCGAATCTGGATTCATCGTAAAAATGGCCATTGTCACACTGTCTCATAATTGTTTTCCTCCTGATAAAGAAATCTTAAGGATTATCCAAAACCATCCTTGGTTTTTTACTGTTCTTACTGTAGCGCCTTTTTCAGGATTTGTGCAGGTCGCTTCAGCGCCAATTTCCCAAAAATTATGTGGCGCACCTGCGCCAATCTATTTTTTGTGTGAAAATTCCAAAACACCTTGATTGTGCAAAAGGGATTGCCGATCATGACAGCGGCCTGTTACATCCTGTAAACTTAAGAAGTGTTACACTCTATACAGGGTGGATGGCCTCAATTTTCTGGCTCCAAAGCTTCGTTTCTCAAAATGGCGCAGGTGCGCCACAGTGTTTTTTTAGTTTGGCGCTAAAGCGACCTATCAAAAACACCGGCTTCCTGCTATGATAAAAAACGAAAAGTTCGCATGATGGAAGGCCGGCCAGGACACAGAATGTCCAAAAAGCTTCAGCTGGCCTTTTCGGAACGCAGGATCAGAAAGGGGATATATCGTATGTATGCAAGGTTCAGGCCGTACCATCTCATTGGCGCCATCGGGGGGTTCCTCACTGCCCTCACCGCCATTATCAGCTTGGCAGTTTTCACATCGTACTACATAAGCGCGGAATGGGTCATTATTGTAAACATGCTGCTCATTGGCTCCAACGGGTTAATCGCAACCTATTTCTTTGGCGCGTTCAGCGCTTCCCGTGACAGCCTCATCAAAGTAGGCAGCCTGATCGCGGGGATAGGTCTTGGTTTTAATGTCCTGATCTCAATTCTCCAGATGGCGGGTGTGTATGTTTTTGTTCTGGCCCTTCTTGGGGCTCTCGTTATGATGGCAGGGGTTGTGATCGCCTGTATCAAATTCATTATGCTCTTCCAGAGAGACGCTTTTGTCGTGGTGTTCTGCGTGTTTATTTTCCTGGGACTTCTGCTGTCTTTATTCTGGACGTGGGCAAGCCTGATAAGCGGCGCTGGGCTGGGTGGCCTGCTGATTTATTTTTACGTCCACAATATCACCTACTAGACAGCTTCTCTCATTCAGGATATTTCCTTGTTTACCGCAGCTGCACCGTGTGGCTGCGGTAAAACGGCATGTGCGGGCGCAAAAAACCGGTAGTTCCCGGATGCGGAACGCAGCTCCAAAAATATACGGTTTTATCCAGGAGAATCCCTGGTTTAGGTCAAACAGGAAGGATTGTATATTCCGCAAAAACGTCAGCGAAAAAAAGTCTCTAACCGACCGAAATCGTTGAAAATCCATGCCGTTTATAGTATAATAGTTTATAACTGTACCATTGCGGAGAAAGGGGGTGGAATGGGACGTATGGTAATAAAGAAAAGCTTCACAAATCCAAAATCCATTTATGCGATTCTGCTGCTTGGTATTTTTACTTTTCTATTTCTTGGCGCCGAGTACCTATATGTAAACATGATCTCGCTTACGGCAGGGGAAGAAAAAACGGTGATTGCACAAAACTACGCATTAGGAATAAGCGCTGTCGGTTTTTTGCTCTATCCGCTGTTTCATCGCCTTTTGAAAAGGCGGGTACAAATCGTTGGACTTTTTATCCTTGCACTAGCAGCGGCAGTATGCAATTTTTTGGTTCAAAAACATGTTTCTTATTCGTCCACTCTGCTCTCCGGAATGGCATTGTTCCTGTTTCTGGGGATATTGGGAAGCGCGGCCCACTACCTGTTTTTCAAACTGGCGAAGGATCGCACGCATCTGGCGCGTATGGTTGGTATCTCCTATGCCCTTGGGATCTTCCTGCAGTTTCTAAATAACAATCTTGTGGATCTGGAAACTGCGGAAGCCTTGATACTTTCACTCTTTGCCCTTGTAGCGTTAGCGCTGTTGCTGAAGGCAGAAAGGCTTTGCCGCCAGGAAAACGCAGAAGCGGAAGAACTCCAGTCCCCCGCCATAGAGGATGATGGGAAGGGAACCCGAAAGAAGATCGCCGCCGGCGGACTCCTTGCACTGCTTGTAATCCTGATGGCATGTATCTTCAGCACGCTGGACAACGCGGTCACCATGCATCATGCAGCAGGCACTGACATCGGGCAATGGCCGCGGCTTTTGCTGGCGGTAAGCGGCCTTTCTGCCGGCTTTCTTTTTGATATCCGAAAGCGGAAATTTATGACCATGATGATGTACTGCGTCATGCTGATGTCCGTCATCTGTGTGGTAGTACTCAAGCTGGGCGGCCCGTTTTTGATCGGCCTGATCGTATTTTATCTTTCGGCTGGATTTTTTGTGGTATTCTTCACCACCAGCTTTCTGGATTTTGCCCGCCATATGCCCACGCCAGCGCTGTGGGCCGGTATGGGGCGCGCCATGAATAACGTGAGCGCCGCTTTGCTTACCAACGCCTCTGTAGCGCTGCTTGTTTCTGACAGCAATGGCATGGCATCCATCATTCTGGCACTGGTCCTGTTTGTGGCCGTCAGCGTAGTCATCTATCTTTATACAGCCCGGATGCCGGTTTCATCCGGCACCCCCAAGGATATCCCGACAGACCTGGACCCTCAGGAAGCGTTCCGTCTTTTGTCGGAGCTGTTTATCCTTACGCCCAAGGAAACCGAAGTATTTGACAAGCTGGTCAATTCAGAGGAAAGTATTCAGGAGATCGCAGATGGACTGTATCTATCCCGGCGAACCTGTCAGCGGCATATCGCAGCGATCTATGAGAAAGCGGGTGTAAAATCACGCTTGGGATTGTACCAGCTCTACATAGAAAAACAGCGCAGGCCATGACAGCCAGAAAGGGGTTCGGATGAAGAGGATTAAAATTGCTGTTTTGCTGGTATTATTGTGCGTACTGGCGGGGTGTTCCCCAAAAGACACATCGCTTCGGGCCTATTGTACCGAAAGCCAGCAGGAATTTCTGGATCAGTCGCTGGAAGAGCTGCCGGTCGCGCTTACCTATCGTCACAACGATAACATCCTGGGACGCTACGAAACGACGGATGAAGAAATCATCTCCGAAATCCTGCAGGCATTACGGGAAACGACCATTGTATCCAAAGCTTTCAGCGGCTCTACAGACAGCCGGATCCTGGAGTTTGAGACAGCGGATGGGGATACCTGCCTCTTCTGGTTTGATGAAAACCGGTTCCATGGCGCCGGCGGAACATCCTATGTGCTTTCCGGCGACGAGGAGATCTGGGATCTGGCGCGGAAAATTCAGGAAACATATCCGGAATACAGGGAAGCGATGGAGTAAAAAGGCAGAGCGAAAAAGCCGGGTGTTCCTTGCTTGTATGCAGCTAAGGCCGCGTAAGCAGGGAACGCCCGGTTTATTTATATTCGTTTTTCAAACGAGAGGGAGCCTCGGGTTTGGCTTCATTTGTTCGCTTTCCCCTTCCACACAAAACTCAACCCTCTATTTTCTGATATGCTCCCCATAGAGTAGACACTCGAAATAACAAAAATTTCGAGACTACACTATGGGGGGTATTTTTATGGAGAAGAATAGGTTTACAGCAGAAGAGAAGATTGGGATGGTGGAGCAACATCTCCGGGAGGGAAAGGGGAACCAGTGGATTTCTGAAAGGTATGGAGTATCTCCAAAAACCCTGTGCGATTGGATAGAAAAATATAAAGTATTCGGAGCAGAAGGCCTGATGGAGCGTAAGCGGAATCACTCCTATACAGCAGAATTAAAGCGATGTGCGGTAGAGGAGTATCAAGCCGGTAAGGGATCATTACGGGATATCTGCGCAAGATACAAAATTCATTCAAAAAAGCCGCCGCCTTTCCTAACATGTGAAATATCCTTCGGATGTGAAATACTGACCTGCGGTCAGTGTGAAAAGTGAAAGGAAATAAATCCACCCACGCCCGCAGGCATTTCACATTGGGAAGCAATCTTTCACGCCCGAAGGGCATTTCACAAATCCCCAAGGATTTATTTCACTGAAAAAGCACCTTTCGTCCGAAGGACAAAAGGTGCTTTTTCTGGCGGAGTGAGAGGGATTTGAACCCTCGCGCGGCTTTTGACCGCCTACTCCCTTAGCAGGGGAGCCCCTTCGGCCTCTTGGGTATCACTCCGAATAAAAAGTCTATATTTTCATGCCTGAGTATTCTACCATATACCACCCGGTTTGTCAAGCATTCCAAAAACAATTCTTCTTGCGGATTGTAAACCACTTTCAAATCTATGGTTTACAATTCGTCAGATATATGCTATACTTCTTACAGAAAAAGGAAAAGGAGCATCCCTATGGAAAATTCCCTGAAAATCCGCAAGCTTACCTATGTGGCTCTTTTTGCCGTTGTCATGGCAATCTGCGCCCAGATTATGATTCCCGGGCCGGTGCCCTTCACCATGCAGACCTTTGGGGTGTTTATCGCCGTGGGGGTGCTGGGGGGACAGCTGGGCTCTGCCGCTGTGTTTTTGTACCTGCTCATGGGCGCCGTGGGGCTGCCGGTGTTTGCCGGGATGAAGGGCGGACTGGGGGCGCTGGTGGGGGTCACCGGCGGCTACATTTTTGGCTTTTTGGCCTCGGCCCTTGTGATGTGGGGCCTGGAGAAGCTCATCGGCCGGAAGCCCTGGGCCCTGGCTGTGGCTATGATTGCCGGACTTCTTGCCTGCTATGCTCTGGGTACCGGCTGGTTCCTCCTGGTCTACACCCGGAACACCGGAGCCATCGGCCTGTGGGCGGTGCTTCTGAAATGCGTCATTCCCTACATCATCCCGGATCTTATCAAGGTGGCTCTGGCTCTTGCCCTGTGCAGCCGGCTATCTGCCGCTTTGAAGCTTCATAAAGGAGTCCGCCATGACCCTTCGTGAGCGGATTCTGGCGCTGTTTGAAAGCAGCAAGGGGCAGTATCTTTCCGGGGAGGAGATTGGAAAGGCCCTGAATGTCTCCCGGGCGGGGGTTTGGAAGGCTGTGAAAGCCTTGCAGCAGGAGGGCTATCCCATCCACGCCGTTCCCAACAAGGGCTACTGCCTGTCCCGGGATTCGGACATTCTCTCCTGCCAGGGGGTGCAGAAGTATCTGCGCCACGATGCCCTTCAGGTGCAGGTGCAGGACAAGGTGAGCTCCACCAATCAGGCGGTGAAGGCGCTGGCCCAGGAAAAGGCTCCGGAGGGCACGGCGGTGGTTGCCGGCTGTCAGGAGGCGGGAAAGGGCCGGTACGGACGCTCCTTCTACTCCCCCCAGGGCTCCGGCGTTTATCTGAGCCTTCTGCTGCGGCCCCGGGACTGGTCCCCGGAGTCCTCCCTGGGGCTTACCACCATGGCTGCCGTGGCTGTCTGCCGGGCCATTGAAGCAGTTTCCGGGGAGCATCCCCAGGTGAAGTGGGTAAATGACATCTATCTCCATGGTAAAAAGGTCTGCGGGATTCTCACAGAAGGGGCCTTTTCCATGGAAAACGGTATGCTGGAATACGGCATTGTGGGCATTGGGGTAAATGTCTACACACCGGCCGGGGACTTCCCCCCGGAGCTGCAGGGCATTGCCGGGCCGGTGTTCTCCAGGACGTTTCCCGACGGAAAGAACCGTCTGGCAGGGGAAATTCTCAATCAGCTGATGGACTGCTACCAAAATCCCGACCCTTTGGGGCATTTGCAGTCCTACCGGAACTACAGTCTGGTGCTGGGAAAGGCGGTGGAGGTCATCACCCCCACAGGGCCCATCCCCGCCACAGCCCTTTCTATCGACGAGCATTTCCGGCTGGTGGTGCGCTACTCCGACGGCCGGGAGGCTGCCCTGTCCCAGGGGGAAGTAAGTGTGCGCCCCGGAAAAGAATAAGCGCAAAAACCAGCTCCTCCCGGGGGCTGGTTTTGCTTTCCACATTGGTTTTCTGGATATGGAGAATGCCTGCTGTGAATCCCTCAGTCAAAAATCAAAGATTTTTGCCAGCTCCCTTTCGCAAGGGAGCCTTTGGTGCCGATACCGGGCATTGGAGGGGCAGTAACGATTTGCAGAAGATTACCGTGGGAAATTGTCAGCGGCCACTGGCCGCCGGCGGCACGCCGCATTTGATTTTTTGTTTCAACGGTGCTATGATAAGGGAAATTCTACTCAACAGGAGTGTTTGCTATGAAAACCGTTCCTCAGCGTTTGGCCGACCTTCGGGCGGCAATGGAAAAATCCGGCTGCCATGCCTATCTCATGCCCAGCTCCGACCCCCACGCCAGCGAATACGCCCCGGCTCATTACACCGCCTGGGAGTATTTCTCCGGCTTCTCCTGCGAAAACGCCAATCTGGTGGTGACCTTACAGGAGGCCGCCCTGTGGGTGGACGGGCGGTTCTTTGGGGCTGCTGACGCCGCATTGGCCGGCACCGGTGTGGCCTCCATGCACATGGGGGTCAAGGGTGTGCCCACTTTGTCTGAGTACCTCACGGAAAAATTGCAGCCCGGGCAGGTGCTGGGCTACACGGCGGAGGTTATGCCCCTGAGCCAGCTGCGGCGGCTGGAGGCTTTGGCGAAGAAGGAGGGTTTTGCCCTCTCCCCCCTGCCTCTGGTGGACGAGGCCTGGACGGAAGACAGACCCGCCCTGCCTGCCACCCCTGTGTGGCTTCTGGACACCCGGTATGCCGGGCTTCCCCCGGCGGAAAAGCTGACAAAGCTCCGGGAAGCTTTGCAGCAGCAGGAGGCTGACGCCATGGTGGTCACCCGGCTGGACAGCGTGGCCTGGCTGCTGAATCTCCGGGCCGAGGACATTGACCACACCCCCTACGCCCTGGCCTTTGCCTATGTGGACATGGACAAGGCAGTGCTCTTTACCGATGGAAGCCGGGTTCCCCAGGAGGTCAAGGACGCCCTTGCCCAGGCCGGGGTCTCCCTGGAAGATTACCAGGCTCTGCCCGGCTATATCGGGGAAATTTCCCAGCCCCGGACGGTGCTTTTTGAGCCGGGCAGTCTCAACGCCGCCCTTTACAATGCCCTCCGGGAGAATCCCGCCTGCACCCTTCTGGAAAAGGCCGACCCCATCAGCATGATGAAGGCGGTGAAGAACGAGACGGAAATCGCCGCCACCCGGCAGGCGCACCTTTCTGACGGCGCCGCCATGGTGCGCTTCCAGATGGAGCTGGAAAAGCGGCTCTCCAATGGAGAAATCCTCCGGGAGACGGATGTGGATGAAATTCTCCTGCGGCATCGGAGCCGGGGAGAGGGCTTCCTCTTCCCCAGCTTCTCCACCATTGCCGCCTGGGGCCCCAACGCCGCCATGATGCACTATGCCCCCAAGGCCGGCGCTGACGCCCAGATTGGCACCGATGGTTTCCTGCTGGTGGACTGCGGCGGCACCTACTACCAGGGCACCACGGACATCACCCGCACCTATGCCATCGGGGACATCTCCGAAGCCCACAAGCTGGCCTACACCCGGGTGCTCCGCTGCCACATTGATGTGGCTATGGCGGTGTGGCAGGCCGGGGCTACCGGCGGGGAGCTGGATATGCTGGCCCGGCAGCCCATGTGGCGGCATATGCTTGACTACCGCTGCGGCACCGGACACAGCGTCTCCCATGTGGGGGCTGTCCACGAAGGGCCCCACAGCCTCCGCCCCCACAACAACGTGGCCTTCCAGCCGGGCATGATCGTCACCGACGAGCCGGGTATCTACGAAGAAGGCGAAGTGGGCATCCGGGTGGAAAACGAGCTGGTTTGTGTGGAGGCCGGGGAAAGTCCCTACGGCCGGTTCCTGAAATTTGAGCCCATCACCTTCTGCCCCATGGATGTCAGCTGCGTGCTTGCCGATGAGCTGACGAAGGAGGAGCGGCAGTGGCTCAATGGCTACCACGCCCAGGTGCTGGAGAAGCTCTCTCCCCTGCTGACCGGTGAGGAAATCGCCTGGCTCACCACAAAGTGCGCACCGATCTAAGGAAACTCTGAATAAATCGTCTGCGGCTGGAAAGCTTATCTTTTTCGCCAGCCATGCAGAATGAAAAA
>OEQQ01000173.1_pt1 | contig 15110 bp, 20 predicted proteins | sample 1539741 | NCBI WGS metagenome assembly OEQQ01 (sample SAMEA3891876, study PRJEB23780) | metagenome | biome: terrestrial biome; feature: animal house; material: Caecal content | place: Italy | collected 2015-05-05
ACCACCCCCCTTTGGCAAGGGGGGCTTAAAGGAGCCTGTTGCGTATGAATTGGCTGTCTGTGAATCACACGTTTTTGGTGGGAGAGGACGGATTCGATTTGCATTTTCGCCGGAGGCGAAAATGAAGGTATCCACCAGTGTTTGCACTGGTGGAAGCAACACCCCAAGGGTGTTGCTCTGCTATGGGTTCGAATCCGCCCGACCAATACCCATACCACAAAAAAGACCAGTCCGTTGGACTGGTCTTTTTTGTGGCAGGCTTGGCTGAAATGAATCTCAGAAACAATAATTAACTAAAAACCAGAATTGAAAGTTCGTAGAATATGGCGTTCTAATAAGTTTTTGAACTTTTTAAGCTAAAATAAAGGTTGGTCAAAATGATTCTGTTAAAAATAGCGGTTAAGTATCAAACGGTATCTTACGAAATAGTGTCAGCAGCCGATCCATTAACGCATCATTCATTCCTTTTATAGATGGAACATGAATAAAAACAGCATTTTTATTTATGCAAAGCATATGGTAGTATGCTGCATTACAAAGGTATTGGGTTGGTACATTAGAAATGCTGTTTACAATACCATAACCATCCATTATTTTAGACAACTGTGCGACATCATAAACAGACGATACCGTAATTCCATTAAACTCTGCAAATTTCTCAATTCTCAATGTGCCTTTTAGAGAACTGTCAACACCAAACATATAGATGGAACCATAAGATTCGGTAATAGAAAGAATGTCCTTCTCCAAACCCGAAAAGGAATTGGTTAACAGCAAAATGTCCTCACCCAGTTGATTCACAATCTGAGAAGATGTATTATTCTTTCCTCTAAATCCAATATATAATGTCTTCATGTTCCATTCTTAGAGGTATTGATAGATGAAATCAAAATTTTCTTAATCTCTATGCATCTATCAAGTATGCTTTTGTCACCATAATAGCCACTCTCAATCAGCAGTTCCAGCCAATACTCACTCTCGGAACATTCCTTCAGTGCAATCTGAAGCTTGGCAATAAAATCAGCTTTGCTGTGCGCGTAGAATGCTTCCCGGATATTCGCACCAATGCTTGTTCCGGAACGGACAAGCTGATTGGTTAGAATACTTTCTCTTTGGCTGCGTTTAATCTCATTGCAAACACGAATGATTTCCAGCGCGAATGCTTTGGATTTGATAAGCAATGGACTATCAACCATTAAAATCACCTCACGAAACTGATAAATTTATTATAGAGGTGAAATGCTGGCTTTGCAATACTTATTCACTGTTCACTATTACTGAGATGTTACGTCGGCACCAAACTTTATATAAACGAGAATCCCACAAAACTCATCCACAAACAGCACGAAGCCGACGCTCCTCTCTTCACAAGAAGAGTCGTCGGCTTCTTTTTATGCTCCTATTAGAAGGTTGCCATTGCGGTCATACATAAGGACATGACGCTTTTCAATCTGCCGCTGAAACCTCGCATAATTTTTAGACCTCTTGGAGAGTCCGTCTAGTGTATAAACAAGAACATTGTCCACTCTCCCCTGTTTTGCAGCGTCTCGCATCTGACGAAACCCGTTTGCCTCCAGACAAGGCTTTGAGTTATCAAAAGAGTCCCCTACTACCAGCCATTGCCGGCCTTCCGCATAAGCAAAGAGCTCCTGACGCATTCTTTCCAATTCGTCCCATCCGTCTACCGTACAGCAATAGATCCACGTTCGATTCAGCATGACTGTTTCGGTTCTTGGCAGGACTTCAAGCAGATCCTGCGGAAACATGGAGTCAAACAATCCAGAGAAGTTCCATTCGATTTGCAGCGATCCGTCCTTAAATACATGTATACATTTCACTGTCAGATCAGCCAATTTACGGTCCAATCTTTCAAGAGAAAGGATTTTCCCAATCAATGTCTTTTCAGACATCGCATCCGGAACCTCTGGCATACTCTGCAGCGTTTCATTTAATGCGTCTACTTGCTTCTGGCATTCTGCAACCTTTCGGTTATTCTCCGCCATTCGTGTGGTGTACTCCTGATCGTCAATCTTTCCCTCCAGAAGCTCCTCAAAGCAATCATTCCCTTCCAGAAGAAGTTTGGCGGCAATTTTCTCCTGCTGTTTTATCTTTTCCTGTATCTGTGCCCGTTCGCTTCGCATCACTTCCCTTCTTTTCTCCAGCCTCCGTTCTGAATCGATACAAACCTGGGCGAACTGCTTTAAGGCATTCAACACAACCTCTGCCAGATCGCTTTCCATGATACGGGTTCCCTGGCAATGCAGATCATTGTCCGCCTGTCTCGCGTGGCAAATATAATAAGGGTACTTGGTCTCATGGAAATTCATTGCATAACCACAGTGACCGCATCGGATATTGCCAAGAAAAATCCTGGGGCTTGGTTCTCCCTTTTTGACCTTTGTCCTGGCTCGGGACTTTCTGATGGCAGCCGTCTTATCAAACAAAGCCTGCGTGATGATAAGCGGAAACCGATTGGGAACCACAAACCATTCACTTTCTGGCTGCTTAATTAATTTCCGACTTCCGATTTTAGCGACCTTCGTCTTTCCATAAATGCACTTGCCTGTATAGCGTTCATCCTTCAAAATGTGCATAACAGATGAGCTGGTCCATCTGGTCCCCTTAGTGCTTCCTTTTTCAAACCGCGGTTTAAATCCACAAAATTTTACAAGCCATAAAAGCGGCGTCATTGTGTTTGTCCGGTTGAGCTTCTGTGCAATCTCCTTGGTAGAAGAGCCGGCTGCATACCAACGAAATATCTTTTTTATAACTCCCGCCGCTCCCGGCTCTATCTCCAGATGGTATTTTTCATTCGTGGACTTCAAATACCCATAAAAAGGATAACTGCTATGGTACTTGCCTGCTTCGAACAGCTGTCGTTTCGTCAGTAAGAGCTTCCTTGAAAGTTCTTTGCTGTACATGTCATGCATGATATTGGTAAAACCAACTTCAATGTTCCCTGCAGTAGAAGCAATCGTGGCACTATCGTAATTATCATTGACCGAGATTACACGTACCTGCAGAAACGGAAAGATCTGTTCCAGATAATCGCTGACCATGATATAATCCCTCCCCCATCGGGAGAAATCCTTAATCATGATGCAATTGATTTTATTCTCCTTTACCATCTGCAGGAGCTTCTGCACTCCGGGGCGGTCAAAGCTGGTCCCAGAATAACCATCATCTACAAATTCCAATATCTTTGCACCACTCAGATCTGGATGCTGCTCGATATAATAATCCAGTAGCTTCCGCTGGTTCGATATACTGTTGCTTTCGTCTTTCGCTTCATCCAGGTCACCATCTTCCAGTGACAGGCGAAGGTATTTTGCAATTGTGTATTCATCCGACATCATGTATCTCCGCCTCCAAATCTCCAATCTTTTGCAATAGGTCAGCAAATTCATCCCGATACTTGACCGTGATTTTCAGATTGTGGTCCTTATCAATATCGATGCGCTCCAGCAATGCCTCGCACATCTCCCGGGTTACCGTCCTTGCTCTCGTAAGGGATTTCAATATCTGGACATACGAACTGGATTTCACCATTTCCAGAATTCCTTTTCCCTCGTTCTTTTTCGCTTTTTTCAGCTGGGCACGTAAAGATTCCATCTGCTTCTCGCGTTTGGCCTTGGAAAAAAGATAATCGCTCTCACTCAATGAGCCAAGCACATAACATTCGAACGCATCTTTCAGTAAATACTCTTCCCGGTCAAGAGCTGCCTCCAGGTCATGTATGGTATCTTTTCTGCTCCTGCCGTTTAGTCCTTCCAGATGAAACAGCGAAGCACTATTTGCACGCCTCTCAATTTCCCCTGCCAGCCGTGCCTGCGACTTGATGAATTCCAAAACAACCGTTTTGATTTTATCTTCCCGCATACCAGCTTTATGGGAACAATACTTCTCGTGATGGTCCCGATAGGTAGGGCAGTGATAATACCGCATTTCTTTCCCATTGGCTAATTTGGATTTCTCCGCATATAAGGGCCTTCCGCATTCTGCGCAGTACAGGAAGCCTCTGAACAGATTCTCTGTTTTTGCCTTTTGCTTTTTGGATGACCGTTTGGACACTTTCTTTACTCCTTGCACCGAATCGAACTGCTCCTGGGTTATGATCGCTTCATTGACATTTGGCACAAAAAGCTGGTCTTTCTTATCCACCTTGCGCTTTTGGATTCCCTGATACAGCCGAGCTTCCGTTTTATGCACAACCATGTGTCCAAGATAAGCCGGATTTTCAAGTATCCGATAGACCGCCACCGACGTCCAATGATTCTCCGGCATTGGTTTCTTCCGGATCCCAACTTTGATTGCGTATTGCCTTGGCGTCAAATACCCTTTTTCGTCCAACAGGCGGGCAATAGCACGTACCGGCATTCTCTGTTGCCGAAGGTTAAAAATTTCTCTCACCACATCTGCCGTTTCCGGATTGATCACATATGGATGCTTTTTGTCTCCTGATAGCAGATAGCCGTAAGGAGCGTATTTTACATTGAATTCGCCGTTTGCACGCTTTGCGTCAAACGCGGAGCAGATACGCTTGGATTTATCCTTTGCGTAGGCTTCGTTCATCAGATTCTTCAGGTTGACCATCAGCGTATCTCTGGCATTCGGCCTGATGTTATCGAAATCTTCGAGGACGGATATGAACCGCGTTCCCATAAAAGGAAATATTTTTTCGATGTATTCTCCGGTCTGTACATAGTCCCTGCCAAACCGGGACAGGTCTTTTACCAGAATGCAGTTGATGGCACCATGACGCAGATCATCCATCATCATAGAAAAACCAGGACGATCAAACTTCGTCCCGGTCTCACCGTTGTCTCTGTATATTTTCGTCAATATGAGTTCGGGATGCTGTTCCAGATACCGCATCAAAAACTGTTCCTGATGAAGCAGGCTCTCGCTTTCTTTTCCAAGGCCCCCATCTTCCACAGACAGGCGAACATACACTCCTGTCAGATAGACTTTCGCAATATTCGGATTTCCTGCCACAGGATTAGGAGCTTCGTTTGTTCTCTGCTGGTTCCAGTTCATGTTCTGCCTCCTTCGTCTTAAAATTATCGATATACTCTTTTGCGATATCAAACTGGTTCTGATAGGCAAACCGTACCGTAATGTTCTTTCCTTCCCCTACTTCGACCCGTTCAATCAAAGAAAGCAGAAGGGGGCGGTTCAGGTTTTTAATGCCGCGGTTTTTCTTGAACAACCGGACCCACTCATTGCGTGAGGCGCCGGCTGTGAGAACCGCCTGCAGCTCTTCCCGTCGTTTAGAAATCGCCGCTTCCAGGTCGTCGCACTTTTTAGAATAGATTTCCGTATACTCCAGATACGTCTTCTGATCAATGATTTTTTCGCCATACTTCTCAAACACCATCCGCTTAAACCGCCGGTTCTTCTCCAGTTCTGCTTCCAACGCTTTGATATGACGGTCAATCGTCCGGGAAGCTCCCTGCCTTTCCGGTAAGGTATCCAGATAATGCAGCATGTCGTCTATCTCTACGACAGCTTCCACATGGTTTCTGATAACCGGAAGAAGGATTTTCAGAATCGTATCTTCGCTGATGTTGTGAGGGGTACATTCGTTCTTGTCTTTCCGGTTGGACGCACAGTTGTAGTAAACATACTTTTTTCCCTTGCTGTAGACATTCCGCCGGACCATAGCCTGGTGACAATCGGCGCAAAAGAGAATACCATTCAGAAGATAACTGGTTTCTGCCTGAGGATTCCGTCTCATTTCCACGTCCATAGTCCGTTGAATCGTATCAAACTCCACCTTGGAAAGAATCGCTTCATGGGCATTTTCATATTGGCTCCAGCTATCCTTGGCAACCAGAAACGGACGCTTGACCTTATAATTGGGCCGGTAAGTCTTCCCAAGCTCCAGGCAGCCTGTGTAAACACGATTGCGCAGGATCCTGCTGACCGCCATTTTAGTCCATTTGCAGACAACTTTTTTTCGTGGCCCGCATTTATAGTTCGGACTAATGCTTCTCTTATATTCCGCCGGACACAAAACCTGCTGTTCATTCAGTTTGTCCGCGATCTGTTGAAGACTCAGCCCAAACAGCTTGGCGGCAGCGATGCTCTGAATCACACCGGCGACATTCTCATCCACCAGCAACTTTTTGGAGCCTTTCTCTCTCCTGTAGCCGTAAACGGCAAAGGCACAGGTCGGCATTCCATTGCGCTTCTTGTAATCATAGAAGCTCCTCATTTTAATGGATACATCCCGGCTGTATGCGTCGTTAAAGAGATTTTTAATGGGGACGTACAGATTGTTGGTCTGATAGTCCGCTTTCAGGCTGTCGTAATTATCGTTGATGGCAATAAACCGCACGTTCAGGAAAGGAAATATCTGTTGAAGGTATTTCCCTGATTCCACGAAATTTCGTGCAAACCGGGACAGATCCTTGACGATAACGCAGTTTACCTTTCCGTCGCGGATGAGCTCCATCATTTCCTGAAACCCTGGACGATCAAAATTCACTCCGGAATATCCATCGTCAACCTTCTCTCCAATCAGCTTAATATCCGCCTGCCGTTTGACATAATCTTCTATCAATATCCGTTGATTTCGGATGCTGTTGCTTTCTGCTTCGTCGCCATCTTCCTTTGACAGGCGCAGGTAGGCAATCGCTTTGTAAAGTACCTTCAAACTCATAAACTCTCCTTTCCGGCACCTTACAGCTACATTGCCAGGCGCCTATATCAATGAATTAAAATAGTCTTCCAGGCAGTCCTCCAGCGTCCTGTCCGTTTCTGAAAAGGATACGCGGACGATATGGCTACCGCAGCGAAACCGATATGGGTTTTTAATCTGTTCCAGGAATGAACGGAGTTTTTCTTCTTTTGAACTTTTGGGATCAATCCTAACGTCTCGTATATCCGCAAGTTCCTCCGTATCAGTGACTGGAACCTCTTGATGATTCATCTTATCCAGGTCGTCATTGGCAACTTTACGCATAACAACCTCCTTTTGCCGGGCCTTGCCCAGCGATACATTAATGCATTAAACTCCTCCTTTTTCTTTCCATAAAATACACCGACAATATGTGCCGGAAACCATTCTATTTCAAGAAAAAAGATGCCCGGCAAGTCTTGCCGGGCACCTCTCTTATTTCTCATATTCCTTAAACTTTTCAAAAATTGCCTGTAACACTTTATCCATTTCATTCGGTTCTGTCGTTGCCTCTGCGGACAACACTTTGATGTTTTCTTTTCTCATGTCATCCTCAAATTTAATAAGGCTGTCGTAATCCCGGGTGAAACGGTCCATACTACAGGTCACGATCATTGTAGCTTCCCTCTGTTTCGCTTCTTCAGCAAGAGGAGGGAGAAAAGAAATCGCTTTTTCTCCACCGCCTACACAAGTCTTTGTCCCGACGATTTCATAGCCTTTCTGACGGCAGAACTCCTCGACTGCCTGCAGTTGAAGGTCCAAACTTGCCTCCGCCATCTGCCCTATGTTGCCGACTCTTGCATACATCAACACCTTTTCTGACATTAAAATTTCCTCCTTTTCTTGCACTTTGAGGCATCAGCAATATATGCTAACGCCCTTGTTATCTCTGATCTCCTCTCAGGATGTTTTGAGGCCATCTATCTCTTCTTTTACTGCGAAAATCATTTTTATATTTGTTCCTTCCACCTTTTTCCCCAATCTTAGGGCATTGGCCGTAGCCTCTTTTGGTGTTCGCCATATCGCCGGCTATAAGCCGTTCCCTTTGTTTGGTTTCTCCGGCAAAGGGATTCAGGAAAGGGGGCTCCGTTTCGCCTCTGCTTACAACGGGGACCGTTCCGATCACCCCATACCTGTTCTGGCGCAAAAGCTGTCTGATATCCGGCTCCCGGCTCTTTACGTCTTTCTCAGACAACTGCTCCTTATTGCCGACCCTTAAATACAAGACAGCTTTGAAAACCTTTTTCTCCATGGTGATACCTCCCGTCAGTTTGATGTTCCCGAGTCCAAATACAGTAAATGTGTTGCCAGCATTTGGTACTGATACGGCGGCTCCGCATTTTCAGGCCATCGGTATTGCTTGTCCGGTATGACAAGCCGCAGTACCGGTTCTCCCATAGAATCCGTCATCTGACGAATCTGAACATCGTAGTTTTTAAGCAATCCCTTTACCAGATCTCCATTTCGGAAAATTTCTCCAGCCTGGACCCGGTATCCCATCGTATTGAGGAGATAACCGATATTCCTCGGACCGTAATCAATCACAACCTGAAATTCCAAATGCCCATAACGGTTCATACCATGGGTATGGGCATCGCAGATATATTCGGGAAATGATTTCTCTACCCTCCCCTCACGAATGCAGGGCGCACTGTTGGAAACATAATGAATCTCCCAATCCTGTCTTTCTCTATCCATATATAACCTCCTCAAATAAGGCAAGCTGAACAATGCGGTCAGCTTCCAAAGCATCAATTTCTCCGGTATCTATCCCCTGTCCACAGATCACAGCTGAATGTTCCTGCAGGTATTTCTGGAGTCCGGATAACAACTTTTCCCGCGTCAGCTCGTATCGTTTCCCATCTTCCATATCATGGAGAATAAGGATGCCTCCCCGGCTGATCTGGTCGCTCGTATATTTGCCAAGATATTCTCCAACTACTTCCACCTTGGAATACCAGTGGGTAATCCCGCCATCAAGGGCCATTGACAGGATAAAGTCGATATCCTCGTCCGTTATCTCTAATTTATTGACGATATCTAACTCATAGCCGTTTTGTTTCCTTAGAATTTCAGAACTGGAGGCAAGCAGCCTGACCGCATACCATTCTTCCACCGGTTTTTCCTCTTCAAAGATGTCCGCCAGCGCCTCTTCCCGGCCGCAATCCGAACAGATATACACATCCCAATGTCGGCTTAATGCGTTTTCGCCATTGTCGTTCTCCATTTCTCCGCCGCAGCGTGGGCACGGTGGTTTCAGAACACCGCTGTTCTGTATCACCCTGTAAGCCCTCAAATATTCTCTGATATCCATTTTATACGTTCCTTTCAATCGCCATTTTCCAGGTTCAGATAAGTCGGTGAGATCTCATCATCAGTCACAACCGAAAAATACTTTTGAAAGATCTCATCCAGTTTTTCTTCCGTCAGCCGTAAATCGGTTTCACTCATCCGCCATGGATAGGAGGGCATATACAAAAGATAATTCCATGCGTTAAGATCATCGCAGGGAACTAAATCGATTCCCTCCGCTTCTTTAATCACCAGCCGCATTAGTGATGCTAATTGGTAATCATACTCTGTGTCGTATCCCAGATAATCCTCCATCGTCAGTTCTGAGATTTCCTGTTCTTCGAAATAGGCATCCATTTCTGCCTTCAGCTTTGGCGCCATACTTACCAGTTCGCCCAGACTTTCTTCTGATTTGATCTGCAGATTATCCGTGCGGATTCCATATCCGTAATCGTTCCAGTTAGAAATTGACATTTTTTCTCTCTCCTTTTTCTACAGAACTCATATATCGCTGTTTACGGAATCCAGAAGCGAAGAAACAGACCAGCCACAGATGGCAATCAACAAATCATCAACGCTGCCATCTAAAATCGCTTTTGCGGCATAATATCCAATCTTTTCTGGTGATTCATCGTCTGTTTCCACCTGTTCCGTGATCCGCCTGCCAAATGCTTCCGCTTTTTGGGGGTTCTGTAAAACTGCAAGCAACGCTTCCCTTTTTTCTGGAGCGAGATCCTCCTTCTCTGTTCCTTCACTATCCTTCTGCCTTTTGATGTTTTCGCTCAGATTTTCTATCGCTTCTGTAAGTTTGGGAAGCTGATACTCAAAAAAATTTTTTCCATACACTGTCTCATGTAATTGAAGTCCCATAACAAAATCCTCCTATTTTTTAATAACAGTACCTTTCCCAAAGGAATTCCTTATGCAATTTGCTTCACTGTATCCGTCCAGAACGAACTACAGATTCCATAAACATTTGCCACGCTATAGCCTCTGCCGCCGTCCGGCCACGCTGAACTGATAAACTTCAACGGGAGCACTACGTCCTTTTCCAGTTCAATTTCCAGAACCGAACCGGCCCCAGACCAGTTATCGTACAACCCACAGGCCGTATCTTTGGAAAGAACCATATGCCTTAAGTGCTTTCGTTTCTGCACGGCGCTGTACTTTCCGGTCTTTATTTCATCTTTTTCACTTTCAGCTATGGCCTCCTGCAGTTTAAATAACTCTTTTACGGTCATTTTCACAAAGAAGGTCAACGCATTCATATGGCTGGAGCAGTTGAGCACTTCCGTCCGCAGGCTTTCCAGCAATTTGCTGTCACCAAAAATCTGTTTCTTCATCGCCATGCTTAACTGTTTCTTCAAATACCCCTGCTGCCTGGCAAGCCATAGGATGGACGCTTCCTCGGGGATCCGTTCTTCGTAACGCCCGTCATAGTGCGGATACACATCGTTAAGAACATAGTCGTAATTGCCGTCACCGGTATCAACAATGATATCAACACACACTTCCTGTTCCAGATAATGATCCGAAGGCAACTCTACAGAAAGATTTTCCCGAATCCACTCCTCAATAAATTCCTCGTTCTCTTCATAGGAATGGCATTTGGAACACCAATTCTTCCGCACTGCGGCAATTACGTTGTCCTCTTCGTCCCATACCGACTCCCGATACCACTCGTCAAGCGATTCCCAGAATGCGTCCCACGGTTTTTCCGATCGGCACCATTGAATAATGATATCTGTTCCGGCCTCGTCCCGGTAATCGGCATAAATTTCCGTCACAAAGCATTCCTCTTCATCCCGGTAACTGCAGTAGGTATGCTGTCTGATCAAGCGCTTAATCTCAGAAATCACTTTCTCTTCCGTTGATTCCACCATTTTACCTCCTGTTTCATGTTCTCCGTATTAGCACGCTCCGGATATCCGCAGGGTGCGTTTCGCCTTATCGTTTCTCTGGAATTACTGCATACGAGACCATTTGGACCTTCTTGATGAATGGATTGGCCTCTATGGTTGCAAGAATGTCTAAATCCGCATTCTTTTCCAGGCAGATATGGACACCGGGATAGTTTCTATCCTTTTTCGGAACCGTAATGATTGACCCGATAGGAGTAGATACCGTCAGCCGCTCAGATATGCAGTTCAGCATATCCAGGGTATTTTTCAATTCTCTGACAGCACCTTCCCAGGTCTGCACATCGCCATCCGGCCAGTTATAACCATTCTCCCATGGGATCTTTCCCTTTTTCATGTCCAACGACTTCTGGTACCAGTCCTTTCTGGCATAAAGGGATCTTCTGAATTCTTCCTTTGTCATCTTCTCACGCTCCTAGATTTCCATGAATTGAATACTCGTGCATTCTGGCGGTATTTCACATAGGATAAATTTCTCTCCGTCTGTCACGATTGCTACTCGCAGTATCCCGTCCACTGCATGAAGCTTTAACAGATGCAGATCTTCAAAATTACACCACCAATACTCTTTGCACATTTGCACCTCTTTCGCCAGCTGCCTCGTTAAAGAAGAAATTTTCATGCCTAGCTGCGGAGATATTCCAAGCACTCTCCGGTATTCCGGAACATCATAAACCCTCTTGGACAGCAGAGTCTGGACGCCCTCCTTGCTATGAGAGATGAATGGCCACAGAAGCTCTTCCTGGAACCGCTGAATAAACTCCAGTTCTTCCCTGTCAGTGACTTTGCGGTTGCAATCCTTTCGAGCTTCCTCCAGTTTCCCGCCAGAGGAAAACTCCAAAGAAATAAATGGAGTATCCGGTTCCGATGCTTTCCGCATTGCGAAAAGATAATCCTTCCCCTTGGCATAGCGGTCAATGGCATAATAGGCAATTGCATGGTGCAACAGCTCCCCCTCCCGTTCGATTTCAGCCATATCTTGAAACGGGCGGATCAAATAGTTCTCTCCTTCCAGTCCCAGATTCTGATGCGCTTTTGTAAGCTCATCAACCTTTTTCCGTTCTTCATCCATGTCTTTGAATCTCATTTGAATTCCTCCTTTGCTTTTTAATGGATGCGCAGGAAGAATAGTTAGAGTGGATTTATATTGCAAGAAAAAAATGGAGCAACAAGACTGTCGCTCCATTTTTTCATCTCTTTAAAGATCCCGTTTAAGCATTTGCATCTTCGCCCTTTTCTCCATATTCTATTTTCCGGTGTCTGTAAAGATCTTTTCTGGAATACTTATTCCTGCTGCAATTCCAGCAGCAATCCATATCCCGATCTGCGTATTCGTTCAGGCAACCTGTACAGCCAATGCCGTCCGCAGTCAGATCAAAGTTATCCGCAAGGACCGGCGGCAAAGGGGATGCATATTCTATGTACCCCCCATGCCTTCCGGCCAATTTCCTCACAGTAGGTTGAGAAACTGTAATTGTGAACCTCTAAGACCTCATTTCCCTGTAGTTCCGGATAAGTACCTAGAGCAATCGGTCTCCCTATTCTGTAATATCGCACTCTCATTCCTCCTCGTAGTGAATGGGTTCGACAAATCCCCCGGTGTAGCCTAAGAGCCTTATTCTATTGCTTTTCTACTACAAACTTTCCGCCGCAAATGCGGCATCTAAACTGCTCAGGGTGCAGAACGACCTTGCTGGCCTTTTGCCTGTAAACAGAACTGCCGCATTTGGTACAGGTAATTTTATAGTTCTTATGGTACGTTCTTGCAGTCTTTTCAAAGCCTTTTTCCTCTTCGGTAGTAGCACGCTTTATATGATACTGCGGATAAGCCCGGTTTACTTTTTCTGCCAGCGCTTTCCACTTTCCCGTATGCTTTAAGCAGCCTTCTACCGTGTGAAGCAATTCATGGATAATGGTGTCCTTTGCCGCAGTGTCTGAAACCTGGTCGGCCAGAAGCCGGACTGAGATATTGATGTCAAATACGTCCGAAGAAACTACCTTGCATTGTCCCCACCGGCGTTGTGACCGGGTATTGACCGTCCAATTCCTGACGGTACGGTATTCAATGCCAAGCGCGTCCAGCTCCTCTTTACACTCACGTACAAGCTTCCATAAATCCTTCATTTTTCAATCACCATCCTCTTCCGCAAATAGGTCATTGAGATAACCGTAACCAAGTTCCGTAAGATCCTCTGCTGTCAATCCCATCTCGGAGAGCCATACGGCACACTCGCTTTCCGAGCATCGCCCTTCCAGTTCATCATCAATGATGTTCTTAAGCACGTCTGTATAATCTCTGTTCCTGTTCAAATCGTCAATCCTCCTGTAACTTTTTCTGTAGCCTAAAAACCGTTCCATATGAGGCGCCCATTTAAGGCAAAACACTCTGCATCGTTGCAATCCTGCGGTGTCAGTTCTCCCAGGCGTTTCCTGCTGCGTGAAATAAACAATTCGGAATTCACGGGAGGTTTGGGAGAGTTGTCCCGAAGCAGATTATCCACCTCCACCAGCCTTTGATAGCTTTCCTGCTCGTGCAGTTTCAAATACTGAAAAAAATAGTTTCTGTGAAAAGGACAAAAACAGCAGGCGGACGCTTTTGTATCCAGCCCCCATACATCTTTGATGTAAGCGTAGTTGTTTCTGCGCTCCAGTTGCATGTCCACCAAAGGAAACCTGTTGACAAACATGGGGTTGGGATTCTCTTTGCAGCGCTGCTTCTCCTCCGCGCTAAATCCCATGTGCATTTCATGGGCCTTCTTATCCTCCTCTTTCAGCCTTTGCCCTTTCCTGTAGCCCAAGAGTTCCCAGCGCACATATTTGGAGATCAAACCAACCTTGTAATCCAGCGTGCAGTTCCTCGGCATCTTGGATTTATGCCCATCATCGCTCAATGTCCACCATGGAATACTGACAACCCGCCGTTTTCCAAAATCCCTCATCAGGTCCTGGTATAGCGGGGCGTCAAGGCTGGTATAAAAAATCCCTACAGAACGGCACTTTTGCCCTACAAAATCTGCCTGCGCCTGTACCCATGGCGGCTCAAAGCCAAGGTCACAGATAATCACCGCGTCATAAACCGGAACTTTGGGGAACGGGACCGGCCGCCCTAATGTTTGTGCAATCGCATTGTCACAGCTCATGAGCGCCAATGCAGTCGACTGCATGCCTGCGCCAAAGGATAAAATCTTCATCGTCCCAGCCCCCTTCCTTTTTTCATTCGTTCCTCCCAAAATGGGATATAGGCAAAGGGGATGTCGTACCAGTACCCTTCTCCCGCAATATTGGAACGAAATACTTCCGGCATTCCTTTTAAGCCGTTCCTCTGGATATAGTCCTGGATAATCTCTTTGGTTTTTCTGGTGACCCGCACATATAGATCGCTGTAGTGATTTCCTATATCTGTCTGCGGGACTCCTTGGTCAAGCAACGTCTGGTATAATGATTTTTCTTCCATCTTTTTCCTTTCTTAAAAGCAATGGCAGGCCCCGAAAGGCCTGCCCGCTGTGGTTTAAGCTGTTTTTCCCACCGGAGGCTTAATGAGATACTTCATATCATAGTTGGTATAAAGCTTCCCATTTTTTTCTTTCTTCCGGATAATTACAATGCAGGCGATAAACTTTCCCTTTACATCGTCGGTCATCGCCTTCATATCCGGCGTGTCCTGTCCCGCCTGCGGCGCCCATGCGGCGACCGAAATCAGGTCTGAGGCCCGATCCATTGTGTCTTTCTTGAACAAAAGCATGTTGCAGTCGCCTTTGTCTTTCACATCAATCACATAGCCCTGGATCAGACCAAGAGCGCGTTCATCTTTTAGTTCGTATGGATTTATCATCGTTTCCCTGCCTTTCCATATCATCTTCTCCATATCAGAAAACCTGATGAATCAAAAAATAGCTGTCTTCCGCAAACGGATCCTCTCCTATGGGGACCACTCCGTATTCACTGCCGCCTTCCTTTCTGGCAGTATGGTCCCTTGTGGTATCCAGGCTCCACCACTGGCCGTCAAAAAACACCCGGTTCCATGCGTGGCGGAAGGCCGGCTCGCCCTGATAAGTTCCGTCCAATACATAGCAAGGGATTCCCTGGCTCCGGCACATAGCCGCAAACAGACAGGCGTAATCAAAGCACACGCCTTTCTTGCTCTGCATCACTTTCCCTACATGGAATGTCTGGTAAAACAGAACCTCGCTTTCTTCGTCGTAGGAGATATTCTGGAT
>OEQQ01000174.1_pt1 | contig 15075 bp, 16 predicted proteins | sample 1539741 | NCBI WGS metagenome assembly OEQQ01 (sample SAMEA3891876, study PRJEB23780) | metagenome | biome: terrestrial biome; feature: animal house; material: Caecal content | place: Italy | collected 2015-05-05
TTGAGAAGAATTGCCCCGGTCTGCATTTTATTCAGGGTGTTCTCGTTGATAATCTTATGGGTCTGGGGTGTCAGGGGGCAGTGAAGGCTCAGTACCTGGGACTTTTCCAACAGCTCCTCCAGGGGCACATAGGAGGCGATTTTCTCCCCTTCCGGGGTGCGGCTGCGGCTGTAGGCCAGCACCTCCATACCAAAGGCTTTTGCCAGCTCCCCTACCCGGCGGCCAATCCGGCCAAAGCCGATGATACCCATGGTTTTGCCGGACAACTCCATCTGGGGCGTTTCCCAGTAGCAAAAATCCGGGTTGGTGCACCAATTTCCCGCCTGCACCCACCGGTTATGGTGTCCAATCTGGTGGCACAGCTCCAAAAGCAGTCCCATGGTAAACTGGGCCACGGCGTCGGTGCCGTAGTCCGGCACATTGCACACCGGGATTCCCAGCTCCCGGGCGGCCTGGCAGTCCACCACATTATAGCCTGTGGCCTGGACACAGATGAGTTTCAGGTTGGGGCAGCGCTCCAGCACCTGCCGGGTCATGGCGATTTTATTGATGAGGACGATTTCCGCATCCCCAATTCGGGGCACCACCTCTTCCTCCGGGGTACGGGGGTAGACGGCTACCTCTCCAAAGGCTTTCAGCCAGTCCCAGCTTAAATCCCCGGGATTTACCGCCTGACTGTCCAGTACGACCAATTTCATATGGGGTCACCTCTTGCATTTTTTCCTTAAATTTGTTACCATGAAAAGAAAACATGGGAGTTTTTTATGGATATTTTGTATCACGATGATGCCATTGTGGTTTGTGTCAAACCGCCCCGGGTGCTTTCCACCGACGAGCCGGGAGGTATGCCGGAGCTGGTGCGGCAGGCTCTGAATCTGCCGTCCCATCAGGTGCGCACCGTCCACCGGCTGGACCGGGTGGTATCCGGGCTTATGGTGCTGGCCATCACCCCGGAGGCCGCCTCGGAGCTGTCCCGGCAAATCCGGGAGGATGTATTCCAGAAAGAATATTTGGCGGTCATCCACGGCTGCCCGGAGGAAAAGGCCGGAACCTTTAAGGATTTGCTGCTGCGGAACAAGCAGGAGCGGAAAACCTACATTGTAAAGGAGCCGGGAAAGGGCGTCCAGGAGGCCATTTTGCACTATCAGGTTTTGTCCAGCCGGGAAAATCTCACCAAGGTGGGGATTCAGCTGGTCACCGGGCGCACCCATCAGATTCGGGCGCAGTTTTCCGGGCGGGGTCTGCCTCTGGTGGGGGATCGGAAGTATTCCCTGCTGGAGGACAACTGCGAGATTGCCCTGTGGTCCTATCGCCTGGGGTTCTGCCACCCCGCCACAGGAAAGCCTATGGAATTTACTCTGGAGCCTCCTGCTGTTTATCCCTGGAATTGAGGATTTCTTCCAGAGCCTTTCGGAAGGCCGCATCCTGGGAGGGCTTGCGTTTTGCCGGGCCCTTCTGCCGGTTTCCGGCGGCCCGCCACCGGCTGCTCTCTGCCCGGAAGGTCAAAAGCCCGTCAATGTTTTCCTGGCGATACTCCCAGCCGTCCTGGTGGAGCACCCGCACCTTTCTTGCCAGGCACAAAGCCGCCAGACCATAGTCCTGGGTCACCACCACATCCCCGGGCTGCACCCGGTTGGCAATCACCAGATCGGCACTGTCCCGCCCCTTATCCGTCTGCAACAGGGTAACCCCCGGCAGGTCGAAGCTGTGGGCGGTGTCGCACATCAATGTGCAGTCCACCCCAGCCCCGGCACACAGCCGGGCGGTGAGCTTTGCCACGGGACAGCCGTCTGCATCCACAAATACACGCATTTTTATCACCTGTAAGGATTGTATCACAAAAAAGGAGCAAGTACCATGGCCAACTACGATTTTAACCAAAACAAAGCCTGCGAATATTTCCCCTGCCACAAAACCGATAAGCCCGAGGAATTCAGCTGTCTGTTCTGCTACTGCCCCCTGTATGCCCTGGGGGACAAGTGCGGCGGCAACTTCACCTACACGGAAAAAGGCATCAAAAACTGCACAAACTGCCTGATTCCCCACCGCCGGGAAAATTTCCAGCACATTTTAAGCAAAATGGGGCCTATTCTGGAGATGGCGAAGAAGAAGGATTGATGCCCCTATATTATGCTTTGCACCTTCCAATGGACCGTCAGGCTGTTGGCGTATGGCTTTTTTACGAACCCTGCCCTTTGGTACAGACGGATGGCCGGTTCATTGTCTGCATCCACCAGGAGCATCATGCCCTTTTGGCCATTTTCGGCCTTTGCCAGCAGCTTTCCGCCATAGCCCATGCGCCTGTATTCCGGCAGCACCAGCAGGTCATAAATCTCATTTTCTGCAAAGCAGCAGGTAACGTCCAGGTAGCCCACCACTTTGCCGTCATGCAGGGCAAGGTAGGTGCGAAACCGCTCGGTTGCCGCCGCCACCTTCTCCCCTGTCCAGTACATATCCTGATTGTGGATGGCAAAATACTGCCGGGCATACTGGGGGGTATAGGCTTCCACACCGGAGGTATCCTCCTGGGGTGCAGGGCTTTTCAGTACCATCTTCTGCTGCTCCGGCTCGAACTCTGCGCCTCTTTTCTGAAGGGCGCTTTTCAGCAGGAAATTTTGAGGATTGAACACAAAATCGGCATCATAGCCGGGATAATGCCCCTCCAAATGCTCCAGAATCTCCCGGTATCCATCCCGGTCACGGCATAAGCCCACCAGCATTTCCAGGTACTTTTCCTCCGGCAAAACCAGGAAGGTAAAAAGCCCGATCATCTTCCCATCCCGGAATATGCCCCAGGTGCAATGGGTTTCCGGCTTTTCCATGGCTCTGGCAAAGTTCCTTTGGAATTGTTCCTTATCGGATAGCATGGGGTCTGAGAATTGGGGATCTTCATAAAACGTGCCCATAAAGTCCAGGCACTCCCCTACAGATGTGATGGGTTGAATCATACCTGCCTCCCTAAGAAAAAGTCCTGCTCCAGCAGGCCATAGAGGTACAAATCCGTCCAGTTCCCCTGCAAGTCCCTGGTGTGGCTGCGCTGCACACCTTCCGGCTGCATCCCCAGCTTCTCCATAAGGCCAACGGATTTGACCCCGTCTATGGTTTCCGCAAAAATCTTGTGGGCGTTCAACGTTTCAAAGGCATAGGCGATTACGGCTTTGCAGGATTCCAAGGCGTAGCCCCTGCCCCAGGTATTCCGGTTAAAAAACCAGCCCATTTCGTACACGCCTTTCCGGGTCTCCTTAAATAGGATATAGCCGATTACCTTGTTGGTTTCCTTGCAGACCACCGCCACCCCGCCCTGGCTGGCAATGCAAAAAGAATCCAGAAACTTCTGGGTCTGGGGAAGGGTATAGGCCGGTTCGCAGTATTGCATCGTTTCACTGTCTCCCAGAATCTCCTGCAAATCCCCGCCATCCTCGTGGACAAAGTTTCGGATGATCAGCCTGGGCGTTTCTATGTGCATATTCTCTCTCCTGTCCCTGTTTCAAAAATGGTATCTACATTCTGGGGTTATTATATCACACCCGCCGGGATTTTCCAATCCGGCGCAAAGGAGGCAAACCTATGATTTTACAGAAAAATGACGGTAAGTTTCTTGTGGATTTGGAAAAGACAAAGGCCTATTATCAAAACCATTCCCTGTGCGACTGTCAGGCCTGCCGGAATTTTTATCAGCAGGCTTCCGCCGCCTTTCCCAAGCTGAAAGACTTTCTGGCGGATTTTGGCGTGGATTTGGAAAGGCCGGATGAAATTGCCTGGGGAGACCTGTCCCCAGAGGGGGAAATTGACTATCTGTTTGTCGCCTACACTGTAAGAGGAAAGAGCCTCCGGCAGGATTTCTACGAAACCGACTTGCAGGATTCTCTGTTTTTAAGCATTGTCATAGACAAGGGGTATGTGCCCAATGAGCAGGAAGGCGAGGATTACTTCGTTATCTCGGTCTACAACATTGTTCTGCCCTGGGTTCTGGAGGAGCCTTTTGGGGACACTATAAAACCATCCTTTTTCCAGCGCCTGAAAAAGCGCTTCGGAAAAGACTAATCTCAGGAGAAACTATGGAAATCATCAAACTGGAACCTGCCGACTATGCAGGAAAGAAATTCACCATGCGCTATCAAACCAATGGATATTATGATATTGTCAGGAATACAAACGGCTTTCAAATTACCTATCAGGCTTTTGACACCCCCAAAGAAATGTCCGTTGATGATGTCTTTTTTGGTCAATGGCTGGAATCTCCCGTGGCCTTTGGGGCATTTGAAAACGGACATCTGGCAGGCTTTGTGGAAGGAACGCCGGAAAGCTGGAACAACCGCTTCCGCATCAACAATATTTGCGTATTCCAGGAAGCCCAGCGGCATCAGGGACTGGGAACGGCATTGATAGATACCATCTTGCAGGAAGCCCGGGCCAGTGGGGCCAGAATGGCGGTTCTGGAAACCCAGACCTGCAACGAAAAAGCCATTGCCTTTTACAAGAAGCAAGGCTTTTCCCTCATTGGCTTTGACCTGTACGCCTACACCAACCAGGACCCGGAGCGGCAGGAAGTCCGTCTGGAAATGGGCATGAAGCTGACATAAACTTGTGACCGGAAAGGAGCGGTTGTATGAGATTGCGCAAGATGCTGTGACCCAATCAAAATCGATTTATGGAGGTTACAGAAATGGAAATCCGAGAATACACAACTTACCGGGAAGAGGAAATTCTGCCCCTTTACGCTGCCGTGGGATGGACAGCGTATACAGACCAGCCTTCGGTGCTGGCCCGGGGCTTTGCCAATTCCCTTTTGACTCTGGGAGCTTACGAAGACGAGAAACTCATCGGTCTGGTGCGAACCGTGGGAGACGGCTGCACCGTGGTGCTGGTGCAGGATCTTCTGGTATTCCCTTCCCATCAGCGCCAGGGGGTAGGCACGGCCCTGCTCCGGGAAATCCTGAACCGCTTTTCCCAGGTGCGGCAGATTCAGCTGGCAACGGACAACACCCCCAAAACCATGGCTTTTTACAAATCTCTGGGGTTTTGGGAGATGTCCGAGCTGGGCTGCCGGGGATTTATGAGAGGTTGATATGCACATATTCAGAAAAGGAACAAAGAACATGGAGAGCAATTGGATTGAAAAAACGGAAAGCTTCTTAAAGGGCACCTTCTCCGAAAGCGCCTGGCTTTCTGCCCACCCGGAGGACCGGGACTATCGGCTGGAGCATTCCTACCGGGTGGCGAATATCGCCAAGACCATCGCCGAGGCGGAGGGCTTCCCGGCGGCCTATGCCGTGATTGGCGGACTTCTTCACGACATTGCCTACTGTGAAGAGATGAACGGGGAGGCGGACTGGAAGAATCACGGACGGCGCAGCGCAGCCATCGCCCGGCCTTTCCTGGAAAGTCTGGGACTGCCCCCGGAAGGAATCCGGGATATTTGCTACGGAATCGCCATCCATGTGGACGACGAGGCGGACTTTCCCGGGGAGCGGACACCCTTTTGTGAAACCATCGGGGATGCGGACAACATCGACCGGTTTGACGCCTACCGGATTTATGAGACCCTGCAATATATGGAATTCAGCAAAATGAAGCTGTCCCAGAAAAAAGAAGTGGTAACCGCCACCCTGGAGAAAATGCAGCGCCTGAAGCAGCTGAAGCTGGCCACCCCCACCGCCAACCGGCTCTGGCAGCAGCGTCTTTCTGACTACGCCGCATTTTACGAAAAGCTCCAGGCACAGCTGGATAACAGCGGCGCAATACAGAAATAAAGCCCTCAAGCAGCACTGGAATTTGGTTTTCTCCTTTTTCAACCAGCACTTGCTGGGAAATCGCCTGAAAATCTTCTATGATAATGCTGCAAGGACGGCAGAAGCCGTCCCAGGCAGAAAGGAGAATCTTATGTTTACAATGACTTCGGTAGGTGCAAAAATCTCGGAACTTCGGAAGAAACACAACATGACCCAAATGGAGCTGGCGGATAAAATGGACATCAGTTTCCAGGCGGTGTCCAACTGGGAGCGGGGAAACTCCATGCCGGATATTGGGAAGCTCCCCGAGCTGGCCAAGCTGTTCGGAGTAACCATTGACGAGCTGCTGGGGGAGGAATCCAGGGTGATTCACGCCGTCATGGAGGACAAAATCGAGGAATGTGCTATCACCCCGGAAGAGCTCAGCGCCGTGGCACCGATCCTGCAGCCCCAGCAGGTGGATACCCTGTTTGAAAAGCTGCCCCAGGTTTCCTGGGAGGAAATTATGGAACTTCTGCCCTTTGTCAGTCAGGATGTGATTGACCAGTTGGCAAACAAAGCATGGAAAGAGGGGGACGAGACGAAACTTCGGAGCGTTTCTCCATATGTTTCCCCGGCAGTAATGGATGATATTGCCCAGAAAATGGAGGATATGGGAAAAAGCATAAAGATGATTGCCCCTTTTGTCAGCAGCAAAAAGCTGGATGAGTTAGCCCAAAAGAGCTATGCCCGTCTGGGCATGGAAGCTCTGGCAAACCTTCTCCCCTTCCTCTCCCAGGAGCTGCTGAAGAAAATTGCCCGGAAGGAATTTGATACCCATGGGGTTGAAGGCCTTCCCTTACTGGCCCCTTTTCTGGATAAGGATACCCTGGAGGCTTTCGCTCAGGAATCCATAAAGGCCCACGGGCTCCAGTCCATCCTCCCCATTGTCCCCTTTCTCGGTCAGGAAAACCTGACGGAATACATCAAAAAACAGTTTTTATAAATACACCCAAAAAAAGCGGTCGTGCCCAAGGTACGGCCGCTTTTTCAAAATGTTAAAAGCTCTTGACATTTTGGACTTTCCTGTGTATACTGATAAATGTAAAAATGTTTTAACATCTTCAATGCTTATCGGGAGGGAACCATCATGAAGAAAATGGACGAAATGGACAAGAATATCCTGCTCCGGGCCCAGGCTCTGGGGTACAAATGCACCCTCATCCTTCTTTCCCTTTGGACTTTTTACAACTGCTATCAGGTCCTTGCCCACGGCGCAAAATACAGTCCCCTGCCGGGGCTCGTTGTCTGCTTTGCCGTGTGTATTCAGGGCTTTGCCCAAATGGCCATGAAGCGAAAGATGATTGCCGGAGACGAAGAATACCGGGAGCCCAACAAAATCCTCTGGGCCATTGTGGCGGTGGTGGCCCTGGCTGCCATTTTGCTGTCTGTGGGTACATTTTTTCTTACGAAAGCCTGATGTGCCATGAAAAACTGCATCAAACAGCTAAGAAAAGAGGCCGGGCTCCGACAGGAGGACATGGCAAACGTCCTGGGGGTCAGTCGGCAAACCATCATCGCCATTGAGAACAACAAATACAATCCCACATTGGAGCTGGCAATGAAAATCGCCAAGCTGCTGCAGCGGTCTGTGGAGGAAATTTTCTTTCCGGAGGAATAACAAAAAGGGGAAGCGTAATGCTTCCCCTTCAATTTTATTCCTGCCATTCCAAATCGCACTGGGCTTCGGCGCAGATCATATCGTCCATCCGATACAGGGCCGTAAAGTAGGTATCTTCCTTCTGGTAGAGGGCCCGGCGGGTATCGGAAGCGGTCTGTTCCTCCGTGAGGATGTAAGCCGTTTCTCCCAGGGGCTCCAGGCTCTCAGGCAGTTCACCGGGGGTTAAGGTGTGGGTCTTCAAAATCTGGTGGTTTTCGTCCATTTCCAGTACCGTCAGGCCCTGGGAGAGATCCACATGGATGAAATTCACCGTGATTTCCGTGGTGTTCACAAGATTTCCTGCTTCCTGTTCGATGGTTGTGGTGGCAGTGAGGGTCTCCGATGCAATGACGTTAATACTGGTGGAAGTGCCCATATCAGCCGGCTTCAGATACACCCCTCCATCCGGTCCCTGGTACACCGGATTCAGGTAGCACACCTGGGGACCCGCCTCCTTGGTCAGGTACAAGGTTGCCGTCAGTCCCACCTCTGCCCCGTTTTCGATAGCATTGTAGGAAGACAGGACGCTGCACAGGCCCGTGGAGCAATCCATGCTCCAGAATCCGCCGTTTTCCGGCTCGGTTATCCAGAAGGAGGCCAGCAGCAGTCCCTCCACCCCGGGGAAGGCATAACGGGTATCCTCCCCGGAGGTCTTCTGAGCCTGGATTCGGTCGGTGCCCGCTTCCAGGACTATGGGCTCCAGGGTGATATACGCCCCTGCCAGCCGTTCTATCTGCACCGGGGATTCCAGGGTATCCCCCTGGGTGATTTTGGTTTCCTCCGTCTGAGCCAGCTGGCAGCCGGAAAGGAACAGCCCCAGGAACAAACACATGGCAATGATTTTCTTATACATCACAATCCTCCTCATCCAAATTTCCGTCAAATTTCAAAATGTCGCCTACATCACACTGCAAATAATAGCAAATTCGATTGATGGTGTGAAAGCGGATACCTTTTGCTTTTCCGCTGCGAAGAATGGAGAGATTTGCCTCCGTAATGCCCACTTTCTGACACAGTTCCTTGGCTGTCATCCCCCGCTGCCGCAAAATCTCATCCAAATGGGTAACAATGGCCATGTAACCCCTCCTTCAGATGAACAGCCGGTTATCTTCCTGGAGCTGCTGTCCCTTCCGCAGCAAGGAGGCCAGCACCAGAAGGGCAAATACCAAGGCCATACTGGAGACGGGAATCTGGAAGCCTATCCCCACTATATAGTAAATCCGGGAGGCGAAAACCACCGCCGCCACATTCAGGGCCGCCTGGCTCAGAAGCACCACTGCCAGGGTGCGCCGGCACCAGCGGCACAGTCCCTCCGCCTTCCGGCAGGCCGCCTCCCCATAGGGGTCCTGGGCAAGGCATCGCATGAGTCTGGCCCCGTACAGCAGCAGCCAGCCGTTAAGGCCGTATTCCAGCGCAGACACCACAAATCCCCCTACCAAAAACAGATAGGACGGCAAAAGATCCCGCCCCGGCATGGTGTTGCCGGATTCCAGACGGTTCCAGGCGTTGACCAAACCGGAAGCCTGGGAAACAATCAAAAACAGCTGGCTGGCTGCACACAGATACAGGAAAATCTCCAGCGCCTGGATGAAATTCTCCCCGGTCATGGAGCGGGTGGAGCGAAGGAGCCGCAGCACCGTCCAGGAGAGAAACAGGCTGTAGCAGCTGCCGCAAAGCAGCAACTCCCCTGTTGTACCCTGGAGAATATCCGGAAGGACATAGGGGTTAATCAGCACATACAGGGTATACCAGATGGCAATGGAGGTGAAAATCAGCAGGGCATCCTCCAGACCCCAGGACTTTTTCCACTTGAGAACCAGGGGCAGCAGTCCCGCCACCACAAGCAAGGCGATGGCCACGGCGTTTCCCAGGCCGCCGGAAAGGCTCAGCTTCCGCAGCCCCGCCGCCACCCAGGTAAAGGGCAGACAAAGGACTGCAAGACTGTTTTCCCCTCCCAGAATGCCGGAACAGATAAACAGAACCAGCGCCACTGCCACAAGCCCCGCTATGATTGGTTTTTTGTTCATGGTCATCCCTCCAATTATTGTTTTATTTAATTTCCATCTTCAGTATAACAGCAGAATTATTGTTTGTCAATAATTTTTGCAAAAGAAATGCCGCCCTTCCCAATTATGGAAGGACGGCATCTGTTTTATTTTGCCGGGGCGGCTTCTTCCTCTGCCAGGGCTTTCTTGGCGGCGGAGAGCATGAGCTTGATCCGGTTCAGTTGGTTTACCTCGCTGGCGCCCGGGTCATAGTCCACGGCGATGATGTTACTCTGGGGATAGGCGGTTTTCAGGGCCTTGATGACACCCTTTCCCACCACATGGTTGGGCAGGCAGGCAAAGGGCTGGATGCACACAATGTTGGGAACGCCGGTGGTAATCAGCTCCGCCATCTCTCCTGTGAGGAACCAGCCTTCGCCGTACTGGTTGCCCAGGGACAGGAAGGGCTTGGCCAGCTCCGCCACCTGGCGGATGTCCATAGGCGGCTCAAACCGCTTACTGTTTTTCAGGGCCCGGATTGCCGGCTGGCGCAGCATGGCAATGGCGTGGATGCCCAGCTCCGCCGTGGCCTCCGTGGTCCAACTGGTGCCCAGGAACTGGTGCTTGTACTCACCGTTATACAGGGAGTAGTTCATAAAGTCCATCAGATCCGGCACCACGGCCTCTGCCCCTTCCTTTTCCAGCAGCTCCACTAAGTGATTGTTGGCAAGGGGCATATATTTCACCAGAATCTCCCCCACAATGCCCACCCGGGGCTTCCGCAGTCCCTCCTGAATGGGCAGGGTATCAAAGGCGTTTACAATATCCCGGCAAAGGCTCTCATAGCTTCGGGACTTGTCCTTTCCTGTCAGGCTGTCTATGCAGATTTGCTTCCAGTACTCGTAGAGCCGGTTGGCAGAGCCGGGCTTTTCCTCATAGGGGCGAACCCGGTACAGGCAGCGCATGAACAAATCTCCGTACACGATGCCCTTGGCAGCTGCCGCCAGCAGTCCCAGAGGCAGCTTGAAGCCTTCGTTTTTCTCCATGCCGTTCATGTTCAGGGAGATGACCGGGATGTGGGACAGGCCCACCTTATCCAGGGCACGGCGGATAAAGGCCACATAGTTGCTGGCCCGGCAGCAGCCGCCGGTCTGGGTCATGATGATGGCCAGCTTGTTGGTGTCGTAGTTGCCCGACAGCACCGCATCCATAATCTGCCCCACCACCGTGATGGCCGGGAAGCAGGCATCGTTGTTTACAAATTTCAGGCCCGTATCGATGGCGTTCCGGTTGTCGTTTTTCAGCAGCTCAATGTTATAGCCAAATTTCCGGAACACCCCAATAATCAAATCAAAGTGGATGGGGCTCATCTGGGGTGCCAGGATGGTGTAGCCCTCCCGGAACATCTGGCGGGTAAACTCCGCCCGGTGATAGGGGGTGGTTTCCCGGACGATGGCAACGCCCTGACGCTTCCGCTGATTCATGGCAGCCAGCAGGCTCCGCAGCCGAATCCGGGCGGCGCCCAGGTTGCTCACCTCGTCGATTTTCAGTACTGTATAAAGCTTATTGGCCTTTTCCAGAATCTCGCATACCTCATCGGTGGTCACCGCATCCAGACCGCAGCCAAAGGAGTTGAGCTGAATCAGCTCCAGATCCTCCCGGCGGCTTACAAATTCCGCCGCATTGTAAAGCCGGGAATGGTACACCCACTGGTCCGTCACCCGCAGGGGACGCTGGGGGGTGAAGTCGATGGGCAGGCTGTCCTCCGTGAATACCGTCAGGCCGTAGGAGGTAATCATCTCCGGGATTCCGTGGTTGATTTCCGGGTCGATGTGATAGGGACGGCCTGCCAGCACGATGCCCCGGCCTCCCTGAGCCTCCATCTCCTCCAGAAGCTGTCTGCCCTTGTCCCGGATGTCCTGCTTGGCTCTGCCCTGCTCCTGCCAGGCCGTCTGGGCCGCCTGACGCACCTGGGCGGCAGGGATGCCCCACTCCTCCCGGCACAGCTGTTCCAGCCGGTGGGTAACGGTTTTGAGGTCTGTAAAGGCCAGGAAGGGCCGCAGGTACCGCACCTGTCCCTGGGTCACCGGCTCCACGTTGTTTTTCAGGTTTTCCGCATAGGATACAACGATGGGACAGTTGAAATGGTTTTGGGCGCCGGGGGTCTCCTGGTGTTCATAGAACACACAGGGGTGGAAGATGGTTTGGATGCCGCTGTCAATCAGCCATTGGACATGGCCGTGGGCCAGCTTGGCAGGGTAGCACTCACTTTCCGAGGGAATGGACTCCATGCCCAGCTGGTACATAGACCGGTCGGAGAAGGGAGAAAGCACCACCCGGAACCCCAGATTCTGGAAAAATGTGGCCCAGAAGGGGAAATTCTCGTACATATTCAGCACCCGGGGGATGCCGATGGTGCCCCTGGGGGTGCTGCTGGGATTGGGATAGTCAAACAGACGCTGCCGCTTGTATTCCACCATGTTCCCGGCCTTGGCCTCCCGGTGAACACCGGCGCCCTTTTCACAGCGGTTGCCGGTGATATGGCGGCGGCCGCCGGGGAAGCGGTTGATGGTGAGCATACAGTTATTGGTGCAGCCGCCGCAACGGGCGGTGGAGGTTTTGTAGGTAAGCTGCAAAATGTCCGTAAGGGGCAGCATGGTAGGCTCCTGGCCGGTGTACCGATCCCGGGCAATGAGGGCTGCGCCGAAGGCACCCATGATACCGGAGATATCCGGGCAGATGGCCTCTACCCCGGCGATTTTCTCGAAGGCACGGAGCACTGCCTGGTTGTAGAAGGTACCGCCCTGGACCACAATGTGCCGTCCCAGGTCCCGGGCGTCCGTCAGCTTGATGACCTTATACAGGGCGTTCTTGATGACGGAGTAGGCAAGTCCGGCAGAGATATCCGCAACGGATGCTCCCTCCTTCTGGGCCTGCTTCACATTGGAGTTCATAAACACCGTACACCGGGTTCCCAGATCCACAGGATGCTCCCCGAAAAGGGCCTCCTTGGCAAAGGCGGCGGCGGTATAGTTCAGACCGGAGGCGAAGTTTTCGATAAAGGAGCCGCAGCCGGAGGAGCAGGCCTCATTCAGCAAGATGGTATCCACCGCACCGTTTTTCAGCTTGATGCACTTCATATCCTGACCGCCGATGTCCAGAACGCAGTCCACCTGGGGGTCAAAGAAGGTGGCGGCGGTGCAATGGGCGATGGTCTCCACCTCTCCCTCCTCCAGCTGGAAGGCGGTTTTCAGCAGGCTCTCCCCATAGCCCGTGGAGCAGGCCCGGACAATCTGCGCCCCCTCCGGAAGGTTGTCCGCCAGGGCAGTGAGGGCCTTCTGGGCAGCCTTGATGGTGTCGCCCTGGTTGCTGTCATAGAAGGAAAACAGCAGCTGTCCTTCCTCGCCAATGATGGCCATTTTGGTTGTGGTGGAACCGGCGTCAATACCCAGGAAGCACTTGCCCCGGTAGGAGGCCAGGTCGCCCCGGGCAACCACCGCCTTCCGGTGACGGTTGCAGAAGGCTTCATAAGCCTCCTCCGTATCGAACAAGGGCTCCAGCCGCTTGATTTCAAAATCCATAGTGACGCCCTTTGCCAGGGTATCAATCAAATCCCCGATGAGGCGGGGCTGGGCATCCCCAGACTCCAGGGCTGCGCCCATGGCGGCAAACAGGTGGGAATTTTCCGGGTCCACCACGTTCTCGGGAGTCAGCTTCAACGTGCGGATAAAGGCCTTCTTCAGTTCCGTCATAAAGTGAAGGGGGCCGCCCAAAAAGGCAACACAGCCCCGGATAGGTTTTCCGCAGGCCAGACCGGAGATGGTCTGGTTCACCACCGCCTGCAAAACTGAGGCTGCCAGATCCTCCTTGGTGGCGCCTTCGTTAATCAGGGGTTGAATGTCCGTCTTGGCAAACACACCGCACCGGGCGGCAATGGGGTAGATATGCTCATAGTGGGAGGCTGCCTGATTCAATCCTTCCGCATCCGTTTGCAGCAACGCCGCCATTTGGTCAATAAAAGAGCCTGTACCACCGGCACAGACGCCATTCATTCTTTCCTCCAGACCACCCCTAAAATAGATGATCTTCGCATCCTCGCCTCCCAGCTCGATTGCCACATCTGTCTGGGGTGCAACCGCCTGCAGGGCCGTGGCTACCGCTACCACCTCCTGGACAAACCCAATGCCCAGGGCCTTTCCCAGGTTAATGGCACCAGATCCGGTAGTCTTTATACGCAGCTCACAATCCCCCAGGCTTTCCTTTGCCTCCTGAAGCAGTTGGGCCACCACATCCAAGGTATGGGCATGGTGCCTGCGGTACTTTCCAAATACAAGGTTTTGCCGGGAATCCAAAATCACAAGCTTCACCGTGGTGGAGCCCACATCAATACCGGCAAGATAGATTTTTTCCATGATTTTCTCCTGTTTCTGTCTATATCCATAGGCCCGTGACACATCCAAAGCTGATTCTGAAGGCTGTCTGTACGCATTTATGCTTACCAAATCCTGTAATATCGCTGCTGTCCCAGGCAGAAATATGTGTTATTCTATATTTTAATGTGAAAAAATGAAAATTTCAACCCCCAAACGATTTACAAAAATCGGACGCATCAAAAAAATTCAGGCCATATATGTAAAAAGCGCCCCTTTCCCCAATGGGAAAGCAGCAGCTTAGGGCAGAAGTCCAGTATAGCATTTCGTACATTTTCGCAAAAAAAGAGCACCAGGATTGCTCCTGGTGCTCTTTGTGTTGGCATTATCTGGCTTTCCGTGTAGGCCAAGGATTGTCGGTGTCGTGGGGACAGTCCGGTGGACTGTCCCAGGCACTTTTTGCGGATGAAAGAAAAAGCACCAGGATTTCTCCTGGTGCTTTTTGTGTTGGCATTACCTATCTTCCCGGGCAGTCGCCCGCCAAGTATTGTCGGCGCAAGCGAGCTTAACTTCTGTGTTCGGAATGGGAACAGGTGGACCCTCGCTGCAATCAATACCAACTCTTGTGGATGGCTCTTCACCATCTTTTATGTCAAAAGCTTGCGCTTCTAACAGCCTAGCAATTATAGCACTTAACGCGGCTTCTGTCAAGTACTTTTGGTGACCCGTACCGGATTCGAACCGATGTTAACGGCGTGAGAGGCCGCTGTCTTAACCACTTGACCAACGGGCCATGGTGCACCTTCAGGGACTCGAACCCGGGACCCACTGATTAAGAGTCAGTTGCTCTACCAACTGAGCTAAAGGTGCATTGTACTTTAGGTCGCCCTTAAAGACGCACCCTCAAAACTGAACACTGCTATTTCTTCTGCACTTACGTTTCCGGCCAACACTGAGCCTGCTTCAGATCAAGCTTTCGGCTTATTAGTATCAGTCAGCTTAACACATTACTGTGCTTACACCCCTGACCTATCAACGACATAGTCTACGTCGAGCCTCAGTGGAGATCTTATCTCAGGGGGAGTTTCACGCTTAGATGCTTTCAGCGTTTATCTCGTCCATACGTAGCTACCCAGCCATGCACTTGGCAGTACAACTGGTGCACCAGAGGTATGTCCATCCCGGTCCTCTCGTACTAAGGACAGCTCCCTTCAAATCTCCTACGCCCGCAACAGATAGGGACCGAACTGTCTCACGACGTTCTGAACCCAGCTCGCGTGCCGCTTTAA
>OEQQ01000175.1_pt1 | contig 14905 bp, 14 predicted proteins | sample 1539741 | NCBI WGS metagenome assembly OEQQ01 (sample SAMEA3891876, study PRJEB23780) | metagenome | biome: terrestrial biome; feature: animal house; material: Caecal content | place: Italy | collected 2015-05-05
TTAAGGAGGTAGCTGATCGCGTCCTGGATCAGCTGTTCGGTCTGGGTATCGATCGAACTGGTCGCCTCATCCAGCACGAAGATGGCGGGGTCGGCCAGCACCGCCCGGGCGAAGGAGATCAGCTGTTTCTCGCCGGTCGAGAGGCGGTCGCCCCCTTCGCCGACATCGGAATCCCAGCCGTTTTCCAGCTTTGCCGCAACGAGGTCCGCCGACACCGCCTTCGCCGCCGCCTCGCCCTCCTCGTCCGTCGCGTCCAGCCTGCCGTACCGGATATTTTCCATAACCGTACCGGTGAACAGGTGCGTATCCTGTAATACCATCGCAAGTGAGCGGCGCAGGTCCGCCTTTTTGATCTTATTGATATTGATGCCGTCGTAACGGATCTTCCCGTCGGCGATATCGTAAAAACGGTTGATCAGATTGGTGATGGTGGTCTTTCCCGCGCCGGTAGACCCCACGAAAGCCACTTTCTGGCCCGGCTTCGCATACAGGGTGACGTCGTGCAGCACGGTCTTGCCTTCCTCATAGGCGAAGTCCACGTCGAAAAGGCGGACGTCGCCGGCCAGCTTCGTATAGGTGACGGTGCCGTCGCCGTGGGGATGCTTCCACGCCCACACGTTAGTGCGCTGATCGCACTCCTCCAGCTTCCCGTCCAGGGATTCCCGCACGTTTACCAGGGTCACGTATCCGTCGTCCGTCTCCGGCTTCTCATCGATCAGCGCGAAGAGCCTCTGCGCGCCCGCCAGACCCATGATCACGGAATTCAGCTGCATGGATACCTGGCTGATGTTGCCGGAAAACTGCTTGGTCATATTCAAAAACGGCACGATGATGCTGATGCTGAAGGACAGCCCGGAAATGCTGACGTTGGGCGCGCCGCTCAGCAGAAGGAGGCCGCTCACCAGAGCGACGATCACATACAGCACGTTGCCGATGTTGTTCAGGATCGGCATGAGCATGTTGGCGTAGCGGTTCGCCTGCCTGGAATCCTCGAACAGAGCGTCGTTGATCCTGTCGAAGTCCGCTTCCGCTTCCCTCTCGTGGCAGAAAACCTTGACCACCTTCTGGCCGTTCATCATCTCTTCCACAAACCCTTCGGTCTTGCCCAGGGCGATCTGCTGGCGGACGAAATATTTCGATGCGCCGCCTCCCACCTTTTTGGTCACGATGACCATGAAGATCACGCCGAAGACCACCAGAAGCGTCAGCCACAGGCTGTAATACACCATGATGAAAAAGACCGTGCAGACCGTCACTCCGGAAATCAGAAGCTGCGGAAAGCTCTGGGAAATCATCTGCCGCAGGGTATCGATATCGTTGGTATAATAGCTCATCACGTCGCCGTGATTGTGCGTATCGAAATACTTAATGGGCAGATCCTGCATGCCGTTGAACATCTTTTCCCGCATCTTGGCCAGACAGCCCTGGGTGATCACCGCCATCAGCTGCGTCCACAAAATTCCGGCGATCAGGCTCAGCACGTACAGGACGACCAGCGTGACCACCAGCTGCATGATGCGGCCGGACACGGAGGACCAGTCCCCGCTCTGCCAGCTCTCTTCCACCGCCGCGATCACGTTCTGCATGAAAGCGGACGGCAGGGCGCCCACCACGGCGCTGCACAGAATACAAACAATGACTACGGGCAGGAGCACCGGATAAAACCCGAACAGCGTCTTAATCAGACGGAGCAGCACTCCCTTCGACATTTTCGGAGCGGGTTCTCTCTTATTCGCCATCGCTGTCACCTCCCTTATTCTGAGAAGTATATACCTCGCGGTAAATTTCGTTGCCCGCCAGCAGTTCTTCATGGGTCCCCACCGCATCGATCCGGCCGCCGTCCATCACGACGATCCGGTCCGCATCCTCTACGGAAGCGGTACGCTGGGCGATGATGATCTTGGTGGTCTCCGGAATGAACTGCCGGAACGCCTGACGGATCAGGGCGTCCGTCCTGGTATCCACCGCGCTGGTGGAGTCGTCCAGGATGAGGATTTTCGGCTTTTTCAGAAGGGCCCTGGCGATGCACAGCCTCTGCTTCTGACCGCCGGACACGTTGGTCCCTCCCTGCTCGATATAGGTATCGTAGCCGGCGGGGAACTGGCTGATGAATTCATCCGCCTGGGCCAGCCGGCACGCTTCCACCATCTCCTCGTCCGTGGCGTTCTGATTGCCCCAGCGAAGGTTTTCCCTGATGGTGCCGGAGAACAGGACGTTTTTCTGAAGGACCACGGACACCTGATTCCGCAGCGCTTCCAGATCGTAGCTCCTGACGTCCAGGCCGCCCACTTTGACGGTCCCTTCCGTGGCGTCGTAAAGCCTGGAAATCAGCTGGATCAGCGTGGATTTGGACGATCCCGTTCCGCCGATGACGCCGATGGTCTCGCCGGAGCGGATGTGCAGATCGATGTCGGAAAGCGCCATCCGTTCCGCGTCTTTGGAATACTTAAAGCTCACGTTTTCGAAATCGATGGAGCCGTCCTTCACCTCCGTCACCGGATTCTCCGGATCCGCCAGCGTGCTCTTCTCCGTCAGCACTTCCGCGATACGCTGCGCGGATTCGCTGGCCATGGTGATCATGACGAAAACCATGGAGAGCATCATCAGGCTGGAGAGGATCTGGAAGCTGTATGTCAGCATGGAGGACATCTGCCCCACATCCAGATCGAGCCCTCTGGAAGTGATCACCGTATAGGATCCGAAGGACATGACGAAAATCATGACCACATACAGGCAGAACTGCATCAGAGGGTTGTTAAACGCCAGAATGCGCTCCGCCGTGGTGAAGTCCTTCTTCACGTCTTCGGCCGCCCGGCCGAACTTCTGCTTTTCAAAATCCTCGCGCACGTAGGATTTCACCACGCGCATGCCCCTGATATTCTCCTGAATGGAGCTGTTTAAGGCGTCGTACTTTTTGAACACGCGCCTGAACAGCGGCATGGTCCTGCGGATCACGAAGATCAGGCCGATCCCCAGAATCGGGATGACCACCAGAAAGATCAGGGCCACCCGTCCGCCCATGACGAACGCCATAACGAAGGAAAAGATCAGCATCAGCGGACAGCGGATGGCGGTCCTGACGATCATCATATAGGCGTTCTGCACGTTGGTCACGTCCGTCGACAGACGGGTCACCAGGCTGGAAACCGAAAATTTGTCTATGTTTTCGAAGGAGTATTCCTGAATTTTATAGAACATATCCTTCCTCAGGTTCCGCGCGAACCCGCAGCTGGCCGTCGCGCAGGCGGATCCTGCCAGCGCGCCGAAGATCAGGGACAGAGCCGCCATCACCACGAGGATCAGGCCGTATTTCGCGATCTCGCTCAGCTCGCAGCCGCCCTTGATTTCATTGACCAGATTCGCCGTCAGAAACGGAATGATACATTCCAGCACCACTTCCCCCGTCACCAGGATGGGGGCCAGCAGAGACGGCTTTTTGTATTCGCGGATACTTCCGGCCAAAACTCTCAGCATCGGTAAATTCCTCCCTTTCCGGTCTTCCTGTAAAAGACCATTTCTTTCTTCTGTATTCTCCCAACAATTTCGGGCCGGTCCCGGCGGAATATCCTTCATCCCCGAAGGGCGCTGCCGCGGTCCAGGTTCTCGGAAATCTTCGCTGCGACCTCCAGAAATACCTGCTGCTGCCCCGGGGAAACCCCTTCGATCATCTCCGCCTCCATGTCCTGAATCGCCTTCTTCATGGCCGCATCCACCTGCGCGGCCTTTTCCGTGGGCACGAGGCTCTTGAGCCTGGCGTCCCAGGAGACGCTCTCCCGGGTGAGCAGGCCGTTCTTTTCCAGCAGCTGCAAAATCCCCGTGGCGGTGGAACGGCTCAGCCCGAAAACGTCCTCCAGATCCTTCTGATAAACGGGCCCTTCCTGACAGCGCTCCAGAATGTAGCCCAGAATTCTGCTCTGCACTCCGGTGATCCCGAAATCAGAAGTCATCTCGTTGAGACGCTTCTTCACTTTGTGTGACAACATGATGATCCATGCTCCGCAGTCGCGCTTCATTTGCTCCTCCGATTCCCCCGCATAATTGTTAGGATGCGAACTATATCCTAACGCTGCCGTTCCCGTTTGTCAAGGAGTTTCGCCGAAAAATTCTCTGAGATAGACCCCGACCGAACGGCTCATTTCCCGGGAAAAATCCGAGTTGTATTTCCTTTCGCAAAATCGCCCGCACCACTGTTCGAAGCCCGCGTTTTTCCATTCCTTTTCGAACATGGTCCTCAGCTGCGCGCCGTCCTTCCTCTCATAGCGGTTCTCCTGTACGATATCCTCCAGCCGGCAGCGCTGCGGCTTTTCCCTCTCCCTCTGCTGCCGGGCAGGATAGCCGAACACCAGCATGGCCGCCGGGAAGACGTAGGGCGGGAGGTTCAGAAGTTCTCTGTGTTCCTCGCAGCGCTCCATAATATCCCCGATGTAGCAGGAGCCAATTCCCAGGCTCCAGGCCGCGGTCACGGCGTTCTGGGCGGCGATGCAGGCGTCCGATACGGCCAGCAGAAGGTCCCCCGGCCCCGGCCTGCGCGGATTCGCCCCGCCCTCTTCGAACGCGTCGTACCACTTCTGCACGTCCGCGCAGAAGATCAGGACCATGGGCGCCTTCGCGATAAACGGCTGGTCGTCGCAGGTTTCCGAAAGCCTCCGTTTCAGCTCCCCGTCCGTGATATCCAGAATCGTATACAGCTGCTGATTTCCCGCCGTGGGCGCCTGCATGGCGGCGTTCAAAATCTCCCGCTTCGCCTCCCGGCCGATCCCTCTGTCCTCAAAGACGCGGACGGATTTCCTGTCATACAGGCTCTGAATGATTTCGTTTCTCTGTTCCATGTTTCGTTTTCCTCCTCCAGATTTCAAATGGATTTCAAACCCGGGCGTATATGCGCGTCAAAAATGTTCGACAGCGAACATTTTATTTCGTGCGGGAGCCGTCAATCCTCCAGCTTTTTCAAATCGTCGGGATACAGGTTTCTCGCCTTTCCCAGGTCCGGAAAAACATTCACCTTTGACCGGGTGGTTTTGAAACGCACCCTGTCCCCCACCTGCAGATCCGGAAAAACATTTTCCCAGTAAAACAGCCAGTCGCTGTTGGCCGTCTCCCCGTCCGGCGGATCCGCGATCTGTCCCCGGATCCTGTAGCATCGATAATGCCTGTCCCGCAGCGGGCGGACGCTCTCGATGACCGCTTCATAATAGCCTTCCCCGTCCTTTGGGATCAAAAAGTCCGCCCCGCTCAGCTTTTCGACCAGTTGCACGAACTCCGCCACCTTTTTGTAGAAGCGGGCGGTCTGGTAATCCGTCAGGACGCCGCAGGTATGGAGCTCGTCGTAAATCGCGCTCAGGTCTTCCACGCTGGAGAGCCTGCGCATCTGCATATTCTGCAGCGGGGTATTTTTCAGCTTTTCGAAGGGAACCGTCAAAATCGGGAAATAGCTGCCGCACATGGCCCAGGCGGCCCCCATCTCCACCATGCAGAAGGGGCTTTTCAAATACTCTTCCGTGATCAGCGAAATCACCGCCGTGCACTCCCTCAGCTGCTCCCTGATTTTTGCGATAAAGTCCGTGCCCGTGGGCAGCGCTTCCGAATATACCGTGCAGAAAATGTCGCTGCGGTGCACCCCCATGCCCAGCTGCAGAAATTCCATGAAGGCCTCCACGAGTTCCCTGTTTTTGCTGCAGTAACTGATGAACACTTTCGCCATTTATCCCAGTCCCTCCAATCCTTTTAAAAGCCGTTTCCTTTCCTCCCAAAACCGCCGTTTCCGCTCTTCCTCTTCCCGGTAAAAAGCCAGCTGATTTTCCTTCAGCCGCGCTCCTACGGACTTCATCCGCTCCAACTCATACGCGGGGATCTTCAGCCTTTCCAGGCTGGCGCTGCTCAGAATCCGGATCGTCGTCCCCGACTGGATCCGTTCCAGCGCGATCCTTCCCTGACCGGAGTTCAGGTATTCGAAGAGGATATAGGGATCGTATTTCTCCGGATCCACCCGGATCATCGTCAGATTGCCGCTGATGTAAACGTTATCCCCCAGATCTTCCGCCAGCGCCAGCTTCAGCGCCGTCCCTTTGGAAGTGATCAGGATGTCGTCCTGCCGGACCCGGTACTTTTCCTTGCAGACGGGGCTGTCGATGCCGACGCGGTCGGCGGACTCCAGGCTGATCCTCTGGCCGCGGATATCCCTGATGTTGAGAAAATACGCGTCCCCGTCCTCCGCCACGTCCGACCGCCTGGCCACCTGGGCTCCTCTCACGACCTGCGCCACGTCCTTCAAAACGAGATCCGAATCGAACTCCCACTCCTCCTCCTGGCGGATATACTGGAGGGGCTTGAAGGAATAGCGGTTCTTTCGCAGCTCTTCCGCGCTGCAGACCGCGCTGACGCCCCGGATTTCCTCTCCCCGCAAAAAACTCCTGCAGGCGAGCCTTCTTCCCCTTTCCGTAATCCGGCAGCAGTTCGTCCCGTCCTGCTCATACTCCCTGCTGATGTCGATAAAAATCGTCCGGTCCTTCTGCCGCTTCGCCTTATTCAAAATCAGCAGTTCCGTCCCGGTATAATGCTTCGGATACAGATGAAACGGCAGCGTAATCACCGCCTCCAGCCAGCCGTTTTCGATCACCTGCTTTCTCAGCAGCTCTTCGTTGGACCTGATCAGCGCGCCCGGTGTCACCAGAACCGCCGCGGTTCCCGACGGGCCGAGCCGGTACAGGGCATCCAGAATGAAGAGCCAGTCCGCATAAATGTTCTTCCGGTCGAACCACAGAAGGCGCGGATCCCTGTGATCGCAGAGCTCCGTCGCGTTCCTCCCTTTCGGAACGTCCAGAAGGATCAGATCGTAACCCCCGCGCTCCGACGGTCCGGGTATCTCCAGCACGTCCCGCTGCGCGATCTCCCCAGCCCCGACCCCGTGGACGTACAGGTTGATCCTGGCGATATCGCAGATCAGACGGTTCTCCTCTTCCCCGTGAAACCGCATCTCCCGATTCCGGGTTTTCAGGCGTTTCCACAGCGCCAGCCCCAGCGAAGCCCCGCCGCAGCAGAAATCCGCCACGGCGCCCGTCCGTTTCGTCCCCAGCAGATCGGCGATCAGCTCCCTGACGCAGGCAGGGGTGGAAAGCCAGAGCCCGTCTCCCTCCTGCAGCCCGAAAATATCGTCGAAGACTTCTTCCGCCCGTCTGCCGTCCCGGCGCGCCCGCTCCAGAACGCGCATCAGATCCCGGGCCGGACGGCGAAGCTGCGCTTCCTCCAGCCCCGCCCAGTCCACAGCGTCGCACAGCCGGAAGAGGGCCACGCGCAGATCATAACCCTGTACGTCCCGCAGCGCTCCTTCGACCCACTCCCTGGAAACGTTCCACTTCCCGGGATCGCCCCCTTCAATCCGCCGGCTTCCGCCCCTCGCAGCTTCCCCGTAATACTGACAGAAAGCCAACAGCACCGACAGGAAAAAAGCCTGTTCTGCCGGCATCTTTTTTTGCAGCTCCCTCCAGACTTCCGCCATCGCGCTCCGCATCCTCCCACCTTCTTTCCTCCATACAATTCCTTACCTGCAATATACCATCCTTTCCCGCTTTCGTCAATTATGAATTGAAATACATATAATAATTGTGAAAAAATTTGCGCAGAACACATATATGCGCTCTGCGCACGCCCGCGCCGGGCGCTGCTGTCAACAGGCAGTTCCTTCCCTCAGCGCAGGCGCGTACCCTCAGCTTCAGAAAGGAGGCCCCTGTACGACAAAATTTCTCTCCGTTAAATTAAACGCCGCCGTTTCCACGGGGAGCCCTTTTCCGGTAAAGGATCACCTCCGGATCCGCTCCCTGGCATCCGTACTGACAAACCAGAATCCAGCCCTCGTCCGCCACCACGCCGAAACAGCGGTCGCTGCCCGGGACCTCGATCTGATTTCCCCAGTACACGTTGCGATCCTCCAGAAACCGGGCCCTCTGTCCGTCGGGCAGGGGATACTCCAGATTTACATAAGATCCGTTCAGCAAATGAAGGTCTTCGATCCGCAGATTTTCTATTCCGAGGGCGTTGATCTCCTCGATCAGCTCCCGTTTCCGTTGGGAAAATTCGCCGAATCCTCCCCTTTTGATCCATTCGGCTGCGACGCACGTCCCTCCGAAGGGATGTCCCTCCGTCTTCGCACACCCTCCGCACTCTTCCTTTCTGCCGCACTCCAGGCAGCAGTCCGTTTGACAAAGCGTTTCCATTCCTTCCATCCCCGCATCCCTTTCCCCGTGCCCCTCGCGTCCGCTCCGGCGATTTTTCTCCATTATAATTTGTCCCGTCGTTGTTGTAAAGCGAAATGTTCCCCGCCGGGCAGAGGGTCCCCTTCCCCGGGCAGCTTCCGGAAAACATCCAGCGAATGGCTGGTAACGCCGGCCAGATCTTCGCGCTCACAGGTGAAAAAGTGCCAGTTCAAAAACAGCTGAAATGTTTCGCCATCCATGGCGTCGATCTCATCGCGCAGCAACAGCGCGCAGCCGTCCGCAGCCACATAATGCAGCCTGACCACAGGAAAGTCGGACATCAGGGCGTCGATATCCTCCTTCCGGACGAGCTCGAACAGATCCTCCGGGCCGGATTTCGCGGCAAACGTTTCCCCATCCAGCAGCCCTTCTCTCACGTATTTCGCCACATCGATATTGCTCCGCCGAAATCCTTCGTCCAGCAGACAGCCGTCGGAAATGACCCAGGCCGCAAAGATGACGCCGCCCGGCCTGGTCACGCGGATCGCTTCCCGGATCGCCTGCCGCTTATCTTCCGGACAATAGAGGTGGTAAAGCGGCCCCAGCAGGAGCACGATGTCATACCGGTTGTCCGGGAAACCGGACAGATCCAGGGCGTTTCCCTGAATCACGGAGATGTCCTCTCCCGGCAGCGCGTTCCGGCGAAACGCGTCGATGTTGTGTTCCACCAGCTCGACGGCGTCAACCCGATAGCCCTGCCGCGCCAGGGCATGGGAATACCGGCCCGTTCCCGCGCCGATCTCCAGCACGCGGTCCCCAGGCTTTATATATTTTTCCACATATCGCATGGTGGTGAGGAATTCCACCGTCCCATGCCGGACCGCAAGCCGGGAATCCTCATCATAGCGTTCGTAAAAATCAGTCAAATACCGGTTTGTTTCCATCCTCTCCTCCATCCCGAAACGCCGTCCAGGCGCGCAGAACATGCAGCAGCATGCTTTCCGTTTCGCGGCGCTCCAGCGACAGTTTCCCGGTGGCCGCCAAAACCGCAATCCCGTGGGCATAAAAGAACAGGTCCGCAAAAATTTCCTTCCCGCGCTCCGTTTCCACACCGATCATCTCCGAAAATACCCTGGCCTTTTCTTCGTTGCCGATTTCCCTGTAAAAATCGTTTTTCGCCCTCATGTCAAGCTCCATGTCGCTGATAAACAGGAGACGGAACAGAAACGTTTCCCTTTTGGCGAACTCTATATAGGACAGGGGCAAGATCAGGCAGGGCTCCGCATTGGCGGTTCTTCCGTATTCGGCGGTATACTGCTCATAGTATTCGAACGCGAAAGCGAGGAACTCCCTTTTTAATTCCCCCATGTTCTCATAACAGGTAAAAACAGGCCGCGTGGAACACCGCAGCCTGTCAGCGATGCTCCTGGCGTTCACCGTTTCGAATCCCGTTTCCCGAGTAATTTCCAACACCGCGTTTAAAATCATGTCCTTCGTCACTTTGGCTTTTGGCGGCATACGACCCTCCTCCGGTTCGATTTCGTTCTGCAACAAACGTTATGTAACGATTGTTGCAGAATCTCCCGGAAAAGTCAAGGGAGGTGAGGAAAATTCCTCACCTCCGCAATTCCTCCGCGCAATCGCCGATCCTTTTCACCATTTTATCCTTTGAAACGGCGGGCAGAGAAAGGCGCTCCGATAACGGATTTGCCGTCGTGCTCTTCCCGCCGGATACAAATCCGCGCCATAACCGCCTACAGATTTTTCCCCTCTTTTATAAACCGGATCAGCTTTTCCACATCGTCAAATTCATCATAATCTCCGAGGATCCCTTCACGGTGATATACGATTCCGTTTTTCCCGTTGCGTTCCAGACAGTCCAGCAGCATTTTTTCCCCATATCTCTTCGCAAACAGCGTGAACCCATAGGGTTTTATCTTTGACAACAAACCTTTTCTGCAATCCTCGCTGCAGTCGTAACAATGGCCGTATCCCCTTTCCATGGAGCACTTTCTGTTTTCGCAAAAATCCCGATCGGGGCAGTCTCCGGAATAACATCCCCGGCAATCTGCGTTTTCAGAACACAGACAGCACGCGAGCCCGCACCTCGCGATTCCCAGTTCCCGTTTCATATGATCCTCCCTTTTATTCGCTATACAGCCATTCTACCAGAGAGGGCCGTCGATTTCTACATATTATCGTAACAGTTCAGCCATGCCATTCATCATTTGACGGATTCTGCTGAATTGGCTGCGCAAAAGGCCACTGGCCGTCAAATGATTCATGTCGGGCGTTCGCCGCAATTTTTCAATTTCGCTTTTTCTTCCCGGGTGAACATGCTAAAATGAAAGCGATTCCATTATATGTTTGTATATGCTTTTTGACAGACCGGAGATCGACGATATGAATACCATCTTTCAGCGAAAAAATATTTCTGAACCCGCCCTGTTCAGCCCGTCCGACACGACGAAGAAAATCGATCATTTCCCCGAAATCTGTGTTTCCACATTTTCGGAAAATATCATCCAGAAGTTTTCTTCACTGGACTGCTGCGAGAAAATATCCGAATTGTACACTGCAAACGGCATTCTCCCCGTTTACAAAATACGCTACAAAAACGCGGATATCGCTTTTTACCTGTCCAGAGTAGGCGCACCTGCCTGCGTCGCCGGTTTCGAAGAAATCATTGCCATGGGAGCGAAAAAATTTGTTCTGTTCGGTTCCTGCGGTGTGCTGGACGACCATAAGGTCAAAGATAACATCATCATCCCGGTTTCGGCTGTTCGCGACGAAGGGACCAGCTACCACTACCTGCCACCCTCTCCGGAAATCGAAGCGGATCCCCATTCCGTCCAAACGCTGGAAAAAGTTCTGACCGACTGCGGCTATTCATGTATAAAAGGAAAAACCTGGACTTCCGACGCCATTTACAGGGAAACCGTTCCAGCCATCGAAGAGCGCAAGCGGGAAGGCTGCCTTGTGGTGGAAATGGAATGCGCGTCCATGCTGGCAGTCGCGAAATACCGCGGGATTCCTTTCATCCAGTTTTTATATGGAGCGGATCATCTCGGTTCCGACACATGGGAAATCAGGGATCTGGCTCTGTACGGACTTACTGACGCAGAAAAATACATGGTTCTGGCCTTTGAATGCGGGCTAGCTCTCTGAAAAATACAGCATCCCACGGCTGAGAACGCGCGTCGCGCGTTTCCAGCCGTTTTCAACCGATAACATTTTCTTGCTCATATCCCTCTCAGGGCATTCTGGCACCATACGAATACGGTTGAAAAGGCTTTCTCAAAATCATAATCGGCGCCATTTTGCAGGGACACGCTCAATTCCAAAACCTCTTTATCCTCGCCCTGCACGCATTCCAGCAATTCCCGCTTCGTCGAAACAAACTTTCCGCTCCTGATATAGTACAGATGCTGCATAATAAAAAAGACTGTTTTACAGGTCATCGGCAATTTGGAAATATTCGTCTCCCTGTCAGCATGTATAAAACGGTGGCAAATTTCGTGATACAGATTATTCAGACTCAGCTTTATATAGTTCTTTTCATCTTCAGCAGTATATACGGGTACAAGTTCTTTCAGCTCTCCATAATAGTCTTTCGTCGTGTTCAATAAATGGCAAATTTCCAATGGATTCCAATGTTCCAAATCCGCTTTTCCGCAAATAAACCCACAGGACTTATCGAAGTTTCCTGCCAAAACCAGCGCATCCTGATAGGTTTTCAGGTCCGCCACAGAAAGATCGTCGATCACAGCCATGATATCGATATCGCTGTCAGCAGTCTCCTCGTTGCGGAGATAACTGCCCTGCAGCCCTACATATATCAGTCTCTCGCCAAATGCCACTTTTAATCTGTCGATTAGCCCGTCGATATACCCGTCTATCCTGAACATTTTGAAGCCTCCTCCCGATTTTCAAATTTATAATATAATTCTTCTCCAAACTCCCGGAAATTCGGCTTTGTCCGGTGTCGGTTCAGAGTCTCTTCAAATGGTCTTCCCTGCATCCTGTGAAAGAAGCATTGTATTTCTTCCAAAGCGCTTTTGCAATTCTTTGGCCACGGTTGTTTTTCCGCTTCTGGAATTCCATAATTCAAATCGTTGTCAAAAAGGCGGGGCAGGCGTCACCTGCCCCTGTGTTTCTCTTTCCTTTTCTGCTGTTTCAGCTCAAACTGACGCTGTTTTTCCGCTTCCCGTCGTTCCCGGTTCGCAGCCTTACGTTCCGTTTTCCGCTGCTCCTGCTGTAATTTCAAAGCCTGCTGCGATTTCGTGCTTATCCCGGTATTCTCTACCTGTTTTCGCACTTCCCTCTGTATCCGTTTCGGATTGCGGGCCGTTCTTTTTACATCAGTTGCCACAGCCGGACCAAACCGCAGCCGATCGTATTTTTTGAGAATAAAATCGTATATCTCGCACTCTCCCGGCTCCGCCCCAAAGGTGACCCTGCATATGGATAATTTCCCTTCCGATATGCGTTCAAACACACCTGTCCAAAACGGTTCCTCAAAAAATACCGTCAATCTGCCCGATACTCTGTCCATGACAATTCCTCCTTAAATGTTTGTAATGCACAAAGAACGGACGACCCTAAGGAGGGAGGGTTACTTACACCAGATGGTGCGGCCGGGCTACCTACCGGCTCTGCAAGAGATTTCCTCTCACGTTGCGTTTTTATCTTTGTCCCCCGATTTTACCATATTTTCGGCTGTTTATCTATATAGAATGTTTTGCCATCTTAATTCTCATTACAAATTCTCTTGACTCTCACGCTGCGTGATGGTGTATTCTTTTCTCATGGAAAACATAGCGAATGTGACCGGTCATGTCTGTGCTTTCCCGGTAGCGAAAGGAGTTGTTTCCATGAAAAGTATAAGCCAGGTAGCCAGGTTGGCAGACATCAGTGTACGGGCACTTCAATACTATGATGAAACCGAGCGAACTCACCGCATCTGGTTATCGAATGTATGACGATGACGCATTGCAGACCTTACAGCAGATCTTATTCTTTAAAGAACTGGGATTTCCGCTAAAAGAAATAAGACGGATTTTGGAAAAACCGGATTTTGACAGGATCGCCGCTTTCAAAAAGCAAAAAGAACTGTTCCTGCTGAAACGAGAAAGACTTGACCGGCTTATACAGCTTCTGGAACGCCTTGAGAAAGGAGAGGAATATATGAGCTTTCAAGAATTTGATCTGTCCGATTACATTGACGCTTTGGAAAATTTCAAATCCAATCAGGCCGAAGCGGTGATTCAGCACTGGGGAAGTATCGAAAATTTCGATATGTTCATCCAGAAAATTAAAGAAGACGAAGATCAGGTGGCAAAACTTGCCATTCAGCAGTTTGGCAGCATTGAAAAATATACCGAAGAGATGAAACACAATCTGGAACATTTTTCAGAAATTATGGAAGACTGGTATTCACAGGTACCGGAAGAAATGCTGAAAGAAGACAAATTTCTTAAACTGGCTTCCCATCAGGGAGAAGATGCCGGTTCGGAACCGGTTCAAAGAATCGTAGAGGAAATCATATCCGATACACAGGCAACTGCCCCCAAACTACTGGTTGGAAGTGCAGAAAATTACTGTCGAATGATGATTGACATTTATTCTAATGATTATCTGAGCAAAGTATTTGACACAAAACATGGAGCAGGGAGCTGCGAATATATCGTGAAAGCCTTTCGCTACTATTCTGAAAATAACTTTCCGGGAAAAAGATAAGGATGGGAACCTCTTTCCAGACACGATATAGATTCGCTTTAAGCGCCCGATAATTAACCGCCGTCTTGCCAGACTTGCAAAATTTAAGAATAGGAGGATTTCCATGAGAGATTTCAAAAGAGAAAATTTGTCGTTTTCCCTATGTGGATTGAATTGTGGCTTATGCCCTATGAACCTGAATCAATACTGTCCCGGTTGCGGAGGTGGAGAAGGGAATCAAGCCTGTTCCATAGCGAAATGCAGTTTACAGCATGAAAATGTAGAATATTGTTTCCAATGCAAAAATTATTCCTGCGAAAAATATGATAACATAGATGAATTTGATTCTTTTATCACACACCAACATCAAAAGCAGGATATGGAAAAATTTAAGGAACTGGGAATAGAACTTTACTCAGCAGAACAGCAGCGAAAAAAGACTCTGCTAAATCATCTTCTGGATACTTACAATGACGGACGCAAGAAAACTCTGTTTTGTGTTGCAGTCAATTTGCTGGATTTAAACGATTTGGAAAATATCGTATCTGAATTAGATGAGAACACTCCAAATCTCATATTAAAAGAAAAATCTGCCCGTGCATCCAGTTTACTTCAAGAGGCTGCCATGAAAAACCACCTCGTATTAAAGCTACGCAAAAAGAAATAAGACAGAGACCATGATATCCACTCCAAATCCAGTATTCATCATATAATTAGAGCCAAAGGACATAAAACAACCCCGGAAATGCCCATTTTATCAGCATCTCCGGGGTTATGTCCGTTATTCAAACTCGGCGTATTCTTTGCTGCCCTTAACTTTACTTATTTAAGTTTTATGCAAATCCATGCTGGATATACCGGTGCGCTGAAAGCGCCTATCCGGTGTTTTGGAAATCACCTGTCCGGAAAGAGAAAATCACGGTTCTGGACAGATAATGAATGTGGCGGAGCCGCCATCCTGAAGAATAGAACCTCCAGGCTGGGACGCCAGTTGGTTG
>OEQQ01000176.1_pt1 | contig 14864 bp, 16 predicted proteins | sample 1539741 | NCBI WGS metagenome assembly OEQQ01 (sample SAMEA3891876, study PRJEB23780) | metagenome | biome: terrestrial biome; feature: animal house; material: Caecal content | place: Italy | collected 2015-05-05
AGATCAAAAAGGCGGATCTGCGCCGAAGCCTGGGCGTGGTGCTGCAGGAGACGAACCTGTTTACCGGAACGGTCATGGACAACATCCGCTACGGCCGGCTGGACGCCACCGACGGGGAGTGTATGGCTGCGGCGAAGCTGGCGGGCGCCCATGATTTCATCACCCGGCTGCCTCAGGGCTATGACACGCCGCTGGCCGGGAACGGGGCCAACCTTTCCCAGGGGCAGAGGCAGCTTTTGGCCATCGCCAGGGCGGCCGTGGCGGATCCTCCGGTCATGATCATGGACGAGGCCACCAGCTCCATCGATACCAGGACGGAAGCCATCGTGCAGAGAGGCATGGACGCGCTGATGATGGGGCGCACCGTATTCGTGATCGCTCACCGTCTGAGCACGGTCAAGAACGCGGACGCCATCATGGTGCTGGATCACGGGCGCATCATCGAGCGAGGGACCCACGACGAGCTGTTGAAGCTGAAGGGAACTTACTATCAGCTCTATACGGGCGCGCTGGAACTGGATTGACGCTTTTGAGCAGCAGGACTGTTGAGGGCTCTGCCCCTGCGCCTGCCGGGAAACCGGCGGGAACGGGGCGGAGCCCGTTTTAGATGATTTCGCATGACGGGAGGAGAAAGGATTGGAGAGGAAGGAGATCCGCGGGCCCTTCGGCTGGGAAAACTGCGACGAAAGGATAAAAGGCTTCATCGACGGGTTTCTGCCCGCGCATTTCTGGACCGTCCGGCAGCGGGGCGTCCGCCTGTACGGGGCCCCTGTTGAAGAGGTTTTCGGAGAGGTGCGCTTTTCGGATCTGAAGGCGTCTCTGGAAGAGGATTTCCGGTGGATTCTGAACGGGAAACTGTTTTCCGATCCCTGCTACGGGATCCTGAACATCTGCCGGCTGCTGCAGCTCTTTTCCGGGGAGGAAACCGGGTGCCACAGCAAGGAGGAAGGGGGCCTCTGGGCCCTTTCGCATCTGCCAAAAGAGCATCGGGAGCCGGTGCGAAAAGCGCTGGAATGCTATCGGACGGGAAGCTGCGGCGCGGGCTGGGATCGGGCGGAGCTGGAGGGATTCGCCGCGTTTGCGGCCGGGCATCCCGCCCTTGCCTTTTCGCGGGCTGTATGCTACACTTAAATCGTAAGTAGTAAGTAATAAGTAGTAAGTAATGGCAAAGGGGAGGGTAAAGGATGAAGGATCTCACATTATCGCAGCAATGCGCGCTGGTAGGGCTGGACGGACAGGACAGCAGGCACGGCACCCTGGCGAAGCGGGCGGTTTGCAGGGCCATTGCGGCGGCGCGGCTCCTGGAAGCGGTCGGGGAAGAGGTTGCGGCGAAGCCGGCGGGGGACGCGGCGCTGGCACAGCGGCTCGGGGAACGCCTGGAACAGGGGCTTTGCGGCGTGAGAAAGCAGAAGAGGCCGGAAGCGAAGAGGCTGGAGGAAGAAGCTGCCGGACAGCTTTTGGCGGAAGGGCTTCTGGAAGAAGTGCCCGACATTCTGGGGTGCGATATCAACTACGCGACCTCCGGGGTGGAGCTGTTCGCCTGGCGGGCCGATTCGGAGCGGTATTCCGGCATCGTCGAAGGGCTTCGGGCGGAAATTCTGGAAGATGGGCCGGTGTCGTGGGAAACGGCCTGCCTGCTCTGGCTCTTCGGGGAGTGCGGCTGCCTGCACGATATGTTTTCCGTAGAGGAACAGAAGCGTCTGGATGAGAGGATGGTGGGGCTGGGCGCCGGGGATCCCGTCCTCGCCGTTTTGTGGCAGGCGGAATTTCACAGCGGCCTGGAGCGGGCTGCCGTGGGTTTTCTGAAAAGGAAGGAGAACCTGTTCCGGAATCCCTATCTGCAGGGCGTGAACCTGATTTTCCCGTTTCTGGACAGGAGAAAATCCATTTTCATCGATTTCGTGGTGCTGGGAACCAACGTCCGGGATCGCCGCCTGGCGGTGCTTGCCGCGCTCTCCGAAAGGGGACATTATGTGGAGGAGGTCCGCAACGGGGAGGAGACCCTTTTGAAGATCGACAACTGCTATTACCGGATTTTTCCCGGCGTGCGCAGATATTATAAGGTCCCGGTGCAGGGAGGAAATCTGGTTCCCGTGTACCGCTGAGGGCTGTTTGGGAGGTGCGCCATGTCCAGGCAGAGGAGCATGGAAAAAATACAGGCGTCGGAATACGTTTCCATCGGGGAGCTGGCCAGGCTGACGGGCAGCCGCTACAGCACCCTGAAATTCTACGCGGAGGAAGGCATGCTGCCTTTTGAGCAGGCGGAGGAGAATCTGACGCGGCGATTCCCCAGGGAGGAGAGCGAAGAGCGCCTTGGGAGGATCCTCTCCCTGCGCCGGGAGGGGAAGACGATTCCGCAGGTAAAGGAAATTCTGGAACAGGATTCCGGGCAGGCGAAAGGACAATAGGAAAAAACAGGAAACCAGATGCGCGGGAATCGCGGGAATCCGCCGGAAAGCTGTGCCGTTTAAGGCACACACTTTTCGGCGGATTGTGTTATACTCTATATGATGGTTGCTGAAAACCATTTCTCTTTCTGATGGCCCTTGTCTGAGGGCGCTCATCTTTTCTCATTCTGTTCGTTCAGAATCTTTTCATCGCAGGATCCGCTTTTTCTCACACTTTATTCAAATGAGGAGGTACCCATGAAACGGTCGGAAAAAATTGAATATGCGCAGAGGTTTCTCCAGGAGAGAATCGAGAAGGACTTTCCCTACCCTTTTCAGGTCTCCGGCGAGGAGAACTTCTTTTTGTTCCGCTTAAAGAACGGCAGACGGGAGTGCTGTGCCCGCCTGCGGCAGAGCCAGGAGATGCTCGACGTTCTGTGCGAGGGGACGAAGGCGGAAAGGGAAGTTCAGGTGGAACGTCTCTTCGACCTTTTGCGCGCCGCCATCCAGGCGCAGGCCAGCACCGCTCTGTCGGAGGAAAGCGATTATGAGAAGGTGAAAAACGACCTGATTCTGCGCCCGCTCAACTATCAGTCCATCCGGGAAGAGCTGGAGGACGTTCCCCACATCCTGGCGGGGGATGTGGCGCTGGTTTTGTATGCGGTGATGGCTCACGAGGGGAACGATTATTTTACGGCGAAGATGCACAGAAGACAGATGGAGAGCTGGCGGCGCCCGGAGCGGGAAGTGCTGGAGGAAGCGCTGGTCAACACCAGTTTTCTCTATCCGCCCCGGATTTACTGCGTGGAAGATATCCTTTCCTGGGAGAAAAAGCAGCACGGGGACGGCCGGTTCATGACGGAAGGGGAAGCGGCTCCCTTTCGCAGGGGGGCCAGGGGCTATCTGCTGACCAATTCCCTGGAAATCAACGGGGCCATCGCCCTGTTTTATCCCGGGGTGCTCAAAAAGCTGGCGGAGAGCCTGGGGGAGGATTTTTATATCGCCTTCACCAGCATCCACGAAGCGCAGATCCATGCGGCGGGCATGATTTCCCCGGAGGCCGTGGAGGCCAGCCTGCGGGATACGAACCGTCACTGCAACCGCAGGGAAGAGGTGCTCACGGACCGGGTTTATTGTTATCGCAAAGAGGAGCAGAAGCTGGGGATCATTGAGGGTGGAGAATTTCTGGAGGTAAAACGGGATGAATGACAAAAAAGACAGGGAAAACGGGCGGAATTTCGGGGCGGACGGCAGGGGGCTGATGCGCTTTTCCTGCGCGGAGGAAGACAGCCTGTACGCCATACGGAGGCTGCGCGAAAAGGAAGAAAGGGGGCTGCTTTCGGAGGGAGAAAGAAGACAGCTCTTTTATATGGAGAAGCGGGAGACGGAGGGCGAGATCGATCTGACGCCCGCGGTGATCTATGCGGCCGCCAATCACGGCGACTGCTGCGCCTGGCTGCATCGCGCGCCGCAAAGGAGGCAGGAGGAATGGTACGGCGCCGGGGTGGCCTGGCTGAGACAGAATCCGGCCTTCCTGGAAAAATTCGGATGGAAGGAACGAAAGAGCGCGGTGCTCGCCGCAGGCCTTTTGACGCTTGCCCTGGATGGGAACGAAGGGCGGCGGGAGCTGGAGGAGTTCCTTCGGGCCGGCTGGAGCCTGATGTGGGAAAGGATGGGGCAGATCCGGCAGCTGGACGCGGCGGAGTGGGAAGAAATGATGGCTCCCTGGCAGGATTCCTGCCATATGAGCTGCGGCGTGGCGGCGGTTCTGCTCCTGATGGCCGCTTTAAACGACAGGCCGGTGCGCGACCGGGACCGGCTGTGGCGCAGCCTGCAGAAGCTGAGACAGTTTTCGCGGGAGTGCTTTCAGCCCGGAACGTCCTGCCCGCCCTGCCGGGAGGAGTTCCCCTTCGAAAAGGAGGATCGGATGGGGTGGCTTTTGTCCCGGTTCGCCAATCCCCAGCGGCCGGCCTATATCCGGGAAAAGGCCCGGCTTTCCAGCGAATGGCTGGAGCGGCTCTACCGCGTGATGGCTTTGGCGGGCCTGCCGGCGTCCGCCTGCGAGACCATGAACTTGAGCTGCAGAGAGGTGCAGCAGATCCTGGAGCTGATGGAGGAGAAGCCCACAGAGAGGCAATATATGACCTTCCTGATGCTTTACGCGGTGTCCCGGGAGCTGGCGCAGGCGGGCAGGGCCGCGGCCGCGCTGGATGCTCCCGGGAGCAGGGGGCTGCCCGCGTGACTGCCCGCGCAGGGCGCCGCGGACGGCCTTATTCGGAAACGGATTCGCGCCGGAGCGGCACCTCCTGCATGTCCGTTCCGGCTTCCGTGAGGATCAGGATGGACGTCACGGCCCGGGGATCGATCACCCGGTCGAACCTGCTCATGGTGCAGGCGGAGGTCATCGTTTCATCCGTATATCTGTCGGATCCGCCGTCTGCGAGGTAAGGCAGCCGGGTTCCGTCCTCCAGCACCACGCCCATAAAGTGCGGGATTCCGGTTTCGTCTTCCCGAATCTCTCCCGGGGGGTCTGCGTCATATTGGATGGTGGCGGAGATCGGGGAGAGGTCCACGGATTTCAGCACAAAGCCGGTGCCGTCGATGGGGCTGTCGGCCGGGAAGCTGACGGTGCTGTCGCTGTCGGAAAGAGGGATGGCAAACTCCCAGTTTCCTTCCTGCGCCGGGATATATTCGGCTTTGGAGACCGTTCCCAGATTGGAGAGGGAAACGTGCAGCGTCTGGCCGGACAGGCTGCTTTGCGGATCGGAGGAATGAACGGATACGATGTATTCCAGCCTTCCGCTTTCATCCTGATAGCGGCTGATCAGCCTGCCGTCCCCGTCGCTTTCCAGGGCGGTTCCGTCCTCATAAACGGGGTTTCCGTTTTCGTCGGAAACGATCCCGTTGTAAAAAGATGCGTTGATACTGGCCTGCGCGTTCTCCGCATCCGGGTCCTCCCCCAGCCAGGCCTCCGTGAATTCAAAAGCGGGTTCCACGTTCCCGTCAGGAGCGTAGCCCTCCACCAGAAAGGAGACGTGGGCGAAATGGGAATCCACGATTACGGTCTGTGGCGTGATGGTGATCGCTCCGTCGGTTACGGACAGGTTTTCGGGGCTTTCCGTTTCCTCCAGCACCGTCGCCACGCCCTGTTCGATCAGTTCCTGCTGCTGCGTCTGCGTAGCACGGACAGTTCCCTGCATGCCCCGGCTCCACAGGCGGTGGATGGCCGCGGTAGCGGTGATACCGGCCGCCACAAGAAGACAGATACACGCGGCGGCAGCGGTCTGCCTTCTGAGAAAGTTTCTCCGCTTTTTCTTTTTCTGCTCTTTTTTTCTGTTCATTTCCAGGTTGCCCTCCTTTTGAATGCGGGCAAAGGCGTCGTCTGCCTTGCGCAATACGACATCCGGGATCCGGATCTCGTCTGTGAAGATATCGCGATGTTCTCTCATGGCCTGATTCCTCCGTTCTCATAGTAGGCAGCCAGCTTTTTGCGCCCCCTCGCCAGCCGGGTCTGGACGGTGCTGACCGGGATGTGCAGAATGCCGGCGATTTCGCGGATCCGGTATCCCTGTCCGTAGAACAGGATCATGGGAAGGCGGTATTTGTCTTCCAGCGCTGCCAGCGCCTCTTTGAGCTCCACGTTATAGGAGTCGCAGGCGGATTCTTCCTGCCAGTCCTCGAAGGATACCCGGTTGGCCTGCTGCTTCCTGATGTCATAGCACTTGCGGATCAGGATTTTTGTGAGCCAGGTCTTGAAATATCGCGGTTCTCTGATCGTGTCCATTTTTTCCCAGCAGGCGAGGATCGTATCCTGTATCGCGTCCGCAGAATCGGCATCGTTCATCAGGATGGCGATGGCCGTGCGGTACATATCCTTCATGTAGAACTGCATCAGATCGGTAAATGCGTCCGGATCGTGCTCCTTTGCCCGTTGAATGTACGTCTGTATCTCTTTTTCCAGCATCTTTTATCTCCCACGCGTCGAAGTTGTAAAAGGAAGCAAACAGGGGGAAGCCGCTTCATTTTACATAAATTAGACGGAAAAGAACAGGGAAAAATCCCGGGGGAAAAAATTTACTTTGCTGCGGAATTCAAGTATAATGATAGAAATGCGGAATGCGGCATTCAGGAAGATTGAAGAGAAAAAATACGCGTCCGGATTAACCGGAAAAGGGATACGGCCTGATCGGGGAAGGAAAATAACGCCCCTTTTCCCTGCGGGGCAACGGCGAAGGAGAGGGAAGAGCCATGGACAGATATGTTTACGAAGACCTGTACCGCGAAATGGAGGCGGCCCTGGACGAAGGGGATCCGGATGTGAGCGTTTTGAGCAACGCTGCGGCCGTCCTGTATCACGGGCTCGAGCGGATCAACTGGGCGGGATTTTATCTGCGGGACGAAGAAGCGCTCTGGCTGGGCCCCTTCCAGGGGAAACCGGCCTGCGTGCGGATTGCGCTGGGAAAGGGCGTGTGCGGCACGGCTGCGGCCGAAAAGAGGACCGTCCTGGTGGAGGACGTGCACCGGTTTGCCGGGCACATCGCCTGCGACGCTGCGTCCCGGTCGGAAATCGTGGTGCCGCTGTACCGGGAGGGCGAGGTGATCGCGGTGCTGGATATCGACAGCCCGGAGGAAGGGCGGTTTGGCCGGGAAGATCAGGAAGGGCTGGAACGGATCGCGGGACTCATTCAGAGCGCCCTGGCTCTTGCGCGGCCCCAAAATCCGGCGGCGCCGGGCGGTTCTCTGGGCGGGATCTTTGGGCCGGGCGGATTTGAGCCGGGCGGAGCGGAAAGCGAAGCAGGACGGAGGGAAACGCGGTGAAGAAGAGCACGAAGGAAGCGATCCCGCAGGCGCTGGCCTGGCTGGACGAAACATACGGGACGCAAAAAGAAGGATTTTACCACGAACAGCCCTGGCAGCTGCTGGCGGCCATCATGCTCAGCGCCCAGAGCACGGACCGCCAGGTGGAGGAAGTGCTCCCGACCCTGTTTTCCCGTTTTCCCACCGCGGAATCGGTGGCGGAGGCGGATGTGGCCGCGATTGAGGACTGCATCCGGTCTGTGGGGCTCTATCAGACCAAAGCCCGAAACCTGAAAAAGTGCTGCGCCCAGATCGTGGAGGAGTTCGGAGGAGAAGTGCCAAAAACCCTGGACGGGCTGCTGGGGCTGGCCGGCGTGGGGCGAAAAACGGGAACGCTGTTTCTGGCGGACGCCTACGGCATCGAAGGGGTGACGGTGGACACCCACGTTTTCCGGATTTCCCGCAGGCTGGGCTGGGCCAAAGGGAAAAATCCCGTTCAGGTGGAACGGGAGCTGATGAAGGCCCTGCCGAAGGATCACTGGAACCGGATCAATTTCCAGCTGATCTACCACGGCCGGGCCGTTTGCCGCGCCAGAAGGGCGGACTGCTCCTCGTGCGGGCTGGCCGCCTGGTGCGAGCAGGGACGGCGGGAAACGTGCGGGCAGGGCCGGCTGGAAGGCGGTTGCAATCGTGCGGGAGCTATGGTATGATGATACCGAATTTATGGAATGATAAGGGAAAAAGACAGAGAAGCGGAGGCATGGTTTCATGTTATTGGACGATAAAACGATACTGATCACCGGCGGGACGGGTTCTTTCGGAAAATGCTTTACCAGATACGTGATGGAGCATTCCAGGCCGAAGAAGGTCATCATTTATTCCAGGGACGAATTCAAGCAGTGGATGATGGCCAACGAGCTGAAGGAATACGGGGACAGGCTCCGGTTTTTCATCGGCGACGTGAGGGACCTGGAGCGGCTGCGCAGGGCGTTCGACGGTGTGGATTACGTCATCCATGCCGCGGCGTTAAAGCAGGTGCCGGCCTGCGAATATAACCCCAACGAGGCGATCAAGACCAACATCCACGGTGCCATGAACGTCATCGAGGCGGCGCTGGACGGCGGCGTGAAGAAGGTGGTGGCCCTCTCCACGGACAAGGCGGTGAATCCGGTGAACCTCTACGGCGGCACGAAGCTGGTCAGCGACAAGCTGTTCGTGGCGGCCAACGCTTACGTGGGCAATAAGGACGTCAGCTTTTCCATCGTCCGCTACGGCAACGTGGCCGGGAGCAGAGGATCCATCATCCCCCTGTTTTCCAGCCTCATCGCGCGGGGCGAGACGGAGCTGCCCATCACGGACCTGCGCATGACCCGTTTCTGGATCAGCCTGGAGCAGGGCGTGGAGCTGGTGATCAAGGCGCTGGAAGAGGCCAAAGGCGGGGAGACCTTCATCAGCAAGATCCCTTCCTTCCGGATCACGGATCTGGCGGAGGCCATGCTTCCGGGCTGCAAAATCCGGGAGATCGGCATTCGTCCCGGAGAAAAGCTGCACGAGATCATGGTGACCACGGAAGACTCCTTCACCACCTACGAATATGAGAAGCACTTCATCGTCTATCCGCAGATGACCTGGAACAACAAGCAGCAGCCTGACATGAGCGGGCGGAAGGTGGAAGAAGGGTTCTCCTACAGCTCCGGCAACAACACGGAATGGCTTTCCGTGGAGGATATCCGCCGGCTGCTGGCGGATCTGCATCTGGAGAAATAATAATGAGGGAAAAAATTCGAACGGACCGGTTTCGGATTTTGAGCTGGGGAGGCGTGGCGTTTTTTACGCTGTTATACGCCTCCCTGATTTTTAACCGGAATGTCTGGACGGATGAGATTTTCACCCTGAAACTGATTCAAAACGACTTTGCCGGGATCGTGGAGGGAACGGCCGCTGACGTGCACCCCCCTCTTTACTATTTTCTGGCCAGGGTGGCGCTGCTGATATTTGGGGACAGCCTGCAGGTTCAGAAGCTGGTGACGATCCTGCCCATGTCGTTGACGCTGCTTCTGGGAGCCACAAAAGTGAGGCGGCAGTTTTCGGACGTGACGGCCTGTTTTTTCATCTGGACGCTGGGCTGCCTGCCGTGCACCATGGAATACGCGGTTCAGGTGCGGATGTACTCCATGGCGCTGCTGGCGGTCACGGCCTGCGGCCTGTATGCGCTGGAGGCTTTCGAAACGGAGAAGAGAGGCGCCTGGATTGGGTTTACGGTTTCCGCGCTGGCGGCCGCCTGGCTGCACTATTTCGCTCTGGGCTCCGTTCTTTTGATTCAGGGATTTTTGTTCCTCGCCCTGCTGATGAAAAAAAGGCGGAAGTTGAAATGCTGGCTCGCGGCGGCAGCGGTTATGATCGCCGGATACGCGCCCTGGGCGGGAGTCTTTTTGCGGCAGTCCGCCGGAGTGGCCCAAAGTTACTGGATTCCGAAAATCACATGGAGCACGGTGGCGGACTATTTCCAGTGGGCGTTCGGAATCAGTAAGTGGAAGTGGCCGGCCTGGGCGTTTACGGCGTTGGCCGTGGGCGCGGGGATCATGGCCGTGTCCGGCGCGGCGAAACGCCGGAGGGAAGAGACGGCGGCGCTGCTGGCGATGCTGGTGCCCGCCCTGACGGCAGCAGCCGGCGTGATCCTCTCCTTTTTGATCCGTCCGGTTTACCGCGATCAGTATGTCTTTCCCGCCATGGGGCTGTTTTGCCTGTTTTTCGCGGTGGAGCTGTCCCGGCTCGTGAAAAGGAAAGCCATTCTGATCCCGGTCTGCCTGTTCCTCCTGTTTCTGGGCGCGGTGCAATACCTGGAAACCTGGCGCCAGGAGTACAGGAGCACGCTGACGGACCAGACGGTGGAATTCTGGGAGGAGCATGTGGGGGAGGACGATCTGATCGTATACAATCTGGAGGTATATGAATTTTGCTATTCCTATTATTTCCCGGAGGAAAAGCTCTCCTACGTGCGGGATGTGGATCTGGATCAGGAGTTCGATGAGATCTGGTTTCTGGATACGCCGGGGGAATGGGAATTCGTGCCGCCCCAGATTTTGCCCTATGATCTGCAGATCGAGTACATGGGACATTACGGAATCGAACATAACGAATTCGATATTTACCGGGTGACGAAGGGGCCCAACCCGCAGCCCCTGCCCGGGGAAGGAGCGCAGGGATGAGCGGAAGGAAGCTGAGCATCATCGTGCCCGTTTACAACATGGCGTCGGAGGGAAAGCTGGAGTATTGCCTGAATTCCCTCGTGGGGCAGACGCTTTGCGACTATGAGATCATCGCGGTGGACGACGCTTCGCAGGATGAATCTCCCCGGATCTTAAAACGCTATGAGGAAGCGTACCCGGACCGGTTCCGGGCGGTCCTGTGCAGGGAAAACAGGAGGCAGGGGGGAGCCAAAAACACGGGCCTGTCCCTGGCTCAGGGGGAGTGGATCGGATTTATCGACAGCGACGACTGGATCGCGCCGGACATGTACGAGAAGCTGCTGAAAAAGGCGGAGGAGACGGGCGCGGATATGGTGGGCTGCGACTACCATCTGACCTGGGAGCACAGCATGAAAATCGGCCAGGTGGTGGCCAACGGCAGCGCGGATCAGTGCGGCCCTCTGACGGAGGAAAAATACCGCCGCCTGATTTTGGACAGCGGCAGCCTGGTGGTGAAGATTTACCGCCGGGAGATCTTTCTGGACAACGAAATCCGCTTCCCGGAGGGCATTTTCTACGAAGACAACGCCATCAGCGACGCCGTTATGCTGCACGCGAAGCACTACGAATACATTCCGGAGCCCCTCTACTATTATTACCAGCACGGGACCTCCACGGTCCATACGATCACCAGGGAGCGCTGCGAGGACCGCATGGAGGCGGGCAGGGGAATCCTGCGGGAGGCGAAACGGTTCGGCTACCTGGAACAATACCGCCCGGAAATCTGCTTCGAGTTCACGGTGCTGTTTTACGTGAATACCCTGTTTTCCTACATGGTGGGAAAGGGCTTTCGTTCCCGGAAATTCGTGAAGCGGATGGGAGATGAGATGCGCGCGGCGTTTCCGGAGTTCATGGAAAATCCTTACTATCAGCAGCGGGTACACGCGGAGGAAAAGAAGCTGATCGCCATCCAGCAGAAATCCACGACAGCGTTCCTCCTTTACTATAAGCTGCTGTGGACCTGGAGGAATTTCCGCAGGAAGCTCCATCTATAGAAACTTTCCTTTTCTTTAAGAAAAATTCCAGAAAATGGCCATAGTTTCCTCACATTTATCTTCTACAATGAAAACTGTTCAGAGATACGGCACAGAGATCGTTTCGGAGGAAAAAACGAAAGGAGGGAACGACATGGAAGGTGTACTGGTTTACAGCAGCAGAGAGCACGGATATGTATTGGCGGACAAAAAAGGAAAATTCCAGAAGCTTTTGAGGGCGGGGCAACAGCTGTACATCTATCTTTGCAGCGTTTGGGTCCCTGTTATCCTTCAGTATTCCGAGAAACTGGGGGAATGGTATTTCAAGTATCTGCCAAACGTACAGGTAAACGGCTGTAAGGCGATGCTCAAGGCGGATTGACGCATCGGACTTCATAAAATTGCAGGAATCAAGAGCGGGACTGCCGCAAAAACAGATCCACCGGGATTTCGGGGACTGTTTTTGCGGCAGTTTTTTTGCCCCTACTGTGCCTTACGCCCGGCTCAGCGCTTCCGCGATCCGGTCCGCGCCGGCCCCGTCCACGGCCATCCGCATCCGCGCGGAGATCTCCCTTCGCAGGGGGAAGTCCAGGGACAGCTCCAGCAGCTTCTGCGCGGTCTGTTCCAGAAAATCCGGGTTGTTCCGGATGTCTCCCGCGAACGGGATGAGCCCCGCGTTTTCGAAGGCCTTCGTGCAGGGAAGCTGGTTGTCCGCCATGGCGTAGCTGACGCAGGGGACGCCCACGGCGCACAGCTCGTACAGGGTGGTGCCTCCGGCGGAGACGGCCAGATCGCATCCGGCCATCAGGGAAGCCATGTCGGAGACGTTTTCGTGCAGAACGATCCGGCCGTCCGTTTCGGCCATCCGCATCAGTTCGGCCCGGTGCGCGTGCATGGGGCCCGTGAGGGCATGCAGGCAGACGTCCCCGAATTCCGGGAAGGACTGCAGCCGGCGGATCAGCCCGCCCGCGATGCCGAAGGGGTCCGTGCCCCCGGTGGACAAAAGGACGTCTTTGACCCGCTCCCAGACCCGGTAGGGGCGCAGGGAAAACTGGCTGCGCAGGGGCGCGTAGGCGCTGCCTGTCAGGACGGATTTCGCGCTTTTGTAAAAGGAAGCGTCCACGGCGAGGTCGTAATTGATCACCAGGTCCACGGGATAGTCGAAAGCCTGCAGATCGTCCAGGTAGGCCGTCCGGCAGATCTGCGACATCCGGGACAGATAGCGGCTGGTGGCGAAATAGGAATCCACCAGCAGAAAGGAGACGTTATGGGAGGAAAGGATCCGCTGCATCACGGGGATTTCGGGCTCCGGGTTCCGGTAATCGGTCTGTAGATGGATGACCGGATAGGCCTTCCGGGCGGTCTCGTCGGGCGTCATCATCTTCTGCAAAAGCAGGATGGAGTCGGCGTCCGAGACGATGAAGATGGGGAGGCCGCCCCGTTTGCGCAGGGCCCGTGCGATGGACAGGCAGCGCATGAGATGGCCTGTGGCGATGGTTTCGTTTCCGTCCGTGCGGATGTAGACTAACGGATGAGATTCCATGACAGCGGCGTCCCCTTTCTGATGGCGCAGGAAGCGCTCCTGCCCAGGATTTCTTCATAATACATGGTGTGCAGGCCGCAGCCGGGGCGGATGGAGCGCACGTTTTCAGGCGTAAAGGCCTCCCCCTCCCGCATATCCCGGACCACGAAAAGGGAACGGGAGCCGGAGCGCTCGAATTCCTGCACGTCGGTGAGACGGTAGACGGGGGAACCCATGGCCTTTTCCAGAATGCGGATATCGTCCACCATCCGTTTGAACTCCTCCGGTTCCATGGAAAACGCCCCGTCCGGGCCGCCGTCGCTCCTGCGCAGGGTCAGGTGCTTTTCCACCATCCGGGCGCCCAGCGCCACCGCTCCGGAAGCCACCGCGGAACCCATGGTATGATCGGACAGGCCGGTGAGGCAGCCGAAGGTCTGTTCCAGGGTGGGGATGACGTTTAAGTTGACGTCCTCATAGGGCGTGGGATAGGCGGAAACGCATTTCAGCAGGATCACGTCTTCGTTCCCCTCCTGCCGGCAGACCGAAAGCGCCCGCTCGATGTCCTCCAGCCGGGCAATGCCGGTGGCGAAGATCATGGGCTTGTGCAGCCGGGCGATTTTGCGGATCAGGGGAATGTCGTTGATCTCGTAGGAAGCGATTTTATAGGCGGGCATCCCCAGTTCCTCCATGAGATCCACGGCCGTGAAATCGAAGGGGGAGGAAAAGCAGATCAGTCCCAGCTTTTTTGCCTCCTCCATGAGCCTGGGATGCCATTCCCAAGGGGTGTAAGCCTCTTCGTACAGCTTGTGCAGGGTGGTTCCGTCCCAGAGGGTGCCTCCGGTGATCTGAAAACACGCGTCGTCGCCGTCGAAGGTGATGGTGTCGGCGGTATAGGTCTGCAGCTTGACGGCGTCCGCACCCGCCTCCTTTGCGGCGTGCAGGATGCGCACCGCCCGGTCGTAGTCCTGCAGGTGGTTGGCGGACATTTCCGCCACGATGAAAACGGGGGAGTCGGCCGCGATGCGCCGTCCCGCGAGAAAAATTTCCTGATTCATTTCCGTTCGTCCCGGTTCCTTTCCAGCATTTTTTCGTATTTCACTTCCGCGATGGCCCAGTCCTCCATGGTGTCGATGTCCTGAACCTCCAGCTCGGGCAGGATCATGGGAACCATGTTCTTCGTGTCCGTGGTGCCTTCCCGGAAGAACGCCTCCGTGCGGCAGGCGTAAAACTGCCCGCAGTCGTGATATATTTTTTCCAGATCCTGGCTGCGGCAGGCGGCGTACTGCGGCCATCGATAGCCCAGATGCCCCTGCTCGTCCAGGCGAAGGCCCCGCTGCACCGGATAGGAGAAGGGCACCACGGGCATGACGGATTCCGCGGTTTCGAGCATTTCCATGGCGTCCCTCAGCTTTTGCGCCGTGACGAAGGGGGCTGTGGGGTAGATGCAGCAGAACGAGTCGAATTCCCGGCCCCGGGCCCGGTAATCCAGGAGCACTTCCCGGATCACGTCGTCGGTGGAGGCGTAATCCCCGGCCGTTTCGGCGCTGCGCAAAAAGGGCACCGAAGCGCCAGCCCGCCCGGCGATTTCCGCGATTTCGGCGTCGTCGGTGGAAACCATGACTTCCTCGAAAATACCGGCGGCGAGGGCGGCCTCCACGGAGTAGAGCAAAATGGGTTTTCCGAGAAACGGCCGCACGTTTTTGCGGGGGATCCGCCTGCTGCCCCCCCGGGCCGTGATGATGGCGACAGATGACATATAAAATCTCCATTTCTGTTTTTTTCAATATAATCCCAGTATACCATCCGGCGGCGCAAATAGAAAAGGGTTTTTGGGGCTGTGAAAAGAGGAAAATTTGGGGTATACTGGGAATGATGAAAAAGCGTAACAGTTCAGCCATGCCATTCATCATTTGACGGATTCCACTGAATTGGCTGC
>OEQQ01000177.1_pt1 | contig 14801 bp, 15 predicted proteins | sample 1539741 | NCBI WGS metagenome assembly OEQQ01 (sample SAMEA3891876, study PRJEB23780) | metagenome | biome: terrestrial biome; feature: animal house; material: Caecal content | place: Italy | collected 2015-05-05
GGCGGCGGTGTCCAGACCCCCGGCTATATGGGCCACGGCCGTCACTTCATCTCCTCCAAGAAGTTCTGCTCCGCAGAAGGCGGCATCGCCCGGATTGTGTGGATGCCCAAGGAGCTGAAGGAGGATGTGGGCGAGCGTCTGAACAAGACCGCCAAGGAGCTCTACGGCATTGACAACTTCACCGACATGATTGCCGATGAGACCGTTACCACCGACTGCGAGGAATTGCTCAACTGGCTGACGGAAAAGGGTCACCCGGTTCTGGGCATGGAGCCTCTGATGTAAACCAAAGGGGGGCAGGGCAAAACCTGCCCCCAATTACCCGAAAAGGATAATTGACTGTATGAAAGTAACCTTCCAAATCCAGGGGGGCACCCCTGTGGAAATCGAATGCAACGCAGGAGATAACCTGCTGGAGCTGGCCCGCCGGGCCAATGTGGCCATTGACGCTCCCTGCTCCGGCAACGGCTCCTGCGGCAAATGCCGGGTGCAGCTGCTGTCCGGCGAGCTGGAGAGCATCCCCTCCCGGCACATCACCCCGGAGGAATACGAAGCCGGCTGGCGCCTGAGCTGCAGCTGCAAGGTGGTAGGGGACTGCACCGTGCTGGTGCCGGATATTGCCTCTGCCTACCAGTCCCGGATGAAAACCGCCGACCTCAGCTCCCCGGAGGAAGTGGCCATCTTCCAGGAGACCCAGGAGCAGCTGAAGGAGAGCGGTATTGTCTTTGAAAATCCCTTCCTGAGCCTGGAACTGACCATGGAGGAGCCCACCCTGGAGGACACCATGCCGGACAACGAGCGTCTAACCCGAGCCGTCCAGGAGCAGCTGGAAGTGGATACGGTGGAGATTCCCTTCTGCGTCATGGAAAAGCTGGCCTCCACCCTTCGTCGGGAGCAGTTCCATGTGCGGGTGAAGGGGGAAAAGCAGGGCAATACCTTCCGGTGCATGGAGATTACAGGGGCTCAGGACTCTATGATTGCCGGCTGCGCCATTGACATCGGCACTACCACCGTCACCATGGTGCTGGTAGATCTCGCCACCGGAAAGATCCTGGCCAAAGGCTCCTCCGGCAACGGACAGATTCGCTACGGTGCCGATGTGATTAACCGGATTATCCAGCAGGCCAAGCCCGGCGGACGAAAGAGCCTCCAGGATGCCATCATCAAGGAGACCCTCAATCCCATCATTGCAAACCTCTGCCGCTCCGCCGGAATCTCTGCCCGGAGCATTCTGCGGCTGTGCGTGGGCGCAAACACCACCATGAACCACCTGTTTGTAGGGGTAGATGCGGAGCCGGTGCGGATGGAGCCCTATATTCCCAGCTTCTTCTCCTGGGAGGGACTGAAGGCCGGTGATCTGAAGCTCCCTGCCAACCCCCTGGCCCCGGTGATTATCGCCCCCAATATCGGCTCTTATGTAGGCGGTGACATTACCGCCGGCACCCTGGCCACCGGCCTGTGGGACTCTGACGAGATGAGCCTGTTCATCGACCTGGGCACCAACGGCGAGATTGTCTTTGGCAACCGGGACTTTATGATGAGCTGTGCCTGCTCTGCCGGCCCCGCCTTTGAGGGCGGCGACATCTCCTGCGGTATGCGTGCCACCGACGGTGCCATTGAAGCCTGCGTGCTGGACAAGGACACCATGAATCCCACCCTCACCATTGTGGGAGATGCAGAGCAGAAGCCTGTGGGTATCTGCGGCTCCGGTATCATTGATATCATCTCCGAACTGTTCCGCTGCGGCATTATCAACGCCAAGGGCCTGTTTGTCCGGGAGGGCAGCCGGGTGCAGCGGGACGAACACGGCATGGGCCGGTTCGTGCTGGCAACCTCTGAGGAATCGGAAACCGGACGGGAAATCTCCATCAACGAGGTGGATATTGACAACTTCATCCGGGCCAAGGGCGCCATTTTCTCCGCCATCCACACCCTTTTGGAGGCGGTGGACATGGACAGCTCCATGATTGACCGGGTGTATGTGGCCGGCGGCATCGGCTCCGGCATCAACATGAAAAACTCCGTGAATATCGGAATGCTCCCGGATGTGGAGCTGGAGAAGTTCCGCTATATCGGCAACTCCTCCCTCAGCGGCGCTTACGCCATGGTGATGAGCGATGCTGCTGTGGAAAAGTGCCAGCAGCTGGCCACCAACATGACCTACCTGGAGCTGAGTACCCACCCCGGCTATATGGATAATTTCGTGGCAGCCTGCTTCCTGCCCCACACGGACGCCCGGATGTTCCCCAACAGCCGGCAGGAGGTGTGATATGCAGGTAGAAAATCACAAGGAAGAAGTACCCTTTTCCTTTTACGAGGAGAAGTTCCGGCAGCTTCAGCCGGAGAATGTTCTGGAGCGGCTGTCCGGGGTTTCCTGGGACGGAAAGGAATTTACCCTGACCCTTCTGGGAAGAGACTTTGCCATTTCCCATCCGGACTACGCCATCCGGGCTCTGGACGGGGGCACCCTGCCCCCTCTGCCCACCCAGACCTTTCTGCTGCGGTACCTGCTGGAAAGCCGGGATGTGGCATGGAAAGGGGAGTGGAAGACCTTCCGGGAAATGCCCTGGGGCGAAATGTATATCACCCCCTATACCGGCCGGGTGCTGACCCGGGCGGCCTTCACCCTGGGTACCCGGATTGGAAAATTCCGGGCAGCCGGGGAAAAAATGGGTGCCGAACCGGTGCCCCACGGCGATGCAGGCTTCCGCTTCACCCTGGTGGGAGGCTATGAGATGCAGATTCTTGTGTGGGAAGGGGACGAGGAGTTCCCCCCCAGCGCCCAGGTGCTCTACTCCGACAACTTTGCCGAAGGCTTTGCGGCAGAGGACCGGGTGGTAGCAGGGGATATTCTCATCTCCACCCTGAAAGCCAATATGTAAGAAAATGGGCGGCATCCCTTGACGATGCCGCCCATTTTATGATACCCTAAGGATAGAACCTCATTCCGTACCCACCTTCGGTAGAAAGGAGCGTTTTCTATGAAAAAATATGGCAGAACCATTGTGCTGACCTTTTGTGTTTTGGGACTTGCAGCTTCTTTGATCATGAATGTGGTGCTTCTCCGAAAGACAACAGCCTTGCGCCTTCTGGATGTTACGGATGTGGGACTTGCCCCGCTTCTGGGTGCTGAAATTACGGAGATGTATATCGATGAGGACAATAACCCGGATTTTCGGGGAACCTTTCAGGACCAGGAAGTGGCTGAGCAGCTGAAAACCCTCCTGGAAAATGCTGTGTTCCAGACTTATGAAGCCACGGGATATTCTGCCGCTCCCGGTTCCGGTACGGTTCCCTATCTGCGCATCACCACCCCGGAACATACCTTCGCCATCGGAGACGGGCAAACCCACCTGGAAATCACCATAGATGGGGTGACCCGGCGGTATACTTCCAATATCCGCTATTCCATCAGCTGCCTGATCGACGAAATCTTAGACCGCCAATTTGACCGATAAAAAAGAGCCTTGACCGCTATGGTCAAGGCTCTTTTTCAGGAAAATCCATGCCCCGGGCTTCTTTCCAGTAGGTGAGGGCCCGGCATACATCCGCCTCCGGCAGCTCGAAAAAATCCGACAGCTGCCAGGGCTCGGTGTAGCCCAGGGAAAAGGCCTGGGCAAAATCCGCCGGGGTGAGGAAGTGCTCTGCCACATACCGGTTTGCCCGGTACTCGCTCCGCTCCACCAACTCAAAGGGGCTGTCCACCTTGTGCAGCGCCCCGGTAGCCACATGCCCCAGCTCGTGGCAGCATACCCCACGCAGCAGCTTCAAAGAGGACAGCTTTTTCAGATTCAGAAAGACTCCATAGAAGCCCTGATCCCGGATGGTGGCGGCCTCCTGGGGACAGCGGTCAAAGGGAATCACATCCACCTGATTTTCCCGGCAGTATTCATAAAAATCCGACAGCTCAAACAATGGCATCAGTCCTTTTTCTCCCGGCGGCTGCGCATCAGGCGCACCATCTCCCGGACGGTTTCCTTGTCCTCCTGGCTCAGCTCCCGGAAGTCCCCATAGAAGGCAATGTCCACCTCCTCCAGCACGTCCCGGCTTTCCTCCTCTCCCAGCAGATACCCCACGGAAACGCCGAAATAGGCGGCAATCTTCTGGGCGGTCTGGGCGTTGACGGTTTTCTTCCGCTCCATTTTGAGATCCGTCATCAGCCCACGGCTAAGCCCTAATTCGTCGCAGAGCCGCCCGGGGCGAATGCCCTTGTCATTGCACAAAGAGAGAATGGTGTCATACAGGTTGCCCATGGTTTCTACCTCCAGCCAAAAGGCCACGGGCTGAGGGATTCTCGCCCGTTGCATCAAATATTGTACCCATCCGAGTACGATACGGAATTTATAAGTATATTTTAGTACTTGAATAGGTACTTGTCAAGGGCCATTTTTGGGAGTTGCCCATACTGTAACAGAAAATCGGTACAATAAACCGGACAAAAAAGAGGCTGCTTTCCCCAAAAGCAGCCTCATAGGTTATGCCTTTTTCCTGGTCAGGGCCATCAGCAGTAAGCTTAAAAGCCCCATCACCAGCCCAACGCTCACCCAGCCGAAGCTGAGGGAGTAGAAGGGAAGATAAGAAAGCAGGGTGCTGACAAACCCCAGAGGCACCTTGCAGGTTTCCAGGGCGTACAGGACGCTCACAAGCCCCACACCCCCAATGACACAGGGATAGATGTAAGGATTTCTGGAAATCCACCGGTGGCACAGCCCCAAAAGAATCAGGGCAATGCACATGGGGTAGATGGCCTCCAGCACCGGCACGGAAATGCTGAGAATGGTGTTTAAGCCCTGGTTGCAGACGAGGAAGGAGAAAATGGTGGTAACAATAACCAGCGCCTTGTAGGACAGCTTGGGATACATTTCCGAAAAATACTCAGACAATGAGGTAATCAGTCCCACACAGGTGGTAAGGCAGGCCAGGGTGAAAATGGATGCCAGGAGAATGGCACCGGACTCCCCAAAGAGTTGAGCCACTATGCACCGAAGGGTCCAGGCACCGTTGTCCTGCAGCGGATAAACCCCGGAGCTGCCGTAACCCATATAAGCCAGCATGATGTAAACCACCGCCAGAAGTCCTCCGGCCAGAGCACCGGTTTTCAGGGTGTAGGAAATAATGGAGCGGTTGCTGGAAATGCCGTAGCTGCGTAAGGTGGCGGCAATCACCACGCCGAAGTTCAGGGCGGCGATGGTATCCATGGTCAGATACCCCTCCCGGAATCCCGTGAGGAAGGGGGAATCGGCGTAAGCACCCTGGGCAGGCGCCGCCAGGTTTTTGCCGCCAATCAGAAAGGCGGCAAAGAGAACCACCATCAAAAGGAGAAGAATGGGGGTGAGAATACTTCCCATCCGTTCTACCAGCTTGTTGGGATTCAGGGACAGCCAGGCCGCCAGAAGGAAGAAAATCAGGGAATACCCCAGCATAAACAGTTTGAGATTGCTGCCCTCCGGCAAATAGGGGGCAACCGCCATCTCAAAAGGCACGGAGGCGGCTCTGGGAATGGCCAGCCCGGGGCCGATGGAGAGAAAAATCAGCAGGGTAAAAATCGTGGTAAAAGTCTTGCCCACCCGGTCTGTGAGCTTGTTCAGCCCATCTGCCTGGGAGATGACCACCACCCCCAGCACCGGCAGCACCACACCGGTGGCCAGGAAGCCCAGCAGGGCAGGGAGGGTCTGACTGCCGGCATTCTGCCCCAAAAAGGGAGGGAAAATCAGGTTTCCGGCGCCAAAAAACATGGAAAACAGCATAAAGCTGATAAATAGTGTGTTTCGCTTATTCAGTTTCATAGGGAACGCTCCTTCTCTTATCTGATTTGGACGTCCCAGGCACCATGGTGGGGAATGTATTGAAACTCCGTCAAGTCATCCCGGTCAAAAACAGAGAGCAGCTCCTGAAAATCCGCCACGGTTGGAAGTTCAGGAATTTGAGCGCGCTCCACCCAAACCATCTGCCCCTCGGCAGAGGAACGGAGCTGACCCTCAAAATCCTGCGTTTTGAACAGAAATACCAGATAGCGGCCTCGGTCAATGGGAAACTGCTTCAGGCCACAGAGCCTGGGGTGAAAAATCCTCAACCCGGTTTCTTCCTGCATTTCTCGAATGACCGCATCCACAATGGACTCTCCTGCTTCCACATGCCCGCCGGGAAGGGCGTACCCCTGCCAATCAGGCTTCACACGCTTTTGAAGAAGAACCTGGCTGCCCCTGTAAACCAGACACAGAACGGTCAATTCGACAGATTCCCTACGCTCCACACGAAACACCACCACCTGAACAAGTGTAATTGCTGGGATTGTAACATACATTAAAGCATTTTACAATACAAAAAAGAAAAAATGTTTTTCCATAGAGGAAAAATGTTTTTTGGACAGGTATGGGGTCAGAAAAACCCGGCAGCCGAAGCTGCCGGGAGTGTGATGAAAATGGCAAGGACAGTTATATTTTAGGCGCTCCATCTTTCCAACAACGATGCGAAGAAAGCAGGTAAGTGAATAGGGAATAGGGAAAAAGTAAGAATCCCGAACGCTGTTGCGTTCGGGATTCTTGGCAGGGGCACAAGGACTTGAACCCTGAGCCTACGGTTTTGGAGACCGCCGCTCTACCAATTGAGCTATACCCCTATATGTATTTGAAAAGGTGAGGACCTTTGGAAAACTGGTGGGCCCTCAGGGATTCGAACCCGGGACTATCCGGTTATGAGCCGGAGGCTCTGACCAACTGAGCTAAGGGCCCATAAAATAACTGCCAAAGCGCTGTTACTTGGGTATTATAGCATTGTATGGCAGTTCTGTCAAGCAGAAAATCCCGGTATGGAAGCAGAAATTTCCCATACCGGGATACTTTGTCTTATTCGGGATTTTCAGCCAAACGGCTGCGGCGGCGACGGCGGGAACCGGGGCGCTTTCCCTCCGGTTCGGCCTTTTCCACCCGCCGGGCGTAGGCCTGGGCTGCCTCTGAGGTGGCCTCATAGGTGAGGCGGCTTACCCGCACCAGCCCCTCCGGCTGCTCCGACAGCCGCACCCGGATGAGGAATTTTCCGTGCTCCGGACAGGTGGCCAGGTCCATATACCGATGACCCGGCTGGGCGAACCACCGGGAGCCCAGCATCTGCCGGCTGCAAACCGGGCACTTGTTTTCACTGCCGGCCATGGCGGAGAGGGCAGCCCGCTTGTCCTTATAGTCGTAAAACACCTTCCGGCTGAGACAGCCCGGCAGCTCTGCCCCGTGGAAGCCCTCTACATGGCTTTGCAGGGCCTGGGTATATTCCCGGGTGCCCTTTTCCAAATCCAGCCTGGCGCAAATCAGGGCGGTGTGGTAGGCATCTCCCAAAGCGTCGTGGGCAGGGCGGGAGGCTTCGATGCCAAAGGCTTCCATGGCGGATTTCAGGGATTTCTGGGAGGTGGAGCCGTCGGTCTGGGCGTTGAAAATCATCTGGGCGTTGAACCAGCGGTTCACCCAGCTCTCATCCAGGCCGTAAAGCCGCAGATTCTCCCGGAGAATGGTAATATCGTCAAAACCCCAGGTGAGGAAGGTCACATCCTCGCCGCACCAGCTGCGGAACCGCTCCATGGCCTCCACCATGGGGAGCCCCTCTTCCCGGAGCTGGGCCTCCTTGATGCCGGTGAGCTTGCTGACCCGGCGGTTCAGGCGGCGGTAATACTTGGGGCGGATCAGTACCTGAAATTCGTCTGCAACCTGCTGCTCCGGGGTAATCCGCACGGCACCAATCTGAAGAATTTCTCCCCGAATCTGTACCGGCAGCACCTTCCGGGCGGAGGGAGAGCCGGGCCAGGGCTGATTCCACTCCATATCCAAAACGATATAATCCATCTTTAAAACCTCAGCTTTTCATACTGCTCATTATCATATCATACATACCGGGACTTGTAAACCCAAAGCTATGGCAGGTAAATCTTACCGGACGGCGGCAGCCATCTGACTTTCCCGGTAGGCGGCACCGTCCTTGCACATCCGGTCCACAATCACCTGGGCGCTGTTGATGCAGAAGTCCTTTTGCAGAACCTCCGACATCTGCTGTCGCTTCCGGGGATCGGCGGCCAGCTGGACAGCCAGAGCCACTACCTCTTCCGGCTTGCTGCTGCCCAGGGCATAGCCCCGGGAGAGGAAATAGTCAAAATTTCTGGTTTCGCAGGCACCGATGGTATTGAGAAACACCATGGGCAGGGCTTTGTTGGCGGCTTCCGTGGAGCTGAGGCCGCCGGGCTTGGTGACAATCAGATCGGCGGCGTCCATATATTCCGGGATATTTTTGGTGTATCCCAAAACCCGGAGCCGGGGATTCTGAATCTGGGACATGGCGTGATACAGCTTCTGGTTGCTGCCGCAAACCGCCACCACCATGGCATCTTTGGGAAGCTTCTCTGCCAGGGCCCGGGCAACCCCTTCAATGGGGCCGCAGCCCATACTGCCGCACATCAAAAGCACAACATTTCCGGCCTGGGGCAGCCCCAGCCGCTGGCGCACCAGGCTTTGGTCCTCCCTGTGATAAAAGGCCTGCCGCACAGGAATCCCGGTGGGAATCAGCTGGAGCCGGGAGTGCCCTGCCCGGATGAAAGCAGCTGCCTGAGCTTTGGAGGGGAGAAAATAATAGTCCACATCGCACTGCTCGCTGGTAGGCCAGCAGGTGTAGTCGGTGGTGAGCAGGTATGTAGGAATTTTCAGCCCCCAGCGCCGGCGAATTTTGGTCATCATCATGGCAGAGAAGGAGTGTACGCACAAAATGGCGTCAAAATCCCCCTGCAAAATGGCCTTGTAGAGCTTGGCGGTGCCCAGGGAGAGAAATTCATAAATTGGGCTGTATTCCTCCGGATCCATATCCTTTTCCATTCTCCGATAGGTAATGTCAAAGAGCTTGCTGCAATAGCGGTAAATGGTCACATGTCCGCCGGCAATGAGCTTGGAGATTCCCTTGTTGAGATAAGCCAGCGTGTCCTCCATCTGGCAGTCCACACCCTGTTGGGCAAAGACTTCCATAAGGGCTTTGGCAGTGGAATTGTGTCCTTCCCCGGTATTTGCGGAGAGAATTAAAATATGCAAAGGGGTATCCTCCTGACTTTTCCCGATTTTTCTGTATTATACAGCATTTTTTCGGGAAATTCAATAGGGGGGTGGAATTTCCAACCCTAAACTGGCCTTTTAATCTAATGCAGAATTGGCACTTTTTTTATTGCCAGATAGTGCTATAATGTGCCCATAAACCCAATGGGAGGGATTGTAATGAAAAACAGAAATTGGACAGTAACAGGGGTGGGTGCGGTTGCCCTCATTGGAGGCGTGTGCCTGGCTGTGATATACCAGGGCGCAGCGGTGGCAGCCGGAGCAGAACTTTCCTCCATGCTTCCCTTTGCTGCCGGACTGATTCTGGCGCTGGTGGGCGTTGTCATGGTGTTCTCCGGTTTGGCGCCTGCCCATAAAAAGACCAGCGTGCACACTATGGCCATGGGAGCGCTGTTTGCGGCCCTGTGCTATGTGGGCTTCCAGTATTTCCGCATTGACATTCCTGTGGGAGATTCCTCCACGGCTTTCCACCTGGGCAACGTGTTCTGCGTTCTGGCGGCGCTGCTTCTGGGTGGCGTGTGGGGCGGCATGGCCGGCTCCGTGGGCATGACCATCGCAGATCTGATGATTCCCGTGTATGTGATTTCCGCACCCAAGACCTTTCTGCTGAAGCTGGGCATCGGCCTGGTCACCAGCCTGGTGGCCCACGGTGTATTCAAGCTCAGCCGGGATAAGGAGCGGAAGATTCCCCTGGTGTGGGCAACGGCCCTGAGCTGCACTGCCGGCATGGCCTTCAATGTGGTCGCAGACCCGGTGGTAGGTTACTTCTATAAGATGTATATCCTGGGCGTACCGCAATCTGCAGCCCAGGTGTGGATGAACTTCAACTTCCTGACCACCGGTGTCAACGCAGTGGTGGCGATTGTGGTGTCCACGGTGCTTTACCTGGCCCTCCGCCCGGCTCTGAAGCGGGCAAACCTTCTTCCCCAGGTGTGAGAACCGGATTCGACATAGGTTTCCATAAAAAGACCAAAAATAGGTATTGACTTTCCTATAAGCCTGTGATAGAATATTGGGGCAATCAAGAATTGCTCCATATCGCGGAGTAGAGCAGTTGGAAGCTCGTCGGGCTCATAACCCGGAGGTCGTAGGTTCGAGTCCTGCCTCCGCAACCAAATAGGAAAGGGAGAAGAAGCGATTCTTCTCCCTACTTCCGTAGAAGTGCTTATCAAAGCATTGGATATGGAGACTCCGATACTTTGAGAAACACTTTTGGGCGAATTGGCGGTTGTGTGAGAGTGAGATTGTCCTGCGTATCCGTCCCGGAACTTTGCAGATAGTTCCCACAGGTCGAGTTCCTGGCTGTCTTAGGCGCAGCCCCTCCTTACGGTGTCTCATTATACCTTGGGTATGTGCGCCTGTAGCTATCAGGTCGCCATTGACCCAACGGGCTGAAGAAGCCCGCACTTTCCATTTGGTCTTGGCTGTTGCTTTCCGAGGTATCTGCTTGTACCTCTATGCTCTTTCCATCGGTATATGACAATCTCGTTTGTGCATTACACCGTCATAGGAACATTTACTTGAATGCTGGAAAGTCTTCGCACGAGCAACGGTGGGTTTTTGTAGGTCGGATACGGTATGGTTGACTTTTTCATCCGGTGACTCTCAAAAATATTTAAGTTTTTTCTGAAAAGCCTTGACAAAGATGTGGTATCTTTGTATTATGTTGACGTGGATGTTTGTGTCAACATTTTACAAGGTTCATGCATCGAAAGATGCAATATATCGCCCGGTTACCGCCGGGCGATATTATTTTACCCTATTTTCCCAGAAATTGCAATACCTGCGAGAAGCTAAAACAAAGCAAAATGCTTACACTTATGAGAATCTGGGGCGTTATCTCAGTAAGGTCCTTGGGACAGATGGGAGATATTTTGTGGCAATACATGAATTATTTAGAATGGAAGTAATGGTAGACAATGAAAAAACATACGCAGAACTTGCAAATCCACAAAAAGTGTGCCATTTACCTGGCGTCAAATACGCTATCCCTTATAAAAAATGCGGCGGACGAGTGCATGTTTCTGTAGGGGCATTGAAGCGTTTACCATTGAATATCCAAAAGAGACTGAAAATCAAGAGAATTACTCCACCAGTTAATGGGCTTCCCGCAGAATGTAAATGTATTTACATTCTGCAAGTCCCTAAGATTACAAGTAGATTTTTTTTCCCTAATACGGTTTGTATTGGTTCGCACGAATTAAAAGGCTATACTCCTTGGGCTGACCCAAGGAAATTTTATATGTTTCCCGAAGAGTTTAGGAAACAAGTACCTGAAGAAAGACGGAAAGATATAGTTTGGGTTGATCCCGGTGAATTGGTTGCTAAGTATGAAAAAAAGAATATAACAAAAGAGAAAAGAATGCGAAATCAAATTTTGAGCAATATTGGTACGCCAACATTGCAAGGTGAATTAAGCATATCACATCAGGAGTTGCCACTTTTATTAGTGCAAAATAATAAGGCATTTCTTTCAGATAGGACAAACACCGACTCAAATTCGGAATTGATTATCGCACTTAGTGCGTGGGTTCATTCAAGGCTGATATTTGTATTTGATGATGCCCTTTCAGAAATTTTTCTCAATGATGTTAGTACTGTCGATATAGTTAGAAGTGAAGTGCTATTGCATTTCCCGTTTAATTCGGCATACATTATTGCGAAGGATACTGACCATTTGCCAATATCGTTTTTTGTAACTCGTTGTGACGATAGTTTTCACCTATATTTGGTTACACCCCAGGGCAAAGAAAAGGGTATAGTATTACCAATGCGCCCTAAGGAAAAAATAGAGGACAGTCTGCATAGAATTGGACACAGCTCGGATTTGGACTGTATCAGAAAAATGTTGCAACTGTGTCTCTGCCTTAGTTGCTCCGAAACGAGTTGTGGTGAGGTGAAAATCGGGGAAAAAGCTACCTCAGGGGATACAAGATCTCTTGAAAGATGTAAAATGAATGCAGAGGACCAGAAACGGGACGCTGAAATATATACAGTCATAGGGTTTCGTGCCAATAAGGTCAAAGGGAGACCGGGCTGCAATAAAGGAACCAAAAGAATTACTCCTTGTCAGCATATACGCAGAGGCCATTGGCATCATGTTTGGGTAGGCTCAAGGAAAAATACCGAATCGCGCCATCTTACAGTCAGATGGTATCCGGAAACGGTAGTTAATTCATCTGACGAAAGACCGCCTATCAAAATTACCGTCGTTCGCAATATTTCGTTATGAATATCGATTGTACCAATATTTAGAGCGGAGCAGATGCTCCGCTCTAAATATTAGTCTCTCGGCTGAGTGAGGCTGACGATTGATATTACCACTGTACTTGATCTTCAGATAGGCAATCCTCCAGAGGAGTGCGAAGGCCCTCTGCAATGATTTCTCTCTGCTTGGAGGTGATGGCTGTGGAGCTATGCATAGCATCGTTCCGGGCCAAAAGGTATAGGCAGTACTGATTCATACTGATACCTTCTTTCTTGGCATTGATGGCCAGCTGCCTATGAAGGCTTTTCGGAAGCCGCAGCTTGAATTGACCTGAGTAATCATCCAGATGGTCAGGCTCAGGGATGTCAATACCTTTGTCCAGAGCGTTGATTAGCCACCTTTCTATGGCCATATCTATGTGTGAGATGGCTGATTCTCTCGTTGCACCGAAGGCTCTGCATCCTGGTAGACTGGGGCAGGCAGCAGCATAACCACCATTTCCATCTGAGTAAACCTCAATGCAGTAGGGGAGGGACATATAGTATTCAATGGTTTTCACATTTCATCCTCCTTTATGAGCCAAGTATAGCATGGTGTCATATATGGTGTCAAGTTTGCTTTTATAAAAACTTAGAGACATTGCAGACTTTCCCATTATGTGTTATACTGCACTTAAGAGATATTTTTGTCACATTTGTTTGCGGAGGTCTATATAAATATATAGGCATGATGATGGTAGATATAGACACGAATAGAAAAACATGATAGAATAGTACGCATAGGTTCTAAAATTGATAAGAATAGGTATATTGGAGATAAAAAATGGACAATATGAACACTATAGTATTGGAACCATTGAAGAATGATGTTGATTTCGATTCCCGGGAATTTGACTGTGGCGAACCTCAGATTAATAAACAAATACAAAATGCTTATTTTCGACATATTCTAAAACAGTTAGATGTGTATTCCATTAAAATAGCAGGATATGTTGTTGGGTATGTAGCAATTTCGGTTAAGAGTATTTCTATCAATTCTGCTGAAGGCGACATTGCAGATTACTTCGATGGAAGCTGTATTGTTGGTGCGGTTAAAGTTGATTTTATAGGAATCGACAAAAAAGTGCAACGGAACGGTATAGGAACGGCTGTAATTGAACTTATTGTTAAAAAAGTTAGGTTAGATGCGAAACATCTTCCAATTAGAATTTTGATGATAGATGCGATAAGCACCAAAACAAGTTGGTACCATGAACGAGGATTTAAACATATGGATGTGGGTTCGGGTATTTCGGCGTTTACAAAGGCTATGTATTTAGATTTAATGGATGAGAAACAAAAAGCCGCAATTGAAGAGTATGTGAAAAATAATTTATAGGAGGGCTCAATATGGACAATATTAACTACATTATCCATCTATCTGGAGAAGATTCAGAGCGCTTTTATTATGATATGACACACGTAGATCAAGAGAATCAAAATAGAATCAATGCATTTTTTCGTGAAATTGATGAGTCGATTTCATTATCTGTTGACGGTGATAGAATATTGGCAGAAGCGGCGCAGATTGATATGAAATCCATTTTGGATTTACTTGAAACCGATACAACATGTAAGGAAAATGTGCGGAAAATATCTGAATCTGTGATGATTGTATTCGAGAAGCATTCATCCGTAAGCAGTTCTACGGATGATAGACTTGTTAATGGAAAAACGACAGTAGATTTGCGAATTAAGAAGCCATCTTATGAGAACCCTTGGATAATGGGTGTGTGTATGCAATCGAATGTAGATTTAGAGAATCGTCTTTTGCTTATTGCTTGATATTAGGAGATGCTGACGATGAGAAGAAGCGAATTTCAGTTTACCAATCCGAATCTTACCCATTTGTATTTTCAAATCAATGATGACTATTCTTCAGATTCAGGCGAAGATAAGGTCAATATGAATATTCAAATTAATGTGCGGGTAAAGCGGGATAGCCGTGCAGACGGTACGGACGCCAATACTGCGATTGTAGAGGTCATTGCCAAGGTGGGTTCCAAAGAGGCAAATTATCCCTTTTACATTGAAGCTACAGAGGAAGCAAAATTTAGATGGAATGAGGAAACTTTAGGAGAAAAAGATGTTAACATATTGCTGAATCAGAATGCTGCAGCATTGCTTTTATCGTACTTACGACCTATTATTTCTAATGTGACCTCATCTTCTCCTTATGGCAGATTTGATTTACCATTTATAAATCTGACATAAAAATAGACCAAGCAACAAAATGAATTGATTTTTCGATTCTTTCAACGTACCCAGAAGTGTGTAATAAGAGATTGGGCACTATAAAACGGCAGCCACCATTTCGGAGGCTGCCGTTTGAATCATTGGAAAGGGAAAACACCGGGGCTATCGGTGGAAGTGTCCCACAAAAAACCTTAGCTTGGTAGTGTCAAGAGTTATGCGCAAATTTACTTTGGTATCTGGTAGAAATCTATTACAGGGGGCGGCTTAACCGCCTCTTGGTTA
>OEQQ01000178.1_pt1 | contig 14735 bp, 14 predicted proteins | sample 1539741 | NCBI WGS metagenome assembly OEQQ01 (sample SAMEA3891876, study PRJEB23780) | metagenome | biome: terrestrial biome; feature: animal house; material: Caecal content | place: Italy | collected 2015-05-05
GATCACAGACTCCAGGATCGCCGCTCGCTTAAAAGGGCCGTACTGCCTGCTGTCACCGCTGAATTCCCGGTTGTCGCCCAAAAGGAAATATTCCCTTTCTCCTAAAACGGAACGGTAGGAGCCGTCTCCAGAAGCTTCCATTCCATCCATAGACGCCGCGATCCCGTTCCCAATCCCGTAAGCATAAGGCTGCCCGTTGATAAGAACCTCGCCATCCTGCGTGATCTCAACTGTATCGCCAGGAGTCCCGGCAACACGCTTGATCAGCAACTCTGAAAGATCCGGGCTGTATGCGATCACAACGTCCCCTTTTTGCGGGGACTTCAGCGCGCGGATGGTATATACTGTCTGCCCATCATGGTATGCAGGTTCCATAGAGTCTCCGATCAGCGGGTGTCTGCCAAACAGGATCAGGATCGCGAACAGGGACACAATGAGGGCGGTCCCTGCTGCCTTCTTTGCTTTCGTCCCCTTCACACCCTTAAGGGCTCCGGTCTTTTCCAATGAACGCCCCTCCTATCTCCAGACTGCTTTTCTGTTCACGCAGGACACATAAATGTGCTCAGCGGTCTGCCTGACCACTTTATATTCTGTCCCCTGTTTGGACTTCCATTTTTCACCAACGATATCAATGCTTCCCCCCTGTGCTTCGATCCGGCTGATCAGTCCATCAAGGTAGCTGAGCATCCCCTCATATTCCTTGATCGAGATATGATTCCTGCAACATGGTTCGCCTTCCGACCTGTTTTCCGGGTAATAGCGGGGGCAGGAATAGAACATATTTGTCTGCTCCCCGTAAAGGATGCGCGATACATTCCCGGATGCCGGGGCATGGGGCATCATCTGCGGCAGGTCACCCCCTTCGTGGTTCGCGCATACCAGGATGATCCGATCCCAAAAGTTTGTCTGCATATAAGTCTCCTTTCGCCGTTTATTTCGGAAATATGTTTTTTTCGAATCATGCGGGGCGTAATTTTTGCTGGGATGGCAGGAAATGCATATTAATCCCTGTAAAGGTTTGTCAGTGATCAAGCAAGGAGGTAGAGAAGATGGATAAGAAAAATGCAGCGACAAAGTGGATGAAACGCGGTTCATGCCGAAATGTGGCAGAATACATCTATGAGAAGACAGGGATGAAGCAGACAGAAATTATGGCTACAGAGAAGACCAGGTATCCCTGCCCCGGCATAAAAGAAGCGGCGGACATGCTGAGGAAAGCAGTCAGCCAGGGAAGGCATATCGAAGTTGTGGCGGATTACGATGCAGACGGCATTGGCAGCGCTGCGCAGATGTACCTGATCCTGACGAAGGCAGGCGCAAAAGGGTTCCGCATCAATATCCCGAAAAGGATGTTGGACGGGTATGGGATCAATAAACGGATCATTTCCGGGATACCGGACGGGTCTCTTGTTATCACAGTTGACAACGGGATTTCCGCAAACGAAGCAATCAGTCTTGCGAAAGCCCGCGGGATGGAAGTGATCGTCCTTGACCATCACATCAGGGGCGGAGAACTCCCACCGGCGGACCTGATCATAGATCCGGAGGATGATCCAAAGGGATGGGGATCCCCGTTTTACTGCGGGGCCGGACTTACGTTTAAGCTGGCAGAATGTCTGTTCCCGGATGATGCGGGCTTCCTGGACGGCCTTTCCTGCTTTGCTGCGATCTCAACGATCGCGGATTCGGTCAACGTTACAAGGGATAACCGCAATATCATCCTCCGTGGGCTCAAGAACCTTAACGCCAGGAGATGTACGGAGGGGCTTGGGGCTATCCTGGACTATGTGGCAGTGCAGAAGAACATGGAGCATATCGGGATCGGGGAGATCGGCTTTAAGATCGCTCCCATATTCAATGCTCCTGGCAGGCTTGAAAATGACGGTGGGATACTGATCCTCAATGCGCTCTTTCAACGTGGGGAGAAAGCAAAAAAATACGCTGAAAAGGTGTATTCGATCAATGAAAAGAGGAAGGATCTCGTCCAGACGCTGAAGGAAAAAGTGGAGTCTGGTGAGATCGGTGAAGGGTTCCTGCGCAAGCGCAATATCATTTTCCTGTATGTCCCTGATTTCCCTGAAGGCCTCTGCGGCATCCTGGCCGGAAGCCTGTGTGAAGATGGGGGACGGCCGGCTTTCGTAATGACAAAAGCCGAAGACGGCTCAATAAAAGGTTCTGCGAGGAGCCAGGATGGAGCGAATGTGTTCAACATCCTGAAGGAAGCCGAAAATTATCTCACCCGCTTTGGGGGACATGAGCAGGCTGCCGGTTTTTCCCTGGATGAGGGGAACCTTTTGGACTCGTATAAAGCGATGGAGGCGGCAGCTCCCGACCCTGGATGCGTTAGTGAGAAGTATTACGATCTTGACGTCCTGCCCATTTCTCTACAGGCTGTCCATTCAGCAATGGGACAGGTCGGGGTATATGGCGTCGGCCTTCCGGAACCGGTTTTGAAGGTGAACGGGCCTGTTGACGACCCAAATGAGATCGGCGAGGATAAGACACACTTGTCGTTTAAAATGTCAGGAGTCCGCTGCATCGGTTTCGGGCTTGCTGAAAAGTACCGGGAGCTTGGGAAACCCACAAGGATGACGGTTTATGGTACGGTTGGGACCAACTGGTACAAAGGCCGGGCTTATGTACAGCTCCATGTAATGGATATCTGTGCTTAACGAGGAGGAAATAAGATGCCGTATCGCGGGAAAGAATACAAAAACAAGGAAAAATTGAGGAAGACCAGGCAGTCTTACAACAGGAAATACTATGATAAGACTGCCGGATATCCAAAACGCCCATGGACAGAAGATGAGATCGAGATGCTGTTTTCAGACAAGTATTCCGACAGGGAACTGTCAAACATCCTCGAACGTTCCATGCAGGCGATCCTCCAAAAACGGTGCAGGGTGAGAAAAGAGAGAAGTATCCCGATCTGAGGCTGCTTAATGCAGCCTCTTTTATCTTGCATAGGCATCCTGCATATTTTCCCTGTAACAACTGATAGCATTCAATAGTGAAGGAGGAAAACAGGAAATGTATGAAAATCTCGCAAAAATATGGAACCTTGCAAACCGGATACTTGCAAATGCCCCTGAGGAAGAGGGTTGTACAGGCTGCGAAAACGAGATATATGCAGATCTGACAAATGCCAGGCAGAGCATTGTATCCCTGTCTGAATCCCAGGGCGGCTGGAATCTTAAGGTACTCCTGCCGTGGATTACAGAAGAATGGTTCCGTGAGGATCTGGAGGATGCCCTCATAGATGCTGGAATCCCTGTAAACAAAAAGAGCGTCCAGCTCATGTTGGAAGAAAGCCGTGGCATTTTCGATGATAAATCCAAAAGGAACGATATGCTGCGGTTGAAGGCGGAGGATCTCTGCAAAGAAGGGAAATTTCATAGATATGAGGAAGATGAGAGTACAGAGGCAGATAAGGAGTCTTCCGGCTTATCCGGTATGTGCAGTACCTCTGCATATGCAAGCCAGAGTGAAAAGATGCTTGACCTGTACAGGCTTTATGACGTGACCCAGGAAATCCTTGAATATGCTCCTGCCGAAGAAGATCTCTTATACCTGGAAAACGAGGTGTTGGCGGATCTGGCAAATCTCAAGCAGAGTCTTAACGGGCTGTTTGAAAAAATTGGCGTGACGCCTGAAGATTGGCTCCCCTGGTACACTGAACAATGGTACAGGGAAGACCTTATATACGTCCTTGGTGAATTGGATATCCCTGCCACAGAATACAACCTTTCCATCATGATAGAAGCATGCTGCGGAACCTTAGATGACAAATCGGATAGGAACGATATGCTGCGGATGAAGGTGGATGATCTTTGCAAAGAAGGGAAATTCGTATCATGCATCAATTTTCCGGATAACCATTAAGGATCCTGAGGACTGATGTGCGGGCAATACAGTATGGAAAAGGAAAGGCAAAATGGCACAGCAATATATTTCAGATGAACTTGGAGCAACAATAACAAACAAATGGGTATTCTCGATCGCCCCAGTTCCTGTGGGAGCGGAATCGCAGTCCCCTTATAACTGCATGAACCACTCAAAAACAGCTATGCAGCTGAGATTGAGCGAAGTCGGCGGCGAACGGGTGGTCTTTAATATGACCTGGCCGCAGTTTGATACCCTGAAGAGGGCTGTAAACAAGGCCCAGGAAAATATCACGATGGAGAAAAACAAAAAAACATCCCCATTCTTCTGGGAACTTTCTGATTCTGCCGGAGACGATAATTTCGTCCGTATCTTTGGTGATCCTGATAATAAAGGGCTGTGCCCGGTCAGGAAGCTTGTGATAAGACGCCAGCCTATGCGCAAGAACAGCGCTACAGGTGAAATGGAGTGGGCCAAATCCCCCTGGTATATTGAGATCGCATCAGGAAAAGGCCGGAAGCTCCAGAACAAGACAGGCGGTTATTATATGGATCCGAAATCATATGTTGAGATCAATAGGGTCCACTGCAACCTGTCTGATGGCAGAATGAAAGAGCATGTTTTCTGGGGCGAGTTCTTTATGGATATCTTTGAGAGTGCTGTAAAAGACAGCGTTCTGAAAGGGTATAACCGGCTTCTTGCCCAGAAAGAGGATTTCAAGAGGAGGGCTTGAACGTGGTTTGCAAGAAGTGTGGGAATTCTGAATTCATTGCTCATCAGGTACTGCGGGCGGATATTGTAGTCGATGGGAACAACAATTTCCTCCGCAACATGGAGTGTGGACTGGATGCGTCCGTGTATGACGCAGGAAAACCGTATGGCCCATATACCTGTACCAGGTGTGGCGAAGAATACGACGAACTGAATTGAATATCGTTGACAGATGAGGGCGGCATTGCTGCCCTTTTTTTTCTGTCCTGGAGAAAAAAAGTCATATTTCCCGGAAAAGAAAGAATGGAGGATATGTATATGAGAATATTGATCATCCTGCTGCTGAGCGCCCTCATGGAGCCACATCTGGCTGTCCCTGTGCATGCGGCTCCCCCGGCACAGACGATGGAATCCGCGGCGGAAGAAACCGTGTCCGGCGCTACCGCGGAGGTGGAAGATGTGGAATCAGAAGAAGCAGAGACAGCTGCCGAAAGCAGGGAGGATAAGGTATCTGAAGAAGATGCCGACGTGGAAAAAGAAAATAGCTCCCCCCACAGGAATCCCATCAGGCAGGATGCCTTAACAGAAGAACAGGCAGAAGAGGGATGGAAACTGGTCGGAGGTTACGCGTTCCCACCGGAAGCGCTTGAAGGGGATGCTGGGATCGCTTTGGGTGGCACGGGCAGCTTCTCAAACGAGACGGCCCTGTCAAATGTGACGATCGACCTGGAAATCCCTGTGGGGCAGACGGAACCTTTTACGTTGTTCTTCATGAACACGGATACGCTCCAGGAATATTACGTTACCCTTTATGCTTCGAATGATTACCAGGATATCTTTAAGCTGCCTGCTGGGGCATATTATTTTACGGGCGGCGGGCCGGAGAATGATTATATGTCCCTTTACACGGTGGCCTCCCCGGAAGCATTTGTCGTTGAACCAGGTGTTGACTTGTACTTAAGGCCTGTGGTGACAAGCAGAGGGGCGTTCGCATCCTCCGATACCAATGACGGATCAGAAGAAACGCAAGAAGAGATAGCAGAAACAGATCCGGTGACCGAAGAACCAGAAGAACAGGAGGATCATGTGCACTGGGCATATTACCTGGCAGGCGCTGCGATCCTTATCTGTATTGGCGTACTGCTGAGTGTAGCGGCATTGAAATATGATAAAGCAAGGAAAGAAAGGATGTGAAAAAATGGCTTATGAAGTCCCACAGAAAGAATTCAGAAAATTCCTTTGCCGTGCAGCGGCAGCGGCAGAGGATTCCCTGCCGCCGTATTTCCCAAGCGTAGAAGAAGTGGATCTGTTGGTGGACGATCCGGCTTTCGCAAGTTCGGATTCCTTTAAAAAGGACATCCTGTTTTATTTTGCTGCATCTATGATATATGGCTTCTATCGTGATAGTCAATGGCACGATGAGAACCCCGGATGCAGGGAGCCTCTTTACCCAAACTATGCGAAATACCTTTTTGTCCCATGTAAAGGGGAAGGCTGCCTGGAGCCGCATATCGGGATTTGGGAAGAAAATACCTCCCAGTGGGAAAAAGAGGATAGACAGTCCGCCTTCGAATATATACAGGGGATTCTCCTTGATGGTGAGGTTTTCCATTTTTCGTCCCAGGAAGGAATGGAGGGTTAAGTAAGGTGAAAAAATTGTTCATTACAGAAAAACCAAGTGTAGCAATGGAATTTGCCCATGCCATAGGGTCTGGCGGGAAAAGGATGGATGGCTATTTTGAGGACGATAATTATGTCATTACATGGTGTCTGGGGCATCTTGTCACGATGTCCTATCCGGACAAGTATGATCCCGATATGCAGGAATGGTCGATGGATACGCTTCCTTTCATCCCTGCCCATTACAGGTACGAGGTGATCCCTGAGAGCAAGAAGCAATATGATACCGTCGCAAAATTGCTGAACAGGCCGGATATCGGCGCTATTTATTATGCGGGTGATTCCGGAAGGGAAGGAGAATACATCCAGAGGCTGGTGCGCCAGATGGCTGGTAGGAACATGGGCGCAAAGGAATTCAGGGTATGGATCGATTCGCAGACCAATGAGGAGATCCGAAGGGGGATCCGGGAAGCTGCCCCTTTGTCAAAATACGATGCTTTATCCGAATCGGCGTATGCAAGGGCGATCGAAGATTACTGCATAGGCATCAATTATTCCAGAGTGCTGACCGTTGCGCTGGGCCGGGATGTGGGTGCTGCGGCAGGGCAGCAGCGGGCCACCCTTTCTGTGGGAAGGGTCATGAGCTGTGTGCTGGGCATGGTCGTCAAAAGAGAACGGGAGATACGGGAAAATATAAAGATCCCATATTTCCCGGTCACCGCAACAATAGGCGATGGGATCGAGTTCCGCTTCAGGCCGGGGAAAGGATCATCCTATTATGGGGAAGAAGACCTTTACAACCGGAAAGGATTCCTTGAAAGGAAAAAAGCTGAACAGTTTGTGGGCGAGATGGAAACCAGCCCTCTCCTTGAGAAGGCAGATCCGTCTGTAGTAAAGAAACATGCCCCTCTTTTGTTCAACCTGGCTGAACTCCAGGCATTTTGTACCAAGAATTACCATATAAGCCCCGACAAGACGCTGCAGATAGCTCAGTCCCTGTATGAAAAGAAACTTACCACTTATCCGCGTACCGACGCAAGGGTACTCACTACCGCGATGTGTAAGGTCATCCATGTAAATATTCTTGGGCTTTCTTCTATCGAGGAACTTTCTTCATCGGTCGCTTTTATCAGGGAGCAGGGGGCGTGGAAGGATCTTGAAAAGACCAGATATGTGGATGATTCTGCTGTTACGGATCATTACGCGATCATCCCGACAGGAAAGACACAGGCATATGCAGGACTGGATGGGTTGGAAAGGCAGGTCTATCTTGCTATATGCAGGCGTTTCCTGAGTATTTTCTACCCGCCGGCTGAATTTTACCATGTGGAGGCGCTGCTCACCTCCAAGGGGGAATCCTTTCATACGTCGGCAGAATACCTTCTTTCGCCAGGCTGGCTCATTGCTGCCGGTACCAAGCCGGAAAGCAACGTGGACGGCAATACAGGAGGGAAGGAAAAAGCACTCCTGCTCAGGCAGTTAAGCGTTGGACAAAGGTATCTCGCCAGATATGACGTCAGGCAGGAAGTCACTAAGCCCCCCAGGAGATATACGACCGGTTCCATGGTGCTTGCGATGGAGAATGCGGGAAAGCTGATCGAGGATGAGGAACTGCGGGAACAGATCAAAAGAAGCGGGATTGGAACAAGCGCGACAAGGGCGGATACGATAAAGAAGCTCATCAGCATAAAGTACCTGCAATGCAGCAAGGAACAGGTTCTTTCACCCACGCTCCTCGGCGAAGCTGTCTTTGAAGCCCTGGATATCTGCGTCCCGTCCCTTCTTTCGCCGGAAATGACTGCCAGCTGGGAGAAGGGGCTTCAGGGGATAAGCGATGGGCATATCAGCCGGGAACAGTACCTGGAGAAACTGTATAAGAGCGTCATCCATACAGTCAGCGCCGCCAAAACCTACGGGAGCTCCCCCGAAGTAAAGACATCGCTCAGGGAAAGAATGGAAAGGGTATATCCATTCCATGGGAAGGGGAAGGCGCCTGCAGCAGAAACTTATGTGTGCCCTTTATGCAGGAAAGAGGTCAGGAAGGGCAAAGGAGGTTTCTATTGTACAGGGCGTCCGGAAGGGTGTGAGTTTTTCCTTTGGGAAAGCTGGTGCCAAAAGAGATTATCGGACGCTAACGTAAAAGCCCTGCTTTCCGGAAAGAAAACTGCATTGATAAAGGGCTTCAAATCCAAGGCAGGCACAGCATTCTCTGCGCGCCTTCAGATCAAGGATGGCAGAATTGTCCCTGAATTTGAAAAGGGTGGTAAAAAATGATCGATTACTATACAAAACTCAAAGTGGATCACAGCATGCTGACTGATGCAGTGTTCGAAGAGATTGTGTCTGCGGGGAGGGAGCTGATCCTGAAGACCCCTCTCCAATGTAAGGACGGTACAGAAATATTTCCTCTGACCGATCTCACTGATGAAAATATGATATCAATTACCGACAAAGCGCAGTCCATTAAGATCCTGCGGTTCGAGATAAGGTATGGGGATGCCATATCGGCACAGCATGTTTGGACATTGGACAGGCAGCGCGGGGAATTGACGGCATATGCTGATATGGAACTTCCGCCTGATGTGATGACACTTCCAAACTTCCATGGAAACAGGCTATTTGGACGGCTTTCTTCCATGGGATGCGTCCTGCCTGATAACGGCTGCCCTGTATCAGGCAAGCCGGTCGGGATCACCTTCAGTACCAGGGAGACCGCGATAGACCTGATCATGCGTGAGGATCATTATTCGCTGCCGGTCATATACCTGTCCGTATCAAAGGATTACAGATACCTCCTTGATCCTTTTGTGCTTACGTCAGCCTATGAGGGGATCGCGCATGTGATGTATGAGGTCTGTGACAGCATATCCAGCAATTTGAAATATGATACATATGGGAAAAACCCATACAGGGGAACGATAGGGGTATTCCTCCCAAAAAACAGGCGGATTCTTTACCTTTCGCCTGGGAAATATACGCCGGAGCAGGCTGAAAGAAAACTGGGTTACGCGATCCGCGATTATATGCAGGGGATCCGGATCCCTGAGGAAATAAGCCACCTGGCGGTGGAGAATGGGAACCTGGTAGAGGAAAAGAAGATTCTTGAATCCAGAAGCGCACAAGTTTTGAAAGAGAATCAGGAAATATACGAGGTTTTTGACGCTGAACTGGAGGATTCTGAAGACAGGATCAGGAAACTGGAAAAGCGGATATCACAGCTTGAGAGGGAAAACGGGATACTAAAGACACATCTGTCAACTGTTCAATGTCCGGCGCTCCTGCGGTATGGGACGGATCCTGAAAGGGAGTGTTATCCTGGCGAGTACCGCAATATCGCCCTAGATATCCTGTCCGATTCGCTGGATGCCTGCGTAAAAGGCGGGCGCAGGGAGCAGGTCGTCCGGGATATCCTGGATGCCAACGGGTATGATGGGGAGCAAAGAAAACTGAAGGAGGGGATCAAGTCGTTGTTTCGGAAAAACAGCTCTTTTGACACGTCGTTGGCAATGGGGCTTCGGCAGTATGGGTTCTCAGTGCAAAGGGATGGATGCCATATCATTTTGAGATATCACGATTGCCCGCAGTCCGTGGCGATCGCTAAGACGCCTTCCGACAACAGGAGTATGATGAATTTGGCACATAATATAATCCGGAATTTCCTATGATTTTTTGTGGTCGCATGAGATATAATCCCTTTCCAGAAGGGTTTTCTGGAAATTTTGGAAAATTGAGCATTTCGTATCCCGGAATCTTTCATATTTCCGCAGGAAAGGAGGTAGGACGCCTACTGGCGCTTTTGCCCGGAAGCCCAGGAAACAAACACGTCCTAAAGAACCAATGTCGAAAATCGAGAAGAACAAAGTAAAAGTCCTTTCAATCATGACTGCAACGGCCGTAAGCCTTTGTGCGGCACAGTATGCCCCAAATGCCGCGTATGGGCAACCGTCAGGCATAATCGATGAATCTGTCAATACCGGCGAAGACGGCGCAGTCCAGGATACGAACGATCCAGGCGGAGCAGGCCAGGAAGTGGAAGCAGGGGATTTCGGTTCGGATTCCTTTATCTCCACACAGGATGGACAGGCGGGATCAGATGACGCAACTGAAGGAAATGGCAGTAACGGCGGGGATGCGTCCAGCCAACCTGCATCAGGTAGCAGCAATACGGATTCCACAGAGGCGGTGGATGGAGCAGATCTGACAGATCCAGCAGATGAAGGGACAGCATCCGAAGAAATCAGTGTTGATTTATCAAGTCTGACCTCGTCCAATGACCAGGGAAAACAGGGGAGCGGGAGTTCTTCATATGATATCAATGACACTCTGCCGGAAGATATCATTGATAGGGCTGCGGATAAGATGAATGAATCTCTTTCGAATTTCCAGTCAGACGTCACATTCGTATTTCCCCAAAATGTACTGAACGGCGTCATTCTGACAGATACAGAGAAAGAAGAATATTCAGCGTATACAGATGCCACGGCAGATGAGGACAGCCTTAAAGTTATCAAACTCTCTATCCAGATCCTCCGAAAGGCGGCGGAGCATACGGGAGATCCCATGGAAGGGGATATGCTGTTTGTAAACTTCCATTCTGCGGCTGCAAGGTATTATGAGGATAATGGTTCATATGCACTGGGGCTGTCTGGGATCAGGTACCTTATGTTGGAAAATGATTTTGACAGCCTTGAGGATATTTCCTCTGATTGCTTCAGTGGATTGGGCTCCTCAGCGTCGGATTATGAAAAGGTTAAGACCGCTTATGATTATTTATATGGGAATGTGTCCTATTCAGTAAACGGTACCGCGAGCGCCGCCGGGGCGAAGGATGGCCGTTTGTCTTCGCAGGGGTACGCTTCGCTGCTCTATTACCTTCTCAATGATGTTGGAGTAGATGCCAGGATCATAACCGGGGAAGGGAAGGCGTGGGTCATCGCAAAGGTCAACGGGGCTTATTATAACCTTGACCCTGCTTCTGATGCGGGAGCAAGGAATGAAGAGTCATACGCCTGTTTTCTGAAGGGTTCCAGGGCCTTTTCTTCCAGTCATAAGCCTGACGCGATCTATACGACAGACATCTTCCAGGCTGGTTATCCAGTCAGTGAAACGGATTATGTGCTGTCATCCGTATCCCTGGATATGTCCTCCTGCCGCCTTGCTGTCGGGCAGACCATTTCCCTTGAAGCTACCAGCAGCAGCGGCGGTGAAGTGCGGTTTTCTTCTTCTGATACAGAGGTCGCTACCGTTTCCCAGTCTGGGACGGTCACTGCTGTAAAGAGCGGGCAGGCCGTGATCACTGCTACTGATGGAGAGGGAGCTGCCTCATGTACCGTTTATGTTACGGAAGAATATACCCTTACGGTAGAAGCAGAAGACGGGATTACGGAATATGTTAGCGGGGCAGGGGATTACCTGGAGGGTGAAATTGTTACGATCACAGCGATCCCGCAGACGAAGGATGGATACCGTTTTGTTTCATGGAATCTTCCGTCAGGCATCCAGATCCTCGACGGCGGGACGGTAAATGACGCCAGGCTCAGTTTTTATATGCCGGACAATGATGTCTCTGCAACCGCTGTATATGAGAAGATAGGGGCTGAAAAGATCGTCCTGGATCAGGCTTCACTGGAAATGAAACGAGGAGAGAAACAGCAGCTTTCCTGGTCAGTAGAGCCTTCTGACGCATACCTGGAGGACGTCACCTTTACCAGCAGTGACAGGACAGTGGCAACCGTGGACAGGGATGGCGTCATCACAGCCGTATCAAGGGGTACGGCCACCATTACTGTAAAATGCGGGAACCTTACGGCAGACTGTGATGTTACGGTGATAGGCGAAGAATACGAAATCAGGGTTGTGGGACGTAACTCATCCGGTGTGCTTACCACACAAAAAAAGACGGTCACCGCAGGAGAATCCATTACGATCAGCGTACCGGATGTGGAAAAGTATGGGTACCGTTTTACAGGATGGGATCCTTCGGTAACGGTGACATTTGACAGCGGCTATAGGGCTGATGATATCAAGGTTTCTTTCACGATGCCGGACAGTAACCTGACGATGACGGCGCAGTATGAGGAGATCAAAGTAGAATCGGTTTCCCTTAACACAAAGAGCGTTACTCTTGCGGCAGGAAAAGAATACAAGCTCAGCTCGCATGTGAAAATTTCACCTTCCAATGCGTTGGATGATGAGATCACTTATAAGAGTTCTGACGAAACCGTAGCCAAAGTAAGTGAATCCGGGACCATTACTGCTGTGAGCGCAGGCACAGCTACGATAACCGTAACCTGCGGAGGGAAAAGTGCGGAATTCAAAGTTACTGTTCCCAAACTGGGAACAACCACCACAACAGAATACAGCTTCACGAAAGCCATTTGCCAATCAACCGGCGGATGGCTTTTTTGCCGCTCCCGGATATGGAAATTTTACTTCCGCTTACGTCTGGCCTTGCGGTTGGGCGGGATGGGGCTGGCCTTTCCTCTCATATTGTTGGGGCTTTTGAGCTGCTTGGACAGGCTCAGTATCCGCAGGAACGCCGAGAAGTCCTCCGAGGAAATCTTCTCAAAGGGTATCTGCAACTTATCGCAGAACTCGTGGATCAGCATTTCTGTATCGCTGCCCTGCCCTATGGCCTGCTCAAATTTTTCCTTCACATCATCCAGCGTGGGCTGCGGGTCGGCGGTGGTCTTGTCCTTGCGGTGTGCTTCCCGGATGTCCCGGACGATGCTGTCCAGATCATCGTGCATGACGTGGCTGTAAAAATCGCTTTCCTGCACCTGCCCCAGTTCCAGCGTCCGCATATAGAGGTCATCTTCTCCGGGCGCATACTTGCTCATGACGGTCTGCCGGGTGGCCTCCAACACCAGATTCATCTGCTCCACCCGCATATTGGCGATCTGGTCGATGCAGATTTCCATATCTATCATCAGCCGCCGGAAATTCGGGTGGGTAGCCAGTTCGCAGAGAAGCCGGTTGTTGATTTTGCCGCTGCTCAAAAGTTCCACCATATCATCACTCAGATGCAGAGATTGAAGTTCTGTGTTTGGGTGATTTTTATTTTCCGTCAGCCCCATCAGATAGTCGGTGGACACGCCGTAAAAGTCCGCCAGCGTTGCAATCGCAAACGGGCTGATGTCCTTGTAGTCATCGGTTTCGTATTTTCCCAGCGCGGATTTAGACAGGCCGGTCTGCTCCGCCAGTTGTTCCAGCGTCAGGTGCTTGTCCACCACCCGCAGGTCTTTGAGCCGCTCCGGGATTGTCAGCTTTGCGTACATCCAAAGCCCCCTCTCTCGTTATCGTTTTTCAGTGATTACACCCATTATAGCACGATTCCATAAGCGTGGAAATATGCGGATTTCAAGCGTTTTTCCGACGTTTTGGATATACGGGAAAGGGCCTCTTTTTTCGGTAAACTGGTTCTTGCAGACAGGCACAGAACCTTGAAAATCGAATGACCGGCTGCAAGGGGTATGGCCTCCGGGGAAGTGACGCCAGGACAGAAATCGAGCGCACCAAAGAGGCCGATACGCCGGGAGAAATTCCGGGCAGGAGCGGCTTGCAGGCAGACCGGCGGACAGGAAACAAGTTTATCATGCGGGGCGTATGGCTCCGCAGCAAAGAAATGGAGGAAATCATTATGACACTGAGTATGAAAGAAAAGAAGATTCTCTACGCTTACGGCTGTCCCAGCCACCACAATACGGTGACACGGCTGAAATGGCTGACGGCCCTGACGGTTGACCCGGAGGCCAAACGCCGGATGCTGGGGCTGGCCCGGAAGGTGGAGACGGAGGTGGATGAAAGCTGGTACGAGGATTTTTACCACCATCTGCGGATGGAGATGGACGAGTACCGCCGTCTCAAGCGCAGCCTGCGTGTGCTGAAATCTTACACTGATTATGAGGAGGATCTGTATGAGGAAGCTGTCTAAGTATGAGAAAGAAACCATCATCAACTGGAACGAGGCGGAGAACCTTGCCAGCATCTACACCTTCAACGCCAGCTTGAAGCGCAGGCTGGCTGATTTCAGCCGGAAGTACCCGCTGCTGTGCCGGTTGGAGCGCAGCACGCCGGAGGGCAGCGTGACCTATGTGCTGGACAAGTCCCGGCTGTCGATCCGGCTGGTGCCGCCGTACAGCGAGGAACGGAAAGCCGCCGCAAGGGAGTACGCAAAGGAGCATGGCTTTCAGGTGGTGGGAGCGGAAGAAAAAATCGCTTGAAATCGGGGCGATTACGGTCAAAATGCCGGGTCTGCACCCGCTGTTTTGACCGGCAATCCCCGCAGGCGTATTCCGTATCCATTCCCCGCCTATGGGCGCAAATGTGCGGATACGGAGCCGGTGAAACTGGCAAACACCGCTTCTGCGGTGGAAGCCAGCTTCGCCGGTGCGGGAGTACAGAGGGCAGCCAGCCCTTTGTGCCGGGGTGCAGGGGCGGCAGCGCACTGCTGGGGTCAAGGGGCAACGCCCATTGGCGGGTTGAGGGCAGCCGCCCCATCGGGTCAAGGGTGAAACGCCTTG
>OEQQ01000179.1_pt1 | contig 14648 bp, 15 predicted proteins | sample 1539741 | NCBI WGS metagenome assembly OEQQ01 (sample SAMEA3891876, study PRJEB23780) | metagenome | biome: terrestrial biome; feature: animal house; material: Caecal content | place: Italy | collected 2015-05-05
CTTTCCACATGGGTTCGTACTTTGGGAAAGTGCCTGCTGTAGAATCCCTCAGTCACGGCTGCGCCGTGCCAGCTCCCTTTAGCAAGGGAGCCTTTTTGTGCCCGGTATCGGCGGCACGCCGCCCCTTTGGTGCCAAAAGGAGCCTGTTGCAAATTTATGCAACAGGCTCTTTTTTCACAAAGTGGTGAAGGGGCGGTACAGCTTTTCCAGGAGCTTTCGCCCCGGCTGGAACAGGAGCAGGGCAATGAGGAAGTTTCCTGCCCCGTGCATCAGGTCGAAGGGAATCCCCGACAGCCACCAGGTGAGGGCAAAGGCTGGGCCCCCTGTGAACAGGTACACCGGGGCACACAGGGCCCCAAACAGCAGGCCGAAGCCGCCGCTGACCACCGCCCACAGAAGGGGGCTGTCCTGCTTCCGAAGAAGGAGGGCAATGAGGGCCAGCACCGTCCACACATACAGGTAGTTGATGCTCCAGAGATGGAAGCCAAACACCAGATACTCCATTACCACATATACATAGATGGGGTACAGGCATTTACGGCGGAAGGTCACGGCAAAGAGCATGACCATAAGGCTCACCGGCTCAATATTGGGCAGGGGACTCATTACCAGTTTGGCGGCAAAGGTCAGAGCACCCAGGATGCCGAAAAGAGCCACCTGTCTGGGGGTGGGACGGCGCTTATCCAAGGGTATACACCAGCTTATAGACGGCACCGTCGGTGATGGGGGCCAGATCCACGCTGGTGGTGGCGTATTCCTCTCCCACATAGAAGGCCCAGTAGGCCCCGTTTTCCTCCCAGCTGGCGGTCTCTCCGTCCACGGTTTCAATATAAAGGCCGAACTCTCCCGGCGTGCCGGAGATGAGACCTGCCTCCTGGAGTACCTCACCCAGATAGGCTTTATCGGTGCTGTAGCTGAATTCCTGGGATTTGCCGTCGCTGTGGACTACGGTGACGGTGATGGTTTTGCTCCCTGTCCAGTCCTGGACTGTGGGACGGGTAGCAAAGTAGACGGCTGCCATTACCCCGGCTACCACCAAAAGAGCAATCGCCGCCAGAAGCACTTTCTTGTTTTTCATAGCATTTTACCTCCTGTCCCCCGACAGCGGGGGATTTGCCCTTATTTTAGAAATTTCCGCCCGGTTTGTCAAGGGAATAGGGGGATTTTGTAAAATGTCAGGAAAGCATTGACAGAGGCGGCCGGATATGGTATGCTGGCAAAAACAAAAAGGAGGCTTTTTGGATGGTTCTGGAAATGAAAGACATCAACAAATCCTTCGGAGCCAAGGAGGTTCTCAAGGGGGTTTCCTTCCGGGCGGAGGGAGGCAGCGCCTTCGGCCTGCTGGGTCGAAACGGCGCCGGCAAGACTACCTCCATTCGGATTCTTATGGATGTGTTTCCTGCCGACTCAGGTCAGGTGCTGCTGGATGGAAAACCGGTGGACTACTCCAAAATCGGCCTGGGGTATCTTCCTGAGGAGCGGGGTCTTTACCCCAAAAAGCCCATCGGGGAGCAGCTTGTGTACCTGGCCAGGCTCAAGGGTATGGGCAAAAAGGCGGCAGAGCAGGCGGTGGATTTCTGGCTGAAGCGGCTGGGGATGGAGGAGCACAAGAATAAGCGGCTGGACACATTGTCCAAGGGCAACCAGCAGAAGATTCAGCTCATCACGGCCCTGGCTCACGACCCGGAAATCATCGTTCTGGATGAGCCCTTCTCCGGCCTGGACCCGGTGAACGCCCAGCTTCTCAAAGATGTGGTGAAGGAGCAGATTGGAAAGGGGAAGATCGTCCTCTTTTCCAGCCACCAGATGAACTATATTGAGGAATTCTGCGACAGCATCGCCATTTTGCACCAGGGGGAAGTGGTGCTCTCCGGGAATCTGCGGGACATCAAGCGCAGCTTCCCCAGAGACCGGCTGGTGGTGCGCACCCAGTCCCCGGAGAAGATTCAGGCGGCCTTCCCCTGCACCCAGGGGGAAAAGGGAGAGCTGATTCTCCTGCTGAAGGCCCCGGAGGAAAAGCAGGCGGTGATGCAGCGGCTCACCCGGGACTTTGACATCGACGGGGTGGAGGTCTTTGAGCCCTCCCTGAACGATATTTTCGTGGCATACACAAAGGAGGGTCAGGCATGAGACAGTTTGGCATGATTTTCTCCCATGAGCTGAGAACCTACCTGAAAAACAAGGTGTTCGTGGGCATTACCCTGGTTCTGGTGCTGGTCATGGCGGTGGTCATGTTCTTCCCCAGAATTTCCGGGCTGTTTGCATCCCAGTCCACGCCGGAGCCGGGGATCTCCCAGGGGGGAGAGGCTGAGGACTTGCCGGTGATGTACTTAGGGGGCGTGGGAGGCAATGAGGCGGTGGAGATTTTCACCGCAGGCTTCCCCGGCTACCGGGTAGAGCCGGTGGAGGGGGATGGAGAGTCCATTGCCCAGCTGGTGCAGGAAGGTGAAGGGGAGTGCGGCTTCTACCTGCCTTCGGAGACGGAGTATGTCTACTACGCCCAGGATGTATCCCTCCATGACACCAACGCCCAGACCGCTGAGGCCCTCCTCAGGCAGGTTTATCAGCTGAAGCGGATGGTGGAAGGGGGCATGACCCCGGAAACCGCCCTGGAGGCACTGCAGGTGCAGGTTTCCGGTGAGGTGGTGAGCCTGGGCTCTGACCAGACCCGGACCTTCTGGTATACCTATGTGATGATTTTCGCTTTGTATATGGCCATTCTTCTTTACGGGCAGATGGTTGCCACCAATGTGGCTACGGAGAAAAGCTCCCGGGCCATGGAGGTGCTCATCACCAGCGCCAAGCCTACCAGCATGATGTTCGGAAAGGTTCTGGCCTCCTGCGTGGCAGGGCTTCTGCAGCTGGTGGTGATTTTCGGCGCTGCTCTGGTGTTCTATAACCTGAACAGCAGCTACTGGGGGGATTCTCCCATGATTGCCATGCTCTTTGACATTCCGGTGTCTTTGCTTCTTTACATGGTGGTGTTCTTCGTCCTGGGCTTCCTCATCTATGCCTTCCTGTTCGGCGCCGTGGGCTCCACCGCCAACAAGCTGGAGGACATCAACACCTCTGTCATGCCCATCTCCATGCTGTTTGTGATTGCCTTTGTGGTGGTGATGGGCTCCATGGGCTCCGGGAATGTGGATACCCTGATTATGCAGGTGCTGTCCTACGTGCCCTTTACCTCTCCCATGGCCATGTTCACCCGGATTGCCATGAGCACCGTCCCCTGGTATCAGATTGCCCTGTCCGTTGCCATTCTGGCAGCCTCCGTGGTGGGGGTGGGCATCCTCTCCGCCAAAATCTACCGGGTGGGGGTACTGATGTACGGCAAGCCCCCCAAGATTACCGACTTGCTCAAATCCCTGAAAAACGCCTGACCCATATAATAAGTCCGCTCTCCGGCAAAGGAGAGCGGATTTTTTGACAGACGGGAATCTCCTGCGAATTGTTACTGTCCCTCCAAAGCCCGGGATCGTTCTATGTGCGATACCGGGCTTTTTCATGCTTTCAATCGACAGCGTGGGAAAGAAGAGCCCCGAAAAGAACAAACCCAAACGGGGGCGGGGACTAAAATTTCGCACCCCGAGCCAAAGCGAAGGGTCAATCTTCCGATGGTTCCACCCGGGGGATTCTTAAGGGGGGAACAATTCGAGCGGGAGCGAGTTGTTCCCCCCTTAAGCCGGCTTCTTTGCATACTTTCTTGCCGGAGCAAGAAAGTATGGCCCCGCTGGCAAGCGCTTGCAGAAAGCCGATTGAACAACAGGCAAAAAGGTTCTAACCGGGTGACGATGACCTCCGGCAAGTACCACCCCATCCGCAAACCGTCAGCTTGCCGCCCGCAGGCTCCCTCAGTCACCTGCGGTGACAGCTCCCTCCCGGAGGGAGCTATGGGCTTCTGCCTTTTCACATGGGCTTGTGCTTATGGGAAAGTGCCAACTGTGAATCCCTCAGTCACGGCTGCGCCGTGCCAGCTCCCTTTCGCAAGGGAGCCTTTGGGTGGGGTATCGTTAGCTTGCAGAAGGTTCCTCAAATATCTCCCGCCCCTGGGGAGCTATGGGCGTTTTTTCCGGGGTTATATGGGGAAATTCAGGAAAAGTGTCTGGGTTTTGGCTGAATGAAAAAGCGAGGAAGAATCCCCGCTTATGGGAATCTTCCTCGCTTTTGTTTCCTTATTGGCTTATTGCTCCTTGATGGTTTCCGTCAGGCCGGTTGCCAGGGCGGCCAGGCCCTGCATCTGGCTGGGAATGATGATCTTGGTGGCCTTGCCGTCTGCCACCTTTTCCATGGCCTCGATGCCCTTGAGCTTGATGACCTGCTCCGAGGGGGCGTTCTGGTTCAGCATGGCCAGGGAATCGGCCAGAGCCTGCTGCACGGTGCGGATGGCCTGGGCCTCGCCGTCGGCCTTCAGGATGGCGGACTGCTTCTCAGCCTCGGCCCGGAGAATGGCGGCCTGCTTCTCGGCGTCAGCCCGGAGCACGGCGGCCTCCCGCTCGCCTTCGGCGATGAGGATGGCGGACTTCTTCTGGCCTTCGGCCTGGGTGATGGCCTGGCGGCGGTCCCGCTCAGCCTTCATCTGCTTCTCCATGGAGCTCTGGATGTCCTGGGGCGGCAGGATGTTCTTCACTTCCACCCGGTTCACCTTGATGCCCCAGGGGTCGGTGACCTCGTCCAGGATGGAGCGCATCCGGGTGTTGATCACGTCCCGGGAGGTGAGGGTCTGGTCCAGCTCCAGGTCGCCGATGATGTTCCGCAGGGTGGTGGCGGTGAGGGTCTCCATGGCGGTCATGGGCTGCTCCACGCCGTAGCAGTACAGCTTGGGGTCGGTAATCTGGAAGTACACCACCGTGTCAATCTGCATGGTGACGTTATCCTTGGTGATTACCGGCTGGGGGGGATAGTCCAATACCTGCTCTTTCAGGTTGACTCGCCGGGCAATCCGGTCGATGAAGGGAATCTTCACGTGCAGACCTACGCCCCACACCGCCTGGAAGGCGCCCAGCCGCTCAATGACCATGGCCTTGGACTGCTGAACTACCACAATGTTGGAAATAATCAGAATAAAGAGGATAACCAACACGATGCCGATAATGATAAATTCCATAATCCGTTCTCCTTTCTAATACGGAAGCTCTGAATAAATTGGCAAGAGCTGGCAGCGTGAGATTTTTCGTCAGACAAAAGAATGGAAAACAGGGGAATACTGTATGTATTTCCTGTTTTTCATTCTGCGTGGATGGCGAAAAAGATAAGCTTTCCAGCCGCAGACGATTTATTCAGAGTTTCACTAATAACCCAATCAGGACTGGGGAACCTGCTCCCGGACAGGGGACACAAAGGCCTTCACGCCTTCAATCCGGTCTACCTGCACCAGGGTGCCCGTGGGGATTGGCTGGTCATCGGAGCTTCTGGCCGTCCAGGCTACGCCCCCCAGCTTTACCTGCCCCTGTCCACGGACATTGTCAATGGCCTCGGAAACCAACCCCTTGGTACCGGGCAGGGCATTGACGTTGGTGGAGGTAATCCGGGGATTCACGAACTTCTTGGACAGCGGCCGCAAAAGCCCCAGGGACACAGCGGAAACCAGGAAGAACACCACAAATTGCAGCCAGACTTCCCCGCCCAGAAGGCTTGTAACCAGCGCCGCCAGAGAGCCCAGGACGAACCACAGCGATACCATGGCAGCGGTCGCCCCTTCTGCCACCAGGAACACCAGCATCAGCACCAGCCAGACAATATTCCATGTCATCATAACCCCTCCTTCCATAGGAATCTACGCTTAGCATAGCAAATTCCCCACCGGAATGAATGAACAAAATGTGAACATATGGACATCTGGTTTTTGGTTGAAAATACATGGTTTTCATGGTATAATACTCTTTGCGAAGTACATTAAGGGAGGTTGCCATGACACAGGAAGAAAAATACAGACAGATGACCCAACCCCCGGTGGAAGGGCTGATTGCCAGACTGGCGGCGCCCTGCATTGTGAGTATGCTGGTGTCCTCCTTCTACAACATGGCAGACACCTATTTTGTGGGTATGCTCAACGACACTGCAGCCACCGGTGCTGTGGGTGTAATCTTTTCCATGATGGCAGTGATTCAGGCCATCGGCTTCTTCTTCGGTCACGGCAGCGGCAACTATATCTCCCGGTGCCTGGGGCGCAGGGATGTGGCGGAGGCCTCCGCCATGGCCTCCACGGGCTTTTTCTATGCCCTTACCGCCGGCGTGATTCTTTGCATTGTGGGGCAGATTTTTTTAGAGCCCATCGCCTGGGGCTTAGGCTCCACCCCCACCATCTTGCCCCACTCCAAGGCCTATCTCCAGGTGATTCTCCTGGGGGCTCCCTGGATGATTGGCTCCTTTGTTCTCAACAACCAGCTGCGCTTTCAGGGCAGCGCCGCCTATGCCATGATTGGCATTACCTCCGGCGCCGTGCTGAACATCGCTCTGGACCCGCTGCTGATTTTCGTGTTCCACATGGGGGTGGCAGGAGCCGGCTGGGCCACCATCATCAGCCAGTTTGTGAGCTTTCTCATTCTGCTGGCAGGCTCCTATCGGGGGAGCAACATCCCCATCCGCTTTTCCAATGTGAAATTCCGGCTGTGGTATTTAAGCAATATTGTAAGAGGCGGCCTTCCCTCTTTGGCCCGGCAGGGTCTGGCGTCTGTTTCCGGCATCGCCCTGAACTGGACCGCCGGTGTCTACGGAGACGCCGCCATCGCCGCCATGGGCGTTGTCCAGCGGATTACCAACTTCGGCCAGTCCGCCATGATTGGCTTCGGTCAGGGCTTCCAGCCCTTCTGCGGCTTCAACTACGGCGCCCGGAAGTACGCCCGGGTGAAAAAGGGTTTCTGGTTCTGCGTCCGGGTGTCCTTTGTGTTCCTGGTGCTGGTGTGCATCGCCGGGTGGATTTTTGCGGAGCCTCTGGTCACCTGCTTCCGGAATGACCCGGATGTGATTGTTTTCGGCGCCATGGCTCTGCGGCTGCAATGCCTGACCTTCTGGATTCAGAGCTTTGTGGTGATGAGCAACATGATGGATCAGGTGATGGGCAGGACTGTGCCTGCCACCTTCCTGGCTATGGCCCGGCAGGGTGTGTTCTTTATCCCGGCGGTGCTGCTGCTGCCCCTGTTCCTGAATGCCCTGGGGGTTCAGCTGGCTCAGCCGGTGGCGGATGTGCTGACCCTTGCCAGCGCCATTCCCATTCAGAAAAAGGTGCTGTCCTCTCTGCCTGACGAGGACGTGCCGGATGTTACGGAGGAAATATGCACAAGTACCTGACAGTGTTTTTGGTTGCCATGGTTCCCGTGGCGGAGCTGCGGCTGGCGGTGCCTATGGCTATCGGCATGGGGATTGACCAATTCCTGGCCATCGCCATCTGCGTGGCGGGCAATATCGTGCCCGTGCCCTTTATCTATCTTTTTGCCCGGCGGTTTCTCCACTGGGGGGCAAAGCAGCGGTATATCGGAAAGCTCTGCACCGTGATTCTGGAAAAGGGAGAACGGGCGGGGCAGAAGATTGTGAAGAAAACCGGCCGGTATGGCCTGTTTGTGGCCCTTTTGCTGTTTGTTGGCATTCCGGTGCCCGGCACCGGTGCCTGGACGGGGGCGTTGGCTGCCAGCTTCCTGGACATGGGCTTCAAGTCCGCCTTTGCTTCCGTTGCCCTGGGGGTAGTTTTGGCCGGGTGCATCATGGCTCTGGCCAGCGCCGGCGTGTTTCACATTATCGGACTTTAATGCAGGAGGAAAGAAATATGGACTGTTTGTTTTGCAAAATCGCAGCCGGGGAGATTCCCTCCCAGAAGGTGTATGAGGACGAGGAAATCCTGGCCTTCCGGGACATTGCCCCCATGGCCCCGGTGCACATCCTGGTGATTCCCAAGGCCCACATCGGCTCCGTGGATGAGGTGACGGCGGAGAACAGCGGTGTGGTCGCCCACATTTTCCAGGTGATTCCCAAGATTGCCCAGGCGGAGAAGCTGGAAAAGGGCTATCGGGTGGTATCCAACTGCGGCGAACACGCCGGCCAGTCGGTGAAGCACCTCCACTTCCACATCCTGGGCGGCCGCCAGCTCTCCCTGGAAATGGCCTGACCGGGGCGGCGGGTCGCCGCGGACAATGCGCACGGTGGCTTTCTGCGATTCGTTACTTCCCTGACCCGCCCGGTATCGGCGGCTTGTCCGCCGAACTTATTCACTATTCACTCTTCACTATTCACTAAAAACGCCCGGTATCGGCACTGCACCCAAGGCTCCCTTGTGAAAGGGAGCTGGCACGCCGGAGGCGTGACTGAGGGATTCACAGCAGGCACTTCCCCAAAGCACCAACCCATGTGGAAACGCAGCAGCCCATAGCTCCCGACCGTCGGGAGGTATAAACGGAAGCCTTCTGCATGAGGAAGAAACAAGGCTTCTCAGCTTTCCGTCTCCGCAAAGAAGCTGCGGGCGGCGGCGGCGCAGATGGGGGCCAGGATCATCCCCAGAATCCCCCACAGGCGGTAGCCGGCGTAGAAGGCCGCCAGGGTCACCAGGGGGTCAAGCCCCAGCTGCCGCCCCACCAGCCGGGGCTCCAGCACCGACCGGACCACCACCGCCGCCAGATACACAAGGCCCATTCCCAGGGCCTGGCCATACTGCCCCTGAATCAGCAGGAGCAGCGTCCAGGGGATGAGCACCGTCCCGGAGCCCAGCACCGGCAGGGCATCCACCACCGCCACCCCCAGGGCCCACAGGGGCGCCGGAGAGATTTTCAGCAGGAAAAACCCTACCGTCACAATCCCCCAGGTCACCAGCATCAGCTTCCCCTGAGCCTTGAACCAGGCCCCTGCTGCCTTCTTCCCCCGGTTCCAGGCGGGGATATACCGCTCCTGCCATGCCTGAGGAATCCGGCGGTGAAGGGCTGCCTTCATCCGGGGCAGCCGGGCGGAGATGAGGTAAGCGGACAGCAGGGCCGTGCCCACCGTCAGCAGACCGTCGGGCACACCCCCCAGGAAAGAGGCCGCCCACTGGGGGGCTTTGGTAATCACCTGCTCCAGCAGCATCTCCCCGCTGGCAAAGCTCTTGTCCACCGTCCGCTGCACCATCTGCTGCACCCCCTGGGGAGCCTCCCGGGTCAGCGCAATCACCCACACCCGCAGGCTGCCCAGACCCTGCTGCACCTGCTGGCCCATCCGGGGCAGCAGCGCCCCCAGCTTCCCCAGCTCCTGCACCCCCCAGGTAAGCAAGGCGGCCAGGATTCCCCCGGCCAGCAGAAGGGTCAGGGTCACTCCGATGCCTGCCCCCCAGCACCTGCCCAGACGGCACCGCTTATCCAGGAGCCGAACCGCCGGCTCTGCCGCCAGGGCCAGCAAAAGCCCCGCCAGGAAGGGCTTAACCAGCACCAGAAGATACCGGGTACACAGGAAAAGTCCCAGCAAAACCGCCCCGGCAATCCAGATTCCCCGCAGCTGCTTTTCCATGTTTTCCTCCTATTCTCCAAAGATTTTGCATCCACACTTGAAATTTTGTTTCCTTTGCTGTATAATTATCACGGTTATAGCAATATTTTCCCATTTCCAGGACACAGGAGGTCCACAATGGCAAATTCACCCAAATACTATATTGTAGAGGCCAGCGCCTTGCCGGAGGTCTTCCTCAAGGTTGCCGAGGCCAAGCGCCTGCTCTCCACCGGGGAAGCCACCACTGTCAACGAGGCCACCCGGATGACCAACATCAGCCGCAGCGCCTTTTATAAATACCGGGATTCCGTGCTCCCCTTTCAGAGTATGATGACCGGTCGGATTATTACCTTCCAGCTGATTTTGCAGGATGAGCCGGGTGTTCTTTCGGGGATTCTCTCCATCTTTGCCGACTATCACGCAAACCTTATGACCATCAACTCCATCGTCCCCACCAACGGCTGCGCCGTGGTGACCATCTCCGCCGAGACCATTGATCTGACGGTGCAGCTGGAGGAGCTTCTGCGGCTCCTGCGGGACACCCCCTATGTGATCAAGGCCGAGATTCTGGCCGGCTGATTCACTTCCAAAAACGCCTCCCTTCTGGGAGGCGTTTTCTTTTCCCCCAAACCCATCCTTTCCATTTTTCCCCAGTCCGGCCAATTCTAAACCCCGCAAAAAGGCTCCCGACTGGAGGGACGGCGTGCCGCCGCTGTCAATGCGCACCAGGCTGGTCAGTCATCGTCACCTCCCTGCCCCGCCCGGTATCGTTACTGCAGTAGCGGTGGATGCGCCGCCCAAAGCCCCCCTTGCCAAAGGGGGGTGGTTTTGCCTCTGGCAAAACCGGGGGGATTCCACAGGCTTGCAGGTTTCCACATAGGCCCATTCTTTCTGGAATTGCCAACTGTGAATCCCTCAGATGCCTGTGGTACCAGCTCCCTTTCGCAAGGGAGCCTTTGGAGGCAGCATCGATACCGGGCGTTTTTAGTGAATAGTGAAGCGTGAATAGTGAATAAGTTCGGCGGACAAGCCGCCGATACCGGGCGGGGCGGTGTGCCACCGCTGTCAGTACGTGCATGGTGCCCATGTTTTCGCTCTCCATTTTGCTCGGTAACGTTACCGGGCACTGGAGGGGCAGTAACGATTTGCTGAAGATTACCGTGCGCATTGCCACCGGGGGCACCCCGGCGTGCGAAATTGGCTGCGGGCACTGCCCGCCTGCAAAGATTTTTGTTGACAAATCAACAATCGGTGGGTATAATCCCTTTTGGTTTACCTGTCAACATTATCAGGAAGGAGCGGTTCTATGCTGCTGCCGGAAAAAATACTCTGTCGGGGGGTGCAATTTGCCTTCCGGCTGGCAATTCCGATTCTCCCCTACCGGGAGCCGGAGATTCTCCATAGGGTAGCGGACGTGATTCCCCTGCTGCAAAAGAAGCAGATCACCTCGGTGCTGCTGGTAACAGACCCGGGGGTGTTCCGCCAGGGGATTCCTGCCCCCCTCATCTCCCTTCTGGAACAGGCGGGGATTCATTGCGCCGTCTACGACCAAACCTGCCCCAACCCCACCACGGACAACGTGGCCGAGGCCAAGGCCCTCTACATAGAAAATAACTGCCAGGCTCTCATCTCCTTCGGAGGCGGCTCCTCCATGGACTGCGCCAAGGGTGTAGGTGCCTGCATCGCCTACCCTAAGAAGTCCCTTTCCCGGATGAAAGGCCTTCTGAAGGTTCTGCGGCGGATTCCCCTCCTCATTGCCATCCCCACCACCGCCGGTACAGGCAGTGAAGCCACCCTCACCGCCGTCATCACCGACCGGAAGGCAAAGCACAAATACACCATGAATGACTTTACCCTCATTCCCCGGGTGGCAGTGCTGGACCCCAAAATGACCTATTCCCTGCCGCCCCACCTTACCGCCACCACCGGCATGGACGCCCTGACCCACAGCGTGGAGGCTTACATCGGCGGCTCTACCACAAAACGCACCCGTTCTCTGGCAATCCAGTCCGTAAAGCTGATTTTTGAGAACATCCAGACCGCCTACGCCCTGCCGGAAAACGCCGACGCCCGGGAGGCCATGCTGAAAGCCGCCTACATGGCAGGGGTTGCCTTCTCCCGTTCCTACGTAGGCTATGTCCACGCCGTGGCCCACTCCTTAGGCGGTCAGTACAACACCCCCCACGGCCTTGCCAACGCGGTGCTGCTGCCCATTGTGCTGAAAAGCTACGGTGCATCCGCTGCCAAAAAGCTTCACGATCTGGGCATCGCCGCCGGGGCGGCAGAGAAAACCCAGAGCCACGAAGAAGGGGCTGCTGCTTTCATTCAGGCTGTGGAGAACCTGAACCGGCAGCTGGGGATTCCCCAGACCCTGCCAAATATCCAGCCCGGAGACATCCCCCGGATGGCCCGCCACGCCGCCCGGGAGGCAAATCCTCTCTACCCGGTGCCAAAGCTTATGACCGCCCGGGAGCTGGAAACCTTTTACCGCCAGGTATCAGACAGGAGGAAAGCATGAACATTTCGGAACAATTACAAAGGCAAAAAGCCTATTTCCAGGGAGGAAATACCTTATCTGTTGACTTCCGCCTGGAAATGCTCCGGCGGCTCTACCAGGAAATCCAGAGCCGGGAAGATGCCATCTGCCAGGCCCTTGCCCAGGATTTGGGAAAAAGCGATTATGAAAGCTATATGTGCGAGGTGGGTCTGACCCTCTCGGAAATCTCCTATTTCCTCCGCCACACAAGAGGGCTTGCCCGGGAGAAAACCGTCCCCACACCCCTTGCCCAGTTTGCCTCCCGGAGCTGCCGCAAGCCCGCCCCCTACGGCAACACCCTGATTATGAGCCCCTGGAATTATCCATTCCTTCTTACCTTGGAGCCTCTGGCTGCCGCCATCGCCGCCGGAAACACCGCCATGGTCAAGCCCAGCGCCTACGCCCCCCACACCGCCAGGATAATCGGGGAACTGATTGCCGCCTGCTTCCCTCCGGAGCTGGTGACGGTGATTACCGGCGGCCGGGCAGAAAACGCAGCCCTGCTTCAGGAGAAGTTTGACTTCATCTTCTTCACCGGCAGCCAGTCCGTAGGCAAGGAGGTGCTGCGGAAGGCGGCAGAGCACCTGACCCCGGTGGTACTGGAATTGGGCGGAAAGAGTCCCTGCATCGTGGACGACACCGCCCCCATTTCCCTTGCCGCCCGGCGGATTGTGTTCGGAAAATTCCTCAACTGCGGCCAGACCTGCGTGGCCCCGGACTTCATCCTGTGCCAGGAAAAGGTGCTGCCCCGGCTGGTGGAAGCCCTGAAACAGGAGATTACAAAGCAGTTCGGGGAAAATCCCCTGGATAACCCCAACTACGGAAAAATCATCAACGAAAAGCACTTCACCCGGCTTCTTGGACTTTTAGACCCCCAAAAGACCGTCATAGGCGGCAACAGCTTGGCAGAATCCCAACAAATCGCCCCCACAGTGATGACCCATGTCACCTGGGACGACCCGGTAATGCAGGAGGAGATTTTCGGCCCCATCCTGCCTATCCTTACCTACCGGGACTTTGAAGCGGTCTACACCCAGCTTCTAAGCCGCCCCAAGCCCCTGGCTCTCTACCTGTTCTCCCGGAACAGACAGCGCATCCGGGAGGTGACCTCCCGGCTGGACTTCGGCGGCGGCTGTATCAACGATACCATCATCCATCTGGCTACCAGCCACCTGCCCTTTGGGGGCGTGGGAGAAAGCGGCATGGGCAGCTATCACGGCAAGGCTGGCTTTGCCGCCTTCTCCCATCAAAAGGCCATTGTGGATAAGAAAACCTGGCTGGATTTGCCCATGCGGTACCAGCCATACAAAAAAGGCCTGAACCGGAAGCTGGTTCGGCTGTTTTTAAGATAAGGAGTGTTTCTATGAAAACCAAAACCATGCCCCGGTGGGGCAAAATCCTGCTGGGAATCGGTATTACCCTGGTTGCTTTGGTGCTGATTCTGGGCATTGCCGTCTACGCAATCTTCCACAACGAGCTGGCCACCGCCTTCTCCATCACCCAGCTCCGCACCCGCAACGACGACCACCAGGACGGCTCCGTGTATACCATGCAGGTCCACGGGGACTTCTACCTGGATGACTTTGTGGCCCAGGGGGGCGTGTCCAGCGATGCCGAGCTGATTGCCTTCATCACCGGCAACATCACCAAGGGTCTCCTTGACATGGGACTGGAAAGCCCGGAGATCGGCTGCTCCGCCTTCACCGCCCAGACTCCCGATGGGGATGTGCTCTTCGGCAGAAACTACGATTTCTCCAAGACCAACACCTGCCTGGTGTTCACCGAGAAGAATGCGGGCCGCCACGCCAGCATTTCCACCGTTGACCTGCAATTCCTGGGCATTGATGTGAACAGCGACTTAAGCGGCATTATGGATTATGTTACCTGCCTGGCTGCCCCCTATGCCCCTCTGGACGGCATCAATGACGCCGGTGTCAGCTGCGGCATTTTCATGACCTACCAGGGCGGTGCGCAGACCGTGGCCACCGACCAGAACACCGACAAGCCGGACTTCACCTCCACCACGCTCCTGCGGCTGATTCTGGACTACGCAGACTCTGTGGAAGAGGCGGTGGAAATCGCGAGAAGCTATGACCTCCACGACTCCGCCATCACCTCCTATCACTACATGGTAGCCGACGCCACCGGCAAAAGCGCCATTTTGGAGTGGGTGACCGGCACCGACGCCACGGACAACGACGGCGCCGCCCGGGAGCTGAAGGTGATTTACAACGATGACGATGCCCATGTGGGTGAGCTGGAAGGCTCCACAGACTACCAGGTGATTACCAACTTCGTCCTCACCCCCGGCTACTACGATGGCTGCGCCCCGGAGGAGAAGAAGGGCTACGACCGGTACGAAAAGATTTACGAGATTCTCTCCCAGACCAATGGCGTGGTAGCCGATGAAAGCGCCGCCATGGAGGTGCTGGCCGCCGTGGGCCGGAGAACCTGGGACAACGACGACGGCAACGGCTGCACCGTCCACAGCGCCATCTACAACCTGACAGACAAAACCATGGTGTGGGTTCCCAACGAGAATTACGACGACCCCTCCGCCTGGTACACCTTCTCCCTGAACCCCTGATACACCAAAAAGCCCATTCTCCGGAAAAATGATATGCTACCCCCATAAGAGACAGTGAAAAAGAAAACTGTTTCTTATGGGGGT
>OEQQ01000180.1_pt1 | contig 14630 bp, 8 predicted proteins | sample 1539741 | NCBI WGS metagenome assembly OEQQ01 (sample SAMEA3891876, study PRJEB23780) | metagenome | biome: terrestrial biome; feature: animal house; material: Caecal content | place: Italy | collected 2015-05-05
TACCTTTAGCTTTTTCAGTGCGGCAAGGATTTTATCGTGTTCTTTACGGCGTGGAACGCGGGCTTCCCTTTCCCAGCCGGAATAGGTTGTTTGACCTATTCCAATCACCTCTGCCATTTGAGTTGTGGCTGTGAGGTTGGAGTAAATGCTAATATCGCTTCCCTTTGCGGTAACCGCCATTGTGGCATAGGACGTATACGCCGGAACATATCGAAGCTGTACAACACTGTCTACTCCCATCCACACCGTAAAACCAGCTAAAACCACAACCCATAGATTGATAACCAGATCACGGAGTACCGAATACCAGCTCAATTCATCCCAGCGAAACAATTCTCTTTCTTCCATCATTTCTCACCCTATTCGTATACTACAACCGTCATCCATGTGTGTTGTTTTCCAGCCCAGTAGTGCACCTGATACACTCCGGGGGTTGATGCATCCACCCCATCCTCTATCTGGAGCTTCTCTTCTCCCTGTCCCGAAATGGCCCACACATAGTCGTAGGCATTCCACGACTCGCCGCAGGCCAAATACAACAAAGGGCATTGATTCTCCAAGGCCACTTCCCCCTGCTCGAGTACATGTACTGGCAAACTCAGTTCCGACAAATCTCCCATCGAGTTGGCAACCTGAACTTGAATCATATATTCCCCTGGTTGCCCCATGTCCAGATCATTCTCTAGCGAAGTGATCGAACCTGTAATCTCTCCCTCCAGCATATCAAACGCTCGTATGTAAGATATCGGATCTTCTTTTCCCCCCTGTTCAAACACCAATGCAGAGATCAGCTGAAATTGAGTGGAGTGATAGTCTTCCATCACAACTTTTCGTCGTAGGGTTGCGGAATGATTCGCTCGATCAAATACAGTATAGCTTACATAACAACTTCCATCACTACTCAGCGACGAGAGTCCTCCCAAAATGACTTGCTCTGTCAAGTCTCCTTCCTCTTCATCCCAGGCTTGCACGCCTTCCATCAGACCGGTTTTCATCTCATCCACCGACAAATTTAGCACCTCGGGCTGTGCTGTGATGATCGGTGCATGAACATCTTGTCGTTTCCATTCCTGATATCTCACCAACGTCCATAATCCAAGAGACAGCACAAACAGCCCCACCACAAGCCAACGAATTACTCTCATACACTCCCACCTCATCCTTTCCTACCGGCCACAAGTACACTCAATCGCCGAGCACCACCAAACCAATATCTACGGATGGGAAATGCCCAACGCCATAAAACACCGAATATAAATCCTTTCCTTCTCCAAAGCGCAACCCATTTCCCTCGTCGATACACATGTGAAACCCATCCCACTACCTGCGAGATATGGATAGGGCCTTCTAGTATGCATTGTCCGTCCCCAGCCAAAAAGACGCTTTCATTTTTACACTTGATAATTCTGTGCAGAACATATGCTCCACTCTCACGCCTAAAAAGTACAATCATTCCTGGACGACACCGCACAGTATCCATGGGCCTCAATCCAACATAGTCACAATTGGGGGTTAAAAACGGGTACATACTTATTCCAGATACCGGAATAGATGCCGAATGGTTCTCATGAAGCATCTTTTCTATCTCTTGCAGATATATCCTGGTTTGGACCGTACAACATGTTTCACCCGATCTCTTCCAACATTTGCCGCCACTGTTGTGCATATGACCGTGTATCCTCCGTCAAATGTCCATTTCTCATGTAAAAAAAGCGATTGCAGACCTCCAGCACAGAAGTGCGATGGGTGACAATCAGACAGGTACAATATGTCATATGTTGCTTAATATTGCGCAAAATCTGACACCCCGTCTCTTGGTCTAGTGCCGACGTAGCCTCATCAAACAGTATCACGGGCGCTTTTTTTAGTACCGCTCTTGCAATCGCAATACGTTGAGCTTGTCCCTCAGACAGACCAATTCCTTTTTCTCCTACTATGCCCTGTAGGCCTCCTGGCAGTTTGCTAACAAATTCCCACGCACATGCCACCTGGAGTGCCTCTATCATTTCTTGCTCCGTGGCTGTTGGAACCACCACCCGCAAATTTTCCGCAATCGATCCGGAAAAAATGGTATTTCCCTGAGGAACATAGGCAATCCACTCTCGTGTCCCTGCCCCCAAGGGCTCAGAGACCCCGTCCACTGCCGCGACGGCAGCCTTTCCTTCATCTGGCTGAATCATCCCCAATACCATACGAAGCAAAGTAGTCTTCCCACAGCCAGATCGTCCCATTATTGCAGCGTAATCACCAGGATTCAGCTCTAAGCTACACCCTTTCAACACAACCTCTCCCCGCTTGTAAGAGAAGCTAACCTCCTGCAACCGGATGGACAAACCATACTGTTTCTGATCTTCAATGTGCTGAATGTTGACCGAATTCCCTACAGGCTCTTTGGGCAATTCAGTGACTTCTATGATTCGCCCGGCCGAAGTAAGAGCTGAGATAGCGCTGGGTACCATTCGAATTATACCAGATAAGTCTCTGCTCAAGGAGCGCGCCAGCTGCAAGAACAACGTCATCGTACCATAGGTGATATATCCGTTCCACAGTCGAAATACTCCCCAGGCCATACATAACACGGATACCATCAAACTCAGCACAGACATAAAGGAGGCGGCTTGTACTGAAAATTGGTTGTACTCTTCCGCCTCTGTCATATATTTATTTTGCACTGCTTTGAGTCTATTTTCAAATATATCCGTAAGATGCAGCGCTTTGATGGTATGTACATGTTGAAATGACTCGTCTGTAAAGCCCATCAGCTCACTGCCCACCTGTCGCATCTTCTTGTTGTGATCCCTCATGCGTACCAACAATACCCGAGATAGCAACAATGAAACAGGTGCACTGAGCAACGCAATCACGGTCATGGTCTTGTCATAATACAGCATAATCACCAAACTGCCCAAACCATGCACACCAGTGGTAACAAACGAAGGAAACCAGCTCAGCACATTGGCAGATACTGTGTTGACATCGCTATTCAAACGACTGAGCAAATCACCACTATGGTATTTACTCATACTCTGCCAACGAGTACAAAAAATATCATGATAAACCTGTGCCAACAACTCATTTTGCACCTTTAAGCTTACCCTTCGCAGATAAATCCCGCTCCACGCATCTAACCCAACTTTAGCTAGGCCAGTCAAAATCAGCAACAAGAGCATTGCAAGCAGCAAATTCAAATTCTGAAACATGACTCCGTCAATCAGATACTTGGAACTAATACTGCCTGCCAATCCTAGCAGTGTTCCCAACACTCCTATAACCAAGTAGAATAATATGCTGCCCCAATACTTTCTCATGCGCTGGAAGATCCACTGTCCTTCCCGTTTCATTTCCTGAAGGGCACCCTCTGCAATCTTGCGTCTGATACGCTTCCAGTCAAACATGACTATTCCATCACTCCATATTCTTCAGTTGTCTGGCATACTCTGTCTTCATGCCCTCCACCATCCGACATACGTACTCTGGTCTTTTGTCAAATGCCCCGGTCTCTGCTAAGGTCATGGCAGCACAGTTGTGGCAAAGCACTCGGTCAGGACAATTGGCACAGGCACGTGGTAACCGAATTTGAAGAGTTTTCTCATGAATTTCTTTCCAGGCCTTCGCAAAGCCAACCTCTCGCACATCCATTTCAATTCGGTCAAACAGGCCACAGGGACGCATCTTTCCGTCCCAGGTCAACCAAAAAGAGGCTCGCCCCGCCAAACACTGCATGGGGAGTCCCTCAGACGACGATTGGTTGAAGGCAGCTGACTGTTGCAGCGCCCACTGGGCCCGTTTCAGAAACTCCTCATCTTTGCTTAACAGGCGCTCCCGGCGCACCATGTAAGCCCCCGCCTCCTCCGCTTCCATACGTCCAGGATTATGTCCGCAAATCTGGTCATCTAGGCGAATGGGTGGAAATAAGTAGGAAGACATGGCACACAGCGCCCCTGCATCCCGTGCAGTCTGGTGCACCTGCTCCATATCCCCGCAATTATAAGTGGTCAGCATCATGGTGACCCGAACCGATATCCCCATCTCCCGCAGACGATAGATGGACGTTTTCACCGACTCGTAGGCCGGCACGCCACACAAGGAGCGATAGGTCTCATCGGAAGCCCCGTAGAGGGAGATGTTGATCCGAGCAGGAGGGCGCTTAGAAAAACACTCTACGATTTCTGGGGTAAGCATGGAGCCGTTGGAGTTGATGACCACCCGAAATCCCATGTCACACAGCGGTTCATACAGCTCGATAAAGTCCCGGCGCAGCATGGCCTCCCCACCCGTGAGCAACAAAAACAGCATTCCGGCTTCTTTTGCCTGGCGGGCAATGTCCAGCCACTCTTGCGTTGTCAGCTCCTGCTGTTCCAACTGCTCCATGTTTTCCATGCCGTGCACATAGCACATTTTACAGCTAAAATTGCATCGACTGGTCAGCTCAAAGGTACCATGCAACGGAATGCCCCGCACAGCTGCCTTTCGAGACAGCATTTGACTGATGGGCACGTCCTGACTCCACCATGGCTCATTCATCTGGTTTCCCTCCTTCATAGATTACATGATACAAATGCTCCACTGCCGAGGCATCCGGAAGACAGTGATACAGATAAATGGGACACTGCTCTACTACCTGCGTCACAGTGTCCATCACACGTTGCGTGGCAATCCGATCCCATAACGGAACCATGCATTCCGAGAGCAGAATTGTGGCAGCCTGAGCGCCCACAAGGCGCACCAGATGGTTTTTCTTCCCTTGACGCAAGACCACGATGGCTTTCAACGGGCAAGATATGTTGTGGGAGATTCCAGAGGACCCACAGAATGGAAAGCCATGTGCCATCGTTCGTTCATCCTCTACGCTGAACACCGCCCGGTCTCCGTTGACAATGCGGGTACCTGGCCGATGCTGGCGCCACAGTTCCGCCTGAGTAGACTTTCCAGTGCCAGAGGGGGCTGTAAAGAGAACGGCCTGTCCAAGACACTGGATATAGGCAGCGTGGAGCAAAACCTTCCCCTGTAGGGCTAAGAGATAGTCCAACCCCAGCGCCGATAGAAGGTCTCCCTCCTGTATGCACTTCTCCTCTTGTCGAAGATACACCTCCACGTCTCCTGGTCTGCTTGGAGTAACTACCTGACAGCTCTTCCAGTTCTCCGGAGCCATATCTAAAAGTGCCCCTTGATATCGGTAGAATTTACCATCGTCAAAATAAACCCGGTTTCTGCTGTCGGCAAAAACCGGGTCTATATCGTGCTTGCTCAATTCGCCGACATTGTATATATGTATAATATCAGCTTCTTCAGATTCACCAATAAAACCAAAGCACATTTTATCTGGAACTATTTCAATTTTTCTCTCGACAAAACAGATTTTTAGGTGAACACCACATATTGAATATTGCCTTATTTGATTCATCATGACAACCCCTGCACTCCGGCAGAGATATGGTAGCATTCCCATTCGTACTCACATACAACTCCATTTTCATCAAATAGTTTATCCGGGGGACATGTTGAAAATGCAAATGGCGTACATGATGCACCTACAGACTCTTTTGCCTGGCAATCACTTACAAGTACCGCCTTGCACTGGCTGATAGCAATTGCAGAGTCAAATTGCATGTTTTCAAAGTAAACCATTGGTTTTACATATGTTTTTTTCATTGTACTTCTCCTACTCCATCTTCTGGAATCTGCACTCTAGCAAATTATTTCTTTTATTTACGATCACAATGAGTCACTCTAAAATTTCTCGCTCCTTTAGAGCTTTTACAAATTCCTCTACATCTTGCCGGGCGACTTTCTCCTCAACTTGGTACATCTCACACACCAAGTTTGTTAGCTGTTGTTCCGTACATGCTTGATTCTGAAGAGTTTCCCACAGGAAAGCCCCTACTTCATTGACTGTAATTAATCCCATAAATCGAAATACGGCCTGTCCCGTTGGGACCACAATGTACTCTCCTGCAATTTCCCGCAACATAAATTCCTTGGAAATTTTCATTGAAACGCTCCTCACTGATAGGTCAAATACATAATCTCACATGTATCTGGGTCAAAATGCTGGGTCTGCTCTTCCCGGCTCTCTCCGGCCTCCAGACCTCCGGCAAATTTCACCCGATAGGTGATTCCTCCTTGTAATACATTATCCTCGATTCTTTTATAGTAAATATAAATGTCGTTTTCGATGTTCTCGCTGCTGTTGTTCTCCAATCGAATCCACTGGTCCGCCACGGACAGGGTAAATTTATCCGTATGCAGCGAGCGTTCCTGCTTCAAATAGGCCAAATTTTCTATGGAATAAGTACAAGACTGGGCATTTCCCGGCATCTGCACAGCAGATGCCTCCAACACCTGGACAGTACTTCCTGCAATCAACGTTGTTATTTCAAATTCTCCCAAGGCGGTTCCATTCTCGTCCTTGGCCACGATTTTCAAATACTGTATGTCCTGGTCTGACGTATTGAGCACCGTCAATTGCCATACGTCTTCTACGGCACGGTCTGTGCCATCCTCCCAAAAGGGTCCGTCATAAGCTTCCACACGTTCAATGGATATGCCGCTTTTTAAATATACGGGCATATTTTGTTTCTGTTCTTGGTCTTTCCTCCATAAGCTCCACACAAAAAGGCCGCCCACACACACGGCTACCATAATTGCCAGAGCCACGCCTTTCCACACCAGTGTGTTTCTACGTTTTTTCCTTGTCTGTCCTTTGGAACTATCCATCTTTTCCTCCAGTGCCCCGGTGGCTTCCCCTTTTCAGGGGAAGCCACCGGCCATATCAGGTATTTGTCACTGCTCTTCTTCTTTTCGAGTCTTGATTTTCATACCCATGCCAATTCCAGCCGCAGCACAGACAAACAATGTTGTCAGCCAGATGGTCAAACCAGACTCATCTCCCGTCTGGGGAACCTGGGCCTCCGACTCCGGAGTCGCCTGGGGCTCATCCGTTGTCTGCGGAGCGTTGGTAGCTTCGGGCTGCTGGCTTCCGGCTCTTCCGGCTCCGTTTTCGCCGTCAGCCCCTCCATGGCCGCAGCAAGCGCCTCGGTCGCTGCATCCACCGTTTGCTGCTCTTCCTCACTCAGGCTATCGTCATCCATTACAGCCTGTGCTGCATCCAGCGCCGCCTGGAATTTTGCTACGCTTTCCACCGTGTAGCCGGAGAGGTCCATGTCCTTGGCTTGCTCCAAAATCGCCTCCAAGTTCTCCTTATTCGCTTGGAAACGCTGGGCCATAATCGCCTCAAGCAGCGCACTGGCTGTGTCGTCCACTTGGTCTTGAGTCACATGCTCCACGCTCAAGAGCTGCTCCGCCGCTGCCAGTGCATCCAGCAGAGCTTCCCACTGGGTTTGGACGTACTTGTGGGCACAGTCCACCATGGTCTTGGCGCGGTCTATCAGCTGCTGTAGGGTTTCCATTCTCAGCTTCTGGTAAATCACAACAATCTCCACATCGCCTGTGGCCACACCAGTTGCCTCTCCCTGAACCCGCTGGAACTGATATCCTTTGATGGCTTGTTCCAGAAGTTTCGTGGCATCATATTCTGCGCCATCGTAAACCTGGAGCACTTGGTCCTCTGCCAAAGAATTTCCGCTCTCATCCTGATACTTCACGGTCACGGTGTACTGCTGCACAGGATTGAGCAAGTAATAGGCGGCCTCAACATTTTCCCAACTGCTTGTCACCAGCAAGTCTTGCTGTGCAGTACGGTTCTCCTCGCTCTGGATTGTGGTAGGTTCATCACCTTCTTGCTTGTTTTCCGCACTTCCCGTCCACTTCAGATTGGTCAGGGACAGCAGGTTTCCAACCTTGTCGTCCAGATTTGCGTTGGGATCATCCGTGGGAACCACATCCGCCCCCTCCGTTGTCGAACTGCTGGAATTTCGGATGACAATGGGGAACTTGGTTTTGTAGGAGACAATTTCCCCTTTTTCATTCTTTTGAGCCTCCCACACACATTGTTCACCAAATTCGTAATACAAATCATACGCTGTCTCGATCGTGTACGTCTTTGCCCGGAACGGGACCCACTGTCGATTTTTATCAGGAACCGCCAGTTCGATGGTCATCTGTGTGGAACTTCCACTTTCTAGCTTTGCAGACAACTGCAGCTTATCAGGAATATCCTCTGATGTCGTCTCCAGATTGAACGATATCGCCTGACCCGGAGCTAAGTAGACCTCGTTCTTAGGCCCATAGGCCTCATAATCTTTGATGTCAGTCAAGGCTCCATTGCCATCCACGAAAACTGCGCCAATCTCAGTGCCCTCAGATGTATTATTTGCATTGAGGAGAATATCACGGATTTCCATGAATTCAGGTCTATTTTCCCCATCTTTCTCATAGACCTCTTCGATTTCCTTGTAATGCTCTCCATCAGGTTTTGCCGGATCATATATGCGAATGGCATCTAAGTAGAATCTGTAAGAATTATATTCTCCTTCCTGATATTGATCGTCATAAGCCTTATGGTACGTTGGAATTATCTCTGCTTTATATGTCCCCCAGGGCAAATCCTCTACCTTCAAAACAGGGACCTGATACAATGCATTGCTTGCGTCCGCCGATTCATCCACAACCCATTCACCATCAACAAAGTTGTATCCATAGTACGTGTCAATGATGTAGCCTTTCACCTTTTTATTCTCTTGATTGACATCGTAAACATTGACCTTAATCGTTCCAGTCTCACCACTTGTAACGCTAATGACATCAAAGCCAGTACCCGTGAAAGTAAATCCTGCGCTGGGGAAGGTCTTTGTGTCTTCGCCTATCTCAACATACTTTGCGGTCCCGTTGCTGTAAGTTGAATCATCCTTGTAGTGGGTATCATTTCCGTACAAATCATCCCACAGCTTGCCCAATTCTGCACTGCCTGGACGGTCGGTATCCTGCTGATAATCACTCTTGAAGCCAGAACCATGCGGTTTATCCCATACAATGGGGTTTCCGTCATTCTTCTTGCCATCCGAGTATTCAATTGCACCAAAATTATCTTCATAGAAGATCTCAGTCGCCGGAATGATGGTCAACTGGCCTGTGATATAGTTCTGCTCATTCTTCACATACTCGGGATCCAACTTCACCACATACAGCATTTTTTCCAGAGAGTCCATTTGCATGGTATCGGGCACATAGTATACGTCTCGCTTGTAAGCGGCGTTGGTCTCTGAGGTTTCAGCCTTACCATCGGTCTCCGGGTTCTCGGGCTTAACGTCGGTCTCCGGGTTCTCAGCCACGACTCCCTTAGGTGCATCGATGGTCGCCTTGCCATAGGAAAGTTGCTGCTCATGCTGAGTCAATGCCGTTGTCTGGTCAAATGTCTTGTGCAGTTTCTCAGCGTCATACTGAGCAACGCCCGCCAACTCGCCCGCAATCTGATAGGACCCCAGCGCATCATTGTCCAAAACATCCACTGCCACGGGCAAACCGTAATCGATGACCACAGTATCGTCTGCCATCAGCATAGAAATCTGGAAGTTCAAGATGTAAATGGTGTAGTCGTCTGGCTTGCAATAGAAGGTAACATAGCCATCAATTGTTTCTTCCGAGACATCGTAGGTATACAGTTGACCAAGTTCCCCGTTCTCCCCCTGTTCCGCACGCATCGGTACATAGAACTGGGTGGTCCAAATATCGGGGTCCGCACCTACCATGTCGCTATTCATCTGGAAAGGATTCTCCTTCAAGACATTATCCACAACAGACGCACCGGTTTCTCCTGGCTGATACTGATCTTCCACAGGAACCTGATACGGCTTCATAGTGGGCTCTTCCCCCTCCTTCGAGGGCTTGAAGCCTTGAAGCAGCGTCACATTGATTTCCTCGGGTCTCTTAATACTCCCATCATCAAACCAAATTTTCTGTACGGTCAGCAGCATCTCGGTTCCACAGGGGTCTTGCATATCACCAGCACCAGGAATCGTCCGGTCCTCATTCTGTTCGGTGGCCACCCCCAGCATCAAGTTAGCCTGTGCCGATGTGATATAGACGTTCACCGGGAATTTGGCATTGGTCAAAGTGGAACTGCTCATCTGTGCATCCTGCCATGTGGCTGCAAAGCCATTCAAAGCATCAACCTCTTCACAACTCGGCCACATAGCTACATGACGATGATGGACGGTATAGATGTAGTATAACTCATCCGTGTCATCGTAGAGAATCTCTCCCTTTTGATTGGGATCGCCATTGAGAAGGTACTGATCATCCTGCAACAAAATGTCCAGCTTATCCTGGTAAGTTTTGCTGCGATAGACCGAGTAGGAGTTACCCTGCCCCTCAATCACGTCCAAGTTGTTGATCTGATCATATTCCGTCTTCAGCTTCGTGTGCCCAGAAAACGGACCTACCTTATCCGCCGTGCCACGAATGGTATCAGCATAAAGCATGGTGTTGTACTCCAGCAAGCCCTCATTGTTGAAGCCTACAAAGCCGCCAGCGTAACCAAATTCGTTGCTTCCATCCACATCATTGGTTGCTCCACCACCGAACACGTCATAACCGTTGGTGACACCAGCAACTGTACAGTTGGCAACTTTGGTGCGGTTTGCCTTGATGAGACCGATTTTCAGGTTATCTGCGGTGATACCGTCCTTTGAACATGGTATCTCCACATAAGAGTCTCCGATATGGATTTGAGCCATATCCTTAGTCCCATCTCCGTTGTCCTTCACCAGAGCAACGGAAATTTTTAAGCCGAAGAGCGTTACAGACAGTACATTGCCCTCACTCAGTACCTCTAGCTCCAACGCCTTCTCCAAGCCAGGGATTTTTACCTGAATCGCACCGATATCTTCCAACTTCCCGACATACAGAGCATCAAGCAACTCATTAATCACATACAACAGAGGATTGAGCAACACTGGGGAAGTGCCATCGACCTTGGCAAGATAGGCATAGCTGGTACGTCCCACAAAGCCACCGGCTTGGGCATCGCTGTACACTTGTTTCAGCTGGTCTACCTGGCAGTTGTTGACCCGCGAGAGATCACCATATCCGATGAAACCGCCGGCAATGCAATCCTTCCCGCCCTTACTGGCCAGGGTGTAACCCACCTGATTGGCCATACCGGTGACGGAGCTGTCATCCATGTGGGAGCCGAAAATATCCATCAGGCCCGCAGCGGCAATCAACACATTTTCCAGCACTTCTGCCTTATCCAGGTCCAAGACGCCACTCTTACCACTAAGGCCCACAAAGCCGCCCACATAATTGAGGCCGTTGACCAGCTTCAAATTTCTCACATGACTACGCAGTACGGTTGCATTGAGCAAGCTGCCGCCGAATCCTCCGGCATTTCCGTTGTGATAGACTTGGTTTGCATCACTGCCACTTGTAATATCGCCTCCATCACTGGAGTCCGTTTGAGCATAGACCGACATTCCCTCAGCAGAACCAAACACATAACAATCGTAGAAGTAGGTGCGGAAGGCGTTGAGAACGTCCACATTATTGAGCACCAGAAGGTTGAGGATGCCAGTGCCTCCCTCAGCAATTTGAGCCACGCCGCCCATTTCTGCCAGACCGAAGAAACCGCCAGCATGTTCACCTCCGGCCACCGCGCGCACACCAGAAATCACCAATGCAGTGTCAGGGATTTCCTCTGTCATCTTTGTGGTAGCATTTCTCTTACCAAACACAGCGCCGCAAGCCATACCCACAAAACCACCAGCTGCTTGGTCGGCATCCAAAACTGCAAAGTCCATGGTGGCTTCCAAATCATCTCTGGTGATGGACGCCTTGGCATTCTTTTTCACGCTAGTATTCACCCATGCACTCTCCACTGTGGGTATTGTGGCATCCAGCACAGACAGCAAATTGGAAACATCTCCCGTGACCGCTTGAATGAGATGCTCCAGAATCTGGTCCAGCACACCGGAGTCCGCCCCGACCTCAACGTTCGCTGCACTTGCGGAGTCAATTCGGCCTGCAAAACCACCAGCATACTGAGAGCCGTAAACATACTTTAGATTCTGAACTTCAGCGGCCTGCTCCGTCACCCGCACAAAGTCCAAATCTTCATCTTCCGGAATTTCGTTCCACAGTTGAGCGCCATAAGCTACGCCCACAAAACCGCCGGCATTTCCAATGGCACTGTTTTCAGTATCACTGGTTGTTTTGATCGTCATGCCAGATTGATATCCGTCTACACGAGAGGCATAGACCACCGGTACAAAGGATTTTACAATCGGCAGATTTCCTGTGACTTTCATCCCAGCAATCTTTATGCTTCCAACATTAGCAACCGACCCTGTCTCCATTTCACCGGCAAAACCACCGGCGCTACGGAATGCAGTGACGGCTTTGACATCCTGTGCATAGGCGTTGGTAATGACTCCGGCCTCCATGCGTCCCACATAGCCGCCAGCGGAGCCGCCGTCAACCAAACTGCTTCCTTCATCTTCTGCTTTTGCGGTTACCGTGTAGCCATAGATGTACTGCGCCAGATCACCATAGGAAGCCTGAACAAGTTCCTCTCCATACACACCGCTGGAACCCACTGCAGCTACCCATGCCTTCCAGGTATCCTCGTCTAGGCCACGCAGCGGACCAGTTGTCTGGGTATTAGTCTGGATCGCATAGACAACCTCAAGTGCAGATACCGGCACCGAAAGTTCAGCAACTGCTCCTTCCTCTGTGGGCAGCAGTTTTACACTCCCGCTATCCACCAGGTTGGCGGACTTCATGAGTCCGGTGAAGCCACCAGCAAACTCTACGCCGACAACTTCACGTACCCGGTGGGTCGTCGCCGTTTTTTGGTCGTTCAAAACGGCTGGTTGTTTCGATACATCAGCAGGGTCCGTCTTAACATTACCCCAGATACGGCCGCCCTGATTGTAACCTACGTAGCCACCAGCCATGCCCTTCAGCTGCTCATCGACAGAAGTCCCAGTGGCCTCGATATAGCCACCACAAGGCACAGCAGCCGTCGAGCTGTTGTAAATGCGAGGAATAAACGTCTTCAATGCACTGAGCAGACCACTTGCATTCACAATTTCGAGGATGTTCGTCTGCCCTTCCAGCAAGCTGACCATATCTCCAGGCTGGACCGTGCCTGCATATCCGCCAGCACTGACCACACCCTCGATATACTCATAATTGCCTGCGTCACATCCATTGAGCCAGGCTCCGTTGATTTCACCTGCAAAGCCGCCGGCCGAGCCTACGGTGGCACTCGTTACAGTCTTTTCCTCTGTAACGTTGGATGCCTTTACATTGAAGCCACCGCTTTTCCCAGTTACGTCACACTGATCCAGACGTGACTCCACCACACTCAGTGCCGAAAGTATGTTATCCAAGCCAACAATGTCTAGGAGAGACACGCTATCACCCACCGTAGCCAGGGAGCCCAAGTCGATTTTACCCGCATATCCTCCGGCGTAGGCGGGCGCTTTCACCGCCCAATAGCTGTTGGGAACTTCTTCACTTTTAAAGCTTCCTCGGGTTGCCAGGGCGTTCACATCACTGTAGGAAATCTGAGCGCCACGAACCAGGCCCGCATATCCACCAGCGGCACCGGAATCTTTGTCTGCAACGGTTGTATCATCCTCTTGCATCTTTTGCTTTAATGCCTGTACCTTCAGTCCAGTTTCTGCAGACGACACATCCGCCGAGGTGACTTTGGGCACATAGCCCTGCAAAACACCAGTCAAACCTGTGACATCTACTTTTAATCCTGCAAGCTCGATCCCGCCGCCGGCATCTGCCAGATTGCCAGAACAAATTTTACCGGCAAAGCCGCCAGCGTAATACGTACCTTGAATATTGGAAACATTGCGCACTGCACCCTGATTATCCGTCATAGTCGAATTGTCCACAGTGCCGCCATACATCTCACCCACAAATCCACCCGCACTGGCGGCACTCACCTGGGGTGCGGCGTTGCCTGTAAAGCTCACATAACAGTTGGTGCAGTCGGTGAGCAGATAGTTGACGACATTGAGTAGATTGCTAACTTTCAGGATATCCAGGTTGAGCAGGTTCAACCCGCCTGCGTTTACCAATCCGCTGGCATTATTGCTTCCCAAAAATCCGCCAGCAATACCTTTCTCAGCATTTGCTGCAACTTTCTGCAAGTTGGACACTGTCACATTTTTAATTTGTCCACCTACCGTTACACCAATTGCTCCGCCAGCGTAGTTTTCATTCGCTGTGACTGCAAATTCTCCATCAGCCCCCCACACATCGACATTAGAAACAACAGGCTCTCGTATTGCGGCAAATCCCAACACCTTGTTAAGGGCTCCACCAGCATTTGTGGGTATCAACTGGCCTGCAAAACCACCAGAGTAGTTTTTGGTACTGGTGATAGATGCCACATTTTTCAGAGTGGTAGTTCCACCCTCTTGATTGATCTGCACACCGTCACCCTGACCGATAAACCCACCAGCATAGTTCCCGGCTTGAACGGACAGTGTGGAGTCTAGAATCTTGCAGTTATTGAAACGTGATGGTGCAGCTCCGAACAGTTCCAGAACTGCTCCTTCCATGCCAGTCAAATCTCCAGTTAATTTTCCTATTTGACCCAGCAAGGTATTTTCATCTTCACCCAAAGACAGTGCACCAGAGCCCACTGTAGCTTGTCCCACGAAGCCAGCAGCATAGTCACCAGATGCAGTGACTGCCCCCAGGTTCTTGAC
>OEQQ01000182.1_pt1 | contig 14584 bp, 16 predicted proteins | sample 1539741 | NCBI WGS metagenome assembly OEQQ01 (sample SAMEA3891876, study PRJEB23780) | metagenome | biome: terrestrial biome; feature: animal house; material: Caecal content | place: Italy | collected 2015-05-05
GATTGTCTCTTTTCCGTGTGTCAGGGGTTAAAATTCGGTATTAACCGACTTCCCCACTGAAATTACAGGGCGGCCGGATAGATCCGGCTCTTTTTACTGAATTTTGAATACGAGAGCGATGGGTGCGCTGCCGCCTCTGCGACCGGCGGGAACGGTAACGGTGATGCCGCCTTCGGCTTCGGTGAAAGAAACTTCGCTTCCATCGTCTACAAATGTGACTTTGTTCGCTCTTTCCGCATAAGGGATGAAAAGCTTCGCTTCGACGGATTCCTGAGCGATCGGATATAAGCGGATGGCGTATACGGCGTCGTCCTTCCGGGTGAAGCAGATATTTCCGTACTGGTAAGGCGCCACCGCGCGCGTGCCGTAGATGGCTTCGCCGTAGGTCTTCAGCCATGCGCCGAATCCGTACAGACTCTCCATGGCGTCCAGAGGGATTCTGCCGTCGGGCTGAGGGCTGACGTTCAGCGCCATATTGCCGCCTTTGGCGACGATAGGAACGAACGTATTGATCAGGTCGCGGGGAGATTTGTACCGGTCAAAATATTCATAGGTGAAGTCTGCGCCGAGCGTCAGGCAGCTTTCCCACGGCACTCCGAGAGGCTGTTCGGGCACGCACATTTCGGGGGTGACATAGTTTTCATATGCGCCGCCGATGGTGCGGTCCACGGATAAGAGCCAGGGCTGCATTTTGCGCGCTTCATCCACGATTTCATTCAGGCGGATGTCCTGACCGCTCCTTTCGCATACCCACCCGGCGTCGAACCAGAGGATATCCAGTTTTCCGTAGTCGCGGCAGAGCTCCAGAACCTGATTTTTGGTATATTGTACGAATTTTTCCCAGCGCTCCGGATCGTCTTTTGGATCGTACATGGGCCCGCGGGTGGTGGGCCTGGAATCCGGGATTTCCGGCGTACGGTAGTAGGGCGTGTGCCAGTCCGCCTTGGAAAAATAGGCGCCGATGCCGATCCCTTTTTTGCGGAATGCCTCGAACATGTTCTTAACGATGTCCGCATGTTCGCTGGTATGATAGGGGCAGTCCGACGCGGTTACCTTGTAATCGCTGTATTCGGTATCCCAGAGACAGAAGCCGTCATGGTGTTTGGTCGTTAAAATCAGATACCGGAAGCCGCAGTCCGCAGCCATCTGCGCCCATTCTTCGGGCTGGAAACGAATGGGGTTAAACGATTTGTTCAGATCATAATACTGTTTTTTGAATGTTTCGCCGTCTGTCCAGTTGATCTGGTGGCGCGACCATTCCCCATCCGCATCGCTCAAAGCCCAGGACGCGACGATGCCCGGCTGGCAGTACAGCCCCCAATGTATCATCAGGGCGAGTTTCTGATCCTGGAACCATTCCAGTTGCTTTAAGACCTCCGGCTCCTTCGGCCAGACGTAGTTTTCGGCGGCGCTGTAATTGTGGACGCCCTGCTGTACGATATCTTCTTTTTCTTCTGCTGTCGTACCCATCATTTTTCCTCCGGAATAACCTTAAAAGATTGATGTCAGAATCCCGGCGCGATGCTTTCGCAGCCTTTCTGCGGAAACCGGTCCTGTCATCTTACGTGATAGTAAGCGATTTATATGGAAGAGTCAAGAGGAAAGTTGTAGTATCCCTGCCGGGATGCTGCGGGAGTACGAAAAAGGGAAGCGAGAATTTCTGATTCCGCTTCGCCGGATTTATGGGGAGCCTTTTTCCGGGATGATTGCCGGTCTGGTGGATCAGCGGCTGGATCGTTATCTGGCGATGGGGCTGCCTGCGCAGGAAATGGATCAGCGGAAAAATATATAAATTTTGTCTGCGGTTCGTGAAAAACAGGAACTAATCAAGGATATCTGCGCTTTTTAACTGCTCCAGAAATTCTTTGGCAGCTGGCGAAAAGGTCTGGTATTTCTTGGTCACAATATATAAATCGACGGATAATTCCGGAACAATCGGGCGGAACGCGAGGTTTCGCCCTTTTGTATTGACCAGGCGGTCGATGCACAGCGCGTAGCCGATTCCCCGCTCCGCCATAAAGGTAGCGTTGTAAATCAGGTTGTAGGTGCCGACGATGTTCATGGAAGAATAGTCGGCGCCAAACCATTCCAGCTCCTGATGGCCCAAAAAGGTCTGCTCCGCCAGAATCAGAGGCAGGCTTTTTAGCTGGTCGATATTGATGGCTTCCTGGGAGGCCAGTTCACAGTCCCCCGGCATCAAAAGCCCGAAGGTATCGCTCCGGTGAATCTTGAAATAATCGTATTTTTCCTGGCGGATGGGGCCGAGAAGAAGTCCCATATCCACCAGACCCTTATCCAGCCGGTCCAAAACCATGTCGGCATCGCCGCTGTGGGTGTGAAACCTGACATCGGGATGCCGGCGATGAAACTCTGCAAATTGTTCGGTTATGACATCCATGGCAGCAGTTTCCCCGCAGCCGATGGTAATATCCCCGCCTAAAGATTCCGCGTTCGCCCGAAAAGCGGCCTCTGTGTTGTCGATCATCTCCAGAATCTCCTGTGCGCGGTTCCTCAGATAATTCCCTTCCTCGGTCAATGTAATCCTTCGTTTTCCCCGGATAAAAAGCTGTTTGCCCAACTGCTTTTCCAAATCCATCATTTGCTTTGACAGGGTGGACTGAGTCACAAATAAGGACTCGGCCGCTCTGGTGATATTCTGTTCTCTCGCGATGGCAAGAAAGTAGTGAAGAAGTCTTGTTTCGATCACAGTATCATCCCCCCTCATCTGAACTCTACTATACATGATTTTATCATTCCTGTAAACGATAATAAACCATAATTATCAACTATTTGTAATTCATATGGGTGAAGGATATACTCAAATTGAAATCCCGAAATAAAAACCAGGCGGGTTGGAAGGAGAACAGGGATGAGCAATTATATCTGCAAATTGCATGAACAGGCGGAACGGAAACATGTGCGCTACTGTAACCGGTACGGGATCGCGCTGGCAGGCGATTTATATACGCCAAAGGATATGGATCGGAGCAAAAAGCAAATGGCGGTCGTCGTAGGGGCTCCCTATGGCGGAGTAAAGGAGCAGGGGCCGGCTGTCTATGCCAATGAACTGGCTGCAAGGGGATTCGTCGTACTGACCTTCGATCCCTGCTATATGGGAGAATCCGGCGGCGAACCCCGCCATGTATCCTCCCCGGATCTGTTCAGCGAGAATATCAGCGCCGGAGTCGATTACCTGGGCCTTTTGCCCTTTGTGGACCGCGGAAAGATCGCCGCGGTCGGTATCTGCGGGAGCGGCGGGTTCGCCCTGTCTGCGGCTGCTGTGGATACCCGGATCAAAGCGGTGGTCACCGCGAGCATGTTTGACATGAGCGCAGCGGCGAGGCTCGGTATGACGCCCGGACAGATTCAGGAACGGAAGGAAAGGCTGTCCCGTCAGCGCTGGATCGATGCCGAAAACGGAGAGCCGGAGTATATTCCCTCTTACGGGGAAGAAGCTGTGGAGGATATTCCGGAAGAGATCCAGGGCCTTTGGAGGGAATTCTTCGAATTCTACGGCACGAAACGGGGACATCATCCGAACGCCAGGGGAAATTTTACAACAACGTCGGACTTGAGTTTCCTGAACTACAACCTGACCGATCATATCGACGAGATCTCCCCCCGGCCGGTGATGTTCGTTGTGGGAGACCGGGCGAAGAGCCGGTTTTTCAGCGATATGGCCTATGAGAAGGCGGCGGAGCCGAAGCGCCTGGAGGTGGTGCCGGACTGCAACCATGTGGATCTCTATGACGATACGGCGAAAATCCCCTTTGACGGGATAGCGCAGTTTTTAAGGGAAAGTTTCGCATGAGGGGCAGAACCATGGATCGAATCGCAGTTGGAATCGCGGCGGCCGTCCTGATCTTCGGGACTGGCGGATGCGGGAGTCTGGAAAATGAAGAGACTGCTTTGGTGGAGGAAACGGGCATGAAAATATCGGTAAAATCTTCGGAATATGAAATCATCTACGAATTGAATGGGAGCGGAGCTGCCTGTGATTTACTGGAACAGCTCCCTTTGACCGTTGAGGCAGAACCGTTCAGCAACAATGAAATTACGTTCTATCCGCCGGAAGAACTGAATACGGAAAATACGCCTCTGGGCAGCGGGGAAGCGGGGACGCTGGCGTACTATGCGCCCTGGGGGGACGTGGTGATGTTTTATGCTCCCTGCAGCCCGAACAACAGTTTGTTCGAACTGGGGAGAGCCGTTTTGGGAGGAGAGAATGTGGAGGGCCTGACGGGAACGGTCACCGTATCCGTGTTTGAAGAATAGAAAGGCGGGAATGGACATGGAAACGAGGACATTAAACAACGGCGTGGAGATGCCCCAGGAGGGATTCGGGGTATTTCAGGTAAGCGATCCGGCGCTGATGAAGGAGCTGGGCGTACAGCCCCAGGCGTGGGCGCCCTTTGCGGAAGGGCTGAAGGGGATGTTCGCGGAGCCGGTATTTGCGGAAATCGCGGCGAAGCATGGAAAGACGCCCGCCCAGGTCATTCTCCGCTGGAACGTGCAGCAGGGAGTCATCGTGATTCCCAAGTCCGTACATAAGGAGCGGATGAAAGAGAATCTGGAGATCTGGGATTTTACGCTGGACGAGGACGATATGAGACGGATCGAAACGCTGGATCTGGGGCAGCCGTTCATGCTGGATACCAGAAAGCTCAGCGAAATCAGGAGGGTCTACGATTATCTGAAAAATCCGGTTTTGACCAGCCTGTAGAGGCGGCGCCTATGGGATGAGGCGGAAAAGAAATGTTTGCAGGTTATTTCTGATGATAAAATATAAGTATTTTACATGGGCAGCGCAGGCCGATACAATAAAGGTGTTCCAAATGGAGCACCTTTTCCGATTTTATTTTAATTCGAGGTGAAGCGATGACGATTCAGGAAGCGAGCAAACGTTATAATATTCCGCTCGAGATTCTGCGGGAGTACGAGAGCTGGGGATTATGCGGAGCGGTGAAAAAAGTGATGGGCGCGTGGCAGTACGATGACGGGGACATCCGTCGTCTCAGTACCATTATGACGCTCCACGACGTCGGTTTTTCCAACGAGGAAGTGGAGAACTATATGCGGCTGTTGCTGGAAGAAGAGAATACGGAGCAGGAACGGCTGGAGATGATCAGCCGGCACCGCAACAGCACGCTGGACGAGATCCACTTCAAACAGAAACAGCTGGACCGCCTGGATTACCTGCGCCATAAAATCCAGAAAGCAGGTCAGGCGAAGAACGAAAGGAGACCATCCATATGAAAAAAATTATTTCTCTCATGTTGACGTTCACAATGATATTCGTCCTTTCCGCCTGTGGAAACGGCGGATCCGCGGACGATGAGAATCCGTCGGCCCCTTCCCTTCCGGAGACCCAGACGCAGTCGGAAGAGAGCGCGGTTCCCGCGGAAAGCGAACCGGCTTCCGGGAGCGAGGCCCCTTCCGAAACCGCCGCGCAGACAGAAGAACTTTCGCTGGTGGTGTATTTCTCCTGGTCCGGCAATACCGAATCTGTGGCCAATGAGATTCAGGCGCAGACCGGGGCGGATCTCTTTGAGATCATCCCGGCAGAACCCTATACCGACGATTACGATACCCTGCTGGATATCGCGCAGGAAGAACAGGCAAACGATGCCAGGCCCGCGATCGCTGAAACCGTGGAGAATTTCGAACAATACGACGTGGTGTATCTGGGCTACCCGAACTGGTGGGGGGATATGCCGATGATCCTCTATACCTTCCTGGATGAGTACGATTTCTCCGGGAAAACCATCGCTCCATTCGTCACCTCCGGCGGCAGCGGTTTCTCCGGGACCATTGGGACCATCGGGAGCATGGAGCCGGGGGCAGCCGTAACCGAAGGGCTTTCTCTGGGGAGTTCGCAAGCCGCCGATCCTGCCGCCGCCGTGGCCGAATGGCTGGCCGGAATCGGCCTTTCGGAATAAGGGGTGACGATGATGAAACGGGGACTGACATTTCTGTTGACGCTGTTGATGGCGGCATCGCTTGCCGCCTGTTCACAGGGCCCGGCTTTGCGGACGGAATCGGAGAGCGCACCGGAAAAGAGCGCGCCGGATGAGAGCGGGGCGGTAGAGAACGAGCCGGCAGAAAGCGCGCCTGCCGCTTCTGGGATTTCTTCCGGCACCCCTCCGGCCATGGAGGCGCCGGAAGGATTTGTCCTCATCGAGGGCGGCAGCTTTCGGATGGGAAGCCCGGATTCCGAGCCCTGGCGCAGCGGGGATGAAACGCAGCACACCGTCACGGTCAGCGACTTTTATATCAGCCCGTACGAGCTGACCCAGGCCGAATATGAGGCGGTGATGGGGGAAAATCCCAGCAATTTTTCCGGGGAAGACCTTCCGGTGGAAAATATATCCTGGCTGGACGCCGTCGCCTATTGCAACGCCCGCAGCGAACAGGAGGGACTGACCCCCGCCTATGCGCTGGATGGGGAGAACGTTGCCTGGAACCGGGAAGCGGACGGATACCGGCTCCCCACCGAGGCGGAATGGGAATATGCCTGCCGCGCCGGGACGGAGACGCCGTTTCATACGGAAAATTCTCCCAGTGCCGAAGAGGTTAACTATTACGGACATTATCCCTATGAGATCGAAGGGAATTACTTTTCCCAGGAGAATCTTGACACCAGACCCGGCCTGTATCGGGAGACCACCGTTGCGGTGGGCAGCTTTTCCCCCAACGCATTCGGCCTATATGATATGCACGGCAACGTGAGCGAATGGGTTTGGGATTACTATGGCGCTTATGAAACGGAAGAGCAGACGGATCCCACCGGGCCGGATGCGGGTTCCCTCCGGGTTTACCGGGGCGGCGGATGGAACGACTTCGCGAAAAACATGCGATCCGCTTATCGGGCCACGCTGGATCCGGAACTGGCGGGCTTCAACATCGGCATCCGGCTGGTGCGAAACGCCGCAGCGGGTTCCGGCACCGTATCCGGCGGCGCGATTGAACATGCCGCCAACGGAGGCGGAACCGTCCTGATCGCCTATTTCTCCTGGGGCGGAAATACCCGGGGAATCGCGGAGGAAATCCAGCGGCAGACGGGAGCCGACCTGTTTGAAATCACGCTGGTACATCCCTATTCCGACGACTACAACACGGTGCTGGACGAAGCCCAGCGGGATCAGAACGAACAGGCCAGGCCGGAGCTCGCCGGCCATGTGGAGAACATGGAGCAATACGACACGATCCTTCTCGGCTACCCGAACTGGTGGGCGTCCATTCCCATGCCGATCGCCTCCTTCCTGGAGGAGTACGATTTTACAGGAAAGACCATCATCCCGTTTTGCAGCCACGGCGGAGGGCGTTTCGGGCAGAGCCTGACCGCCATCGCAAAGCTGGCGCCGGATGCCGCCATGGGAGAAGCCCTCAGCATTCACTATTCCGGCGGAAGCAGCATGCCGGATGACGTGAGCGGCTGGCTGGAAGCAAACGGGATATCAAATAACGAGATATAAAAGGAGGTTTGGTTATGGAAAACACAAAGACATTTCCGAAAATCGCGCTTGGCACCTGGTCCTGGGGCGTTGGCGCTGTCGGCGGCGATCAGGTATTCGGAAACCATCTCGGGGAAGCCGATCTGAAAGCGGTATTCGATACGGCGATGAAGGAAGGGTTGAACCTTTGGGACACTGCCACCGTATATGGCATGGGCGCATCCGAGAATATTCTGGGCGCTTTTGCCAAAACCTGGCCCCGCGAGGACGTGATCCTTTCCACGAAATTTACCCCGCAGATCGCGGGAAACGGCGCGGACCCGGTGGCGGAACTGTGCGACGCCAGCATGGAGCGCCTGGGCACCGGCTATATCGATATCTACTGGATTCACAATCCCGCCGATGTGGAACGCTGGACGCCGGGGCTGATTTCCCTGGTCAAAAGCGGCAAGGTGAGGCAGGTGGGCGTATCCAACCACAACCTGGCACAGATCAGGCGGGCGGAGGAGATCCTCAGCAAAGAGGGCATTCGCGTTTCAGCCATCCAGAACCATTACAGTCTGCTGTACCGTGCTTCCGAGGATGCAGGTATTCTGGACTACTGCAGGGAAAACGGAATCGATTTCTATGCCTATATGGTGCTGGAACAGGGAGCGCTCAGCGGCAAATACAACACGGGGAATCCGCTCCCGAAGGGCAGCCAGCGCGGCGATACCTATAATCCGATCCTGCCTCAGCTGGAGAAGCTGACGGACGCCATGGGTTTTGTGGGAGAAAAACATGGCGCTACTGCGGCGCAGGTGGCCATCGCGTGGGCGATTGCAAAAGGAACCAGGCCCATCATCGGCGTGACGAAGCCCTCTCAGGTGGAGGATGCCGCAAAAGCGGCTCAGATCGTACTGAGCGCGGAGGAGATGGAACGGCTGGAGGCGCTGGCGAAAGAGGCAAATGTGGACACGAGAGGTTCCTGGGAAAATCCCATAGCATGATCGATATGACTGAGAAACAGGAGGAAAAAAATGGCAGTAAAACAGACGGCAGGACGCAGGGATTTAGGGGAATTTGCCCCGAAGTTTGCGCAACTGAATGACGATGTATTGTTTGGCGAGGTGTGGAGCCGGGAGGATAAGCTCTCCTTGAGGGATCGTTCCCTTGTCACCGTAGTGGCGTTGATGTCCCAGGGGCTTGTGGATCCGTCTTTCCAATACCATTTGGAAACGGCCAAAAAGAACGGGATCTCCAGAGAGGAAATTGCGGAGATCCTGACCCATGCGGCTTTCTATGCCGGGTGGCCAAAAGCATGGGCGGCTTTCCGCATGGCAAAGGAGGTCTGGAAAGAAAGTGAATGGCTGGAGGCCGTTTCCGAAGAAGAGTCTAACCGTTTGCCGTAAAAAGGGAGGATAGAGCATGAGCAAAATTTTAGTGATTGAGAGCAGCCCTCATAAACGTGGATCTTCCAATCTGCTGGCCAGGGAATTTATCCGGGGCGCGCAGGAAGCAGGCCATGAGATCGCGGTGTTCGATGCCGGGCACGCGAATCTGCATCCCTGCATGGGCTGCGGCGCCTGCGGAATGTCAGGCCCCTGTGTGCAGAAGGACGATATGGCCGATCTGCGGGAAAAACTGTTGTCCTGCGATGTGGCGGTCTTTGTAACGCCCCTTTACTACTTCGGTTTTTCCACGCAGCTGAAAACCGTCATCGACCGCTTTTACAGTTTCAACGGGCAACTGACGGAGAAAGGGCTGAAAACCGTTCTGATCGCTGCCGCCTGGGACAGCAACGACTGGACGATGCGGGACATCAGGGCCCATTATGAAACCCTGTGCGGCTACCTCAACTTTCAAAATCTGGGCGAAATCCTGGGCGTCGGCTGCGGTACGGTGCAGATGACGAAGCATACCCGTTTCCCGCAGGAGGCGTATTCGCTGGGGAAACGGATCGGAGGTTAGGCGGATGAAGTCGATTGCCATCGCAAAGATCACCGTGGATGTGCTCATGACGCTGGCCCTGCTGTTTTTGATGGGGTATCAGCTCTGGGGCGAAGCGGCCCACGAATGGGCCGGAGCCGGAATGCTGGTTTTATTTTTGGCGCATCACATTTTAAACCGGGGCTGGTATAAAAGCCTGCTCAAAGGCAGATTCACCCCTGCGCGGGCATTTCAAATCTGTGTGGATATGCTGCTCCTGATCGCCATGCTGGCGCAGATGTACAGCGGCATCGTCATGTCCCGCCATGTATTCGCGTTTTTGCCCATCGACGGAGGAATGGCGCTGGCAAGAAGGCTGCATATTCTGGGAGCCTATTGGGGGTTTCTTCTGATGAGCGTTCATCTGGGACTGCACTGGAATCTGTTCCTGGGGATAGCGCGGAAAAGAACCGGCGGGGCAGCTCCCTCAAAACGCCGCGGCCCGCTTTTGCTTCTGCCCGGCCTGTTGATTTCGGCTTACGGGGCTTTCGTATTGATGGACAGGGATTTTCCCACCTACCTGTTCCTGCGGTCGGAATTCGTCTTTTTGGATTACGGGGAACCCATCTGGTTGTTCTATCTGGATTACATCAGCCTGATGGGGCTTTGGGTGTTCCTGGCTCACTGCCTCTCCAAACGATTGAGAAAACCGGGAGGGGGCAACTAAGATTACAAATCTGGGCGCGCTGAAAATCGTTTTCGGAATGAAACGATTTTTATTTTACATCGGCTTTGTGATGTTGTTTTCTTTTCTGACCGGTTTATGGATCAATCTGATTGTGTAGGATGGATGCGCCCGGAGAGATGGGTGGGAATACTTTGCCAGAATCCTGCAGGAAAACCGGGATAAAACGGAAGAACTTATTTTTATCTATCATAATCCTCAATTTATCGATGCGCTGGAAAAAGGCATCAGGGAAGAATGGGCGGCCGGGAAGCATTCTTCGCAGATATCCAGGAGCGTACTGCATGATAGCAGAAAGGATTACGATACCGTCATGTTAACACTACGGCGGGAATGAATGAAAGGCGGATCTTCGGAAAGGAGAGACAGAGATGGAACGGATTCGGGAAGAAGTGAAGTTCCCGAAAGAATGGGAAAAAAGGGATATTTATTCGTCCGTTTTTTTAAACCGGTACGGATATTATGAGTTGCGCAGACAGAACATCCCGGAAGAAAGGGGTCGCAATTTTGAGGAAAACTATTTTCAGAATTATGCGGGACAAACCTACGCGAAAGAATATCCGGAAAGCGAATTGCAGTTTATCCGGGCAAAATTGGAAGAGCGGGATGCGGTCATCAGCGAAAACCTCCGGAAAGCGAGAAGGGGCTGTACCGAAGGCTATTCCCTGCTCGATATCGGCTGTGGGGAAGGCTTTCTCCTGAAATACTTTCAGGAAAAGGGAGTGCGGGTAAAAGGGATCGACTTCGGGGTTTACGCCCTGCGGCAATTCCATCCGGAGTTGTTGTCCTGCTTTGAGCAGGGAAATATGGAATCGCTGCTTCCGGAGATGGCGAAGCGCGGAGAAGTATATGATGTGGTAAATGCGGACAGGGTGCTGGACATGGTTCCGGACGCCGGGGAGAGCGTCGGGCATATGAAGGAAGTGATGGCGGAAAATGGGATTCTGGTCGTCAAGGTGGCCAACAACTATTCCAATATCCAGAGGATGCTGCTCGAAACCGGGGAACTGAAAAAGGAGCACTGGCTGGATGATCCGGATCATACGGGATACTTTAACCGGGAAGGCCTGGTCTCCCTGATGGAGGAATGCGGAATGGAGTGCCTGGATTTCTACGGGGATACGTTTGTGGATTTTCAGCTGCTGAATTCTTATTCCAACTACTATGAAAGGCCGGAAACCGGTCACGAAGCGCACCGGACTGCGGTACGGATCGAAAATCTCCTGCATGAAATCTCCCCGGAGAGGACGATTGAGATCTTCCGGCTTCTCGGGGAAATGGGATTCGGGAGGGAAATCGTCGGAGTATTTGCCAAAAAGAAGTGAATAACGGATCATCGCGTCGGGCACGGTTTGTGTCCGGCGTATTTTTTTACCCAAAACCGGCCCGAAACAATTTTTTTCTCCGCATGTCCCTTTTTCCCTGTCAAACGATAATTACTTGTTAGAGTATTTCAGACGGCAGAGGAAAAGCGTTCGAAATGAGGGGAAGGCATGATTACATATAAAAGCATCAGCAGGGTGGGGAGCCGGCCTGTCAACGAGGACTGCGTTGGAATGCACAAAAAAGGGCAGGAATACGGCTTCTTTCTGGCGGACGGGCTGGGAGGACACGGCAAGGGGGACATCGCCTCCAAAACGGCGGTGGAGCAGGCGATCCTGCGGTTTGAGGAGGGCGGCTTCTCGGAGGAGACGATCAGGCAGATCTTTCTGACCGGGCAGGCCGCGACCATGGAAAAACAGAGGGAACTGGGCTGCGTCAGCGCGATGAAAACGACCATGACGGCGCTGCTCGTAGGGAATCGTTCCATACGCTTCGGCCATGTGGGGGATTCCCGGATCTATTATTTTCGGAACAAAAGGCTCGTGGGACGGACCATGGATCACAGCGTCCCGCAGATGCTGGCAGCTGCCGGAGAGATAAAAGAGGAAGAGATCCGTCATCACCCGGACAGGAACCGGCTGCTGCGGGTGATGGGAACGGAATGGGATCGACCTGCGTTTCAGCTTTCGGAGGAACTCGCCCGAAGCGGAAGGCAGGCATTTTTGCTGTGTTCCGACGGCTTCTGGGAGCTGATCGGGGAAAGGGAAATGACGGATCTTCTGAAGCGTTCCCGCACGGTGGAGCAGTGGATGGACGCCATGGAGGCAGTGGTGCTCCGAAACGGAAAGGGGACCGCGATGGACAACTATTCCGCGGTGGCGGTGTGGACGTAATCGGAACGGGCGTCCGGAAGGGAGGAAGGCGGGAAAATGGCGATTATCAGGTGTTCCTGCGGCTTTTTTTACGATGAGGAAAAATATGGAGCCTGCCCGAAATGCAGCGGGGCGTACCGGGCGATGCGGCCGGTCAAGAGCGTGCTGACGCCGGAGGCCTTTTTTTATGAGGGAAAGCAGGATTTTTTCGCGGGCTGGCTCGTCTGCGTGAAAGGCGGGCAGAAGGGGCGGGATTTCCGGATCTTCCCGGGCTTCAACAGAGTGGGGAGGCAGTCCGCTTCGGATATCTGTCTGGAGGACGGGCAGGTGGCGCGGGAAAGCCACTGCGCGGTGGTTTATGAGCCGAAGAAGGGGGCGTTCTACCTGGTGCCGGGGAAGGGCACGGTGACGCTTTTGAACGGAAGACGGATTGAGGAAACGGAGAAGCTGAAGGAGGGAGACCGGATCGGCGCAGGGGAGAGCCTGATGGTCTTCATTCCTTTCTGCGGGAAGGAGCGCACATGGGAGAGATGGTGAATGCGAATCAGGATCCGGTCCGCCTGGAGCAGGTCGTTTTGAACATGCCGGAGGCCAGATTCTATTTTTCAGGGGATACGGAAGCGGAGGAACTGCGGGCCTTCATCGGGGATGAGGCGCTTTCCGCGGTGTCGCTGAAGCGCTTTTCGGATACGGGAGAGGGCATCTGCTATTACGTGCTGCTGGACATTTCCGCATCCATTTCGGAGGGCAGATTTTCCGACATCAGGGAGGCGCTGGCGGATTTTTCGCAGGGGCTCTCCGGGCAGGACCGGATGGTGCTGATCGCCTTCGGAGAAGAGGTGTCCGTGGTGCTGGACGAAAGCGGGGAAGCGCTGAAGGACGGGAGCGTGCGGGAGCGGATTTTGAGCCTGCAAAACGCGGATCAGAAAACGCTTCTGTTCGAGGCGGTGGATCGGATGGCGGCCCTCGCGGACGCGGAGAGCATGCGCAGGGTGGCCTTTGTGATAACGGACGGGGAGGATATCGCCAGGGGAAAGACCACCAGGCAGGAAGCCGGCCAGGTGCTGTCGGAAAGCGGGGTTCCCGTATACGGCTTTACCGTCTCCGAAGCGGGGAAGGACGCGGTGGACGCCTTTGGGGAATTCGCCAGGACCAGCGGCGGAACGCTGACCATCCTGGAGCCCGGGCAGGAGGCGGCGGGGCTTTCGGAGGTAAAAGAGGAGCTCCTCAACTGCCGGGAGGCGGTGTTCGAAGCGTCCTCCAACCGGGTTTCCAACGGAATGGTGAACGTTTCTCTGGAATTTCCGGATACGGGCGTAAAAATACAGGCGGAAGCGATGCAGAACCGCTGGCAGGCGGACGAGGAGGCCCCCGTGGTCCTCGAGACGGTTTTGGAAGGAGAGAAGCAGCTTCGGCTGACTTTTTCGGAAGCGGTGACAGGAGCGCAGGCGGCGGAACACTATGAGCTCGTGGGCGCAGAGGACGGGCAGAAGCTGCTGCCGGTCTATGCGTCGGCCCAGGAGGGAGGAACGGAGGCCGTCCTCACCTTCGACGTGCTCCCGGCCGGGGAATATGAGCTCTTCTGCGCGGGGCTGAAGGATGTTTCCATGGAGCAGAACGAAATGGACTGCTCCGTTTCGGTGCAGGTGCCAAAACCGGAAGGGATGCCGGAGGAGGCCGCCGGAGAACGGGCGGGCGTTCCCACGGGAGCTGCGGCAGCCGCCGGGGTTCTGGGTCTCGCCGTTTTGGCCGGGGCAATTTGGGGATTCCGGAAAAAATCGGCAAAAGGAAAACGGGCGAAAAACGGGCCGCAGGAGAACCAAAACGGTTCCGGCGGCGGGCAGGAAAGCGGGCCGGAGACGGTGGGCGTCGGGCTGCAGCCCAATCGCCGCGTGAAGGTGGAAAAACGGGCGCTGGAGGAGATGACGGTTTTCTTCCAGGCGAGGGGGCAGAAGGAAGAGATCGCCGTGGTGGTGCAAAAGAGCATGATCGTGGGGCGGAGCGCCGCCTGCGAACTGAGCTTTGACGATCCCGCCCTGTCCCGCCAGCATTTCGCCCTGGAGATCGTGGACAAAGGACTGTGGATCAGAAATCTGAGCCAGAGCGGTTTCACCCTGCTCAACGGCGTGAAGCTGCAGGAGAAGGCCGTGCGCCTGCGTTCGGGGGACTGGATCGGGGCGGGACAGCTTCAGCTTCGCATCCGGTTTTCGGACGGATCGGAGTAGTGAACGGGCCCGGAGAGCTCAGGATCCGGGAGCATGCGGGCCGGCCCGGGCGGCCGG
>OEQQ01000183.1_pt1 | contig 14518 bp, 11 predicted proteins | sample 1539741 | NCBI WGS metagenome assembly OEQQ01 (sample SAMEA3891876, study PRJEB23780) | metagenome | biome: terrestrial biome; feature: animal house; material: Caecal content | place: Italy | collected 2015-05-05
GCTTTCCCACAACCGGGATATGAGGGACCATACCATAGAGAAAACTTCCAACCATTAGAAGCGTAAGGATCCTTGTTCGCCCTTGTTTAAAATGATAGAGAATCTCATAAATAAGATAAATAAGACAAATACAGCCTATATAAATTTCTATATCAATTCCAGAAGAAGCATATTCTCCAAACGGTACATTTTGATTTTCAAAAACAGTAGGAAAAAGCATCATCAGCAAAATACGCAAATCGTACGATAAAACTGAAAAACTTTCCCATGCGATCTTAACTCGTCCGCTTTGAATCATAAGCGTTATTAACGGCACTAATTGTATCGCAATGATAAGAATATAAAGCAATATCCAAATCGCGGATGTCTTAAAAATCTCTTTCAGACTGTTTTTCTGTTCCTTTAATATGACGATCATATAGCAAAAAAGAACAATATCGAAATAGAAAACAATCTGTGTAAATCCGGATACAAACTGCACGCCCATCGCCAATACACTTGCAATCATCCAGGAACTTCTCTGTGATTTTCTATATTTTTCAAGAAAATACAGGATAACAGAAAAAAACGACAGCGTCGTAAGAATTGTCGTATGTTCGACTCGGCTCCCACCCAGCATAATGCTAAAAGAATACAGGAAACCGGTTATCATACATACGAGATAGTCTTCTACCATTTCGTACATAAATAAATACATAAAATATCCTGCCAGAAACAGCTGAAGAACGCGAAAGACATTAAATGCCAATGCCGGATCAACTAAAAAAAAGAGAAAATTAAATGGAGATAACGCAGTCTGCTGAACATCGGCCAAAAAAGGAGTGCCTATGGAAACAAACGGATTCCAGAAAGGGAACTCCCCGTCCTTTATACTATTTACCAAAAAAATCTTGGAAATATAGTATCCTATTCCGTCTCCTTTAACAAACAGATAATTCGATGTAATAGTAGGCCAATATACTATAATAATAACAAGTAAAAAAAACATCGGAATTACTGCTCTTTTTAAATACATTTTCCCTTTCATTTGTTCTCCCTTATGCGTCATGTATTCACTTGCGCAAAATAGTGAAACGCTTCCATATACTCCTCGCAAACATGTTTCCAGGATCTCTTTTTCATCACTTCATACACTTCTTTTTCTCGAGCAATCAACCTGTCTCTGTTTTCTAAACCTTTTATGATCTTTTTTGCAATATCCCGGTAATCATATGGATCAAAGAGATACTCGTCTAAGTTGTATTCTTCTAGTTCCTCTAAATTTTGCGGAATATTTCCCATAATAGAAGGTGTCCCAACGGACATCGCTTCGCTAAATGTAAAAGGGAATCCCCCTTCGTATAAAGTTGGATTTACCACAATCTGAGCGCACATATATAGAGCCGCTAATTGCTGTGCCGATACGTTGCTAAAACATAACACATCATACTGCAACCGATGATCATAGATATATTTTTTCAAATCGCTATTTGCATTCATATTGCATGTTAAAATCAGTTTTAACTGAAGATTTTTTTGTCTAAGCACATATTCAAATGCCTTCACCAAATTCAATATATTTTTATTTCCTCTGGTCTGAGATGGATAAAAAATATACTTTACATCCTTAAATGAAAAAGAATTTACGTTATCTACGCCAATCAAATAAGACGACATATTTACTGAATGTCCCAATATGCCAGGCAATACAATTTTTTTTGCAAAATAGCGGGTTATATCCATAGGGAAATGAAACTTTTGGAAGTATTCACTTAAATTCAGCAGCTCGTTCATATCCGTTACAGCATGTCGAATCACTTTTATCTGTCCGGGATCTTTAAAGAACTTTCCTACCAACAAATTGTCCTTTAAGTATTCGCAATAGGTAATAAAATATGTTCCCTCTTCTATAATTTTAGAAACATGTTCTGTGACATCCGTGAAATCTCCTTGCGAAAAAGCTGACGGAAACTCAGTCGTTACAAGATCCGGTACGCAAATCACTCTTGTTCCATTTATGCAATTAAATTCTTCCCAAAATGCCGTCGGGCAATACCAGACTAATGGAGGATATTTCAATTTATTGATTTTTTTGATTACTTCTTCAGCGCTATATTTTCTGACTCTTTCCTGTATGTTTCCAACGTTCCATCTTTGAAGAACATAAAAAAATAAATCTTTTAACTCGGGCGACCTTTCACTCAATCCCTTTGCCAATCTAATGGCAACTCGTTTTCCCTTGGCCACAGAACACGCTTTGAGTATACCCCTCAGGCCGAAATACAAAAGTGCAATTACTGCGCAAATTGGCAAAGCGATAAATGCCAATACAGCTCCTAATAGCATGAATAGAACAAAAAGCGCAATATGTCTGATACTAATCAGAATATCCATGATGCTGTCAGCAAATGACAGAAATACTTTGGGGAATTCCTTTCTCTTTCTTTTCTTTATATTTGACCGATTGAAAAAAAATCTGAGCGCATCAAAAATAACCGGATTCGATGCAGGCATTAGAAGTTCAATTTGTGTTGTATCGATATCCTGTTCTTCAAACAACTCCTCTAACAACGGTTTAACCCATTTAGGACAAGCGATTATCAGTTGATTACCACTCTCAACAAATCCTTTTAAGAGAAAAGAAATATATCTCCCCAATCCCTCCTGCCTTAACGATATTTTTTCAAAATATGGCGCATATCCCAAATAAATCCCTATTTTCATAATAAAGACTCCTACAAGAAGATATTCCTTAATATTATATTCTGAATTGTATTACACAAATCCGGATTCTCAATGCTGTGCATTCGTAAGGACTCCAGTTCAGGCAATCGTTTTTTCATATTTTCAACATTTTTCTCACAATCCAGCAATTTTTCACAAAGCTCTTTTTCGCTATTCTTATCGAAAAACATAACTCCCAGATTCAACTTTCTATCCAGATTTCTCATCGCAGGATAGTCGCTGGAAAGTGCCGGAACTCCCAGAAAAGCTGCATCAACAACTGCTCCATTCCCATTATCCGATGTTCCCGGATGCAGCATATATTGTGCCCATTCTAATAACTCATAGTAACTCTCTTTCGAAAGCAAACCTTTAAAATGGATATTTTTCTTTAAATTTTCATCTCCGAAAATAATTTCTCTAACTTCAGCAACATAATGTATCTGGTCTTCTGTATATTTTTTCCTGTCTATTGCCGTATTTTCTCCGAACAATTCTGTATTTACACCTGTCACATAACATTCGAACTTACCGCCCGATCTATAATATTTTGAAAGAGCGCGAAGGGCTATTTTGTGATTTTTATGTCTACTGATATTCGTTGCCCAAACAATATACTCAGCGCTTGTTTTTTCCTCAAGATTATTTTTAAATACACTTATATCTGAAAAAAACAAAGGCAATAAATGGATCTTTTCTCTTTCAAGTCCCGTATATTGAATTGCATCCTCCGCAACAGTCAGACTCGTCGTAAAATTACATTGGCTCCTCCTGATAAAATCCACCATTCCGCATTCCAGCTCGTCCGGAAAAACCTCCGGTACATAACGCCGGATATAATCGTGTATCACCACACCATATGGCCGTATCATCAATAAGTTTGGCGGAACTCTATCCGATAGAAAAAGGAGAAAATTGCAATCTTCAAAATAGCTGATCCCATCGTTCATAAGAAGGTATTTTGCTCTATATATACTTAGTGGGAATCCAAATAAGGCTGTAAGTTTTCTGGCTCTCGTTTCGTCTATCGTTTCCCAGCTAAAAGTGCGCACAATAATCCCACTGTTTTCTATTTTTCTAAGAACATCATTATTTTTTTCTCTCATTTCTTCCGGAACGGCAAATACGACATCTATATTATCTTTCTGAATCCCTCCATTTTTAAATGCGCTGATCAACCGAAGGGAATAATCCAACACTCCCCCTAAATATGGCTGTGGTAAAACAAACGCCATTTTGGTTTTTGTTCTTTTCAAAGTCTCAGACTGTACGGAATTCTCAATTTTAAATAATGCTTCTCTCCATTTTTCCTTACAGTATTGATATGACATCTTTTCTAAAAGAATTGGCTGAGATAATCTGATTTTCTCAGCAAGTTTTCTATCTCCCCCTATTATCCGTTTGCATTTCTTTTTTGCTTCCTTCAACGTCCTGCATCGCCCCGGAAGATCTTCTCCTCCCAGTAAGTCCAGCAAACCGCCGCCCATAAAAACAAGCGGCAGTCCACATTTCACTGCCTCAAATGGATGATAATGTACATGTCTCTTATTGGTCGAATGATAATACATAACGCTGTGAGAAGGGTACAGCGCATCATATTCTTTTTGCGGCAAATATCCTAAAATTGAATTATCCCCCTTAACCGGTATAGGCTGTACTCCTCCAATAGAATGAGGAATATCTTCAAAATCTTCTTTGAATTTTTTATAAATGTTTTCATAATACGGGCTAATTCTAATCCGGGGACAAATAAAAAGAACTTTTTTTACACTTCCGTTCCATTTATCCACTATTTCAGTATCCACCATTCCTATTGGCAGATCAATTTTTCTCTTCTTAAATAAGTCGCATTCTATGTCGCTCAGATTTTCATAGGATTGTCCAAACCAAAATCGCGTTCCAACTTCCTGGATTTTCTTTAATAACCATATTCCCGCATTATATTCAATAATTTTTGTATAAGACATTCCATCTTCAAGTCCAAATGGATGAAATATCATAATTCCTTTAAATTTTGTTACAATCGATTTTAAAGGTTCTAAAAATACTCCAAAAATGGCCATTTGAAAATATGAATTCATAACAGCCATAGCCTCTTCGGGTATTTGAGACGTATAAAAATCCACGCTGTTTAAAATTCTCAATTTATCTTCGGGAACCGTCAGCAGTTGATCTGATGCCCAATCTATCGCAATACTAACGTCAAACGGCGGAATTTTAGGTATATAAACTTCATATCCCAATTCTCTCAATATTTTAACTTCGCTTTTCATTAGTGTGGAATGATTATATAACCATAAAATTCTTTTCTTCATTTTTCTCCTCTGAAGTCAATTAAGTCATCCAATATACTCAGCGACAATATCTTCTGGCCTGCCATCAGCAACTATCCTTCCATGTTCTAGCAGTATAACGCGATTACATACGGCCTTTATCGTATTCATATCATGCAAGACCAAAACGAGTATTTTTGCCTGATCCATTATGTTGAGCATTCTCTCCCGAGCTTTTTTTTGAAATTTTGCATCTCCTGCACTTAGCACTTCATCCACTAATAAAATTTCTCCCTCTACCGACGTAGAAATAGCGAATGCCAGTCTGACGAGCATTCCGGAAGAATAAGCCTTAATAGGATAATCGATAAATTCTCCTAATTCAGCGAAGTCTATAATTTCCTGTTCTTTGGACCGGACCTCTGACGGAGTACTCCCCAGCATCAGGCCACGATTCATAATATTATCCCGGCCTGTAGAATCCATATCAAATCCGAGCGTTAAATCGAACATGGAACGCACTTCTCCGGAAATTTCAATTTTACCTGTTTGAATGGGATATACACCAGCAAGGGCGCGTAATAGAGTACTTTTACCCGCCCCGTTATGCCCTATAATTCCCACCCTCTCCCCTTCATGAATTTCCAGATTAAAATCCCTTAATGCGTGAACATCCTCTAAATATTCCTTTTTCTTCTCCAGTTTTAGTCTCGAAAATACTTCCTGCTTAAGTGTAGTCGCATTATATAACGTCGATGGATAATATAGATTGACATTCTCCATCTTAATATAGTAGGCCATAGCTTTCCCTCTATTCTACAAATAAAAAATTATCGTCTTTTCATTTTTACGATTGAGCAAAAATGCCCATAGAACTACCGCGAAATTGGTGAACAGCACAAAAATATAATCCATAACTGTTGGAAATTCCGCATATACAAATGGAGCGCGAACAAGATTCAAGAAATGCGTTATTGGATTTAGTTCAAACCACAATTTTAATATTTGATTAGACATGAACATTTCCTGTTTAAAAAATACAGGCGAAATATAATATAGTATTTGCATGATCAGTGCCATAATTTGTGGATAATCCCGGTATTTCGTTCCAGAATATCCGGCAATTGTCGAAAACCCCCAGACCAAAGGAAAAAACAACAATATCGTAAGCGGCAATGTAAGGCATCCAAACAGTAAATTTATCGGTGAATAAAAGACTCCCCAAACAGCCAGTGCGATCATTTCCATACAAAAGATGGCACTGACTACGACAGCATGTCTTAAGGTATAAATCGTAATCGGATGATTAAATTGTCGAATATACTGTTCGCTGTTAAAAAGGGCACTTCCGCCGCTTACAATACATGTTTGCAACATATCCCAGACAATAATACCCGATAAAATATAAATCGAATATTCTCCCAATGGCTGTTGAAAAACAACTCCGAAAACCACTGACATTATAATTGTTAAAAAAAGCGGCTGTATGATCGTCCAGAGCAATCCCAGTTTGGATCTTCTAAAACGTGTTTTCAGATCATTTTTTGCCAGATGAGACCAGAAATATCTGGTTTTATAAATCTTTTTCCAATACTCTTTCATCTTTTCTCCAATTTAGCAGCCAACAATCTTTTTCAGGCAATCGCATACATAGGCAATTTCCTCTTCCCCTAAGCCGGCGTGAGAAGGAAGGCTGATGCCTCTGGCCCCCAGCTTCTCAGCAACTGGATAGGACGCATTCGGATCCAGATAAGGGGGCATGATGTGCATGGGATAAAATACCGGCCGCATTTCAATATTGCATTCTTCCATCCTGCGCATCACTTCGTCCCGATCCTGATCCACATCATCCTGCAAAATTACGTTGTTCATCCAGTAGACGGAGGTACAATGATCCGGCACTTTTTGCATTTTCAAATATTGTTCTGTACCACTCAAATGCTTCTCATATAAGCTGGCAACCCGTTCTCTTTGCTCAATATGCCAGGATATATTTTCCAACTGTCCAAGACCCACCGCAGCCTGCATATTCGTCATTCGATAATTATATCCAACGTCAACATGCCAGTATCTCTTTTCGGGGGAAACAGCCTGGCCTTTTAATAACTTCATTCGCTGATATAGAGCCTCGTCATTCGTCGTGATCATTCCGCCTTCTCCGCATGTGATCACCTTGTTTCCAAAAAAGCTAAAGGAAGCAGCTAAGCCCATACTCCCTACTTTCTTTCCATCATATTCCGCTCCGTGTGCCTCTGCAGCATCCTCAATGACAGGAATAGAATGTTTATCAGCAATTTCCTGAATTCGTCTCATATTCGCAGACAGCCCATACAAATGCACCGGCATTATCGCTTTGGTATTCTCCGTAATCTTTTCTTCCAGCTTTTCAGGATCCATATTGAAAGTATCCTCTTCGCTGTCCACAAAAACCGGGGTTGCGCCGCAGTAGCGAACCGCATTTGCAGTAGCAATGTATGTCAATGTCGGCATGATCACTTCATCTCCGGGACCAATCCCCAGCGCCGCTAAAATCAAATGCAGCGTCACTGTGCCGTTGGAACATGTCAGCGCATATTTTGTTCCACAAAATTGTGCAAATTCCTTTTCAAATTCTGTAACAAACCTTCCATTTGCAGAAACCCATCCCGTATCAATACATTCCATCAGATACTTTTTTTCGTTTCCGTTAAATACTGGATTGGCTATTGATATTCTTTTCATTTTATCCTCCAATGTAAAATTTTATATTTCTATTGTTATTTGATTTTTCTGGCCGGTATGCCAACAACTGTTCCTGTTTCCATGTGATCTCTTATCACGGCAGCGCCTGCTCCTACCGTCACATAATCTCCGATTCGGATCTTGTCAATGATCCTGCTGCCTGTCCCAATCAGACAGTGACGTCCAATCTGCACACAACCGGAAATCGCGCAACCAGGAGCTATATGGCTGTATTCTCCAACCTTTACTTCATGATCTACGGAAGCGTTTGTATTAACAATACAACCATTCCCAATTTCTGCTTCAGCATTTATAACCGTGCCTGGCATGACAGCTACACCCAGTCCGACTTTACAGGTTGGTGATAAAACGGCATGATGACTGATAGCATTGATCAGTTGATAACCTATATCCAAAATATGCTGTGATATTTTTTCCCGTAGTTTTCCATTTCCTAAGGCTACAAAAGCATAACGAATCTTTTCTGTCCGATACAACTCAGCCAGATAATCATCATCCCCTAAAACTGGAATTCCCCAAAATCCTTCTTTTGCGGTTTTATCGATCAATCCGGCAATTTCATATTCTCCATTCTGCAAAAGAATATCCGCTATTACCTTTGCATGTCCTCCTGCGCCTACAATTACAGCCTTTTCCATGATTTCTTCTTCCTCTCCGGTTCGTTTACTAATCATATAGATGAGGCTCCATTAACTTCCTGATCCGAAGAATTTTCTTTTTCCGGAGATGCATTTTTATCTGTACTAACTTTTTTTGTATATTTCTGAAATATCCGTTTTCTCTCTTTTCCGGTTTCAATTCAGATAAGAACAATGCCGCCGATGGGCTAAGAACTTTTGTGAGCCAATTCATTATCTTGCCGTTTTTCGCTTTTGTTTTATCTTTCCACGCATTATTAAAATGATGAATGGCATAAGTGTTGTCCGTTGCATGTATCTCACCGGTAATACTGTCCTTTGGAGAAAAATAATCCACTGGGTAAATGTAAAGAAGATTTCCCAGTCGCTGCTTTTTTCCGTTCAACAGCAAGCCATAAGATTCAAACAAATTGTGTGTGATAATTTGAACGTTAGTTATCTGATTAAAAGTGCCGTCTTCCCTTAGAAAATGCTTTCCTTTATAGTAATCCAGACATGTTTTAATAAAATCGTTTCCCGCCTCGGCTCCGATAATTCCGGCAGATACCCATCCTTTTCGCTCCTGCCCAATAAAGGCAGGGCGTTCCAGGAATGTATCGATATTTTTAACCAGCTCCACATCTCCATCCATGTACACTCCGCCATAATGGTACAGCAAATAAAGTCTCGCAAAATCCGCGACAAAAGCCCATTTCTTCGCTTCATACGCTTCCTTTACAAAGTCATTTATTCCCATATCAAAATTAAGCGCATTGCATTCCCGTATTTCATAATCCGGACAGGTTTTCTTCCATGTTTCGATACATTTTTTCGTCTTTTCATCGAAAGGGTCGCCACTGAACCAACAATAATGAATAATTTTGGGTATCATAATTCACCTACATATTTTTGCAATCCTGATTTTTAAGAGATTTTCTATTGGCACTCCAGATAAAACAGTTATAAAAAATTCTGAATAATGCCAGAAAAACCGGAGCTGGAAGGACCCGGTACAGTTTTCTTTCTATTTTAAACACTTCATTATCGTTGCCTGCGCTCTGCGAAAGACAATCAGACCAGCCAGACAACGCCCAATATCTGTTAAATTCATCGACATCAGGATGTATGGAATTTTTATTCCACGGAAACTGGCCCAAATAGCGAAAGCAATGATGTATTGCAATATTCCGTTTGGATTCTATCATTGTTGCATCATCATAATATCTCTTCCACCGCCAGAAAACCCGATATAGCCTCAACGAATACACTTTATGAACAGGTTGAAAATTATATTTAGGCTCCAGAATATAAATTTCTCCATTTAAAACGATGTTGAGAAGATCCTGGTCCGGAGATGGGAAATTAGAACGCACATTCTTCGCATATTCCGCAATACGTTCTGCGCAATGATTTTCACTCCATTTAAGAAGATCAAAAAGCATTACCCCACCATTCACATAGTAACTATCGCGGGGCAGACCAATTAGTTTGGCATGTTTATCGCCGAGAGAATCAAGCGCCATGGCCAGACTAAATCCTTCTAAATCCCTCCAAAACAAGTCCTTCAGACTGCCTGTCACCAAAGTATCGCAGTCCAGATAAAGAATCCTGGTGATCTCCGAAGGCAGTACAGTATCTATAAATAGTTTAAAATTCGTAGCATAAGCGCCCCGATATTTCGGAATCCCAAGATATTCCATTTTATTTATCAAAGAAGCTGTATCTAAAAAGGTAAGTTTTCCCCGGTATCTCCCGACTAAAGCCGTCAACTTTTCTTTCGTCCCTTCGCATACATTCTCTGCAAATGCATAGATAACGATCTGGATACCCTTATTATTTTCAAATAAAGAGGTCATTGAGACTGCTGCAAACGGCGCATAATTTTCGTCAAATTGGTAAAGTATATACATAGAATCATCCATCTATACAACTCCAGCAAAACTTAATGGCTTAACTACAAAATTAGGTTTCAACAAACCGGCGAAAACTATTCAGTAACTTTTGAAGGCAACAATTTGAAATAAAATGTTGCCTTCAAAAACCTATCTATAAAATAGCAGATTTGCCGACAAAATTCAATCTTTTCTCCTTGAATATATAGGTTCCCCTCTAAAATTTAAGAAAAGCAGACGGCTGACAATTTTGCAATAATTCAAACAATTGTTTTGAATCAAAAAATATTGGCTATAATTTCTGAATATTTTTGGAAATATAAACAAAATATCTAAAAACATATTCTATCAAATCTTTCTATTCACTCAATTCAGATATTTTTCTCCATCATTCAAAATTTACAGATTCATATTCAGAAATACTTCGTCTTTATCATCCTGGTCGATGGACAGATACCGTTTCGTGATCTCGATGGAAGAGTGATTGTAAATGGACATGATGAGGGCGGGCGGGATCCCTTTTTTCCAGGCGTGGTATCCGAAGGTCTTGCGCAGGGAGTGACAGCTGATGCTGCCCTCCAGATTCAGCTCACTGACCGCCTCTTTGATAATCCGAAAGGCATAGGTCCGGTCTATGGGATGATTGTGCCCCACCCTGCTTTTATAGATGAAATCCTCCGGGGAGACGGTTTCCAGCGTTTCCCGCAGGGTTTGCAGTGCCTGAATCGCTTCTTTATTCAATGCAATTCGATTTCTCTTCCCCGTTTTCTGCTCGATCACCACAATGTGCTCCCGATAATGGGCGGTTTTGAAATTGTATACGTCGCCCCAGGTCAGGCGGAGCAGATCGCCGATCCGCAGGGACGTGTTCATGGCCACAGTGACCAGCGCATAGTTGCGATAGTTCTTTTTGTCTAAAAAGTACTGTTTGAATCGTTTGATGTCTTCGGTGTTCCTGATTGGGTCTGTTTTGCACATGACTTCTCCCTCCTGATCGATGATGTTATACAGCAGTCTACTACAACCGAATTTGGTAGTACAGGGTAGGGTGTAAAATGGCAACATTTTATTTCAAAGTGTCAACATCCTCCACACGCCCTTCCGGATTTTCGTTTGAAGGGCGATTTACTTCAAAGGATTTGAAGATCCGTGCTCTCTTATAGTGAATACAAACCTGCGTCTCACGAAATTTCCGCAGAAATCAGCGTTATCGTTCCGGTTTATAATTCTGCTTCCTGCCTTGAGACGACGATAAACTGCCTGAGGCGGCAGACCTGTGACAATATTGAGATTCTTCTGATCGATGATGGTTCTTCGGACGAAAGCGCGCAGATATGCCGTTCGGCGTCGGAAACGGATCCGCGAATCCGTTTTTTTCAGCTGGAAGCCAACTGCGGCGTTTCCGCCGCCCGGAATGTGGGGCTGCGGGAAGCGAAGGGAAACTATATCTCCTTTGTGGATGCAGACGACCGCGTCGAGCCCGATATGATGGAATATCTTCTGGAGCTCCTTCAGGAAACGGGAGCCTCCGTTTCCACCTGCGGCATTTATATGGATTACCCCGATGGGAGGATCGTTCCGGCAGGATCCCGGAAGCAATATCGGACGGATGGCCGCAGCGCCATCGATGAGATCAATTTGAACGGGGATTTCACACCCTACCTGGTGGACAAGCTGTTTTGCAAAAGCCTGCTCGCAAATATCTCCTTTCAGGAAGGGGTATCCGTTGGTGAGGATTATCGGTTTGTCATCTGTACGCTATTAAAAAATCCCTCCGTCATTCACGGGGGACAGCACAAATATCACTATGTACAGCATTCGGAAAGCGTAACGCACCGGGGGCTGGGAAGCTTGAAGATGTTTTACCGAAACCGGCAGAATTACCGGTTTATTTATGAAATGATCCGTCAAACCGACGCTTCCCTGGAGCGCGGGGCGATGGCCTATTACATTTTGCAGGAAATGGCCGTGATCACCTCCATGGTGAAATCCGGTCAATACAGCCATATGCTGGCCGGGAGCGTACAAAGGCAGGTTCGAAGGAATCTGCGCGGCTATCTCATGCTTCGCAGGGTGCCTTTTTACCTGAAACTGTGCGCGCTGCTGTTAGCCATCGACGATCGTCTCCTGGTCCTGCCCTATCGGGCAGTCCGGCGAATTACCCAAAAGAGATGATGAATGAAATGAATTTTGTGTTTGTGGTTCTGCACTATTGTGCACCGGAGATGACGGCGGAGTGCATCGACTCCATTCGAAAACGGATTATATATGGAAGTTATCGGATCGTCATCGTGGATAACGCATCCCCCGACGACAGCGGAATCGCGCTGCAGGAACGGTATTCCGGCTGCGCGGACATCCACGTCCTTCTGAACAAAACCAATGAAGGGTTCGCCCGCGGGAATAACGCCGGCTATCGCTATGCCGTCGAGAACCTGCATCCGGATTTTTTAATCGCGATCAATAACGACGTTTTGATGCTGCAGCCGGACTTTCTTCAGCGGATTGAGTCCATCTATTATGAACGGAACTTTCACGTTCTGGGGCCCGACATTCTGAACCCTGACGGCGAACGCCGGAATCCCCATCGGATCCGGAATTTTACGAAAAAGGATCTTCATCGCATCGTTCGGAACCGGACAATGATCCTGCTCTATCTCCGAATGAAGCGGCTTCTCCATTTGGAAAACCGAATCCATTTTGTCGAGGACTGGGATTTTCGAAGGGGCGAAAACGAAAGGAGCGGGATCGAGCGGGATCGTCCGCAGGAAGACGTGGTTCTCCAGGGGAGCTGCCTGATCTTCTCCCCTGACTTTTTGAAAAAAGAGAAGGAAGCGTTTTGCCCAGACACCTTTTTGTGGCTGGAAGAGGAAATCCTCTCTTACCAATGCCAGCAAAAAGGTTACCGCATATTGTACCATCCGTCCATTCGCGTCCTTCACCAGGAGGAAGTCAGCACGAAGAGCAGTTCGGACAGCGCTTTAAAAAAATACGAGTTTTTTTCCGTACAGCTCCGGCATTCCGCAAAAGTGATGCTGAGGGTCATGGGCGAAGAAGGGCGGGCAAACGGAGGGGCGGCGCCATGAGCGATACCATTCCCCATATCCTCATCATCTGCCCTTCCATGTGGCCGCGGATGAACTCCTGGGGAGAGACGCAGAGGATGTACTATCTCGCGGGCTTTTTGTCCCGAAACGGCTGGAGGGTGAGCACCCTTTCTCCGGCCTTTGACCCTCCCGAAAATTCCGCTTCCAGAGAGATGGCCTACGAGAGCCATTATCTGGGAGAGCGTCGGAGGCCGGAGAATGGCGTGTCCGGAGAACCGGGGCGGGCCGACGGTTCCGCCCTTTCCTCCGGATCGCGCCGGATGATTTCCGCGGCGCTGACGGCGCTGGCTCCGGCCGTTCAGTGGATCTACAACGAGCCGGACTGCTATGAAGGGATATCGAAAGAACTCTGGATCCTTCGATATCGGAAGCGGATCCACCGGTTCCTGTCCGAAAACGGCGTGGATCTCGTCCTGATCAGCGCGCCCGCCTTCGCGCTTTTCAGGCTGGGGAAGCTGATCAAAAAAAAGCGGCCGGATCTCCCTGTTATCTATGACTATCGGGATCCATGGCATCTCTGGAACCTGCACAGGGATTTCGCTTATCGGAAGGAACGAAATTATCTGAAATATGCGGATGGCATCGTCGGATTTTCCGACATTTTTGTGAAGGAAATGATCCGCACATTCCGCCTGCCCCCCGAAAGATGCGCCGCCGTATATAACGGGTACTCCGAGACGGATTGGGCGGCGTTCGAGGCCGCTTCCCCCGCTTCTCCCGCGATTTCCCCGGGAAAAAGGCGCGAAAAGCTCCGGCTGACCTTTGCCGGAAATATTTCTCTCGCCGACAGCGCCGGGAATTTCCGCAATCCGTCCGAACTGATCCGGGCCGTTAAAAAATTCCCGGAAATCGAGTGCCGTTTCATCGGCGTCAGGGACCAAAAAGCCGGCACCTGGGAAGAAAACGTCCGTTACGTCGGAAACGTGTCTCAGGCGGAGTCCTTCGCGTATATGTCGGACAGCGACGTGCTCGTCAGCATCCACCACGACGGTTCCGACTGCTCGGGCAAATATCTGATTTCGGGAAAATTTTACGACTATATCAGAAGCGGGCGGGTGATCTGGCACATCGGCGCGCCGGACAGCCTGATGTCCAGCTGGATTGAAAGATACCGGCTGGGAATCGCCTGCGCCAACGATCCGGCGTCTCTGGATTCGACGCTGCGAACGCTGCTGGACCTGTGG
>OEQQ01000184.1_pt1 | contig 14504 bp, 10 predicted proteins | sample 1539741 | NCBI WGS metagenome assembly OEQQ01 (sample SAMEA3891876, study PRJEB23780) | metagenome | biome: terrestrial biome; feature: animal house; material: Caecal content | place: Italy | collected 2015-05-05
ACGATACCGGGCGGGTCAGGGAAAGAACGATTCGTAGAAAGCCATCGTGCGAAATCGTCAGCGGCGACTCGCCGCCGATACCGGGCGGGTCAGGGAAGTAGCGATTACAGACCAGCTTGGTGCGCATTGCCACCGGGGGCACCCCGGCGGCTCGCCGGAAATGTTAAAAAGAAATTTACAAATACCCCTTGCTTTTTTCCGGGGTTTGGGCTATATTATAGAGGTGTTAGCACTCAGGTGTTTTGAGTGCTAACAACCCTGTAGATAAATGCGGCTTGCCGCAATCTAAATATTGTGTTTGGAGGCATAGTTATGAAGCTCAAACCCATGGCAGACAACATTCTGCTGAAGCAAACCGAATCTGAGGAAACCACTTCCTCCGGCATTATCCTGGCCACCGCCAACAAGGAAAAGTCCGGCATTTACGAGGTAATCTCCGCCGGCCCCGGCACCAAGGATGTGGAAGTCACCGTGAAGCCCGGCGACAAGGTCGTGGTGGGCAAGTTCGCCGGCACCGAAATCAAGCTGGACGGTGTGGACTACAAGTTCGTGAAGCAGGAAGACATCCTGGCTGTTGTCACCCAGTAATTTAGGAGGAATAGTATCATGGCAAAGATGATTTCTTATGGCGAGGAAGCTCGCAAGAAGCTGCAGGCCGGTATTGACCAGCTGGCAGATACGGTTAAGGTAACTCTGGGCCCCAAGGGCCGGAACGTGGTTCTGGGCAAGAAGTACGGCGCTCCCCTCATCACCAACGATGGCGTGACCATCGCCAAGGAAGTGGAGCTGGAGGACCCCTTTGAGAACATGGGCGCTCAGCTCATCCGGGAAGTTGCCACCAAGACCAACGACGTAGCCGGCGACGGCACCACCACCGCCACCCTGCTGGCTCAGGCCATCACCCGGGAGGGTCTTAAGAACCTGTCCGCCGGTGCAAACCCCATGGTGATGCGCAAGGGCATTGAGAAGGCTGTGGAAGTGGCTGTGGCTGCCATCAAGGAGCACTCCGTGCCTGTCAGCGGCGCCGCCGACATTGCCCGGGTTGGCACCGTGTCCTCCGGCGACGAGGCCATTGGCCAGCTGATTGCCGAGGCCATGGAGAAGGTGGGCACCGAGGGTGTCATCACCATCGAGGAATCCAAGACCGCTGAGACCGGCCTGGAAGTGGTGGAAGGCATGCAGTTCGACCGGGGCTACATCTCCCCCTACATGGTCACCGACACCGACAAGATGGAGGCTGTTCTGGACGACGCCTACATCCTGATTACCGATAAGAAGATCTCCTCCATTCAGGAGATTCTGCCCATCCTGGAGCCTGTGGTAAAGGCCGGCAAGAAGATGATGATTATTGCCGAGGATGTGGAAGGCGACGCTCTGGCAACGCTGCTTGTAAACCGTCTGAGAGGCAACTTCAACTGCGTGTGCGTCAAGGCCCCCGGCTTCGGCGACCGCCGGAAGGAGATGCTCCAGGATATCGCCATCCTCACCGGCGGTACTGTGATTTCCAGCCAGCTGAACATGGAGCTCACCGAGACCCAGCTGTCTGACCTGGGCCGCTGCCGTCAGGTTGTGGTCACCAAGGACACCACCACCATCGTAGACGGCGCAGGCGACGCTCAGGCTATTGCTGACCGGGCTCACACCATCCGGGCCTCCATCGCCACCACCACCTCCGACTATGACCGGGAGAAGCTCCAGGAGCGTCTGGCCAAGCTGTCCGGCGGCGTGGCTGTGATTAAGGTTGGTGCCCAGACCGAGGTTGCCATGAAGGAGAAGAAGCTCCGGGTGGAGGACGCTCTGAATGCTACCCGTGCAGCCGTGGAGGAAGGCATCGTGGCCGGCGGCGGTACCGCACAGGTCAACGCCATTGCCGCTGTGGAGAAGCTGGTCAAGTCCCTGTCCGGCGACGAGAAGACCGGCGCCCGGATTATCGCCGTGGCTCTCCAGGCTCCTGTCCGTCAGATTGCGGAGAATGCCGGCGTGGATGGCTCCGTGGTGTACGAGAAGATCCGCAACAGCGGCAAGATTGGCTACGGTTACAACGCCTATGCAGAGAAGTATATGGACATGATTGCCAACGGCATTGTGGATCCCACCAAGGTGACCCGCTCCTCCCTGGAGAACGCCGCTTCCATCGCTTCCTGCGTGCTGACCACCGAGAGCCTGGTGGTGGATAAGCCCGACCCCGCTGCTGACGCAGCCATGGCAGCCGCAGCCCAGGGCGGCGGCATGTACTAAGCGGCCAGTGGCCGCGGACAATGCGCACCAAGCTTGTCTGTAATCGTTACTTCCCTGACCCGCCCGGTATCGGCGGCCTGTCCGCCGAACCTATTCACTTTTCACTATTCACTGCAAACCCGGTATCCGTTTTTGCACGGATACCGGGTTTTTCCGGCGGCTTGTCCGCCAACTTATTCCCTCTTACCTGTTCCCTTAAACAAAAACCCCGCACCTTTCGGTGCGGGGTTTGCGGTTTTACTTGCCCTCGGCGATGGCGGCCTGAGCGGCGGCCAGGCGGGCGATGGGTACCCGGAAGGGGGAGCAGGACACATAGTCCAGGCCAATCTTGTGGCAGAACATGACGGAGACGGGGTCGCCGCCGTGCTCGCCGCAGATGCCCAGGTGCAGGTCGGGCCGGGTGGACTTGCCCAGCTTGACGGCCATTTCCATGAGCCGGCCCACGCCAATCTGGTCCAGCTTGGCGAAGGGATCGTTCTCGTAGATCTTGGAGTCGTAGTAGGCATCCAGGAACTTGCCGGCGTCGTCACGGCTGAAGCCGAAGGTCATCTGGGTCAGGTCGTTGGTGCCGAAGCAGAAGAACTCCGCTTCCTTGGCAATCTCGTCGGCGGTGAGGCAGGCACGGGGAATCTCAATCATGGTGCCCACGTGGTAGTGCAGGTCAATACCGGAGGCGGCGATTTCGGCGTCGGCGGTCTTGACCACCACGCTCTTCACATAGGCCAGCTCCTTGATGTCGCCCACCAGGGGAATCATGATTTCGGGAACCACCTTCCACTCGGGATGAGCCTTTTCCACATTCAGGGCAGCCCGGATGACGGCCTTGGTCTGCATGGCGGCGATTTCCGGATAGGTAACCGCCAGACGGCAGCCACGGTGACCCATCATGGGGTTGGCCTCGTGGAGGGAGGCAATCACGTCCTTAATCTGCTGCACGGTCTTACCCTGAGCGGCAGCCAGTGCCTCGATTTCCGGCTCGGTGGTAGGTACAAACTCGTGGAGGGGGGGATCCAGGAACCGGATGGTCACAGGACGGCCTTCCATGGCGGTATACAGAGCCTCGAAGTCGGACTGCTGCATGGGCAGGATCTTGGCCAGGGCAGCCTCCCGCTCCTCAACGGTGTCGGAGCAAATCATCTCCCGGAAGGCGCCGATTCTGCCCTCCTCGAAGAACATATGCTCGGTACGGCACAGGCCGATGCCCTCAGCACCCAGCTCCCGGGCCTTCTTGGCATCTCTGGGGGTGTCGGCGTTGGTGCGCACCTCCAGGCGGCGGTACTTGTCCGCCCAGGCCATAATCCGACCGAACTCGCCGGCAATCTCTGCATCCCGGGTGGGGATGATGCCGTCGTAAATGCAGCCGGTGGAGCCGTCGATGGACAGCTCGTCACCCTCGTGGTAGGTCTTGCCTGCCAGGGTGAAGGTCTTGTTCTCCTCGTCCATGGCGATGGCGGAGCAGCCGGACACGCAGCAGGTGCCCATGCCCCGGGCAACCACGGCGGCGTGGGAGGTCATGCCGCCCCGGACAGTCAGAATGCCCTGAGCAGCCTTCATGCCCTCGATATCCTCGGGAGAGGTTTCCAGACGAACCAGAACCACCTTCTCGCCCCGGGCAGCCCAGGCCTTGGCATCCTCAGCGGAGAACACAATCTTACCGGCAGCGGCGCCGGGGGAAGCGGCCAGAGCCTTGGCAACCGGCTGAGCGGCCTTCAAAGCGGCGGCGTCGAACTGGGGATGGAGCAGGGTGTCCAGAGTCCGGGGCTCAATCATAGCCACGGCCTTCTTCTCGTCAATCATGCCCTCGTCCACCAGGTCGCAGGCAATCTTCAAAGCGGCAGCGGCGGTACGCTTGCCGTTACGGGTCTGGAGCATGTAGAGCTTGCCGTTTTCCACGGTGAACTCCATGTCCTGCATATCCCGGTAGTGGTCCTCCAGGATGGCGCAGACCTTCTCAAACTGGGCAAAGGCCTCGGGGAACTTCTCAGCCATCTGGCTGATGGGCATGGGAGTCCGGACACCGGCCACCACGTCCTCGCCCTGGGCGTTGGTCAGGAATTCACCGAAGAGCTTCTTCTCGCCGGTGGCAGGGTTCCGGGTGAAAGCCACGCCGGTGCCGCAGTCGTCGCCCATGTTGCCGAAGGCCATGGACTGAACGTTGACGGCGGTGCCCCAGGAGTAGGGGATGTCGTTATCCCGGCGGTACACATTGGCCCGGGGGTTGTCCCAGGAGCGGAACACGGCCTTGATGGCGCCCATGAGCTGTTCCTTGGGATCGGAGGGGAAGTCCGTGCCCAGCTTGGACTTGTACTCGGCCTTGAACTGACCGGCCAGGGTCTTCAGGTCCTCGGCGGTGAGCTCCACGTCCAGGGTCACGCCCTTTTCTTCCTTCATCTTGTCGATGAGGGCCTCAAAATACTTCTTGCCCACTTCCATAACCACGTCAGAATACATCTGGATGAAGCGGCGATAGCAGTCCCAGGCCCAGCGGGGGTTGCCGGACTTGGCAGCCAGCACATCCACCACATCTTCGTTGAGACCCAGGTTCAGAATGGTATCCATCATACCAGGCATGGAAGCCCGGGCGCCGGAGCGGACGGAAACCAGCAGGGGATTTTCCTTATCCCCGAACTTCTTGCCGGTAATGGCCTCCAGCTTCTCCACGTATTCCATGATTTCGGCCTGGATTTCCGGATTGATGGACCGGCCGTCCTCATAATACTGGGTGCAGGCCTCCGTAGAGATGGTAAAGCCCTGGGGGACAGGCAGACCGATGTTGGTCATTTCCGCAAGATTTGCGCCCTTTCCGCCCAGGAGCTCACGCATACTGCCGTTGCCTTCCGTGAACAGGTAAACATACTTATGCGACATTCAAATACCCCTTTCAATTTTGCATAGCAGGCAATCCTCAGCCTGCGAATTTCCAAAATCCATGATATTTTGGGTTACTCTGACAGTATACCATACCCTTTGGGAATTGTAAACGGCAAATCGGCTTTTTGGGGAAATTTTTACACAATTTATCGTCTGATTTGTGAAATTCCCACAGCATGAAAAAACGGCAGCCGGAAAAGGGCCGGCTGCCGTTTTATCAGGCTTGTTTTCTTGCCTCAACCTGGTTGACGAAGAGATTTTCCGGGTCGTGGGGACGGAAGCGGAGGACAATCAGAGCGGCGGCTCCTGCCACAAAGGTCAGGCCTGCCAGCACCTGGCTCACCCGGAAGGGGCCCCACCACAGGCTGTCGGTGCGCATCCCCTCAATAATCATCCGGCCGAAGCCGTACCAGGCCAGATAGCCCAGGGCGATCTGGCCGTCGTATTTCCGCTTCTTGGAGAGGAAGTGCAGCAGCACAAAGCCGGCGGCATTCCAAACAGACTCATACAGAAAGGTGGGGTGGTAATAGGTATACTCCCCGGTGGCGGGGTTCAGAATCCCCATCCGCAGGAAGGAGTCGGTGACACCCCCGTGGGCCTCCCGGTTGAAGAAGTTTCCCCACCGGCCGATGGCCTGTCCAATGAGAAAGCCCAAAGACACCAGATCCAGCACCGGGGTGATTTTCAGGTGCCGCACCCGGCAGTATACCACAATGCCGACGGCGGCACCGATGACACCGCCGTAAATGGCCAGGCCCCCTTCCCAGATGTAGAGGATGGACAAAGGATTGGCGGCATACCGCTGCCACTCAAACACGCAGTAGTAAAGCCGGGCGCAGACGATGGCAAAGGGAGTCACCCACAGCACCCCGTCCAGAATGTGATCCTCCGTCAGGCCGAACCGGGGTGCCCGGCGCATACCGTAGACCGCCGCCAGCACCAGTCCGGTGGCAATAATCAGGCCGTACAGGTGGATGGAAAGGCCAAAAATCTCAAAGGTGCTGGGGGGATTGATTTCCAGCCCCAAGCCGGGAAAATAAATGCTCATACCCTACCTCCTATAGGTTCAATCAGGGAAAGGCAGCACCTTTCCTCCGTCACCGCTTCTGCCAGGAAGGGATACAGCTCCTCCTCCTGAATGGTTTCGTACAGCTCCGGGAACCGGAAATAATCGTACCCGGAATAATAGTAGGCGCACAGCCGGAAGCAGGTGGAGTCAAAGCTGTCCAGGCTGCGAATCCGCCGCCCCAGGGCGCTGCGCTTCATCCGGAGAAACGCCCCCGGCTCCAGTCCTTCCCGGCACAGCCGCCGGGCCTCCCGGAAAATGGCTTCCTGTACCGCCTCCGGGTCCTTGGAGTCTCCCGAGGCGGTGAGCATGGCCATGCCGGACACGGTTTCAAAGCCGCCGCCGAAGGAGGTGTCAATGAGCCCCTTCTGGTAAAGCTTCAGGTAGAGGGGGGAGGACTCACCAAACAGCGCCTCCGCCGCCAGATCCGCCACAATCTCCCGGCGGATGCCGGCCTCGCCCTTCCCGGGCCAGGGGCATTTGAAGCCCAGCTGGAACATGGGGATGGCTACATCCATTTGGGTAGTTACCTGATGAACGGAAGCCCCTTCCGGCTCCGGCCACACCTCCTGAGGGGTAACCGCCTCCCGGGAGAAGGGAACGGCTCCGGCAATCTCCGCCACCTCCTGAGGGTCTACGTCCCCGATGACGCAGAGAAGTAAATTCCCGGCGCTGTAAAAGGCCCGGTGGCATTGCGTAAGAACCTCCGGGGTAATCTCCCCGATGGAGCCCTCCGTTCCCAGAATGGGGTGCTTTATGGGGTGATTTTCATACATGGCTGCCATGAGATTTTCAAAAATCCGGGTGTCCGGGCTGTCCAGATTCATGGCGATTTCCTGGCCGATAATCCCCTGCTCCTTGTCCACGCTTTCCTGGGTGAAGCAGGGAGCGGATACCATTTCCAGCAGCAGCCGAAGGTTCTGGGGGAAATGGGCGGTACAGGAGAAGTAATAGGCGGTCATGTCATAGGTGGTAAAGGCATTGACAGATGCCCCCAGAGCGGCAAACTCCTGGGAGATGTCCCGTCCGGGCAAATCAAAGAGCTTGTGCTCCAAAAAGTGCGCCACCCCCGCCGGGGTGTGGATAACTTCTCCCTCCCGGGTGAAGTCCTGGTGGACGGAGCCGTAGCCGGTGACCAGGTAGCACAGCTTTTTCCGGAAGCCCGGCCGGGGCAGCACCACCACCGGCAGTCCGTTGGGAAGGGTGTCCCGGTACAGGGTTTCCCCCAGCCGGGGATAATGGGTTTTCTTCATTGGCCTTCCCCCTTCAAGAAATATACGGTGTGAAGCTGCAAGGTCCCGGCAGCCCGGGCAATATCCTCCCGGGTGACAGCCAGGAGTTTTTCCATATAGGTCTCCGGCTCCATGTTCAGCCCCCCGATGAGGGAGGAGGTATAGTAATTCTCCAGGCTTCCGGGGGAGTCGGGCACCTGCCGCAGCTGGCTGATGAGGGTCTGCCGGGCGGCGCTCAGCTCCTGCTCCGTAATGTCCCCCCGGCAGCAGGCCTCCAGCTGCCGCTCCACCTCCCGGCGGACGGTCTCCTCCCGGCTGGCATCGATGCCCGCCTTCACAGAGAGGATTCCCTTGCCTCCGTTGTAGGAGGAGCCGATGTCATAGCACAGTGACATCTGCTCCCGGATGACCGTGAACAGCTTGTTGCTCATGCTGCCGCCCAGAATGGTGCTGCACAGCTGCATGGCGGCAAACCGGTCATCCCGGAAGGTGATGGGGGTGGTGTAGCCCATGCACAGCCGGCTCTGGGTCACATCCATAGGCTCCACCTGGTTCTGAGGCTCGCAGGCGTGGAAAGGTGTCTGGGAAGGCAGGGGCTGTACCTGCCGGGAAAGGCTGCAAATCAGGGGGCGAAGAAGCTCCGCCACCGTCTCCGGTGCCTGGGAGCCCACATAGAAAATCTCCATGGGGCACTCCCGAAGGACTTTCCGGTAGTGGGCGTAAAGGCCCTCCGGGGTGATGGCCTCCACATCAGACCGCTCTCCCAGCCGGGGAATCCCCAGGGAGTCCTCCCGGCACATAAGCCGGGCAAACTGATGGGAGGCATAGAGCTGCTTGTCGTTGCGGATGGTGTCGATAGCGGAGATCAGGTTGGTCTTTTCCCCTTCCACAAAGTCCCGGGAAAAGCCCTGCCCTTCCATCACCGGCTCCAAAAGCAGCTCCCGGAGGAAGTCCGCCATGGGGGCAAGAATCCGGTCTCCCTCCAAAGCGTAGGCGTCCTCAATGAAGCTGCAAATCAGCCCCGTGGTCTGGTAGTCCCCCAGCCGCCGGACAACGGCACCTACGGAGGCACCGTACAAGTCGTCCAGCCGGAGGGTAATGGCCCGCAAATCCGGGGATTTTTCCGTCCCCCGGAGGAGCACCGCCGGGAAAAGGGCATTCAGCGTCGCCTCCTCCCGGGTCATGGGGCGCAGCAGCTGCAGGCTGAGGCACCCCTGCTTGAATCGGGACTGGCGGATACACCGCAGGGTAATCCCCTGTCCCAAAGAGATGGTAGTTAACATAATCATTCTCCTCAAAGCCCCCCTTGCGAAAGGGGGGTGGTTTTGCCTCTGGCAAAACCGGGGGGATTCCCCAGGCTCTGCCTGGGGACTTCTTCCCTATTCCCTCTTCACTATTCACTCCAAACCCCTTCTTCTTTCCACATGGGTTTGTAGTTATAGGAAGTGCCTGCTGTGCAATCCCTCAGTCACGGCTTCGCCGTGCCAGCTCCCTTTGACAAGGGAGCCGCGGGCGGTGCCCGCAGACAATTTCCCACGGAAATCTTCAGCAAATCGTTACTTCCTTGACCCGCCCGGTATCGGCGGCTCAGGAAAAGTTAAAGGAGTTCCTTTGATGGTTCATAAAGGGAAGGCAGCTGGGATTCAAAGTTTACCCCGTAGGGGGTGGGTTCCCGGGTGGCGGCGATGCATTTTTCCACAAAGCCTGCCGCCTTTTCTGCGGCGGCCATGAGGGTCGCCCCCTGAACCAAAGCCCCGGTGAATACGGCGGCGAACAAGTCCCCTGTGCCGTGGAACTGCCGGGGGATGCAGCTTACCTCATAAGTCTTCATCCCCTGACCCGGCTCTGCCGCCACGAAACCGATGGTGCCGTTTTTCCCCGTCACCCCGGTAATCACCACCCCTTTTGCCCCGAAAGCCAGCATTTTCTCCCCCAGGGCGTTAAGATACGCCTCCTTGGGGTTGGCTTCATAGCACATTCCGGTGAGGATTGCCGCCTCCGTCACATTGGGAAGGAGATAGTCCCCCAGGCGGCACAGCCGCTTCATGGCCTCCGGGTGCTCCGGGGTCAGGCCGCTGTAAAGCCGTCCTCCGTCCCCCATGGCGGGGTCGATGATGACGGTTTTTCCAAAGTCCCGGATGACCCCTTCCACCGCCTCTGCCTGGGCAACATCTGCCAGGTATCCTACCTGCACAGCGTCAAAGGTGACACCCTGGCTTTTCCAGTGGGCGGCGATGGGGGCAATATCCTGGGTCAAAGGATGGCGATGGGGGTTGGGGAAGCCTGTGTGGGTGGACAGCACCCCGGTGGGCAGCACGCTGCACCGGCAGCCCATGGCGGAGAGCACCGGCAGGGCCACCGTCAGGGAGCAGCACCCCACGCAGGACAAATCCTGAACGGTCAGAACCTTTTTCATTACTCCTGATTCCGCTTCTTCATCAGCTGGCGCATCCGCAGGCTGTGGTCCAGCTCACGCTTCCGAATCCGCAGGCTCTTGGGGGTGCATTCCAGCAGCTCATCGTCTGCCAGGAACTCCAGGCACTGCTCCAGAGAGAACACCCGGGGGGTGGTGAGGCGCAGAGCCTCGTCGGAGCCGGAGGCACGCATGTTGGTCAGCTGCTTCTTCTTGCAGACGTTGACGGTCATATCCTCGTTCCGGCTGCAAATGCCCACCACCATGCCGGCGTACACCGGGGTGCCGGGGCCGATGAACAGGCTGCCCCGCTCCTGGGCGTTGAACAGGCCGTAGGAGCTGGCCTCGCCGGTTTCAAAGGAGATGAGGGAGCCGGTGAGCCGCCGCTCGATTTCTCCCTTCATGGGGGCGTAGGTCTCCAGGACGGAGGACATGATGCCCTCGCCCCGGGTATCGGTCAAAAATTCGTTCCGGTAGCCGAACAGGCCCCGGGAGGGCACCAGGAATTCCAGGCGGTACCGGCTGCCCATGGGGGTCATGGACAAAAGGTCTCCTTTTCTTCTGCCCATTTTCTCGATAACGGAGCCCATGCACTCCTCCGGCACGTCCGCCACCATCCGCTCGATGGGCTCGCAGAGCTTGCCGTCAATCTCCTGGGTCAGTACCCGGGGAGTGGACACGGAGAACTCAAAGCCCTCCCGGCGCATGGTTTCCATGAGGATACTCAGGTGCATCTCACCCCGGCCTGCCACGTTGAAGGCGTCGGTGCCCTGCTCCGTCACATGGAGGGACACGTCCTTCAGAAGCTCCTTCTCCAGCCGGTCCCGCAGGTTCCGGGAGGTGACGAACTTGCCCTCCTTGCCGGCAAAGGGAGAATCGTTGACGGCGAAGGTCATTTCGATGGTGGGGGGGCTGATTTTCACAAAGGGCAGGGGCTCCAGGGTGTCGGGCGCGCAGAGGGTACGGCCGATGGTAATGTCCGCCATACCGGAAAGGGCCACGATTTCACCGGCAGAGGCCTCCTGCACCGGTGCCTTGGACAGGCCGTCGTAGGTGTAGAGGGCTACCACCTTGCCCTTCTGGTGAATGTCCGGGTCGTGGTAGTCGCAGATGGTCACTTCCTGGTTGACCTTGATGGTGCCCCGCTCAATCCGGCCCACGGCGATTCTTCCCACATACTCGTTGTAGTCGATGGAGGACACCAGCAGCTGCAGAGGGGCAGCCGGGTCGCCGGTGGGGGCGGGGATATAGTTGATAATGGTCTCAAACAGGGGAACTAAGTCCTTGCCCTCCTGGTCGGGGCCGTAGGAGGCGGTGCCCTGCCGTCCGGAGCAGAACACGGTGGGGGAGTTGAACTGCTCATCGGTGGCGTCCAGGTCCAGCAGCAGCTCCAGCACCTCGTCCATCACCTCGTGAACCCGGGCGTCGGGCTTGTCAATCTTGTTGACGGCCACAATTACCTTGTGACCCAGCTCCAGGGCCTTTTGCAGCACAAAACGGGTCTGGGGCATGGGGCCTTCGGCGGCGTCCACCAGCAAAATAACGCCGTTGACCATCTTCAGAATCCGCTCCACCTCGCCGCCAAAGTCAGCGTGGCCCGGAGTGTCCACGATGTTGATTTTGTAGTCTTTGTACCACACGGCGGTGTTCTTGGCCAGGATGGTGATACCACGCTCCCGTTCCAGATCTCCAGAGTCCATGACCCGCTCCACGGTGGCCTGGTTCTCCCGGTAAATACCGCCCTGCTTCAGCATTTCGTCCACCAGGGTGGTCTTGCCGTGGTCCACGTGGGCGATAATGGCGATGTTGCGAATTTTCTCTTGGGTTGCCATATTCGGATGCTCCTTAAATAATTAAAATATCGTTTCCTAACTGAGAAATATACCATAAAAATCAGGGAATTGCAAGATTTTCCCGGCATTTTCCCATAGAAAGTACCGGGGAATCCGGGGATGGATTTTGGCAGATTGCGAAAAAAGCCGCCCCGTCCCCCTCCGGCCCCGGCATCCTCGAAAAAAGTGAAAAATCTCGATTGACCCCGGGGAAAAGCTGTGATATATTTATGTGTACAAAATATATCCTGGGCTTTTATACCCATGCCCCGGTAGAAGAAGGTCGTGTCCGCTTTATGGCTCGAAAGATTCTTACCTATGTGGTGATTGTTGTAGTCGCCATTCTGTGCGCTTTGAACTATCACCTGTTTGTGTTCCCCAACCAGTTTGCCCCCTCCGGTCTTAACGGTATCTGCACCATGATTCAGCACCTGACCGGCATCAATGTGGGCTACATGAGCCTTGTAATCAACATTCCTCTGGCAATTCTGGTCTATTTCTTTGTGAGCAAGCCCCTGGCCCTGCGAAGCATGGTGTATGTGGCAGTATTCTCCCTGGGGCTGGTGGTACTGGACTATGTGGACTTAAGCCGCATCGCCTACGCAACCGACAACGGCACCAGCACCATTTTAGGGCCGGTGGTGGCAGGCATTATCTACGGCACCTGCTACTCTTTGATGATGCGCATCGGCACCTTCTCCGGCGGCACGGATTTCGTGGCGGTTCTGTACCACAAGAAGCACCCGGAAACCAACCTGTTCTGGATGATTTTCGCCCTCAATTCCTTTGTGGCGGGAATCTCTTTCTTTGTATACGGCTATCAGATGGAGCCGGTGATTCTGTGTATTCTCTACAGCTTCACCTCCAGCATGATTTCCGACCGGATGGCAAAAAGCGAACGCAGCGCCCTGCGGTACGAAATCATCACCCAGTACCCGGAGGAAATCAGCCGGGAGATTATCCAGAAGCTCCACCACAGCGCCACCTTGCTTCCCGGCATCGGCATGTATAAGGAAAAGCCCATCAGCGTGCTGGTTTGCATCGTGAACAAGACCCAGGCCGCCAACATCACCGCTATTCTTCGCTCCTACCCCAACACCTTCGCCAATGTGAGCCGGGTGAGCCAGGTAATGGGCAACTTCAAGCGGATGGATGCCAACAATCATCTGGAGAAAAACATTCTGGACAATATCGACCAGGATTAAGCATATCTATTTTAACCATGATACAGGAGGAGAAAACCCATGGCTTACTACTATCCGGAACCCAGTCACACCTTCAGCGAATATCTGCTGATTCCCGGCTACACCTCTGAGGACTGCATTCCTGCCAATGTCAGCCTCAAGACCCCCCTTACCAAGTACCGCAAGGGCTTGGAGGAGCCGGCCATCAGCCTGAATATTCCCCTGACCTCTGCCATCATGCAGTCCGTGTCCAACGACACGTTGGCCATTGCCCTGGCAAAGGAAGGGGGCCTCAGCTTCATCTACGGCTCTCAGTCCATTGAAGCCCAGGCCCAGATGGTGGCAAAGGTGAAGGGCTACAAGGCCGGCTTTGTGGTTTCCGCCTCCAATCTGACCCCGGAGAACACCCTGAACGATGTGCTGGCTCTCAAGGCCGCCAACGGCTTCTCCACCGTGGCCATCACCGATGACGGCACCGCCACCGGCAAGCTCCTGGGCATCGTCACCGGCCGGGACTACCGGGTCTCCCGGATGGAGGGCACCGAGAAGGTCAAGACCTTCATGACCCCCCGGGAAAAGCTCATCACCGCCCCCGGCAACACCACCCTGAAGGCTGCCAACGACATTATCTGGGAGCACAAGCTCAACGCCCTGCCGGTGGTGGACGACGATGACCACCTGATGTACTTCGTATTCCGGAAGGACTACTCCTCCCACAAGGCCAACCCCCTGGAGCTGCTGGACGACAAGAAGCGCTACCTGGTGGGTGCCGGCATCAACACCCGGGACTATGAGACCCGGATTCCCGCCCTGCTGGCTGCCGGTGCGGACGTGCTGTGCATCGACTCCTCCGAAGGCTACAGCTGCTGGCAGTCCAAGACCATTGAATGGGTGCGCAAGACCTACGGCGACACCGTGAAAATCGGTGCCGGCAACGTGGTAGACCGGGACGGCTTCCTGTTCCTGGCAAGAGCCGGTGCGGACTTCGTGAAGGTGGGTATCGGCGGCGGCTCCATCTGCATCACCCGGGAGACCAAGGGCATCGGCAGAGGCCAGGCTACCGCCCTGATTGAGGTGGCCGCAGCCCGGGACGAGTACTTCCGGGAGACCGGCATCTATGTGCCCATCTGCTCCGACGGCGGCATTGTCCACGACTACCACATGACCCTGGCTCTGGCCATGGGCGCAGATTTCCTCATGCTGGGCCGTTACTTCGCCCGGTTCGACGAGAGCCCCACCAACAAGGTGATGGTCAACGGCGCCTACATGAAGGAGTACTGGGGTGAAGGCTCCAACCGTGCCCGGAACTGGCAGCGTTACGACCTGGGCGGCGCCTCCAAGCTGAGCTTTGAGGAGGGCGTGGACTCCTACGTGACCTACGCCGGCAGCCTCCACGACAATGTGGAAGGCAGCCTCTACAAGGTCAAGTCCACCATGTGCAACTGCGGCGTCACCAACCTCCAGGACCTCCAGGCCAAAGCCAAGCTGACCCTGGTATCCTCCGTCTCCATCGTAGAAGGCGGCTACCACGACGTCACCCTCCGCTCCAACTCCCCCACCAAGTAAAAAAGATTGCCTCCCCAACCGGGGAGGCAATCTTTTTTGTGAAATTCTTTTTGGGGAAAAAGAGTGAAATCAAAGGCTTCGCCTTTGGTGAAATGGAAAGCC
>OEQQ01000190.1_pt1 | contig 14107 bp, 18 predicted proteins | sample 1539741 | NCBI WGS metagenome assembly OEQQ01 (sample SAMEA3891876, study PRJEB23780) | metagenome | biome: terrestrial biome; feature: animal house; material: Caecal content | place: Italy | collected 2015-05-05
AAATCCTCCTCGTATTATTTTTCGGGGTTATCCTTACACGTCCCGGTTATTCTTGCGATCTTTGATCAGGAGTGCGATCTCAACAATGTTGAGCAGAACCCATACAAATTCCACGGCCAATATCGCATCCTTGATCCTCCTGACGGTGGGATTATTGTTTTTTACTGATAATTTTTCCATAGCAATCTCCTTTCGCAAGTTTGCAATTTCCTTTTTTGTTTCTATATTTATTTTACCAGTTCCAAAAATCTCATTTAGAAAAAGAGCAGCAATGAAAACTTCAGCAGGCGGGAAGTATCAGACGAAAAAAATCCCTGCCATAAGCAGGATCGCATGCACTTCAGCGGTCATCCTTCATTCCCTCCTTCATCAAGCACATGGAGCATAGACTCCACCCAGATCGATCCAGGCCATGTACTTCCCCATAGACCTTCGAGTTTCTTTGGCATATCACAGCCTACCCACACGGACATGACATTTATGTCACCATCATTATCTGCCCATCCGCACAGCCAGCCGTCTTTATGATCGTTCGTAGTACCCGTCTTGCAGTATGCTGGGATATCTGTCCTGGAGAACCATCCAAGCCCAGATCCTGTCCCCTTCGACATGACACCGGAAAGCAGATCCTTCATGGTATCTGCTGACAACTTCGTATAGACCATTTCAGCCTGCTGTTTTTCGTACATTTCATTTCCATAGCGGTCCGTGATCCCTGTGATGCAGGTCGGCTCATAAAACATCCCGCCATTGGAGATACAGGCGTATGCCCCGCACATTTCTACAGGCGACGCTCCATAGGTCAGTCCTCCCAGGGAAGTGGACAAGGTATAGTCTTCCGGGACAATATTCTTAAAACGCATATCTTCCAGATAAGGGACTGAACTTCCAACCCCCACTTCATCCATGACCATGTAGGCGACGCCGTTGAGGGATTTCTCAACGGCTGTGCGCAGCGTAACCATCTGTCCTGGGAGATCAGCCAGCTCATAGGAGATCCCATAATTGATCCTGTCAGCCTCCTTCTGGTGCGCATCGGTGACGCTGATATTTTTAACCAGTGTATCCGCCGTATAGCCTTCTTCCAATGCAGGAAGATATACCGCAACGGGCTTAATGGAGCTTCCTGGCTGCCGGTAGGACTGGTAGGCCCTGTTAAGTCCAAATCCATTCCCCGAACCGCCTCCGATCACAGCCTTCACCTGTCCTTTTTCGTCTGAAAGGACAACGGCGGCCTGTAGATCAGACGTATCCTCTCCCCTCTTCTCTGCAAGGAAGCTGTCTACCACTTCCTGGATGGACTCCTGATCCTGCCTGTCTATCGAGGTATATATCCGGTATCCGCCGCGGTACAGTTCTTCCCGCATAACCTCATACTCATCATTGTAAGCGGATAGATAAACCTCCCTATCCTCCTGCGAATCGAAATGATACTGGAACTCAAACCCATCAAGCTGCATAAAATAGCGGATCGCGCAATCAGCTGCATAGGTGGCGGCATAGCCACCGGACATTCCTCCGGACGGCTCAATGGATATCTCCTCTTTCTTTGCTCCCTGCATTTCTTCCCAGGAAATAAAACCCACATCATACATGGCATCCAAGATCAGATCCCTCCTTGCAACCGCCCTTTCCGGGTCATTGTAAGGGTCATAAAAGGTCGGGGAATTCGGCACCGCGCAGATATATGCAGTCTCTGATAATGTCAGCTTAGAGGCAGGTTTAGAAAAATAACCCTGCGCTGCTGCTTCAATGCCATAATATCCATTTGCGTAATAAATATTGTTAACATAGAACTCCATGATCTGCTCTTTGGAATATTTTTCCGTCAGCGCTATGGAAAGGGCCATCTCCTGGAATTTTCTGTCCAGCGTCACACCGTTATTCAGGAAAATGCACCGGGCGAGCTGCTGCGTGATCGTGGATGCCCCCCGGACGTCTTTCCCTTTGGAGGCTACGGCATCATAGCCTGCCTTTGCGATATTCTTGATATCAATGCCAGGGTTCGTCCAGAACGACCTGTCCTCGATCGCAACGAAGGCCTTGACGACATTATCTGGGATATCTTCATACGCGAGGTACACCGTATCACTGTCTTTCATAAGTTCTGATATCACAGATCCATCAGAATAATACAGGACTGTCGTTTCATTAAAGCGGAATGTATCCGGGGATGTTTCCTCTACAGTCTTCCTGGCATTCTCCATATATGCGTCATACTCCGGTTTCAGGTTGACATATGCGACAGCGCTGACCGTCCCTACAGACAGGATGAATATGACGATCAGGCACACGATTGTTTTCAGCACGGTACGGATCAGATCGAGCAGGAAGGATCCGAACACAATCAGCGAAAACAGGGGCTGACCCGGCCTTGGTTCAACCCGAAGGGCCTGGATCAGGACAGAATTTACTTTCTTTTTCTTCTTTTTGTCTTTAGACATAAGCCTAATTCCTTTCCAGGGATGATATTTTCCCAACTGAAGTCAACCGTTGGCACATGAATTACCCTCTAAGCCACGTTGACATCGCATATATAAGTTCTACCATTGCACATACTGCAATGAACGAAAAGACCATATAAAAAAGCCTGAGCACCAGGAATGCCAGGGCAAGGTCAGAGCGCTCCTTCCATCCCCGCTTTGCAGCAAGTACGATGCCCGAGATCAGCCCGATGACAGGCAATGCGATGAGCATCCCATATCCTACCATCGCCCGGAAGCCTGGACACCCACTGCGCTCCTTGCCGTCCACCGCCGTTTTTACGCCGTCCCCTCCTTTTCCAGGACTCTTTGTATGTTTTTCTGTAACTTTTTCTGCCTTACCCGCACTTTTTGATGTTCCATCCATTTCTGCTCCCACCTTCCCAGTTTCCCTGGATTCCAGACAATGATTATCCCTGAACAGCCTGTACCAGAACATCTCATCTTCGCTCATTCGCAGTTTTTTACCCTTCCGCATCGCTTACCTCCTTATTGGCCGATTCCTGTGATATCACGCCATCCATAGGGAAAATATCCCATCTGGAGGTCTTACCGGCCAGCTCGTTATAGATTATGTAGTGCATCTCACCCCTGAAGATGTGCAGCTTCCCAAGGGCGTCCGCTTCGCATTTATGGCTTCCGTCGTCATTGATGAATTCAGGCGGCGTTGGCGGGTATGGGCCTCCCGTCCCGTCATCGATATAAACCTCCTGCATCCGCCCTTCTTCTTCCAGCGCGTCAATTGCTTCCTGCAGGCACTGTTCTGCATAAATCTTTGCTTCAAGAAACGTCTTTGCCCCTGTCACCTTCCTTTGCCCGTCGTCATCGATATACATGACCAGGAACGCCGGAAGGGATGATCGCAGATGGATCAGATCCCTGACTGCTGACACCGCGATCTCTGCGGATTCAAGTGACAGGAATGGGACAGCCTGCTCATATTCGCGGAGATGGAGAAACGGCCTTGCGCGCCCTACCTTTCCGGCAGGGACAGGCCCCCTGAGGCCGGTTCCAGGGATCCCTTCTTTCCCTTTCTCTCCGCCGATGTCCTCCTGGAATACTTCCGCCCCCTGGATTCTGCCGCTGCCATCCAAAGACGCATCCCTGTTTGGCACCTTTTGTGCGTGCGCCCTTTTCTTCCTTCTTTTCTCATTTTCCTTTTCCGCGTACCATTTGAAGCCCCCGCGAAGTTCCTGCACATACAGTTCCAATTCTTTCAGGGCATCCCTGCACCTTTCCTCCTCCTTTGTTCTGATGTCCTTCAAAGCGTCACCTCCAACTCAAAAATCACATATGAAATATGAGGGAAATATCCGGGACGGCACAAAAAAAGGCACAGGCAATGCGTTTTTTCTGATACGCATACCATATGCCTTTCCTGGACTCCTCCAGCCCATTCTCTGCCTCCAATCAGGCAGGCCTTACTTCTTCTTTCTCTTTTTAATAGCCACAACCACCGCTGCGGTAATAACCGCACAGGCGGATGCCATGATCCCAATATAAAGGGCGATGTTGGAAGCATCCCCAGTCGGGCGGCCGGTCACCCTTACGATGAACTCCTCGATCGGGCTTACTTCGCCCAGGGAAGTGATGACAGTGTTTGATTCCAATTCCTTCCCGACGATTTCTGCCGTTGCAGTATTCGGGATCGTCATGCCATCCCCTTCCGTGATCGAACCAGGGGCCTTCGCTACGAAATTTACTGTATAGGATTCCCCTGCCGGGACTGGCACTTCCCATTTTATGGTGCCGCCCTGTCCTCCGATCGAGCCGGAAACAAGTGTCCCGCCGCAGGTATCCAGAAGCGTGAGCCTGTCATCCAGCGTATCAGTGATAGTGATCGTCCTCGTGTCCGGGGCCGGGTTCTTTACCGTGATCCCGTAGGTAAGCACTGTGCCGACATCGACAGTCTTTCCATCTACATCAATGTTATTAGCCATAACCGTCTTAACAGGCTTTTCAGGCACCAGCTTGATCAGGGCGCCTTTCTCGCCTCCAATCTGGAACTCTACGATTTTCGAAACATACTGTCCAGGTGTGATCACCTTGTCATTTTTATAATCGACCTCGTTCCCTTTTTTATCAAGCTGATATTCTTTCACGGTTACGGTCAGTTTGCCTTTCTGGACATAGATATCCTCATCATGCTCATATCCGCTGTTCCAGAGTTCGAATGTCTGAGAATAAGAAGCCTCCTTGTTGGAATCCCATCCAGTTTCACCGCTTGCCACTTCAGATGCTTCGACCGTGATCACGATCTTAAAGTTCAGGTCGCTCTGCTCGCTCGTCCATTCTGTCGGCATGCTGACCCCATCGATAAAACGGATCTTGTCACCGCTGTTAACAGGATCGCTGTAATAATACCAGCCATCTGTTTTTTTCCACTTATCCGAAGAAAACGTGATAATGCTGTCTGATAGGCCTGTAAGGCCATCGTCGTACTCATAAGTGATCTTCGCCCTCAGCCATGCCCTGTTTGGCGTCATGATATTCAAAGAAGACGCGTGCACGGGCATAGGGATAGCCTGGGTCAGGATTGCCGCCATGACTGCGAGACGGAAGACGATCATGCGGACTGTTTTCAATAAATGCTTTCCCATTTTTCCTGTAGGGAGGCCAAAAGGCCTCCCCGTACCTCCTTCCTGTTATATGGCGGCTGATACCAATTCAGTAACTGCTCAGCCTCATTCGCCGCTGTTCACGTCAGTTACCTGGATCGTGGTGGTGGCAGTTACCACTTTACCCGTATCAGGATTCTTTGCAGTCGCAGTGATCGTCGCGGTACCAACGCCGATAGCGCGGATATTGCCATTATTGTCCACTGTGGCAACTGTGGTATCCGAAGATTCCAGCGTAAACGTGGGCGCCGTACCGGTACCGGTGTAAGCCACCTTTACAGTGGCCTTCGTGATCTCATCCGCGGTATCGCCAGTATTGATCTTCAGGTGGGTATTCGCGATGGTCATGGTCACATTGAGGGTGGTATCAATGAGGGTCTTGTCGTTGCTGGTATCCGCATCGTCGGCCACAACTTCACTGCTCTGGTTCCAGTAAACCTGGTAGATATTGGAAAGCTGGGTCGCATTCATCTCTTCGTCATAATCAGCGGTCGTCAGCCCGGCGATATTCTCGGCCTGGATTGCATAAGTGGTCATGACGATATCCTGCGTGGTATTATCTACCTGCTCCTCGATGACGTTCGCCAGGCGTACAACATCGAAAACAGGCTTCGTGGTCTCATCCACGTCGACGACAGTGCTGTATCCATACAGACGGCTTACGACAGTGCTCTTATCGTTTCCGGTGTCATTACCGTTATCGTCCAGGTATCTGGTATCCAGCAGGATCCATTCAGCATGGACCGAATCATATTCCCCGTCAGCCGTACGGAAATCAAACAGTTCCGTATTCGCCTTGGGATTCCGTTTTCCATTCTCCTGGGCAGTAATGACGTTCGCCATCGGGATATCGACCTTCATGAATACCACGGCCCGGTTCTTTCCGGTGTTCTTGATCTGAGGATCCTTGTTGACCTCTTCAAGGGATACCAGGTCAGTCACTTCGTCAGAACCGTTGCCAGGATAGTTAGGCTCCAGGGTATCGATAACGACTTCCCCGACGGTAAACGTGTTTGTTGCGGTGTCTGTATCCGTCAGATAGGCAGTTGCTCCACCGGCAAACATTGCTCCTGCAAGCAGGCAGGCAGCTGTTGCTCCAATGATTTTTTTCTTTTTCATCAGTCATTTGCGGGAAATCCCATATTCCTTTTCCTGTGGGATCCCACCCCTCCTTCCTGTCTTAGGTACGGGCCGCCATTTGCATAATGGCAGCGGTTAACGGGTTGCGAGAATGCCAAAACCGGCACATTCTATTTCGGCGGACCAAGCGGGGGAAAGCTAACCGCCTCGGTCCAGACAGAAAAGCTTCTGGACAGCATCCATCTCATTCCCCTCCTTTCATATCCTGCGGGTCTTGCGGGCTGCCTTCTGCGCATTCAGAGAGGAAATATTCTACCGTGTTCAGAAGGATGACCATGCCTATGATCATCAATATCCCTGTAGATACGGTGAACGGGCCGATCTGAAGCGGATGCCTCTCGACAGCAGACAGTAAATATCCGGCCGCCGGGATGCTGAATGCAAACGTCCCCACAACCTGCTGCTTCTCCACCGGGTTTGCGTCAGGCGCTTCGTTTGCGTCCCCCATTGTGATGAAACCTTCCGTAGTCTCTGATATGATCCGGTGAAGTACAATCGTGCCATCAAGGTTATACGCGACCACATCATTGGGAACGGCATCGGTATCCCGTGTATTGACAAACGCGACCGACCCTGTGTGGATCACTGGCTCCATGGAGCCGGAAAGGACCACATATGGCGTATAGCCAAACAGCCTGGGAACACAGAAAATACACGCACACAGGATGACAGCTGCGGTAAATGCTATTGTGATGATGCTTACGGCCTTTCTGATGATCCTCATAAATACCTCCATATCAATTAAATACATCCATCAGCGTCATATTGTTCTGGGAGAGGAATTTCGCCCTCAGAGTGCCCGTAGTGCTGGATGCAGAGCTTACCGTCCCATTCTGGTCAGCAGAAAATTCATAGATATAAGGTGTATAGCCCGTGGAAGTATCTTTGATGTTGTCGCTATAGGACAAGGAGATGCTCTTCGTATTCAGGGTATTGGTCGTCCCCTCTGCAAAGCTTCCCGTATAAGGGGAGATATAGATGCTGGTATTCCCTTTGACCAGCTGCGCGGCTTTTTCCGTCATCACGATATCTTCCGCCCAGTCAGGGTTCGCATCGACCCCAAACAGCGTGAGCCCCGTTATGGAAATGTCAGTCCTTGCGCTATCAAGGATGCCCTGTACGACGGCGACATCCTCTTCAGTCGCCGGGGATGTGCCTTCAAGGCTGTAGACGACAGCAACCGCAGCGGTGTCACTGATGACCTTTTCACCAATGAGCACTGGTGTGCCGTCGGAACCCATGAATTCAGAGATGCCATTATAAGTGACATCCATCGCGCTGATCGCCTTCACCACCGTCTGGGAATTGACGACCAGGTAATTGGTCTGGGAGTTATACCTGACAGAGTTTTCCCCGGACAGGTAAACGCAGACGTCGCCGGATCCGGAACCATCCGCCGCGGGTACCCTGATGTAGGAATCAAGCAGTTTCAGAACCCCATCCCGCATGATGATGTTCACGCTGCCGCCTGTGGATGCCGTCTCTTCCGTGCCTCCCTCTTCCGTTTCCGTATCAGAGCCGCTGTTTTCCGTTTCTGTTACTGCCGCCTCTTCTGTCGTTGCGGTGGTCACCTGGACAGATGTGTCAAAACTGACGCTGTTCTTTACCTGGTTTACATGGATATTTCCTACGATGCTGAGCACGAGAGCTACAGCAGAAAGTGCAATGCTTACGATTTTGATTATTTTTTCGCGATCCATCTTCTCAGCGGGTTTCCCCGCGCCTCCTTTCCTTTCAGCTTACAGACGCTGCCTGCCAATATGTCACTGTTACAGACCCGGTACGGGTATTGATCGAATACAGGATCACGTCGCTGTCCTTGTTATCCTCGACCCGGATCCCGCCCGCCGTATATACTTCGGGGATCTCAGCATCTGCTTCGGCTTCCTGCGTGTTTTCACTGCTGCCGTCCCTGTCTGCGCCATCCTCAGAAGAACCATTTGAGGAAGAACCGGACGCAGATCCTGCCTGGCTGGAATTCCCAGAATCATTGCTGCTGCCTCCGTTTTTGCTGGCACCCGAAATGGAGCCATCTGGGCTGACCGTCATTCCATCCGGGTAAGTGACCGTACCATCCGGCGCTACAGAAGTCCCGTCAGAGTAGATGACCGTCCCGTCTGCCTCCACCCTTGTCCCATCAGAGTAGGTGACAGAACCATCGCTGTTCCTGGACGCAACATTAGAGGTAGTTGACAGGGAAAGAAGCCTCGCGTTCCTTCCGCTGCCTTTGCCCGATAAGGCAGCGCTAAGCCCAATCACCTCTGTTCCGTTTGTCTCATTCTCCTCATTTTCTGATCCTTCCGTATCGTCAATATCTTTTGTATCACCCACAACATCCCCATCATCAATGGTTCCAGGTTCAATCCTGGTGCAGACATACATGTCTGATGTTTTCGTGCCATTGCTCCGTCCGAGCAGGAGGAACATATAAGACCCCTCCTGGATACGGGTGAAGCCGGAGATATCATTTCCCGAAAGAATCGTAAGGGTATTTTTTGTATCCCTTTCCCCGTAGGTCTCTGCCTTGATCGTCCTGCGTATCTGTTTTACAAGAACATTTGAGACGGACGAATCATCTGGGGCTTCCATCTCCGCTTCATCTTCATAGGCGGCAAGCTTTACCGTACCTCCCTGTCCAGGATCCCGGATCAAAGCGCCCCCGAAACTTCCCGCATAAGCATAGATAGAGTCATAAACCGCACTGTCAGCTTCCGCAGCGGCCTTCTCCTCAGCGGATTCAGAAACGTTTGCCATTTTTTCCATCTGCGTGAAGACATTTTCTCCACTGAGAGCTGCCAGATCCTTGTATTGCAGGATCAGGTCTGCCCTGCCCATGACAGCTTCCGATTCCTCATCAAGGCCGACCGTTTCCCCTTCTCCCAGCACAGCGGCCAACTGATGCTGGCCCTGTTGGTATTTCATTGCCTGGCCTTCGACAGATGACGCAGTAGCATTGGTCTGCAGGCTGACGATCATAGACACAGCAGCCGCTCCGGCTGCGACGATCGGGACTGCATAAGCAACCTTGTCCCCGATACCGTATGGCATGTGCGACGTTACGCTGTCCCATAGGTCAGCGGCCCTGTCCCTGATGCCATCAAAAATATCCAGCATTCCTACTCACCTTACCTTTCCAAAGTTTTCCGGCACGGCTTCAGCCGCAGCCTCCCGCATCAAGCGGAAACCTAATAAGGATATTCGGGAAGGAATATGATGGATTTTATTTTTCGTAAAGCGTTTTTTTCCGTTTTTTTCAGAGACATTTTCAGATGCCCTCTTCATGTCATTTTTTATCTGAAGTGGGCGTATGACATATTCCATTTGTAAATTTGATAGCGGTTCAGACAGTCTGAACCATTTAAAGGACCTCACCCGTAAGTGAGGAGAAGGAGAAAATTATGTATAGAAAGAACGAAATGAAGAAAACTGAGGCTATGGGAATGGTCGTAGAGCTCTATAAGGACGAGTTCATGCAGGTTTCCATCCGGCTCAAGGCATTCCGGTTCCACGAAAGCGCCCTGAGGAAAGAGGTGTTCTATGACAAACGGGACGCCCTGGCTACTGCTTACAGGCTGGATCATGGATTCGACGACCTGTTCCTGGAAGCAAAGCAGATCGGTGCTTTGATCCTGCGAATGAATACGGAAGCCAAACGGGATCCTTATATCGGCACCCCGTTTTTGAGCCGGATGTACCAGATCAGGAACATCCCCGATCCGCGGACAGCCTCAGATGAGGAAATAAGCGTCTATTTCCGCGATGTGTTCGCACTGCTTGACGATTATGAACAGCTCATATACGACGCGGAACAGGACAAAAATGAGGAAAATTTTAAACGGCAGGCTCAGTGAGTCTGTCAAGTCGAAAATGATGAATGACAGCAGATCCCAATCCATTCCCACAGTGTGGGGGATTGGGATCTCTCATATCCTTATTACTAATCCCCAAAATTCTCGTATAATGTTGAATTTGGTGGGAATACAGGATATACTTAGAGTGAAAAGAAGGGATGTGATATTATGTCACCTGCGTTGAAAACGATATTGCAGAAATATGTGAAAGATATTCAATCCATTTATGGCAATATGCTAAAGACTGTGATCTTGTATGGATCATATGCCAGAGGTGATTTCTCCCCGGATTCAGATATCGATATCATGATATTAGTTGATCTGGACGATAATGAAATCCGGAGCAAAGGCCGCGATCTGTCAAATTTAACATTTGATTATAATTTTGATAATGAAATTGAGATTATGCCCATTGTAAAGAATCTGGACCATTTCAACAAATGGTTAAATGCGTATCCTTTTTACAACAATGTTAAAAATGAAGGGATTGAATTATATGCAGCATAATTTAGATGATATTGGTGGTGCAATGGAATTAGCGCTATACAGACTCAGCATTGCCAAAGAAGATCTTGAAGCAGCAGAAGAAAGCTTTGAATCAGGGCACTTAACAAAAACGAGGGAGAATTCCCCCACCTCTAAGTAAAGCGTAGGTGTGGGATGAATCCCTTTCTTTTTTTGCCATGACTGCTTGACATTATCGAACATATGATCTACACTATATTCAGTGGTAATTATATAGTATAAAGGAATTCCAAATGAAATTGTATAATAACAACCATTCGGTATTCAACCTGAATTACCACCTTATCCTGGTCGTGAAGTACCGCAGGAAAGTTATTGACGGCAGGATTTCCGGACGGCTCCGTGAAATCTTTGAATACATTGCCCCTGCGTATAATATCACGGTTGAGGAGTGGAACCATGATTCAGACCATGTTCATGTACTGTTCAGGGCACAGCCGAATTCTGAATTGTCTAAATTCATTAATGCATACAAATCTGCCAGCAGCAGGCTTATCAAAAAAGAATTCCCTACCATTAAGCAGTCTTTATGGAAAGAACATTTCTGGTCGCAGTCCTTCTGCCTGATCAGCACCGGCGGCGCTTCGGTTGATACTATCCGCCAGTATATACAGACACAGGGGGAGGGCTATAAAGGGAGGCGTATGCCATGTTAGCACAGGTACTCTTCCACCAGGGTTTCCGCTACCGTATCGACCCGAAGAACCCAGAGCAGGTTTTCAAACACATCCTTTCTAACGGAGGTTGCGTACGTAAAGTACATAACCTGTATGTGGACTACCTTTATAACGAACTTGAAAGCATGGGGTACCAGGGCGGGCCTGTCCCAAAAATCAGGTACCCGGAACTTACTGTGTTCAAAAAACAGTTCCCGTTCCTTAAAGAAGCAGACAGCCTGGGGCTGTGCAACGCAAAAATAGATTTCGAAAACAGCGTAAAACACTTCAATGAAACGCCTTCCATGGTATATACGAAGCGGTCACGCCGCCGGCAAAGGAACAATGGGACCGTCCCCACATTCCGGGATCTTAAAGGGATCCCAAAGTTCCACTGCAAGAAGGATAACTGCTATTCCTATACCACAAACAACCAGGATACAAAGAATGGCAGCTGCACGGTCCGCCTGTCCGGAGAGATGCTCCATGTCCCGAAATTAAGGACGGATATCAAACTTATCCTGCACAGGCCCCTTCCGGAGGGCGCAGCCATCAAGAATGTAACGCTCTCCATGGAGCCGGATGGGGCTTTCTACGCGTCCATCTGTGTGGAGTACGCGCGGGAGGTCGATATGACCGTACGCCAGTACGGGCTGGATCATGATATGGAAGCCATCTCCCGGCTGAAGGGTATCGGGCTGGATTATTCCCAGGGACATTTTTATGCAGACAGCGAGGGCAGGACAGCCAACTGCCCCCATGCCTACTTGAAAGCCCTGGATAAGCTTGCCCGCCTCCAGCGTGACCTTTCCCGTATGGAAAAAGGCTCAAAAAACTACGAAAAGCAGCTGGGCAGGATCCGGAAGCTCCACATGAAGGTGAAGAATCAGCGGAAAGACTTCTGCCATACGGAGAGCACCCGGCTTGCCAGGGAGTATGATTTTGTGGCAGTGGAAGACATCGACCTGAGGGCCATGTCCCAGGGGCTTCATCTGGGGAAGAAGCTTATGGATAATGGCTTCGGCATGTTCCGGGAATACCTTGCCTATAAGCTGGAACGGAAGGGTTCCATCCTTGTGAAGGTGGACCGCATCTTTGCGTCCAGCCAGACCTGCAGCCGCTGCGGTTACAAGAACCCGGAAGTAAAGGATCTGAAGGTGCGCGAATGGGTATGCCCCTGCTGCGGGGCCCGTCTGGACCGTGACAACAACGCGGCAGATAATGTCCTGGCGGAAGCATACCGGATCTTTGCGGAATACTGTACTGTATGGCAGAAGGAGAAGGATGAAGCGGCAAAGACGGCCGCAAAACTGAAAGCGGGCCGGAAGAAACCGAAGAATACAAAAAAAGAGGCAGCCGCCTGACAGACGGATGCCGTTATGAACCACCAAACCGCGTCGGGCGCGCGGGGTTAGGCTGTTGATACATGCTGGCGGTGGTCAGCATTGAGCAGCAATCCTACAACTTATAGAGGACAAGGCTTGAAACCAGGAAGCCTCTCCTTCTATAAGGAGGGGAGAACGTCACAGCATACAAACAACATTCACAAGTAATCGGGAACTTTAATAAAGGTTTTGTTCACACAGGAATCTTTCCCAAAGAAATCAGTAGAAAGATAAGCAGACTACAAGAAATACGGCATGCCAGCGATTACGATGATTTTTATATTGCATCTATTGATGAAGCCCGGGAACAATTAGATACCGCGAAAGAAGTGGTTAGCCTAATTTCTTCTTATCTAAAGGATACCATCCATTGAGCTTTAAAAACCTCCTGCGACACAGGAGGTTTTTTGCCGTTACAATATAACGGCGATGTGCAACTTCTACTTGACCGTCAGAATTTTTCCCTCATGATCTCCGTATAGATCACACCATCTTCCGGCTCCAGCTCAATACCGTTCGGGGCTGTAGTATGGGCTTTTCTCATCTCTTCTTTGCTGATCGGTGACCACACTCCGATAGGCAGAGTCCGGATGCCGAAGATCTCCGTACCCTGCTTTTTGATCAGCCGCACAGTCATCGCTCCCAGGTTAGCGATCATTGTGCATCAGAGGAAAAACAGATCTTCCCGATATTCACCCAGTTCTTCCCGGTAGATCACCTTCGGGATCTCAAACGAGTAATATTCCTCTGCATTAACGATGGTCAAAATACGGTTTTCGCGGATGGCAAACAGAGTGTCACTGAGGGTCTTTGCTTCTTTCTTCACATGATCGGAAAGGGAATCCAGGTAAGCTTTTTTGAGCTGCTCTTCTTCCTGATACATGATTTCCTCCGTGAGACGGAAAATGAACGGCTCCTGTCCCCACTTCCTTATCCTGGCTTCTGCAGTAAGTTCGTCGAAATTTTCGAAAAAATAATCGTAGAACTCGTAGAGTTCGTCCTTCAAGGATACGCCGATCTTTCCCATCCCTGACAAGCCGATCAGTTCTGCATTCTTCACAGAGAGGAAGGTGATGATGTCGCTGACTTTCTTGTGTTTACTGATATAGTCCTCAAACTGTTCGAGGATCGTCCCATCACACAGCTGGACTTCCTTCCGCTTAAGGGAATTATTTCTGTTCTTCTTCGCCATGGTAACCTCCAGTGTTTTTCTTTAAGTATAGCATCTCAATTATTAGCTGCTTGGAAAAGAGCAGAATAGGATTTCCAAAAACAGGCACTCTTGAGATGGTACAATATTCATATACATAATAAGGAAAGGATCCAAAATATATGAGCGGAAAATAAGAAGTTTACACGGATGGAGGACGCCTCCCAAATATTGGCGGTTTTGGCGGATATGGGGCCGTAATCCTCAAAGGTGCGAAAGAGATCAGGAGAAAACATGGG
>OEQQ01000192.1_pt1 | contig 13987 bp, 12 predicted proteins | sample 1539741 | NCBI WGS metagenome assembly OEQQ01 (sample SAMEA3891876, study PRJEB23780) | metagenome | biome: terrestrial biome; feature: animal house; material: Caecal content | place: Italy | collected 2015-05-05
CAGGAAGGCCACGAAGCTGGCGGGAGAGCTGGCGGGGCTGAAAGTGGAGCGCATCGTCAGCGAGCCCACGGCCGCCGCCGTGGCTTACGGGCTGTATGAGCGAAGGGAAAATACCCGCTTTCTCGTTTTCGATCTGGGCGGCGGGACCTTCGACGTATCCATTCTGGAACTTTACGACCAGATCCTGGAGGTGCGCGCCGTGGCCGGGGATAACTATCTGGGCGGGGACGATTTTACCGAAATGCTGATGAAGTTGTTTTGCCAGAAGGCGGGCTGGAAGGCAGAAAAGCTGTCGCGGCGGGACAGGGCCCGTCTCTTCGGGGCGGCCGAACGCGCGAAGCGGCGCATGAACGAGGCGGCGGAGGTGGAAATGAGCTGTATCCTGGAGGGCGAAACAGGTCGGCCGGAGAAAAGACAGGCGACCATTTCCTGTCGGGAGTACGAAAAAGCCTGTGAACCCCTGCTGGAAAAAATCCGCCAGCCGGTGAAACGGAGCCTTTCCGACGCGCGGCTGAAGCTTTCCGACATCGATGTAGCGGTGTTGGTGGGCGGGGCCACCCGTCTGCAGATCGTGCGGGATTTCCTGATCCGCCTGCTGCATCAGTTCCCGGATACCGCCATCAACCCGGACGAAGCGGTGGCACTGGGAACCGCTGTCTCGGCGGCCATGAAGGAGCGCAGAAAAGAAGTGCGGGAGGTGATCCTCACCGACGTCTGCTCCTTCACGCTGGGAACGGAAGTTTCGGTGGAACTGGGCAACGGCAGAAAGGAGGGCGGCCATTTCTGCCCCATCATCGAGCGCAATACGGTGATTCCCGCCAGCCGCACGCAGCGCTTTTACACGGCCAACGAGGGGCAGGAGCGGATCCGGGTCCGGGTATTGCAGGGAGAGAGCCGTTTTGCGGACAACAATCTGTTTTTGGGGGAGCTGGAGGTGGGGGTCCCCAAAGGGCCTGCGGGGAAGGAAAGCGTGGACGTCACCTATACCTACGACGTCAATTCCATCCTGGAAGTGGAAGCCCATGTGATTTCCACGGACGAGCGAAAAAAGCTGATCATCCGGGGAAAAGAAAACCGGATGAGCGAAGAGGAGATCGCCGCGCGGATGAAGGAGCTCTCCTTTTTGAAAATCCAGCCCGGAGACAGGGAGGAAAACCGGGTCGTGCTCCTTCGGGCGGAGAAAGCTTATGAAGAGCTGCTGGGAGACGAACGGAAAATGCTCGAATATAGAATAGAAAAATTCGAAGAAGTGTTGAAAAATGGAAATCGTGATACGATAAGGGAAGAAAGGGAAAAGCTGCTGGAGGTGCTGAACACGCTTTGGTAAAAAACGACAAATTGTTCTTGCTATTTTTGTCATACATTGTGCAAATGGTTGTGTTATAATAAAACCATGCAGGCGGGCGTCTGCCCGGATGCGCGCCTCACACCATATAAAGTTCAAAGGGGGAACTGACCAATGGCAAAATGGGTATACCTGTTCCGGGAAGGGAATGCGGACATGCGCAATCTTCTCGGAGGCAAAGGAGCGAATCTGGCGGAGATGACCAATCTGGGCCTGCCGATTCCGCAGGGCTTCACCGTCACCACGGAAGCCTGCACGGATTACTACAACAACGGCAGGGAGATTTCCGAAGAGATTCAGAAGCAGATTTTCGATGCGCTGGCGATTCTGGAGGAGGAGCAGGGAAAGAAATTCGGCGATACCGAGAATCCGCTCCTGGTTTCCGTTCGAAGCGGCGCGAGAGCGTCCATGCCGGGCATGATGGACACCATCCTCAATCTGGGCCTGACGGACATTTCCGTGGAGGGCTTCGCGAAGAAGACCGGGAACCCCAGATTCGCGTACGATTCCTACAGAAGATTTATCCAGATGTTCTCCGACGTCGTGATGGAGGTTCCCAAATCTCTGTTCGAGAGAGTTCTGGACGAGATCAAGGAGAGCAAGGGCGTCCATTTCGATACGGAGCTGACGGCGGACGACCTGAAGGAAGTCATCGACAGATTCAAGAAGATCTATGAAGAGAAGATGGGCGCGGAATTCCCGCAGGAGCCCCGCGTACAGCTGATGGAAGCGGTCAAGGCCGTGTTCCGTTCCTGGGATAACGAGCGCGCCATCGTTTACCGCCGGATGAACGACATTCCGGGCGACTGGGGAACGGCGGTCAACGTACAGGCCATGGTTTTCGGCAACATGGGGAATACGTCCGGCACGGGCGTGGCGTTTACGCGCAACCCTTCCACGGGAGCGAAGGGCATTTACGGCGAGTACCTGATCAACGCGCAGGGCGAAGACGTGGTGGCCGGCATTCGTACCCCTCAGCCCATCACCAGGCTGGAGCAGGATCTGCCCGAGTGCTATAAGCAGTTCATCGAGATCGCCAACAAGCTGGAGCAGCATTATCGCGACATGCAGGATATGGAGTTCACCATCGAGGACGGCAAGCTGTTCTTCCTGCAGACCAGAAACGGGAAGAGGACCGCTCCGGCCGCCCTTCAGATCGCCTGCGACCTGGTGGACGAAGGGATGATCACTCCGGAAGAAGCGGTGCTGCGCATCGAGGCGAAGTCCCTGGATCAGCTGCTGCACCCCACCTTCGATCCCGACGCGCTCAAGAAGGGCACCGTGATCGGACAGGCCCTGCCCGCGTCTCCCGGCGCCGCTGCCGGCAAGATCTATTTCAACGCCGAGGATGCGAAAGAAGCCCATGAGAGGGGCGAGAGAGTCGTCCTGGTTCGCCTGGAGACCTCCCCGGAGGATATCGAAGGCATGCATGCGGCGGAAGGCATTCTGACCGTGCGCGGCGGCATGACCTCCCACGCGGCCGTAGTGGCGCGCGGGATGGGGACGGCCTGCATTTCCGGCTGCGGAGATATCGTGATCAGCGAGGAGGAGAAGGTATTCACCCTGGGAGGAAAGACCTATCATGAAGGGGATTACATTTCTCTGGACGGCTCCACCGGCAAGATTTACGACGGGGACATCAGGACGGAAGACGCCAGCATCAGCGGCAACTTCGGCCGCATCATGGCGTGGGCGGACTCCTTCCGGAAGCTGAAAGTGCGCACCAATGCGGACACGCCGGCAGACGCCGCCAATGCGGTGAAGCTGGGCGCGGAAGGCATCGGCCTCTGCCGTACCGAGCACATGTTCTTCGAGCCCGAGAGGATTCCGAAGATCCGCAGGATGATCCTTTCCAAGACGGTGGAAGAGAGAGAAAAAGCGCTGGCAGATCTGATCCCTTATCAGAAGGGCGACTTCAAGGCGATCTACGAGGTGATGGAGGGACGCCCGGTGACGATCCGCTTCCTGGATCCCCCGCTGCATGAGTTCGTTCCCACCGACGAGAAGGAAATCGAAGATCTCGCGAAGGATATGGGCCTTACGGTAGCGGAAGTGAAAGCGACCTGCGACGACCTGCACGAGTTCAACCCGATGATGGGCCACAGGGGCTGCCGCCTGTCCGTCACCTATCCGGAAATCGCCAGAATGCAGACGAGAGCCGTGATCGAAGCTGCCATCGAAGTCAAGGCGGAAAAGGGCTACGATATCGTTCCCGAAATCATGGTTCCCCTTGTGGGCGACAGAAAAGAACTGAAATTCGTCAAGGAAGTGATCGTGGAGACCGCTGAGCAGGTCAAGGCGGAAAAAGGTTCCGACATCCAGTACCACATCGGCACCATGATCGAGATCCCGCGCGCGGCCCTGCTGGCCAACGAGATCGCGGAAGAGGCGGAGTTCTTCTCCTTCGGGACCAACGATCTGACCCAGATGACGTTCGGTTTCTCCCGCGACGATGCGGGCAAGTTCCTGGTGGATTACTACAAGAGCAAGATCTACGAGTCCGATCCTTTCGCCAGGCTGGACCAGAACGGCGTAGGGCAGCTCGTGGAAATGGCGGCCAGAAAAGGACGCGCCACCAGACCGGACATCAAGCTGGGAATCTGCGGCGAACACGGAGGGGATCCTTCTTCCGTCGAGTTCTGCCACAGAGTGGGCCTGAATTACGTTTCCTGCTCGCCGTTCCGCGTGCCCATCGCCAGACTGGCGGCGGCGCAGGCAGCGATCAAGGACAGCCAGGCGTAAGCCGTATTCCGGGACTGTTCAAAACAGCATAACTGACAATCGCGTTTCAAACGCCGCTCCAGGGGTATCTGCCGCTGGAGCGGCACTTTTTATACGATAGGAAAATTCTTTTCCTATCGTATAAAAAGTGCTGGTGGATCGCACTGCGGCAAAAAGGAATGTTCCATTCCCCGGAAGATGTCGCTTGCGCGATCTGCCGCGCAGGCAATTTTCAATTGCCGGGAGAATCCCGCAAGCGGGATTCTTTGTTATAATTATAAGGCGCTCTGCCGCGTCAAACGGCATCCGACGGGATTGACGGAACTGTTGACAGAACCGTTTGCCCAATATATAATTTATTTATATAAACGATTTATTTATGCGGATAAACAGAATTCATTTGGACGGGGAGGGACGGGATGCCAAAGCAGAGAATTACAAAGGAAATGGTCGTGATGACAGCTTTTGAAATAGCGAGAAACGGCGGGATGGAACAGGTCATGGTAAAAAGTATCGCGAATAAGCTGGGATGTTCCGTGCAGCCGATTTACAGCTATTGCGAAAATATGGACGGCCTGCGCCGGGACGTCGCGGAACAGGCAGACAAATTTGTGCAGAAATATATGGAGGTTCATCTCGACAGGAAGGACCTGTTTCGCAGCACGGGAAGGGCATATGTTCGACTGGCAAAGGAAGAACCCCATTTGTTCAGAATTTTCATTTCACATCAGCGCAGGGGAATCGCCTCTCTGGATGACCTGTACCGGTCAGAAGCCAGCCCGAAGATGGCGGAAGTTATTTCCGGCGAGCTGCAGATCAGCGTAGAGCAGGCGAGGCAGCTGCATTTGAATATGTTGATTTATACGATTGGGATCGGCGCCATACTTTCGGTAACAGAGCCGGGAATTTCGACGGATGAAATTCTTTCTCAGCAGGAAAGCGCCTGCGAAGCGTTTTTGAATCAGATTTTGCACGATGGAGGGCGACGGTGAAAAAAGGGATTATTGTGTATCAGTCCAGATATGGGGCTACGGAAAAATACGTCCGATGGCTTCGTGAAATCACGGATTTCAGCTGTGTGGAAACGCCGAAGGCATCGGCGGCCGGGGTGGGACAGTACGGCACAATCGTGCTGTGCGGGGGAATCTATGCTTCCGGAATCGCAGGGATTTCGTTTTTGAAAAAGAACATGGGAAAATGGAAGGATAGAAAGATCGCCGTATTTTGCGTGGGAGCTTCTCCCCACGACGGGAAGGCGCTGGAGGAAATCAGAGCGCGCAACCTGACGGGCGATTTGAAAGGGGTACCTCTGTTTTACGGCCGGGGCGCATGGGACGAAAGCAGGATGAAGCTGGTGGACAGAACCCTGTGCCAACTGCTGCATAAGGCGGTGGCGAAACGGGATCCGGATACATATGAACCGTGGATGAAGGCGCTGATGTGCGCAAAAGGACAGGCCTGCGACTGGACGGATAAAGGGGATCTGATGCCCCTGCTGGATTTCCTGAAGGAAACGTAAAAACTTTGCGTCTTGACTGCGCGCGCCAAAGAGGGGATAATAATTGGAAAACGGCGCGGGAGGATGGAGAAGCGGATGAAGGACGTTTTGATGATGGTGCTGAAAGGCTGCCCCCACTGCAGAAGGGCGATGGAGATGATCGAAGAGCTGAAGGAGGAGCGGGAGGAGTATCGCCGGGTAAGGATCCGGGTGGTGGACGAGCGGGAAGATCCGACGCTGGCGGATTCCCTGGACTATTACTACGTCCCCTGTTTCTTCGTAGACGGCCAAAAGAGAATGGAAGGAGTGCCGGACCGGGAAGCCGTGGAAGCGGTTTTGCGGGAAGCGGCCGGCTGAGGAAAGGGCGGGAAGAGGATGGAAACGTTTAAGGAAAAATACCTGGCGGGGCAGCTCGCCCCGGAAGAGATCGACGATTATGTGGAAGTCTGGAACACCAGCGACCCCGAGAGGCCGCTGGCGGCTTTTCTGGGGCTGAACGCCGACGAGGAGGACGCTTGGATCAGCGTCGGCGAGGACGCGCTGTTCGAGCTGCTGGACCGGCAGAAGAAGGGGGCGAAAGATGCTCAGTTTTAACTGCGACTATATGGAAGGCGCGCATCCGGATATTCTGGAGCGGCTTTTGGAAACGAACCTGGAACGCACGCCGGGATATGGGGAGGACGCCCATACCCGGTCGGCGAAAGAGAAGATCCGGCGGGAATGCGGATGCCCGGACGCGGAGGTTTTCTTCCTGGTCGGCGGGACGCAGACCAACGCTGCGGTGATCCGGGGGCTTTTAAGGCCCCATGAAGGCGTGATCGCGGCGCAGACAGGCCATATCAACGTCCACGAAGCCGGCGCCGTGGAGGCGGGAGGGCACAAGGTTCTGGCGCTGCCCCAGCGGGAGGGGAAGCTGGCTGCCGCAGAGGTGAGGGGCTGGCTGGAAGCTTTCTTCCGGGACGCCAGCAGCTCCCACATGGTGCAGCCGGGAATGGTTTACATCTCCCACCCCACGGAATTCGGGACGCTCTATACGAAGGCGGAGCTGAAGGACCTGAAAGCCGTGTGCAGGGATTACGGGCTGAAGCTGTTTCTGGACGGGGCCCGTCTGGGCTACGGCCTGGCGGCGAAGGGGACCGACGTGACCCTGCCGGTCATCGCGGACTGCTGCGACGCGTTTTACATCGGAGGAACGAAGGTTGGGGCCCTGTTCGGCGAAGCGGTGGTCTTTCCGGAGAAGGGGACGGCCCCGGGCTTCTTTACGCTGATCAAGCAGCAGGGGGCCCTGCTGGCAAAGGGGCGTCTGCTGGGCCTGCAGTTCGACGCCCTGTTCACCGACGGCCTGTACGGACGGATCGGCACTCATGCCATCCGGATGGCGGAAAAGCTGAAGGGAATTCTGGCCCGGGCCGGATTCGAATTCTGGCTGGATTCTCCCACCAATCAGCAGTTCGTGGTGCTGAGGGAAGAGCAGCGAAAGGCGCTGGAGGGAAAGGTCGGCTATGAGCCCTGGCAGGAGCTGCCGGACGGCAGGCTGGTTGCCCGCTTCGCCGTGAGCTGGGCTACGCGGGAAGAGGATCTGGATCTGCTGGAGGCAATTCTGAAAACTTTCTGAAAACTTTGTAAATAAATTGTAAAAATACGTGGACTTTTGCCGGAAAAGGGGGTAGAATGTTCCATGTATTTTTCTTTTCCATACAGAAAGTGACAGAATTTTTCAGGAGGCAGGAGATGTTGGAGAAAATTTTCAAACTCAAGGAAAACAAAACCGATGTCAGGACGGAGGTCATGGCCGGTCTTACGACCTTCATGACCATGGCGTACATCCTGGCGGTAAACCCGAATATCCTTTCCGCTGCGGGAATGGATAAGAATGCGGTGCTGATCGCCACGGCGCTGGCATCCTTCATCGGGACGGCCCTGATGGCCCTGTTCGCGAACTATCCCTTCGCGCTGGCGCCCGGCATGGGGCTGAACGCGTACTTCGCCTACACCGTAGTGGGCAATATGGGTTATTCCTGGGAGATCGCCCTGATGGCGGTTTTCGTGGAAGGCCTGATTTTCATCGTGCTGTCTCTGACCAATGTCAGAGAGGCGATTTTCAATTCCATTCCCATGACGCTGAAATATGCGGTCAGCGGCGGGATCGGCCTGTTCATCGCCTTTATCGGCCTGCAGAACGCCAAACTGGTGGTCAACAGCGATTCCACCCTGCTGACGTATCAGACCTTTAAGGGGGAGACCTTCCATTCCGTGGGCGTGGGCGCCATCCTGGCTCTGCTGGGCGTCCTGATCATCGGCATCCTGCTGGTGAAGCGGGTGAAGGGCGGAATCCTTCTGGGGATTCTCATCACCTGGATTCTGGGCATCCTCTGCGAACTGGCCGGGATCTATGTGCCCGATCCGGACGCGGGAATGTATTCCGTGATCCCCACCGCGTTCGTGAGCTTCGACTTCACCTCTCTGGGGCAGACCTTCGGCAAGGTGTTCCAGGCCGATTTCGCGGGCGTGAGAGCGCTGGATTTCGTTACGGTGATGTTCGCGTTTCTGTTCGTGGATATTTTCGATACCCTGGGGACCCTGATCGGCGTGGCCTCCAAGGCGGACATGCTGGATAAGGACGGGAAGCTGCCCCGCATCAGGGGGGCGCTGCTGGCGGACGCCGTGGCGACCAGCGCGGGCGCGATCCTGGGGACTTCCACCACCACCACGTTCGTGGAGAGCGCTTCCGGCGTGACGGAAGGCGGGCGTACCGGCCTGACCGCGGTGACCACGGGCGTCCTGTTTTTGCTGGCGCTGATCTTTTCTCCACTGTTTTTGACGATCCCGTCCTTCGCGACGGCTCCCGCCCTGATCGTGGTAGGATTTTACATGATCAGCAACGTGGTTAAGATCGACTTCGACGACCCTTCCGAGGGGCTTCCCGCGTTTCTTGCCATCGCGGCCATGCCGCTGGCCTACAGCATTTCCGAGGGCATCGCCATCGGCGTGATTTCCTACACTCTGCTGAACCTGATCACGGGGAAGGCCAGGAGCAAGAAAATCAGCTGGCTGATGTATGTGCTCACCGTGCTGTTCATCTTAAAATACGTGTTCCTGTAAAAAGAAGTCGGGCGATTTTGCGCGAAAGGGGCTGGTACGGGAGGAGGGCTTTTGCCATCTCCTTCGTCCGGTCCCTTTTCTTTTGACCGGATTTGTGGTAAAGTAAGGGAACGGGAAAAGGAGGGAGTATGAAGATCACTTATCTGGGACACAGCGGATTTGCCGCAGAGCTTTCCGAATGCGTGCTCCTGTTCGACTATTACAGGGGGGAGCTGCCCGAATGGCCCGCTTCCAAAACGCTCCTGATCTTTGCGTCCCACGCCCATCAGGATCATTTCAACTGGAAGATTTTGCAGCTGGGGGAACGATATCCTTCCCGCCGCTATTTCTTCGGAAACGATATCCGGCTGGGGGAAAAGTGGATGCGGCAAAAGGGGCTGGACCCTTCCGAAAAGAGACGCGTGACGAAGCTGGCGGGAGGAAGGACGGCGGAGCTGGAAGAGGGAGGGGCACTCGTGAGGGTGAGCGCTCTGGCTTCCACGGACAGCGGGGTGGCTTTCGTGGTGGAGACGGAAGGAAAGAGGATCTACCACGCGGGCGATTTGAACTGGTGGCACTGGGACGGCGAACCGGAGGAAGAAAACGCCTGGATGGAGGAACATTATAAAAAGGAAATCGACCGGCTTGCCGGGCAGCTGTTCGACGCGGCTTTCGTCCCGCTGGATCCCAGGCTGGGGGAGCAGTTCGGCCTGGGAATGGACTATTTTCTGGAAAAGACGGAAGGGGACGCGGTCTTTCCCATGCACCTGTGGGAGGATTACGCCGCGGTGGACCGGTATCTGGACACGCCGTCGGGCCGCAGGCATGCGAACCGGATCCAGCGCCCGCAAAGGGGAGGACAGGAATGGAATATCTGATTTTGTTCGGGGCCCTGCTCTTCATCGGCCTGCTGGTCTTTGCGAAGGGGGTATGGGATCAGTCCAGGCAGCGCGGCTATCTTCGGCTGAAGCTGAAGGAGTCCTTCGGCAAGCCGTCCCAACGGACGTATGAGGACGGTGAAACGGAAGGGATCCCGCGCTACTTCGAAAAGCACAGGGACGGCTTTTATCTGGACGACACCACCTGGGACGATCTGAATCTGGATATGCTGTTTTTGCGGATGAACACCGCTCAGTCCTCGGCCGGACAGGAGTATTTATATCATATGCTGAGGACCCCCTGCTTCGACCGGACGGAGCTTTCGAGACGGGAGGAGATGATCGAAAACCTGATCCGGGAGGAAGAGGTGCGCGTGCAGCTGCAGATGCTGTATCTGGACGCGGGCCGGACGGGAAAATACTCCCTCTACGATTATCTGGATTTCCTGGATCAGCTGGGAGAGCGCAGCAGCCTTCCTCAGATCGGAATGGATCTGCTGCTTGTGCCCGCCGCAGGGCTCATGGCCTTAAATCCGTCCCTGGGCATCGTGGCCGTGGTGGCGCTGCTGTCCGTCAACATCGCCACCTATCTGAAACAGCGAAAGGTCATCGATCCCTATCTGACCAGCTTTCGCTATGTGTTTCGGTGCATCCGGCTGGCGGAGCGGCTGACGGCGGTGAAAGCGGATTTCCTGGAAGAGGAAAAGGAGAAGCTTCGGGATCTCCTGAAGCGGTTTCAGGGGCTGAAACGGAGCGCGACCTTTGGAATGAGAAGGCCCGGAACCGGCGGCAGCCCGCTGGATCTGGTGCTGGATTATCTGAACATGATGTTTCATTTCGACATCATGGGATTTAACCGGATGCTGAAGCAGGTGAGGGCCCATGCCGGGCAGGTGGACGAGCTGCTCACCGTCACCGGCCGCCTGGAAGCGCTGATCGCGGCGGCGGGCTTTCGGCAGAGCCTGGAGAGCTGGTGCGTGCCGGAGCAGGATGGAGAAGAAGGATCTGCGGAAGAGGGAATTTTGATCCGGGGGCTGTACCATCCCATGGTGACCGAACCGGTCAAAAACGACATCGCCGCCGGACGGGGCGTGCTGGTGACCGGTTCCAACGCTTCCGGAAAATCCACGTTTCTGAAAGCCGTGGCGGTGAACGCGATCCTTGCGCAGACCGTCCACACCTGCTGTGCGGACCGCTATCGGGGCGGCCCTGTGCGGGTCATGACCTCCATGGCGCTGCGGGACGATCTGGCGGGAAAAGAGAGCTACTATATCGTGGAGATCCGTTCTCTGAAGCGGATTCTGGACGCCGCCGCCCAGGACGGGCCGAAGGTGCTGTGCTTCGTGGACGAGGTGCTGCGGGGGACCAACACGGTGGAGCGGATCGCGGCTTCCACCCAGATTCTCAAGAGCTTAAACAGGCCCGGGGTATGCTGCTTCGCGGCGACCCACGATATCGAGCTGACGGAGCTCTTGAAAGAGGAATACGACAATTATCATTTCGAAGAGGAGATCGAAGGCGGGGATATCCGGTTCCCCTACCTGCTTCTGCCCGGGAAGGCCACCACGCGGAATGCGATCCGCCTGCTGTCCATCATGGGCTACGACGATTCCATCATCCGGGCGGCACAGCGAATGGCGGAGCAGTTCGTTCAAAGCGGCAGGTGGGAAGGGGAAGGCGCGGGATCCGGGCCGAAGGAACGAAGAAAGGAAAGCATGGCATGCAGGAAGTGACGCTTTATACGGACGGTTCGGCCAGGGGAAATCCGGAAGGGCCGGGCGGTTACGGCGCGATTTTACAGTTTGTGGACAGCGGAGGAAATCTGCATGAAAAGGAGATGTCCGCCGGATACCGGAAGACGACGAACAACCGGATGGAGCTGATGGCCGTCATCGCCGGCCTGGAAGCGCTGACCCGGCCGTGCCGCGTCACGGTGGTTTCCGATTCCCAGTATGTGACCAACGCCTTTTTGAAGGGATGGCTTGAAAACTGGCAGAAAAAGAACTGGAAAGGGGCTTCCGGGCCGGTGAAAAACGTGGATCTCTGGAAGCGGCTGCTGGCGGCCGCACAGCCCCATGACCTGACCTTTATCTGGGTGAAGGGACACGCGGGCCATCCGGAGAACGAGCGGTGCGACCGCCTGGCCACGTCCGCTGCGGACGGAACCGGGCTTTTGGTGGATGAGAAAGGAGAGGAAGGAAGATGAGCAGCCTGATCGCGTTTATCAACGCATTTTTATCCTGGTTTCTGTTGTTCGCGGTGTGCGTCGCCGTGGTTGTGATCGCGGTTTTCATCGGCATCGCGCTGCGCAGGCGCAAGGACGCGAAGGACCGAAAGGAACAGGAGTGACATGGCGCGCGCGAGCGGGCAGAAGCTGAAAATTCTGTCCGTACTGCAGATTTTGACCGAGGAGACGGACGAATGGCATCCGCTGGGGGCCGCAGCCATCGCGGAAAAGCTGAAATCCAGAGGGATTTCGGCGGAGCGGAAGTCCGTATACGACGACATCGAACAGCTGCGCGGCTTCGGCTACGACATCGTCTATGCAAAGGCTGGAAAGAAGGGCGGATATTATCTGGGAAGCCGGGAATTTGAACTGCCGGAGCTGAAGCTTCTGGTGGACGCCGTCTCCGCTTCCCGTTTCATCACGCCCAAAAAGTCCAGAGAGCTCATCGGGAAGCTGGAGAAATTCGCGGGGAAAGAGGAAGCGAGACAGCTGCAGCGCCAGGTCTACGTGGCGGGCAGGGTGAAAACGGAGCGGGAAAACATCTACTATACCGTGGACGCCGTCCATCGCGCCCTGCAGCATCAGCAGCAGATTTCCTTTCAGTATATGGAATGGGGGCTGGACGGGAAGCTCCATCCGAGGCGGGAGGGAGCGCGCTATCAGGCCAGCCCCTGGGCGCTTTTGTGGAGCGCCGAGAACTATTATATGATCGCTTACGACGCGTCCGCCGGCAGGATCAAGCATTATCGGGTGGACAAGATGCAAAACATCCGTCTGCTGCCCCAAAAGCGGCTGGGGCAGCAGGCCTTTGACGGCTTCGATCCGGGGGCTTATGCCAACCGCACCTTCGGGATGTACGGGGGAAAGGATTGCGTCGTGACGCTGGAATTTTCGGATTCCCTGGTGGGCGTCGTCATGGACCGCTTCGGGAAGGACACGTCGCTCTACCCGTCGGGAAACGGAACCTTTCTCATCCGGGTGGAGGTGGCGGTCAGCGGCCAGTTTTTCGGCTGGCTGACCGGGCTTGGCAGCCAGGTGAAGCTGCTGGGCCCGCCGGATGTGGCGCGCCAATATCGGGAGCATCTGGAAAAAATTATGGAAGGGTACAGGAATACGGGAGGAAACGATGAAACTTGAGCTGGCGGATCGGATGAAAGAATATGAAGAGGGCATTTTTCAGCTGCTGGACGAAAAGAAGAAGGAGCTGACGGCCCGGGGGAAAACGGTGTATAACCTTTCCGTGGGGACCCCGGATTTCCCGCCCCAGGATTTCGTGATGGAGGCGGTTTGCGCGGCCGCGGGGAAGCCGGAAAATTACAAATACTCCCTGGGGGATCTGCCGGAGCTGATCCGCGCCGTGCGGGACCGGTTTTCCGTCCGCTACGGGGTGGAGCTGGAGGCGGAGGAGGTCGCTTCGGTCTACGGTTCCCAGGAGGGGATCGCGCACATCGGCTTCTGCCTGCTCGATCCCGGGGACGAGGTGCTGGTGCCGGACCCGGGCTATCCGATTTTTTCCGTCGGGCCGGCTCTGGCCGGGGCGAAGCTGTCCTTTTATGAGCTCAGGGAGGAAAACGGCTGGCTGCCGGATCTGGACGCCCTTTCAGAACAGGCGGACCGGGCAAAATTCATGATCGTTTCCTATCCCATGAACCCCATCTGCAAATGCGCGCCCCGAAGTTTCTACGAGCGGCTGATTCCCTGGGCGAAACGGCACGATCTCCTGATCGTCCACGACAACGCCTATTCGGATATCGTCTACGACGGCAGGGAGGGGATTTCCATCCTCTCCGTTCCCGGCGCGAAGGAGTGCTGCGTGGAATTTTATTCCCTGTCCAAATCCTTCGATTATACGGGGGCAAGAATGGGATTTCTGGCGGGAAACGCCCGGGTGGTGCAGGCGCTGAAAAAGCTCCGTTCCCAGATCGATTACGGCACGTTCCTCCCCGTGCAGTACGGAGCCATCGCCGCCCTCACGGGGCCGGACGAGCCCGTTTTGAGACAGCGGGAGGAGTATCAGAAGCGGCGCGATGCCCTCTGCAGAGGATTTTCCGGGATCGGATGGAAGATCGAAGACAGCGAAGGGACGATGTTCGCCTGGGCGAAGATCCCGGACTCCTACGGGGAAGACGACGTCCGGTTCGTCATGGAGCTGATGGAGAAAACGGGCGTCTTGTGCACGCCGGGATCCAGCTTCGGATCGCTGGGAAAAGGGCATGTGAGATTCGCTTTCGTGCTGC
>OEQQ01000194.1_pt1 | contig 13961 bp, 11 predicted proteins | sample 1539741 | NCBI WGS metagenome assembly OEQQ01 (sample SAMEA3891876, study PRJEB23780) | metagenome | biome: terrestrial biome; feature: animal house; material: Caecal content | place: Italy | collected 2015-05-05
ACTACGTCCAGGACCCCGAGCGGTTCGGCGTGGTGGAGTTCGACGAGACCGGCAAGGTGCTCAGCGTGGAGGAAAAGCCCGCCAGCGACGACGACAATTTTTACCTGCTGGAGATGAATCTGTACGATACGCAGCTGGATCCGGAAGCGGAGGCCATCGCCACGGCGGCGAAGGAGAAGGAATTTTCCCTGGAGGCCGGGGTGAATGAAAACCGGGCGGATTCCAGGCTGTATTCCAAATTTGTGGTGGCGGTGAAGCTGGATGGGGAATACGTTCCCCTGTGCGATCCCCAGTATATCACCAATCCGGAGGCGCTTGCGGCCTATCAGGGCGCCTTCCCTTCTCAGGATTCCATCAAGGGGATTCTGGTGGATCCGATGAAGCTCACGGGAGGGGAACTGGACGATCTGGGCGTTCATCACGCGGCGTACAACATCCCCATTTCCAATATTCTGGGGGAGACCACCAACGCGAATTATCCGACGATTTACTACACGTACAACGGGATCACCTACGCCTTCAACGGGCAGCGGATCGCCGAATACGACCACGTATTTTCGATTCTGACCGGGAAAGGCATCACGATCACCGCCATTTTGCTGAACAACAAGAGCGCGGCCCAGCCGCAGCTGATCCATCCCCTTTCCAGGGACGGTTCCGCCTACTACTACGCCTTCAATACGGCGGAGGACGCGGGCATCGAGACCATGGCAGCGGTGGGGGCCTTCCTGGGACAGCGGTATCGGGACAGCAGCCACGGGACCGTGATGAACTGGATCGTGGGCAACGAGGTCAACGTCCGCTCGGACTGGAACTATATGCAGTACGTGGATCTGGAGACTTACGCGCGGGAATATGCCAACGCGGTGCGGGTCTTTTATAACAGCATCAAGAGCATGAACGCCAACGCCAGGATCTACGTTTCCATGGACCAGCAGTGGGACAGAAATTTAAGCTCCAAAAATTCCTACGACGTGAAGGACCTTCTGGCGGAGATCAACCGGATCGTATCGGCAGAAGGGAATATCGACTGGGGCCTGGCCCATCACCCTTACGCGTATCCGCTGGACAACACCACGTTCTGGAATTCTTCCGGGAAGATCCGGAGCCTGATCACGGATTCAGAGAACACGTCCATCGTGACCATGGAAAATATCCAGGTGGTGACGGATTATCTGCAGCGCCCGGAGATGCTCACGGCGGACGGGGAAGTGCGCCCGGTGATTTTAAGCGAGCTGGGGTATTCCTCCCTGGACGGCGAGGTGAACCAGGCGGCGGCTTTCGCCTATGCCTATTATGCGGCCGACAACAACCCGTACATCGACGCCATGATTTTATCCAGGCAGACGGACGCGGCGGAGGAAGTGGCGCAGGGGCTGGCGCTGGGGCTTTCCACCCAGAGCGGGCAGCGGAAATTCATCTACGACGTTTTCAAGAACATCGACCAGCCCGGGGCGGAGAATTATACGGAATTTGCGAAATCCATCATCGGGATCAACAGCTGGAGCGAAGTGATCGCCAGCAGATAGGGAAAAGCCGTTCGGCGGCCGGACAACGGAACACCTGTTTCCATCCGGGGAGGGTCTCCTGAAATTGCGCCATATGTTGCTAAAATGGCACGAATTCACATTGACGCAATACTCCTTTGGGAGTATAATAAATGTGAAAATGGAGATGACGTACCTATGATCAAAAAGCTCTATCACGGTTCCTCAAATATTATTGAGAAGCCTTTATTTGGATACGGTAAACCTTACAACGATTATGGTCTGGGCTTTTATTGTACTGACAGCCTCGAGATGGCAATGGAATGGGGGGTCGGCAAGGATCAGGACGGCTATGCAAACTGCTATGAAATCGAGTGTGACGGTCTGCGAATCCTCGAACTGAATGCGCCGGAATACTGCATCCTGCATTGGCTCACAGTGCTGCTGCAAAATCGTGAGTTTGATGTTCCTTCCGCTCTGGCATTGGAGGCGAAGGAATATCTGCTCGCTAATTTTTCCGTCGATTACGAGAGTTTCGATGCGATTATTGGCTATCGCGCCGACGATAGCTATTTTTCGTTCGCACAGGATTTCATAAATGGCACAATTTCTTATCGCCAGCTTAACAACGCGATGTATCTTGGCAAGCTCGGTCAGCAGTTTGTGCTCAAGAGTAAGAAGTCATTCGATCAAATCAAGTTTGTCGGCAGTGAGATTGCCGAAAGCAGCGAATGGTTCGCAAAAAAAATGTTGCGCGACAAGACCGCTCGCCGAGAGTATTTCAGTGTAGAGCGAAATCGCCGTCAGCGCGGTGATGTATATATCGCACAAATTATGGATGAGGGGATGACGCCTGATGATCCGCGCTTACGATAAGGTTTATCTTGACAAAGCCCGCACTGTTCTTGGTCGTATGCTGGACTTTGCGGTGTATGACCTCAATTACGATATTACTGAATTTTTCGATCTGTTCATCAGGTCCGGCGTTGCGAAACGCTTTGAAACCGGTGATTTCGCTGTTATTGTCGGCATGTCTGGTGTAGAGCTCGCTTATGAGGTGCTTGAGCAATCCGGCGTGGAAAGTGAACGCATAAAACCGAACTACACCGTCTCACGAAGCGAGGAATTTTGGACGGGCTGGGCATTGGCATATTATCAGTGGGAAACATCATTGAGCTTTGCGGAGATCGTGAGGTATGTTCCCATCAAAGATATCAGGGCTCTTTATATGCCATATCATGAAATGGATATTCGTCAGTTTGTCGATAAGGTAAGCGCGATGTATAAAGCGGCGAAACCGGGAACAAATCTTAAATTTCTGCGGCAGAAGGCCGGTTTGAGTCAACGCGGGCTTGCGGACTTGTCCGGTGTTCCGGTGCGCACGATCCAACAATACGAGCAACGGCAGAAGAACATCAACAAGGCTCAGGCGGAGTATCTTGTCATGCTGGCAAAGGCGTTGTGCTGTGAGGCAGGGGATTTGATGGAGAAAACAGAATAAAAAAATCGCGGCCATTCAATCATGTGGATGGCCGCGATTTTTTTATACGATAGCATCAATAACCTCGTCGGGCAAATTACGGGATGCCTGTATCTATGACCGCAAATTGAAACGGCGCCCCAGAAAGCCCCTCAAAACCACGGATGCTGGTACGGCGCGGGTTCCGGGCCGCAGTAGAGGCCGTAGGCGTCGCTGATCCAGTAAACTCCGTTGACGTCGATGCGGCACCACTGATGGGAATACTGGTTTTCATTCACATGCTCGTAGGGGATGCCGAGGATGTTCAGGCACAGCCCGGTAGCGCGGGTGCAGCCGGCGCAGGACGCGGTGCCCAGAATAAAATAGCCGTAAGGGTCGTTATAGTGCGGCGTGGACATGGAATATCCCATCCCGCTGTCGAACAGGGCGCGGATGGAAACCGTGATGCCGTAAATCTGTTCTTCCCGGGACAGGCCCGCGTAAGGGGCGACCAGATTCAGCGCGGCCTGATAGGCCAGGGCGAATTCCTCGTCCGTCATGCGTTTGCGGAGGCTGGACAGATTGGCCAGCTGATCCATGGGAACGGGCACGAAGGCTGCCTGCGAAGGCTGCCCGGGCGCTGCCGCAGCCGCTTGGGCAGCGGAAACGTCCGGCGTCTCCGGGGCGTTCGATGCGGACGGATCAGACGGGACGACGCCGTCCACCGCTTCGCCGGGCTGGGCCTGAGCGGAGGGGAAGCGCCCCTCGGCCATGCCGTAGGCCAGATAATGGTTGAGCAGGGCCTGGGGATCCGTGCCGAAAACGGCCACCACGTCCGGATAGGCGGCTCCGTAAAAGGCCGGGTCGAACTGAGCTGCCGCCCGGGCCGGCAGCGAAGGGGCGCTGCAGAGCGCCAGGACGGCGCAGGCAAACGACAGGGCGACGAAAACAGGGTTTCTTTTCAACATGACAACCTCCATTCCGGAGCGTCAGAGTTCTCGCGGGGATATTCGGGACGCTCCAAAGCGAATATCCTCCATTAGCCAAAGGCCGGCTCAGAGATTCTCCCGGATCCGGACGTCCACCGCCGTATAATAAAATTCTTTTTCCGGATGCTGCCCGGCGGTGAGGTAGTCGAACAGAAGCTGCAGGGGCAGGGAGCCCTGAACCTCCGGCTGCTGGCAGATGGTGGCGCAGATCACGTCCTCGCGGATCAGGTCGGCCGTGGTGGGAACCTTATCGTAAGCGATGATGCGGATATCCCTCCGGCCCAGGGAGATGGCGGCCCGGCACCCCCCGTATACCCCGCCGGCGGTGAAATAGAGGGCGTTGATCTGGGGATAGCGCCTCAACAGGGCCAGAGTTTTTTCGTAGCTCTCGAACTCGTCGTCGCTGTTCTCGATGGTATCCAGCACCCGGATCTGGGGATAGCGCCGGGCGATGTTGTCGCAGAAGCCCCGGATCCGGTCCGTATGGCACAAAACCTGAGAGGAGCCGGTGATGATCCCCACGTTGGTCTCTCCGAAGGTCATCAGCCGCATCAGCCCTGCGGCGGTCTGGCCGCAGCGGTAAAAATCACTCCCCACAAAGGCCAGGCGGCGGGAATTGCGGATGTCCGTGTTGGTGGTGATCACCGGGATCCCTTCTTCCGACAGGCGGTCGATCTGCCGCGCGATGGCGGGGGCGTTGAAGGGGGTCAGCACCAGCCCGTCGATGCCCTGCTCCTTAAGCGCCAGGAGGGCGTCGGACTGGGCGGAGGCGGAAAACGCGGTCTTTTCCCGCAGGACGGCGCAGTTATAACAGGCCAGCTCCGCCGCCTTCTCATCCACGCCCTTCCAGACCTCCTCGAAATACCGGTTGCCCGCGTCGAAAAGAAGCACGCCCAGCTTCAGATTTTTGCGCTGGGCGGCCAGGGCCATTCCGGCCCGGTTGGGCCGGTAGTCCAGCTTGCGCGCGATTTCGTTGATCAGGGCGGCGGTGGCCGGGTTGACGGAGCCGCGGTGGTTCAGCACCCGGTCCACGGTCCCCCTGGAAACGCCCGCCAGCTCTGCGATTTCCCTGATGGTTGCCATACGTGATCCCCCTGAAACTTCCTTTGTTTCACCTTAACACATCGCGGAGAGAAAAGTCAACGAAAGGGCGCCGGATGCTGTGCCCGGGCACGAAAAACGGGAAAATGCACAAACCGGACCCCTTTCCGCCGCCCCTTTCGAAGGACGGCTTGTGGGAAACTGCCAAAATTGACTGCTCCCGAAAACATCTCCTTGATTTTCCCAAAGGCAGCGGGTATGATAAAGGCAAAAGGCGCAGGGGAAACGAGGGAAGGATGGGATTGCGTGCCCGGGCACGCAAACGGAGCACGGGGCACGGCGGCGCGATCCGCAGCTGCGGGCTCAGGTGCGGAGCGCAGCGGGGCCATCCGCCCCGCCGGGATCCCCCCTGCGGAAAGCATCAGGACACGCGCGGCAGCGCTTTCGAATGGAGGAAAGAGATGTATTATATCGGCATTGATCTGGGCACATCGGCGGTGAAGCTTTTGCTGATGGAGAGCGGGGGGAGGATCGCCAACGTGGTATCCAGGGAGTATCCCCTGTATTTTCCCCATCCGGGCTGGTCAGAGCAGAATCCGGAGGACTGGTTCGAACAGACCATGGAGGGGATGAAGGAGCTGCTGGCGGGCTTCGACGCGAAACAGGTGGCGGGCATCAGCTTCGGCGGCCAGATGCACGGGCTGGTCATCCTGGACGATCAGGATCGCGTCATTCGCCCGGCGATCCTGTGGAACGACGGCAGGACCGCCGAAGAGAACGATTATCTCAATCAGGTCATCGGCAGGGAACGGCTTTCCGCCTGCACGGCCAACATTTCCTTCACCGGATTCACCGCGCCGAAAATCCTCTGGGTGAAGAAGAACGAGCCGGAGAACTTCGCCCGGATCGAAAAGATCATGCTGCCCAAAGATTATCTGGCCTATCGCCTCACCGGGGTGCACTGCACCGACGTGTCCGACGCATCGGGGATGCTTCTGTTCGACGTGAAGAACCGCTGCTGGTCCAAGGAGATGTGCGAGATCTGCAGCGTGAAGGAGAGCTGGCTGGCGAAGGTATACGAAAGCTATGAGACGGTGGGCGCCGTGCTTCCCGATATCGCGGAGCGGCTGGGGCTTTCCTGCGGGGTGAAGGTGGCTGCGGGAGCCGGGGACAACGCGGCCGCGGCCGTGGGGACCGGCACCGTGGGAGAGGGCAGATGCAACATCTCCCTGGGCACCAGCGGCACCATCTTCATTTCCTCCGAATCCTTCGGGGTGGACCAGAATAACGCCCTCCACGCCTTCGCCCATGCGGACGGGCACTATCATCTGATGGGATGCATGCTCAGCGCCGCCTCCTGCAACAAGTGGTGGATGGACGATATCCTGGGGACGTCGGATTATGCGGCGCAGCAGGCCGCCATCGGGAACCTGGGGGAGAACCACGTGTATTTCCTCCCCTACCTGATGGGGGAACGGTCCCCGCACAACGATCCGGACGCCAGGGGGACCTTCATCGGCATGACCATGGACACCACCCGGGCGGACATGACCCAGGCCGTTCTGGAGGGCGTGGCCTTCGCCCTTCGGGATTCCTTCGAGGTGGCCAGGTCCCTGGGGATTTCTATCGAAAGCACGAAGATCTGCGGCGGCGGCGCCAGGAGCCCCCTGTGGAAGAAGATCATCGCCAACGTGATGAACATCAGCGTGGACGTGCTGGAGAGCGAGGAAGGGCCGGGATACGGCGGCGCGATGCTGGCGGCCGTGGCCTGCGGCGAATACGGAAGCGTCCAGGAGGCGGCGGAGAAACTGGTGAAGGTCGTGGATACCGTGGAGCCCGATCCGGAGCTGGCGGCGAAATACGAGGCCCGCTACGCGCAGTTTCGGCAGATTTATCCCGCGGTGAAGGAGCTGTTTCCAAAATTGAAATAGAGAATCGGAAGAAAGAGTGCGCAAAATTTTAACAGGAGGTGTGCGAACATGAAAATCGCAAACGTCGCGGATCCTTCCTTCGCGAAATACGGAAGGGTCATCGAAGGTCTGGACGTGGCAGGGCTGATGGCCGCCATGGAAAAGACACCGCTGCCCGGGGACGTGGTGTACGAGCCCTCGGAGCCGTCCCTGGAAGCCCTCCCCGTATTTTCGGACCTGCGGGACCGGCTGTACGGCGAGCTGCCCATCCAGGTGGGCTACTGCAACGGCCACAACAAAAAGCTCAATGCTCTGGAGTACCACAGAAGCTCCGAGATCGACATCGCGGCCACGGATCTGATTTTGCTCCTGGGGCAGCAGCAGGATATCGGAGCGGATTTCACCTATGACACGGCGAAGGTGGAGGCGTTCTTCGTCCCCGCGCATACGGCGGTGGAGCTGTACGCCACCACGCTGCACTACGCGCCCTGTCAGGCGGACGGGAGCGGATTCCGCTGCGTCATCGTGCTGCCGAAGGATACGAACCTTCCTCTGGAATGCGGCCACGCAGGCGGGGAGGACGGCCATCTGACCGCCAGAAATAAGTGGCTTCTGGGCCATCCGGAAGGCGGTCTGCCGGAGGGAAGCCCCATGGGGCTGATCGGGGAAAATCTGTCCGTGGACTGATCCCGAATCGCCCAAAGAGGCGGGAAGCGAAGGCGAACAAATGAACAGGAAACTCATAAAATCAGGAGGAGAGAACAATGAACAACATTCCCGTTGAAAAGATCGGCATCGTTGCGGTGAGCCGCAACTGTTTCCCAATGACCCTGTCCGTTTCCAGAAGACAGGCGGTGGTGAAGGCTTACCGGGAGAAATACGGCGACATCTACGAATGTCCCGTCTGCATCGAGAACGAGATCGATATGAGAAAGGCGCTGGCGGACGTCCGGGAAGCGGGCTGCAACGCGCTGGTGGTATATCTGGGCAACTTCGGCCCCGAGACCCCCGAGACGCTTCTGATCAAGGAGTTCGAGGGCCCTTCCATGGTGGTGGCCGCTGCGGAGGAGACCGGAAACAACCTGATCGACGGCAGAGGGGACGCCTACTGCGGCGTTCTCAACTGCAGCTATAACCTGCGCCTGCGCAATCTGAAGGCGTATATCCCCGAATATCCCGTGGGGACCGCGGCGGACTGCGCGGACATGATCCACGAATTTGGCCCCATCGCCAGGGCGATCCTGGGCCTGAGAAACTTAAAGATCATTTCCTTCGGCCCCCGTCCCATGGACTTCATGGCGTGCAACGCGCCCATCAAGCAGCTGTTCAATCTGGGCGTGGAGATCCAGGAGAACTCCGAGCTGGATCTGTTCGAAGCCTTCAACAATCATGCCGGGGACGAGCGGATCGCGGCCGTGGCGGCGGACATGGCGGCGGAGCTGGGAGAGGGCAACAAAAAGCCCGAGATCCTCAACAAGCTGGCGCAGTACGAGATCACTCTGCTGGACTGGATTGAAGCCAACAGGGGGAGCCGGGAATATGTGGCGCTGGCGAACAAGTGCTGGCCGGCATTCCAGACCCAGTTCGGCTTCGTGCCCTGTTATGTGAACAGCCGCCTGACCAAACGCGGCATTCCGGTATCCTGTGAAGTGGATATCTACGGCGCGCTGAGCGAATACATCGGCACCGTGATCAGCCAGGATGCGGTGACTCTGCTGGATATCAACAACTCGGTGCCCGCCGACATGTACGAGGCGGAGATTTGCGGCAAATACGGCAGCTATACGCTGAAGGATACGTTCATGGGCTTCCACTGCGGCAATACCCCTTCCAGCAAGCTGGCGTTCTGCGAGATGAAGTTCCAGAGGATCATGGCCAGAACCCTGCCCGAAGAAGTGACCCAGGGCACGCTGGAGGGCGATATCGCGGCGGGCGACATCACCTTCTACCGCCTGCAGAGCACGTCCGACGCGAAGCTGAGAGCGTATATCGCGCAGGGCGAAGTCCTTCCGGTCGCCACCCGTTCCTTCGGGGCCATCGGCGTGTTCGCCATCCCGGAGATGGGACGCTTCTATCGCCATGTGCTGATCGAGAAGAACTATCCCCATCACGGCGCGGTGGCGTTCGGACACTTCGGCAAGACGCTGTATGAGGTGTTTAAGTACATCGGCGTGGAGACGGCGGAAATCGATTTCAACCAGCCCAGGGGGATGATGTACCCCACGGAGAATCCCTTCGCTTAAGAACGGACAATATCAGACGCATACAGGCAGAGACGGGCGATGCTCCAGCGATGAGAGGATCGCCCGATCCTTTCGGAGGACGACAGCATGAGCAAATACAGAAAACGGGCCCAGGAGCTCGTGGCGCAGATGACACTGGAAGAAAAAGTGAGCCAGACCCTTTACAACGCCCCCGCCATCGAACGGCTGGGGATCCCCGCCTACAACTGGTGGAACGAAGCCCTGCACGGCGTGGCTCGGGCCGGCACGGCCACCGTGTTCCCGCAGGCCATCGGGGTCGCGGCCACGTTCGACGAGGACCTGACCGGAAAGATGGCGGAAGCCATCGCCGAAGAGGGGAGGGCGAAGTACAACGCCCAGAAGAAGGCCGGGGACCGGGATATTTACAAGGGACTCACCTTCTGGGCGCCCAACGTGAACATTTTCCGGGATCCCCGCTGGGGAAGAGGGCAGGAGACGTACGGGGAGGATCCTTATCTGAGCTCCCGCCTGGGCGTGCGGTTCGTGGAAGGGCTGCAGGGAGACGATCCGGACTATCTGAAGACTGCGGCCTGCGCCAAGCATTTCGCGGTGCATTCCGGTCCGGAGAGCCTGCGCCACTCCTTCGACGCGAAAGCTTCCGTACAGGATCTGTACGAGACCTATCTCCCGGCCTTCAAAGCCTGCGTGCAGGAGGCGAAGGTGGAGGCCGTGATGGGAGCCTATAACCGGACCAACGGGGAACCCTGCTGCGGCAGCAAAACGCTTCTTCTGGATATCCTGCGGGACGAATGGGGATTTGAAGGCCATGTGGTCAGCGACTGCTGGGCGGTCATGGATTTTCATGAAAACCATAAGATCACCAAAAGCGCCACGGAATCCGCTGCCATGGCCATGAACAACGGCTGCGACCTAAACTGCGGCTGCGCCTTCCGGTCCCTGCGGGATGCGGTCAAGGGCGGATACGTGGAGGAAGCCCGGCTGGACGAGGCGGTGACCCGGCTGATGGAAACCCGGCTGAAGCTGGGGATGTTTGAAGAGGAAGGCGCGGTTCCCTTCGACAGCATCTCCTATGACCGGGTGGATACCCCTGAGACCAGGGCGCTGAATCTGGAAATCGCGGAGAAGAGCCTGGTGCTTTTGAAAAACGACGGCGGCCTGCTGCCGCTGGATCCGGAAAAGATCGGAGCCATCGGCGTCATCGGCCCCAACGCCGATTCCCGCAAGGCTCTGGTGGGCAACTACGAGGGAACGGCGTCCCGGTATGTGACGGTGCTGGAGGGGATTCAGGACTACGTGGGCGACCGCGTCCGGGTCTTTTATTCCGAAGGCTGCCCTCTCTGGGGGGATAAGAGCACCGGCCTGGCCACGGCCGGAGACCGTCTTTCCGAGGTGAAGGCGGTCTGCGAAGCCAGCGACGTGATCGTGGCCGTCATGGGGCTGGACGCGGACATCGAAGGCGAGCAGGGGGATGCCGGGAACGAATTCGCCAGCGGCGATAAGGTGGATCTGAGCTATCCCGGCCTGCAGCCCGAGGTGCTGCGCATCGCAGCGGAGAGCGGCAAGCCCGTGATCCTGGTGTCCCTCACCGGCTCCGCCATGGCGCTGGCCTGGGAGGACGAACATATTCCGGCGATCCTGCAGGCGTGGTATCCCGGCGCCCAGGGCGGACGCGCGGTGACCAGAGTCCTGTTCGGGGAGAGCTGCCCGGAGGGAAAGCTCCCCGTGACCTTCTACCGCACTTCGGAGGAACTGCCCGAGTTCACGGATTATTCCATGCGGGGCCGGACGTACCGCTATATGGAGCAGGACGCCCTCTATCCGTTCGGATACGGCCTTTCCTATACCAGCTTTGAACTGGAAGCGAAGGCGGAGGCGGAAACCATCGGGGCAGGCGGCTGCGTGAACCTCTCCGTTTCCGTAAAAAATACGGGGGCCGTTGCAGGGGGGCAGACCGTACAGGTTTACGTGAAAGCGCTGCGGGAGGGCGCTCCCAATCCGCAGCTGAAAGGGCTCAGAAAAGTATTCCTGCAGCCGGGGGAGGAAACCCGGGTGAGCATCCCGCTGCCGGATACGGCCTTCGCCCTGTACGATGAGGAGGGGCGGCGGATGCTGGAAGCCGGGGAATATGAGGTCTACGCCGGCATGCAGCAGCCGGACGCGCGCAGCGCGGCCCTCACCGGTCAGCGGCCCTGCCGGTTTCCGGTGACCTGCCGGGAAACGGCTCAGCTGTAAGAGAGGTGACCTGCCGGGAAACGGCCCGGCTGTAAGGGCGCGGCCCGGGGAAAGCGGGGCTCGGGCGCCGGTCAGCCGCCGGTCAGCGCGTGCGGTTTCCGGCCCGGATCCGGTCCAGAAAAAAACGAAATACCAGGCTGCCGTCGACGGCATCCGGGCGGGCAAAACGGCCGCAGAGCCGTTCCGGATGCCATTGCAGCCCGAAGACGGGGAGCGTTTTGTGAACGATTCCCTCGATCACGCCGTCATCGCACCACTGGATGACGGCGATTTTTGCGGGAGCGCCGCCGCTCTTTTCCCGGCCATCTCCCCCGCCCTGGCGGGAGAGGAGGAGCAGGCCCTGATGGTGCGCGCTGTTGACCGTCGGGCGACTCCCGTAAAGAAGGTCGAGAAAACTGCCGGAAAGCGTTTGAGTGGGATGGATCTGGTCATACTTCAGATAGCGGTGGGTTTGAGCGGAGGGCAGGTGCTGACAGAGATTTGCGCCGAAGTACAGGCCGATCAGCTGCATCCCCTTGCAGATGCCCAGAACCGGCTTTTTCTGATGGACGAAGCGGTCCAGAAGCGCCAGCTGCGCCGCGTCCAGAGCGGCGTCCGGCGAAGAACAGGCGGGATCCAGAGGCGGGCTGCCGGGCAGGAGGGAAGGGTCGATGTCCCCGCCGCCGGGCAAAAGGAGGGCGTCCCAGCTTTCGGACGCATCCGCGGACAGGGAAACCTCGGTTTCTACGATTTCTTCCGGCCTGGATGCGGCTGCCAGTCGCAGCGCAGCTTCGTAGTTTTCGGTCTGCCCGGGCAGACCGGCGATGCCGATTTTCATTTAGGGTTGAGCTCCTTTTCGTTTCCTGTTATATTATTCTATAATTATATGATACCGTGGGGAGGTTTTAAACTTCATGAATATTCTGGACATTATCGGGCCGGTGATGGTGGGCCCTTCGAGTTCCCATACGGCCGGCGCGGCGCGGATCGGGCAGGTGGCCTTAAAGCTTTTGGGCGAAAAAGTGAAGTCGGCGAAAATCCTGCTCCACGGTTCCTTCCTGGCCACGGGAAAGGGGCACGGCACGGACCGCGCGCTGGTGGCCGGGCTTCTGGGGCTGTCCGTGGACGACAGGCGGATTCCGGACAGCTTCGAGCTGGCCGGGGAGAAGGGCATGGAGTTCGAGTTCGGCAGCGTCAGCCTGCCGGACGCCCATCCCAATTCCGTGAAGCTTGAGGTGACGTCCGAAACCGGGCGGAAGCTGGAGCTGGTGGCGGCGTCCATCGGCGGTGGGCGGATCCGGGTCTGCGAGATCGACGGGCTTCGGGCCGATTTTTCGGCGGAATCCCCCACCGTCGTGGTGTTCAACCAGGACAGGCCCGGCTGCATCGTCAAGGTCACTTCCCGGCTGGGGAGCGCCGGGGTCAACATCGCCACCATGCAGGTTTACCGGGACGAGCGGGGCGGACACGCGGTGATGGTGATCGAAGTGGATCAGCAGCTCCCGGAGGGCTGCATCGAGCGGCTGGAGCAGGAAGAGGGAATCGAAAAGGTCATTTATCTGTGCGCGGATTGACCGGGACCGGATGGAGGGAAAGATGTATCAGTCATTAGCGGATCTGAGCCGGAAGGCGGAAGAGGAAAAAAAGGAATTCTGGGAAGTGGTGCTGGAGGACGACTGCCGGGAAAGGCAGCTGTCCCGGGAGACCTCCTTCGGGCAGATGAAGGCCATGTATCAGGCCATGAAGGAAGCGGACGCGTCCTATGATCCGTCCCTGTATTCCAGAAGCGGGCTGACGGGCAGGGACGGCGGAAAAATGCAGCGGTATGTGGACCGGCAGGAGACGATCTGCGGGCCCTTTCTGGGAAGGGTGATGGAAAAGGCGCTGAAAATGGGAGAGTCCAACGCCTGCATGAAGCGGATCGTGGCGGCTCCCACGGCCGGGGCCTGCGGCGTGGTCCCCGCGGTGCTTTTGTCCATGCAGGAAACCGGCGGCTATTCGGACGATCAGATGACCAGGGCCCTTTACGTGGCGGCGGGGATCGGCGGGGTGATCGCATCCCGCGCTTTTATCTCCGGGGCGCAGGGAGGCTGCCAGGCGGAGGTCGGATCGGCTTCGTCCATGGCTGCCGGGGCGGCGGTGTTTTTAAAGGGCGGAGACGCCTTCGCCATCGTCCACAGCGCGGCCATGGCCATGAAAAACCTGCTGGGCCTGGTGTGCGATCCGGTGGCGGGGCTGGTGGAGGTCCCCTGCGTCAAACGGAATGTGGCTGGCGCCGTGGTGGCCCTGTCGGCCGCGGACATGGCTCTGGCGGGCATCCGCAGCAGGATCCCCCCGGACGAGGTCATCGACGCCATGCGCAGCGTGGGACAGAGCATGCCGGCCTGCGTGCGGGAGACCGGGGAAGGGGGGCTGGCGGCCACCCCTGCCGGGGAGCGGATGAAAGAGTATCTGACGCAGGGATGAAATGAGTAACAGTTCAGCCCTGCCATTCATCATTTGACGGATTCCACTGAATTGGCTATGCAAAAGGCCACTGGCCATCAAATGATTCATGTCGGGCGTCCGCCCTATAGGCACATGCGGCAAAATACAGCTTAGTGAGCAAGCTCCCACGCGGCATTTTGCCACATGTGCCT
>OEQQ01000197.1_pt1 | contig 13776 bp, 15 predicted proteins | sample 1539741 | NCBI WGS metagenome assembly OEQQ01 (sample SAMEA3891876, study PRJEB23780) | metagenome | biome: terrestrial biome; feature: animal house; material: Caecal content | place: Italy | collected 2015-05-05
CTGCCATCAGCGCCAGGGCCCCAAGAAGCCCCCCGCAGGCCGGCCTGACGAGCCGCGCCCTTTTCTTTTCGTCCGTTTTTCGTATTTTCTCCATCGATCTGTCCAACTCTCTTTCGTCTTCCTTTCGTCTTCCCTTCGCCGTTTAGGTCAGGACGCACTGGATGTCCGTTCCCTCCGGCAGCTTCTTTTTTCCGGCCATCCACAAAAACGCAGGGGCCGCCGCATCGCGGCCGCTGATCGCGCCCGCGTATTCCGGGATCCTTAAGGACTGATACAGGCTGCAATAGTCCAGAACGCCGGCCTGGATCCGCGCGGCGCGGCGCGCTTCCTCATCCGCCCGCGGTGCCAGCGCCTTCGCCTCATAATCCTCCCCGGCAAATCCCCGAAATCCCGGAAGCGGGGAAGAGAGTAGCCGTTCCATCACCACGTTATCCCCTTTCGCGGGGTCGTGCCGTTCCCACAGATCCCGGTTGTGCGCGGAGGAAAACGCGTAACTGATCAGCTTTCCCGATGCCAGCTGCGCCTCGCTCATATCCGGCTCCGCGTTGTGCGGGGTATTGGTTCCGGCCACGATGCCCGTGATGTCGCAGCCCAGTTTCCAGACCCGGTTGACCAGGTAATCCAGAGCCAGCGCGCCGCTCCCCGCCCAGCCGATGTCCACGGCCGCCGCGGTCCTGCATCCGGACAGCGCCTCTTCATAATATGCTTTCGCCTCTTCGTTCTGCTTTTCGTAATGGGCCAGCACCTCTTCCCACCGGCCGCACAGATAGTCCTTTACGACGCCGACGTTTTTATCCGTCAGCTGCGCCCGGGGATCTTCGATCCCGTCCAGAAGATCCTCCAGCTCCATGGTGGAAAAGATTTCCCGCAGCGTATAGCCCTGATTCACCTTGTGGAACAGAAACCGCCGGAAATAGTCCTGACGGTAAAAGCCTGCGGACAGTTTCGCCGCCGCCAGCCTGGACCAGAGGGCGTACCGCGTCCTTCCTGCCTTCGCTTCCTGCGGATAGAGCCGGTCGTACACCTGTTTTAGGATGTCCCCGTCCCTGGACAGAAAGAGGATTTTTTCCGTCCCCCGCGCCTTTGCGCAGGCGTGGATGAACTGGCAATAGCCCAGGGCAAAAATTCCACCGTAGACAAAGCCGTATTCGTAATCTTTATCGTAACAGGTCAGGCCGTTGTGCAGCCGGGCATTGACCAGCCCCCTGTAGATGCTGCCGGCCACCGGGGACATTTCCACGGCCCGGTACGCCTTCCCGCTTTCGTTGACGTTCTGATACCGGACGCTGCTCCAGCCGGCCCGCTTCGCGTTTTCGCCGTCGGATACGGGGTTGTCCCCGATGTGGACGAAGGAGCGGTCCGGCCCGAACAGCCGTTTTGCCGCTTCATACAGCCCTCCGTCGCTTTTGGAGCAGCGCTGCCCGCAGGAGACCAGACAGCCCTCCAGCCCGGTAAACCCGCATTTTTCCAGCATCCTGCGGATCTGTTTTTCGGAAAGGTACATGTCCGACAGGGCGATGATCCGTTTTCCCCTCTCCTTTAAGATCCGGAAGGTCTCCAGCAGATACGGGTTGGCGAAGCACAGCTCCTCCTCCGCCCTCTCTTCCGCCCGCATCCCTTCCTTCGCGCAGATCCCGGCTTCCCGTTCCAGCCAGCCGTAAATGCGGAAAAGATCCGTTTCCCGGTGCCCTTCCAGCCTTTCGCACTCCTTTCGGGCCGCTTCTTCCGCCCGCATCCGGAGGTTTTTAAAGTCCGGGTATCCCAGCCTTTCCCCTACCAGATAAAAGAGATCTTCCGGCCTGCAGACCGGGCGCAGCAGCAGGGTATCGAATACGTCGAAGGAAACGACGTCGAAGGGCTCCAGGCGGTCCGCCAGCTCCTGGGGGGATTCCCGAAGGGAGAGAGCGGATTCCGGCCCGTCGGGAAGCCTGGCCGCCGTCCTGCAGTCCGGCCCCTTTCGGCTCCGGGATCCCCCGGCAAGCCCGAAAACGCCAGCCAGCCCCAGCGCCCAGACGGCGTTTAAAAAGAGGAGGTACGCCCATGCCCGAAGGCGCTCCCGGGAATCCGTCTGCCCGTCCCGAACGTTATGATATTTTTCCCGTATCTCCGGCACCCGGTTGACCAGCGCGCCGTATACCCGCATCCTGAGCTCCGTCATCCGTTTCCTCTTTCTCCCGGTCCGCTTTCGTCCCGCCTTTATCCCGCCATTTTCCGGTAGGCTTCGCACACCTTCCTGGGATCTCCGATTTCCTTTAAAACCCCTTTTTCAATCCACACCGCCCTGGTGCAGTTTTTGATGATCGTATCCGTGGAATGGGACACCATCAGCACCGTGGACCCGCTGTGAATCATTTCCTGAATCCGCTTTTCGCTCTTTTTTCGGAAGAAGATGTCCCCCACGCTCAACACCTCGTCCAGAATGAGGATCTCTCCCGTCTCGCCCGCCGTGGCGATGGCGAACCCCAGCCGGGACATCATTCCGGAGGAGAAGTTTTTGATCTTCTCGTCCATAAATCCCTGCAGCTCCGCGAATTCCACGATTTTCTCGTAGTTCGCGTCGATGAATTCCCTGCTGTAGCCGATCATCGCCCCGTTTAAGTAGACGTTTTCCCGCGCCGTCAGTTCGGAATCAAAGCCCGTCCCCAGGGTCAGCAGCTGGACTTTTTTCCGGTCCACCGAAATGCTGCCCTCCGAGGGCTTCAACACCCCCGCGATCAGCTTCAGCAGCGTGCTCTTGCCGGACCCGTTGGTCCCGATGATTCCCACCACTTCCCCCTTCTGGATCTGCAGGGAAATATGGCGCAGAGCTTCCAGTTCATGATATTTATTCTGACGTTTCAGGGTCGCCAGAAGATATTCCTTAAAGCTCCCCGCGTTGACTTCGCTGATTTTGAACCGCATGCTCACGTCGTCGATGTTGATCACGGGAGCGCGGTACGGCGTTTTCTGCTGTTTTTCCATTTCCTGTTCCGCTTCTTCCACTTCTTCCTGCCAGCGCTTCCATTGTTCGTCCGTGGTCAGATCTTCCCAGAAGTCCTCGTCTTCCTCATCGTAATACCGGTTCTTCTTTCTGTTTCTGCAGATCAGGAAGACGGCGCATCCGGACGCCGCCAGCAGGGCGCACCCGATACAGGCGCTCAAAATCCGGACAGATACCATGCCGGAGACAATCATTTCCCATCCCATCCTTTTTCCGATTTCAGAGAGTCTGCATGATCCTGTTCTGACAGCTTTTGAAGACCAGGCTGCCCAGGGCGTACATCCCCGCGGCCCACAGCAGCATCCTGGCCCACTGCGCTCCGGACGGCCAGACCGCGTAGATCATCGCGTTTCTCATGCAGGCGATGTAGTTGTAGGCCGGATTGGCCTCGATGATGCGGCCGATGACGTCCGGAAGCTGTTCCACCGGGTAAAAAATGGCGGAGCAGTACATCCAGAGGCTCAACAGCACGGAATACAGGTATTTGATATCCGCAAAAAACACATAGGCCGCGGAGAGCAGGTACCCCATTCCCAGGGAAAATGCGGTGACGCACAAAAGGATCAGCGGCGCAATGACCATGGTGGGTTCCGGCCGGATCCCGAACGCCAGAAGCATGACGGCATAGGCGACGAAGGTGTAAAGGTAGTTCACCAGCGCGGTGTATACGCGCGCCACGGGAAAAATCGCCATGGGAAATTTCACCCGGGTCAGCATCACGCGGTTGTCCACGACGGCCGTCATGGCGGAGCTGGTGGCCCCGGTAAACAGCTGCCAGATCATCTGTCCGGTCAGCAGATACAGGGGATAGTTCTCGATGCTCCTGCTGAACATCTTCGTGAAAATGAAGGACAGCACCACCATATTCAGCAGCGGGTTAAGCACGCTCCAGAGGATCCCCAGATAGGACCTGGAATATTTCCTCTTGATTTCCCGCGCCACCAGCTGCCGGATGACGAAAACATACTGCCCGATCTGTGCCGAACGCTTCATCGCTCAGACAGCCTTCCGCCGTTTTCGATACCGGCCCTGCATTCCCGCATACAGCAGATATTTATAAAAAAGCGTTTCCGCTCTGTGCCACGCATACAATCTTCCTCCATACAGGCGGACGGTTCCTTCCATCCATCCGCTCTCCTTCCGCGTTTTCCCCAGCGTTTCCAAAAGGATCCGGGGGATCAGATGCTGGGCGAAGAGCTGTCCCTGCGACAGCCTGGCGGCCAGCGGCCGCATCCTTTCCTCCGTCGTGTCGTCCGAAAAGGAAAGGCTGCCGAAAAACAGGCTCTCCTCCCGGGACGGCGCGGACATCAGGCTTTTCAGCAGCGGGAAGACGTCCAGCTCTTCCCCTTCCGCCCAAAGGCGTTCTTCCCACAGCTCCTCCATAGCGTCCATATAGGCGAAAAACCAGTCCCTCATCTCTTCGATCCGCCTGCGGTCCTCTTCCGCCCGCTCCGTCCTTTTCGGGATCATCCGGATCCCGTTGTTTTCATATCCAATCGTCATTCCCTGCGGCGCGGTGAATACGCATTCGAACAGGCAGTTCGAAAAACGCGCCTTTTTCCCGATTCCAAGACCGGGCGAAAAATAAAAAGCATGGTAATCTTCCTCCTTCGCTCCCTTCGGAAGGTCGTACAGGCCGAAGTAGCATCCCTGCACCCCCTCCCGCTTTCCGGCGCTGTGCAGAAGGTTGTTCAGGCTCTCCTGCATGGATCCGATCCAGCCGCTGTCCACGATTCCGTACGGAACCTCTTCCAGAAGCCCCTCCTGTTTCAGGTAGGCCACGGCGTTTGCATGGGTCCGTCCGGCGTGCAGGGAAGCGAGCCTTCGAAATTCCATGCACTCAGCCAGCGGCAGGCGCAGCGCCCGGATTTCCTTCCCGGAAAGGACGCCGTCATAGCCTTTTTGAGGCCGCAGCAGCGCGGCGATCCTTCTCCCCTCTTCCTCCGTCAGCCCCGCCCGCTTCATCAGCCCGGAAAAGCTCACCTCCATGCCGTTTCTGCAGATCCTGTCCAGAAAGGCCTTTTCTCCCGCCAGATCCTGTTCCGGGATCCTCCAGGCAAAGCGGGAAGCGTACAGGTACCGGCATTCTATGGGAATGTTCCTTTTGCGGCAGATCCTCCGCGCCATTTCGCACATCAGGTATCCGTCCCTGGACAGAAAATACAGCCTGCGCCAGCCCAGCTGTCCGGCGCGCCGGATGACCCAGCAGAGGAAGGCGAAGAGAACCGGCCCCAGCACAAACGATACGGCGGCCGCCCCGTCCCGCCGGACGGCTTCGCCCTCCTGCGGCATGGCATATGCCCGTTCGGAGACTTCAAGCAGTCCTGGCGTCCTTTTCAACCGGCTTTTGTAAGCCCGCAGTTTTCGCGGTTTTTCCCAAAAGCAGTCGTGATCCTTCGTAAGATTTCGATTCAATTTCAGCCGCCTTTCCCGCGAACTGCCGGTGTTTTATGTACATGAGAAGCCAGACCGGAAGCAATCCCGCCGCCACCGGCCGCATGGTATACAGCCAGGCGACGGGGCCGTTCATTCCGAGATTTCTGAAATTCCTCCGGCGGATTTTCATTTCGTCCACGCGGTACCGGAATTTTCTTTTTTCGTAGCTCCCCCGGTCCTCCCGATAGCAGAACAGGCTCTCCTGCATGTTGTACCCCGAAAATCCCATGGCGTACAGCCGCATGAAAAATTCATAGTCCTCGCATCGCCAGGTTTCCCGGGACACATAATAGCCGCCGCTCATCCGGTACGCTTCCAGGCGCACCATGACGGACGGATGGATGAACGGGGAGAACGGGAGGAAATCCCTCCGTTCCGGCTTTTCCGGCATCCTGCGCGCCCCCCACGTCCCGTTATCGTCGATCAGATCCGCATTGCAGCCCACAAAAGCGTATTGCGGGTTCTCTTCCAGAAAGCGATACTGCTTTTCGAACCGGTCCGGCTTCGATCTGTCGTCCGCGTCCATCCTGGCCACATATTTTCCGCGGGCCAGGCCGATGCAGGCGTTCAGGGTGGCCGCCAGCCCCCTGTTCTCCTCGTGCCGCAGCACGCGGATCCTCCTGTCCAGCGCCCTGTATTCCTCCAGATATCCCGCCGCTTCTCCTTCCGAGCCGTCGTCGCAGATAATCAGCTCCCATGCCGTCATGGTCTGGGCCAGGATCGAAGCCACGGCCTCGTCCAGCTGTCTTCGATTGTGCTGGTTATAGACTCCCATCACGACCGTGATCAACACATCCGCACTCATTTCTCCACCCCTGTATTTCAGTTTGCCGGGCCGCGGCCGCCTGATAGACCTGGCGCATCACGTTTCCGGTTTCTTTCAGACTGAAGGACATCGCCCTCTTCCGGTTTTCCCTTCCGGTTTTCTCCCGAAAAAGAGGATCGTCCTTCATGCGGCGAATCGCGTCCATATAGCTTTTGGTACAATTCCTGCCGCAGACGATCCCGGTCACGCCGTCCTCCATATATTCGCGCGTCCCCCGGCAGTCCGAGGTGATGAGCCCGATTCCGCAGGACATCGCTTCCACAGCCGCCATGCCGAACCCTTCCCTCCTGGAGGGAAAGGCAAAGCAGTCCGCCGCAGGCAGTATTTCCTGAATATCTTTCCGGTACCCCAGCAGCTTCACCCGCCCGGTCAGCCCCTTTCGCGCGATCAGCTTTTCCAGCCTCTCCTTTTCGACGCCCCTTCCGCAGATCCCGTAGCAGAGATCCGGGTCGTTCAGCCTGTGGATGGCGCGGATAACCGCACGGTGGTTTTTATTGCGGTTGAGCTCTCCCGCGGACAGGATGAGAAAACAGTCCGGTGGAAAACCGAGGTCCGATTTTCGTTCCCGCCGGCTTTGCCATTTTGGCGAAAAGCGCTCCGCGTCCAGCCCCACTCCCGGGATTTTCCAGACGCTTCCACCCTTTCGGATGGGAAATTTCCTCGCCCGCTCATAATCTTCTTCGTTGATCGCGATCAGGAAATCCGTCAGCCGCGACAAAATCCGCTCCACCGGATAGAACAGGATCCAGTTCTTCCACGGGGCATTCCTGTAGAAATGAAATCCATGGGCCGTATAGACCATGACGGCGTCCGGCGCATAAAGAAAACCGGCGAGCCGGCCCAGAACACCTCCCATGGGATTGTGACAATGGATCAGGTCAAAGCGTTCCCGGCAAAGCAGCTCTTTCAGTTCGCCGAAGGCTTTGATGTTTTTGAAAAGGCGGGCCGGCGACTTTTCGATGGAAAAGTGATGGACGACGATCCCTCGCTTTCGGAAGAGATCTCCGTCAAATTCATACACCGGCCGGTTAAAATTGGAAGCGTAATGTACTTCATATCCCATTTTTTGAAGGATGGAAACGTTGTGAAGTTCGAACTGCGGAACGAACCCGCTGATTGTCGTAATGATCAAAGCCTTTTTCATGGTTGCGCTCTCATGCCTCATGGGTGTTCTTTTGCCGGAAGAGATATTCCAGTTCGCAGTCCGGAAACAGCGCGTTCCTCACCGCGACCGCTTCCTCGTACATCCAGTCCGTCTTTCCTTCCGCTTTGGCCGTAATCGCGCTGTCTTCTTTTCCCAACAGAAATGCAATTTCGTGAAACGTAATCCCTCTTTTTTTCATTTCGTTGATCAAGTTGCTGCAATCGATCTTAACCATTTCAACCTCATATCTACAATGCGGAATTCCATATATTGTCATTTCGTACTTTTCTGTGCTCTATGTCACTCTATGAATTGCATTGTATCGTAGCTAGTAAAATAATATTGCATTATATCGTAATTGTCAAGAGTTTCTCCGTCACCGTTAAGTTACCTGCAGCACCGCGTTATAATTCGGCGCAATTCCATAGTGAATCTTCGAAAAAAATGCTATACTAAAGCGCAGGGGGATATTTTTGGAAGACAGGAGTTTTACCCATGAAAAGAAATGAAATATTGAGGGAACTGATGCGCCAGAAGGGATTGAGCACAGCAGATATCGCCAGGGAAACCGGGATTCCCTACACGACCGTAAAATCCATTTTCGACAGGGGCGTCGAAAAGTCCAGCTACGGCTCTATCTGTTCCATTTGCACAGCCCTGGGAATCACCACGGATGAGCTGGAACTTCTGGCCGGGGAGCTGGCCGAAAAGCGGGATGGGGACAGGGGGATGTCCCTGGAAATCCAGGACTTTTCAGAGGAAGAACTGAATCAGCTGCAGCACTATATACGCTATCTGAAATTTTTGAGAAAAAAGGACTGATTCCTTCCAGAAAAACAGCCGCGCCGGCGAAAATCCTTTCGGATTCTTTCCGGCGCGGCCGTTTTGGTCGCTTCCATTCGATTGTCAAATCCTGTTCCTTTCCCGATGGCGCGGGGATTCAATCCTCTTCGCCGGAATCCAGACCGCCCGCAGCCTGAGCGCATCCGGAACAACCGCTGCACCCGCAGCAGCCCCCTCCCTTCCTTTTCCTCCGATGGCGCCGGACCAGAACGAAGATGCCGTATCCGGCCACCAGCGCCAGAACAATGAGATCCGCCATCCCGACCGTCCCCTTTCTTTTTTGTTCCTATTTTATACCCGTACGGCGCCGTCTGTACAGACGATCTCAAAAATTTCCTACAGCGCCTCCAGCCGGGAAGGTCCTTTTTGCATCAGAATCTTCCATAAAACCAGTCCCGAAACGGCGAACAACGCCGTCATCGCCAGACAGAAGGCCTCCATCCCGATCCGGTTCCCCACCAGAACGTACAGCCCTGCGGACAGGGCCACCAGAATTATGGATCCGAAGCAGGCGATCATGGCGGAGGCGGACTGCTTGATCACCACCGTATCGTTGTCGCAGTCCAGCTTGGGGAAGTGAAGATTGAGCGCCAGGCCGGCAACGGCCAGAAATCCGCTCAGCGCCAGGCCGGACAGCGCCATGCATGCCGCCCGCGCCGGCGCCATTTCCAGGGCGAACGCGGAAAGGGCCGTAAAGACCAGCGTTGCCGGCCAGGCGAGGATCAGGTTCAGGCAGGCTTTCGCTCCGAAGAGCGCCGAAGGCTTCAGCGGCGCTTCCTTCAACAGCCAGATCGTCCTGCCTTCCAGGCTGATGGAGACCGCCGACGGGTACACGGTGGTCAGCAGAAAGGCCATGCAGCCCAGAACGACAGGATCGGCCGCATCGTGTCCTGCAATCGAAACCAGCGGGGCGATCTGATCCCGGGCTACCGCCATCCAGATTCCGGCCGCCAGCAGAAGGAAGACGCCCATGCCGGCATTGAGCAGATAGGCCGTGGTGGAAAAAAGACGTCCGACCTCCTTTTTGACCATGGCTTCAAAGGGTCCGCGCGCTCCCACCTTCGTCAGGCGGTAGTCGGTGCGCACCAGTCGGGACTGGAGGCTGGACAGGATCTTCTGATACCGGGTGGAGAAGAGCCAGGTCGCGGCCAGAAAGGGCAGGACGCACAGCCCGAGGCTGCCCGCCAGCGCCGCCCAGTTTCCCTCCATCCCCATTCCCAGCAGCCCAATGGGTAAAAGCCAGGTCATGAACAGCCTCCTGGCCTCCTCTTCGTGCTCCAGCAAAAGGGTGCCGATCCGGTTGATCTGCATGCATCCGATGATCAGCCCCAGAAACAGGAGGATGGAAATCAGATTGGAAACCAGAGCCCGGCGCTTCATCCTCGCGCTGGCCCAGGCGATGGCATAGCCGCCCAGGGACGCCAGCAGGGATGGCAGAAAGGGGACGAACAAAATGGCCAGCGCCAGCCGCAGAAAGTAAAGGGGATCCGTCCGGCCGCCAAAAACGAAACCGGCCGCCCCTGTGGGAATCATCCAGAGCCCGACGAACAGAAGGTTTTCCAGATAGAGCGCGCTCATCCTGGAGAGCATCACCGCAAACGCGCTCACGGGCATGGAGAGGATGAGGTCCGTATCCTTGCCCCCGAAAACGATTCCGCTGGCCGCAAAAAAGGTGAAGACCAGGCTCACCGCCACCGCAAGCAAAGTCATCACGGGAATCAGGAAATCCACAACGCCGGCTTCCTGCAGCAGCCCGCCCATCATCCAGCTGTAGAGCCCGGAAATGTAGAGGGCCAGGAAGGCCATCAGCCCCATGGCTCCGGCCACGGTGACATTCCGCTTTTTCCCCTGTCCCGTAGCGAACGTATGCAGCATCTGCCGAAAACTGACTCCCACCAGCAATTTCAATTCACGCATCTTCCTTCCCCTCCTGTGCCAGCTCCAGAAAGACGGTCTCCAGGCTCTCCTTCCCCACGATCTGTTCCGTGGGCCCCTCCTCCACCAGCTTTCCGCCGCGGATGATGGCGATCCGGTCGCACAGCTTTTCCGCCACTTCCAGGACGTGGGTGGAAAACAGGACGGACCCTCCTTTCTCGCATACTTCCCTTAAAAACTGCTTCATCACGAAAGCGGCCGAAGGATCCAGCCCCACGAAGGGTTCGTCCAGAATGAGCAGCCTGGGCGCGCGGATCAGGGCCGAAATGAGCGCCAGCTTCTGTTTCATGCCGTGGCTGTATCCCGAAACCGGGCTGCCCAGCACGCCCGTCATCTCAAAGGCGTCCGCATATTTCCCGATCCGTTCGGTCCTCACGTCCGCAGGAATCCGATACAGATCCGCCACGAATTTCAGATATTTGATTCCGCTCATGAAATCGTAGAGCTCCGGATTATCCGGCAGAAACGCGGTGACGCGTTTGGCCTCCACCGGTTCTTTGTGAATATCGTGTCCGTCTATGAAAATCGACCCTTCCCGAAAATCCAGAATCCCGGCCACGCAGCGCAGCGTGGTGGTCTTGCCCGCGCCGTTGTGCCCGATAAATCCCGTAATCTGTCCGTCCGGGACCGAAAGGTTCAGCTGATCCACAGCTTTCCGGTTCCCGGTATAGGATTTGGAAAAATTCCTGATCTCCAACATGGCTTTTCTCTCCTGTCCGCCGCAGCAGCGACTTTTGTATTATTGATTTAGTACAATTATACAGCAGTGCCCGCACGGTGTCAACGGGGATTTATTTTCTTTACAATCCCTGCCGAATGAATTATGATTATGGAAAAGAAACAGGAGGGATGACTATGTTAAAGGTTGGTATTCTGGGGGCCGGCGGCATCGCTTCCGCCATGGCCAAAACCATCTCGCAGATGACTTCTGCCTGCAACTTCGCGGTAGCCAGCCGCGATCTGAATAAAGCGCGCGAGTTCGCCGCAAAATGGGGTGTGAAGAAGGCTTACGGATCCTATGAGGAAATGCTCGCGGACCCGGGCGTGGATCTGGTCTACATCGCGACGCCCCACTCCCATCACTATTCCCACGCCAGGCTCTGCCTGGAGCACGGCAAGCACGTCCTCTGCGAAAAGGCCTTCACCGTCAACGCGGCCCAGGCCAGAGAACTGTTTCGCATCGCAGAAGAGAAACGCCTCCTTCTCACGGAAGCCATGTGGACCAGATTCGTACCCATGCGGGGCACCATCAACGAAGTGCTGCGCAGCGGCATCGTCGGAAAGCCCTGGCTGCTGACCGCCAACCTGGGATATATGATCAGCCATGTGGAGCGCTTAAAGGAGCCCTCCCTGGCCGGCGGCGCCCTTCTGGACGTGGGCGTCTACCCTCTGAATTTCGCCGCCATGGTTTTCGGGAATGATCCCGTCTCCATCAAAGGCACCGCCGTTTTGACGGATAAAGGAGTGGACAGCCAGGATTCCATCACCCTGCAGTACGCGGACGGCCGGATGGCCGTGCTCAACGCCACCATGCAGGGAATGAGCGACCGCAGGGGCGTCATCGACTGCGACAACGGCATGCTGGAGATCGTCAACATCAACTGCCCGGAGGAGCTCCGCGTATACAACAGGGATCGCATCCTCATCGCCTCCTATCGCGCTCCAAAGTGTATTTCAGGCTACGAGTACGAGGTGGAGGCCTGCATCCGCGCGCTGGACGCGGGCGGCGTGGAATGCCCTCTGATGCCTCACGCTGAGACGGTCCGCATGATGGAGTGGATGGATGACCTGCGCGCCCAGTTCGGCGTCAAATATCCGGATGAAATCGAAAAGCTGTGAAAGGGACAAATGAAATGGTCGTAAACGAATCTGCGGAAAATTATCTGGAAACGATACTGATCCTGAGCAAAAGTCACCCTGTGGTCAGATCCGTGGACATCGCGGAAGAAATGGGATTCAAAAAGTCCAGCGTCAGCGTCGCCATGAAGAATCTCCGGGAAAAGAACCACATCACGGTGACCCGGGAAGGATTCATCTACCTGACGGACAGCGGGCGGCAGATCGCCGAGATGATCTACGAACGGCACGAACTTCTGTCGAAATGGCTCATCCGGCTGGGCGTCGATCCGGCCATCGCCGCCAGGGATGCCTGCCGGATGGAACATGTGATCAGCCCGGAGAGCTTCGCCGCCATCAAGGATCACGTCCGACAGTTTGCCGAATGACGCTGAATCATCGATTTTGATTTTCCAAACATTCAGGGGCAGGTATGGCTCATGCGAAACGCAAGCCGTGCCTGCCCCCGGTTTTTATTTTTGTCGTAGCCGCTCAGCCAGCCGACGCGGCCAGCTGCTCTCCCAGCCTCCTGCATTCCTCCAGGCCATTTTCATCCGGCGCGTACTGGCAGATGACGCCCTCTCCATTGAGGACAACGGCTCCGGCGGCGCTCATGCGGTCCACCCAGCCCCGCATCCACTGACCGTCTCCCCAACCGTAGGAGCCGAACAGCGCGATCGTCTTTCCGGCCGCGAATCCCTCCGCTTCCGCTACGAAGGGTTCCATCTCCGTCTCCTCCAGCACTTCCGCTCCCATGGCCGGGCAGCCCAGCGCAAAGCAGGCCGCGCCTTTGAGCTCCTGTGCGGAAACTTCGGTCACAAAGCGGACGTCCGCCTCCTTCCCCGCCCTCGCGATTCCTTCGCCAACCGCCTCTGCCATCGCCTGTGTGCTCCCGGACTGAGTCCAGTACGCTACGATAATCCTGCTCATTTTTCCTCCTTATCCCGCCGCCCTTTGCGGCGCATCCGCTTTTCTTTGCTGTTCCCGCGCTTTCTGCCAGATTTCCTTCAGCCTCAGCACGTCTTCCCGTTTATGTACCAGGAATACGGCCAGATCCGTCGCCCGGTCGAAGGCGGCAAAAAGCCGCCGTTTTTCCTCCGGCCTTTCGTAGACCTTCCAATATCCCGTATGAGAGCATTCTTTTCCGCCCTTTTCCACGAATCCCCTCACATCCTCCGGCGGATAGCCCAGAAGAAGTCCCAGTTCGTGCGGAAACGGCATTTCCCCCTTCCCGTGGGATCCCATCTTCTCTTCCAGCTGCCGGAGCACGTCTTCGGGCCGTTGGGAAGGATATCCCGCCCGCACCATCATCCGGCGCACTTCCGGCATCGTCAGCCAGCGCTCCAGTTCCTCTTTCCGATAGAGGAGCAACACCGACTTTTCGCCGTTACGATACAGACGGCGAACCAGGATTCCCGTCCCCCTCAGGCGCCTCATGAGATGAAGCAGCCATGCGTCCGGCACGATCAGCAGATTCGATACCTTCAAACCGGCCAGAAACGGCGCGCACTGCAAAGCCAGCTGCAGGGAAAGGTCTTCCTTTTCCATCCGCTGCAAAAGGCGGAATATCTTCTGACTCAATGGATCCTCCTATCTTCCGAAAGCCTTCGCTCCCGGATATGCCGCGCTGCTCCGATCGCCTTTTCTATGGTCACATTCGCCATTCTGTCGGGCTCCTTTCCCAGGATCCCCGCCCGGCAGGGCCGCCCGCCGCGCATCCGCATCGCGCATCGGATGTGGAGATCCATGACATATTTCGCTTTAGTTAGATTTAAC